>ERZ773004.478-NODE-478-length-25178-cov-19.625761_pt1 | contig 25178 bp, 18 predicted proteins | sample MGYA00580667_ERZ773004 | MGnify/ENA primary metagenome ERZ773004 (study PRJEB29015, sample SAMEA2737963) | human oral metagenome | biome: human oral; feature: human-associated habitat; material: dental | place: China | collected 2123 ... | reverse complement strand
AGATCGCCCGGCTCGCCTTCGAGGCCGGCGCCGACCTCGTCTCCTGCGTCGCCGGCGCCTCGATGGCCACCATCGAGCAGGTCTGCCGGATCGCCGCCGAATTCAACGGCGAGGTCCAGGTCGAGCTGGCCGATGAGTGGTACGACGCCGATAGGGCTCGCGCCTGGCGCGCCGCCGGCGTCCAGCACGTCATCGTCAAGCGCTCCCGCGACCGTGAGGCCGCCGGCGACCTGTCCTGGAAGACCGAGGACATGGATCGCGTCGACGAGCTCGCCGCCATGGGATTCACCGTCACCATCACCGGTGGGGTGTCCGCGAAGGACCTTCCGGCCTTCGCCGGGCGATCCGTGGGCATCGTCATCGCCGGGCGCGCCATTGTGGGGGCTGATGATCCTGCCGCTGCGGCCAAGGAGCTGCGGGAGGCCCTCGACGAGGTCTGGTCATGACCGCGGGCCTCAGCGACGGCCTTGCCGACGGACTTGCCGACGGCATCACTCTGGGCATCTACGAGAAGGCCCTGGTCGCGGGCCCGCTCGAAACCGCCGATGACTGGAGGACATTCCTCGCGCAGGTGCCCGAGGCGGGCTTCTCCTTCCTCGACATCTCCATCGACGAGTCGCCGCAGCGCCAGGACCGTCTGGAATGGGACGCCGCAGCCTGTCATCGGGTGCGCGATGCCGCCGCCGAGGTCGGCGCCGGCATCGGCGGGGTCTGCCTGTCCGTTCACCGCGGGATCGCTCCGGGCTCGGCCGATCCCGCCGTGCGGCAACGGGCGCGCGAGGTCATGGCCCGGGGGCTCCAGGTCTGCCACGACCTCGGCGCCCCAGTCATCCAGATCGCCGGCTACTACGCCTACTACGAGGATCCCTCTCCTGATGCAGCGCGCTGGTACGGCGAACTTCTCGCCGATGCGGTTCCCATGGCCTCCCGTCTCGGCGTGATCATGGGCATTGAGAATGTCGACGGCACCGACGTCACCTCGATCCGCAAGGCCATGGAGTTCGTGCGGGCCGTCGGCTCCCCCTATCTGCAGGTCTATCCCGACCTCGGCAATATCGCCGAGCAGGGGCTCGACCCCGCTGTCGAGCTGGAGGCCGGAAAGGGGCACATGGTCGCCATGCACGCCAAGGACGTGCGTCGGGGCGAGCCCAGGCGCGTTGGGATGGGCGAGGGCATCGTCGATTGGGATCGCTCCTTCGAGCTGCTCCGAGCCCAGCGCTGGACGGGCCGCCTCATGATCGAGATGTGGAACGACGATGCGCCCGATTCGGTTGCCAGGTGCGTCATCGCCCGCAAGTTCATCGAGAGCAGGGCTTCAGCAGCAGGAATCCCGGTCTTCGCGCCCTGAGGCTCCTCGCCGTGGGGCGGGCCGCTCCGGCGGCACGGTCCTCCGCAGTGCTCCGCAGTGCTCCGCGGTGCTCCAGTGGACGCTCCAGCGGTCACTCCGGTGCGCCGGAGCATCCAAGTGACTTCTCGTTACTTCCAGTTACTTCTCGTGACATCTACACCTCTCATAACCTCGACGGCGCGGGTCTCCGGGCCCGCCGTCAGACGGCCGTCCGGCGGCCGTCGGATAAGGAATCGAACAATGACGTACGATCTGACAACCATCGGCGAGGGGCAGATACGCCTGACATGCGAGCGCGGCGATCGCCTGGCCACAGCCCGCTCCCTGCGCATGACCGCTGCGGGCTCCGAGGCGAACGTCTCGGGACTGCTGTCCGAACTCGGCCGCTCCACCGCCTGGGCGACCAAGCTCCCCAAGGGGGAGCTGGCCGATCGCATCGCGCTGGAGTACTCCGCCGTCGGCGTGGACATGAGCCACGTCGTCCTGACCGACGAGGGTCGCGTGGCCCTCTACTTCCTGGAGCCGGGCGAGTTCCCGCTTCCCGGCAAGGTCACATACGACCGCCAGTACACGCCTTTCCGCGCCATCCGCCCCGAGGAGTTCGACTGGGACGCCCTGCTCGACACCCGGGTCGTCTTCCTGACCGGCATCACGGCTGCCCTGACTCCCGAGACCGCCGCCGTGGTGCGCTATGCCGCCGATGCCGCCCATGAGCGGGGCGTCGACGTCGCGCTCGACGTCAACTTCCGCTCCCTGCTGTGGAGCGGAGAGCAGGCCCGCGCGGTGCTCGAGCCCATTGCGCGGCGGGCGGCGATCCTGTTCTGCTCGCGTTCCGACGCCCGCATCGTCTTCGGCATTGAGGGCGAGGGCGTGGGCGTGTGTCGCCGTCTGCACGAGGAGATGGGCGTGCCCACGGTGGTGTCCACTGACGGGCGCGCGGGCACCTACCTGTCCACGGCTCAGACGGACCGCGTCTTCGATATCAAGTCCGTCCCGGTCATCGACCGGCCCGGCGCCGGCGACTCCTTCGTGGCGGGCACGCTCCACGGCTGGCTCGACGACGATGTCGAGCGCGGCATCGAGATGGGCACGAAAGTGGCTCAGCTCGCGCTCACCCACCACGGCGACCTCACGCATGTGCGCCCCGGCGAGCTCCAGGCTCTCCACGGCTCGGACATCGTACGCTGACCACGCGATAAGGGGAATCACGCATATGAGTACCACTGCTTCTTCCGCCTCGTCCGGATCCTCCGCAGCCGGTGGCGCGCTCACCGCCCCCGAGCAGATCGACGGGCATCGCCTGACCGGTCACCAGAAGTCCCTCATCGGGATGGCCATCGTGGGCAACGTGTCGGAGTTCTTCGACATGTTCCTCATCGGATTCATCGTCAATCTGCTGATCGAGGCGCCGGGTTGGAACCTCACCGGCTTCCACTCCGGCGTCATCCTCGCCGGCGCCGGCCTGGGCACGGTTCTCGGCTCCATCACCTGGGGCAGGCTGGCCGACGTCTTCGGACGCAAGCACGCCTTCATCTGGTGCATCGTCGTCCTCGTCGTCTTCACGGCCGCCTCCGCCCTCACCCCGGTCAACGGCTGGATCCTGCTGGCGGTTCTGCGCACCGGCGTCGGTTTCGGCGTCGGGGGTCTGAACATCACCTCGGTGCCCTTCGTCCAGGAATTCGTGCCCGCCAAGCAGCGCGGTCTCCTGTCGGGCCTGACGAGCGTCTTCATCCCCGCGGGCATCTTCCTCGGCGGCCTGGTCACCAAGTACTTCGGCGATGCCCTGGGCTGGCGCGGCCTGATCGCCGTGGGCTGCGTGCCCATCGTGCTGCTGGCCTGGGCGCGCGTCGTCCCCGAGTCGCCGCGCTTCCTCCAGTCCAAGGGACGCGAGGAGGAGGCCCGGGCGGCCTACGCCTGGGCGATGGAGATCCCCGTGGAGCAGGTCGCCGCCCTGCCCCCGATCCCCGAGAAGGCCTCGGCGTCATACTCGGTCATCTTCACCAAGTACCCTCGCCAGCTGCTCGTGGTGGCGCTGGGCTCCTTCTCCTTCATCCTCGGCTCCTTCACCGTCCAGTCCTGGGGGCAGACGCTGCTGGGACAGTCCTTCAAGTTCCAGGCGAGCACGGTCGCGACCCTGTTCATGCTGGTCTCTCTGGGCGACCTGCTGGGGCGCCTGGGCTCGGCATGGATCTCCGATCGGATCGGACGGCGCTGGACGATGTTCGGCTGCGGCGTGATCGGCGGTATCGGCGCCCTGATCGCGGCCTTGTCGACCCGAATGGTCCATGGGGACGAGATCGGCAGTGCCGGCTACGTGTTCTTCGCGGGCATCTTCATCGTCATGATGTTCGGCGACGGCGCCTTCGGCATCCTCAACGCCTTCGGCGGTGAGCAGTTCCCCACCGAGGCCCGCTCGACCGGCCTGGGGCTGGGATACGGCATCGGCGCGGTCGCCAAGGTCGTCGGCCCCTACTTCGTCGGGGCGCTTATCGGGGGCAGCAAGCTGAGCGCCGACGTGGTCTTCCTGCCCTTCGTCGTCTTCGCGGTGCTGCTGTTCATCGGAGGCGTCATCTACCTCTTCGCCCGCGAGACCAAGGGGGCCTCTCTGGAGGACATCTGACCCCCTCTCGCCGAGATCGGTCCGCTTCCGCGCCGAGATCGGTCCGGTTCCGGCTCGAGATCGGTCCGTTTCCACATCGGCACCAGCGCCCGGCCCTCGCGACCATGCATTCAGCGCATGTCGCGAGGGCCGGGCGATCTCGATTCTCTTGGTGTTGGTCGGCTGGTCAGGGCTGATCAGTGCTGCCCGTACACGTTCTGGTAGCGATCATTGAGCCGATCGACCAGGTCCTGATCGATCAGTGTGATCTCACCACCGGCGCGGGCGATATGAACGGTGCGGGCGACCTCCTCGCACATGACGGCGGCCTTGACGGCGGCGCGGGCATCGCGCCCGATGGTGAAGGGGCCGTGGTTGGCCATGAGCACGGCCGGAGACTTCGAGCCGGACAGGGTCTCCACGATGCCGCGCCCAATGGAGTCGTCGCCGATGAGTGCGAAGGGGCCGACGGGGATGGGGCCCCCGAATTCGTCGCCCATCATGGTCAGGGCGCAGGGGATGGGCTCGCGGCGCGCGGCCCAGGCGGTGGCGTAGGTGGAATGGGTGTGGACCACGCCCCCGACGCCGTCCATGTGCCGGTAGACGTAGGCGTGGGCGGCAGTATCCGATGACGGGGTGAGCGATGCCGGTGTGCCGTCGTCGATCTTGTTGCCGTCCAGGGTGCACACGACCATGGTGTCGGCGGCCAGCTCGTCATAGGAGACGCCCGAGGGCTTGATGACGAACAGGTCGGTCTTCACGGTTTCACCATTGCGGGTCAGGGTGACGCGCTCCGAGACGTTGCCGGCGGTCCACACCACCAGACCCCAGCGGGGCAGCTCGGCGTGCAGCGCCGCCACCTTCCGGCGGGTTGCGGCCACCGCCTCGCGCACCTCGGCATCCAATTCGGACAGGACGATCGGCTCGGATGACTCGGCCAGATCTGGCAATTCGGAAAGTCGGGGCAGCTCGGGCAACTCGGGCACCATCCTCTCTTGTCTCGTCACGACGACGCCCGCCCGGCAGGCGGGCTCCGGTGACAGGGCCTGACGCGTTCCACTGTGCCGGGCTCGATTCCATGTGACGTCGGCTGCGATGAACGGATGTGCGCCTTAGTTGCTCGGTTCGTATGGTGGTGCGGGTGATCGGCGGTATGTCCTCTCGACTTATTCCTTGAATATATTAGGAATCTATTAGGTGAATCCGGGGCTCGCTCGGGGTGGGTTCCGTCGAATCGGCCTCCGGGGGAGGTGGCTGGTATGTGAACTGATGTTCATGTCCGAGGATGCTCAGTGTCGGCGTCGGTAGCGGCGTCATCGCCTCGGGCGGGTGCGGCTGGAGCACAAGCTCATCGACATCGACATCGATGCAGGCAAGAACGGCCCCGGCCCCCTCCGCTGGCGGAGGGGGCCGGGGCAGTCGGAGCGGGCTCAGGCCTGCGCGAGGGCCCGGCGCACCCTGGCGGCGACGGCGTCGCCGGTGAAGCCGTACTCGGCGAAGAGCTCCGCGGCCGGGGCGGAGGCGCCGAAGTGGTCGACCGAGACGATCACCCCGGCGTCGCCGACGCGCTCGCGCCAGCCCATGGCGATGCCGGCCTCCACGGAGACCGTGAGGCAGTCCTCGGGCAGGACCGAGGCGCGGTAGGCCTCGTCCTGGGCGTCGAACCACTCCAGGCAGGGGGCCGAGACGACGCGGGTGGGCGTGCCCTCGGCCTGGAGGACGGCGCGGGCGTCCGCGGCGACCGGCACCTCGGATCCGGTGGCGATGATGGTCACGGCCGGGGCGGTGGGCTCGCCGTCGGCGCCGACGGCCTCGGCCAGGACGTAGGCACCGCGGCGCACGCCCTCGGCGGCGGCATCGGCCGAGGCCAGGACGGGCAGGTTCTGACGCGACAGGACGATGCCGGCCGGTGCGTGGGGGCGCCGCAGGACCTGAGCCCAGGCGGCGGCGGTCTCATTGGCATCGGCGGGGCGGACGACGTCGAGGCCCGGGATCGCGCGCAGGGAGGCCAGGTGCTCGATGGGCTGGTGGGTGGGTCCGTCCTCGCCCACGCCGATCGAGTCGTGGGACCACACGAAGATTGAGCCGATCCCCATCAGTGCGGCCAGACGGGCGGCGGGGCGCATGTAGTCCGCGAAGACCAGGAAGGTGCCGCCGTAGGCGCGGGTCAGGCCGTCCAGCGCGATGCCGTTGAGGATCCCGCCCATGGCGTGCTCGCGCACTCCGAAGTGGATCATGCGGCCGTAGGGGCCGTCCCCCTCCTTCTGGGCGAGCCCGGCGGGCAGGAAGGAGGGCTCGCCGACCATGGTGGTCTTGTTGGAGCCGCCCAGGTCGGCCGATCCTCCCCACAGCTCGGGGACGGCGGGCGCCAGGGCGGTGAGCACCGCGCCCGAGGCGCTGCGAGTGGCCACCGATTCCCCGGTCTTCCAGACGGGCAGGGCGTCATCGAGTCCTGCGGGCAGCTCGCCGGCCAGCAGACGGTCCAGCAGCGCGGCGCGCTCGGGATCGGCTGTCCGCCAGGCCTCGTAGCGGGCGTCCCAGTCGGCGCGGGCGGCCGTGGCCCGCTCGGCGGCGCGGGCGCGGGTGCGGTCCAGCACGCCGTCGGTCTGGAAGAGGGCGTCGGGGTCCAGGCCGAGCGCCTTCTTGAGCCCGGCGACCTCCTCGGCGCCCAGCGCCGCGCCGTGGCTGGACTCCTGGCCCTGCTTGGTGGGGGCCGGCCAGGCGATGATCGTGTGCAGGCGGATCAGGGACGGCCTGGAGGTCTCGGCGCGGGCCTTCACCAGCGCCTCGTGCAGGGCCGTCAGGTCCTCGCGGTACTCGCCGCCGGCGGTCCAGTCGACGTCGAGGACCTGCCAGCCGTAGGCCTCGAAGCGGGCCGAGGGGTTCTCGGCGAAGGCGATGTCGGTGTTGCCCTCGATGGAGATGTCGTTGTCGTCGTAGATGGCGATGAGGTTGCCCAGCTGCTGGGTGCCGGCCAGGGAGGCGGCCTCGGCGGCGACGCCCTCCTGCATGCAGCCGTCGCCCAGGACGGTGTAGACGAAATGATCGAAGATCGACTCGCCCGCGGGAGCGTCGGGGTCCAGCAGTCCGCGCTCGTAGCGGGCGGCCATGGCCATGCCGACCGCATTGGAGAAGCCGGCCCCCAGGGGGCCGGTGGTGGTCTCCACGCCCTTGGTGTGGCCGAACTCCGGATGCCCCGGCGTCAGCGAGCCCGCGGTGCGCAGCGCCTGAAGGTCGGAGACCTCCAGGCCGTAGCCGGCCATCACCAGCTGGATGTACTGCAGCACCGAGGCGTGCCCCGCCGACAGCACGAAGCGGTCGCGCCCCAGCCACTGGGCGTCGGCCGGGTCGGCGACCAGCTCGTGCTGGTACAGCAGGTGGGCCACCGGGGCCAGGGAGATGGCAGTGCCGGGATGGCCGGAGCCGGCCTTCTCGACGGCGTCCGCCGCCAGCGCCTTGGCCACGGCGATCGCCTTGAGATCGAGGGCCGAGAGCTGAAGAGAGCCGGGGCTGCCAGGGCTGTCAGGGTTCACAGGGCTGTCAGGGGTCGTGGGGCTCCCGGTGGTCTCTGTGCCATCAGCGGTCATGGATGGGCTCCTTCGTGGGTTTTCATGAGATGGGTGCGATATGCGTTCGGTATCGGCCGAATTGGCCGAATCGGCCGATGTCCGCCTGCCGGCGGTGCGGCGACGGTTCTGCGGGAATCCTCGCGCGGCTGCGTGCACACGGGCAACTGGGCCGGTGGACGGATGTGCGATCCCGTGCTCCCTGCGCTCCCCATGCTCCCATGGTGGCCCCGTGGTCCGTAATCCGCGCAACGAGATGCCGCCCGACCGAGACGGCGCGTTCGGCTCTGGTCTCATTCCCTTATCCGGGCGAGGTCCGCCGCGCTCGCAGCGAGGCGCCCGGGTGGAAGACCGGGGCGATGCGCTCGGGCTCCCTTCCGGCGAGGGGGAGTATGCCCTCGAGCTGGTCCACGAGCAGTCCGACGGCGGTCCCGGTCACTCTGGAGACGTCCGAGTCGTAATGGGTGTAGTCCACGCTGGTGTGCGGCGAGTCGCCTGAGCCCCCGGCCCCGATGATCGAGATATCGACTCCCGGGGTCCGGCCGTTGGAGGTGAGCACATTGATCGCATCGTCTATCGAGGTGGCGGGGGCGGCGATGAAGGCGTCCGCGGGGCTGGCGCCGGCGAGGTAGTCGTCCAGCGCTGCGCGCATCGAGCGGAAGTCGCGGGCGACCTCCAGGGACTCCAGCGCCAGCCCCAGCGCGGATGCGCGATCGTCGAGCGCCTGGGTGAAGCGGTGCAGGAAGCCCATGGGCATGATGTGCTCCGAGGTCGGGTTGATGACCAGGGCGCGTCGATGGCCGGCGTCGTGGAGCCTCTGCGCGCAGCCGGAGCCGATGGCCTCGAAGTCCGTGTCGGTGGCGACGACGCCGTCCGCTTCATGGCTGAAGCCGATGAACACCGACGGGATTCGCGATTCGCGCGCGGCCTCGACCCGGGGGTCGCGGTCGAGGACGTCCATGATGAGGATTCCGTCGCACAGCGCGGATTCGGTCAGTCTGCGCATGCCCTCGACACCCTCCTCGCCGCTGATGACCAGCAGCTCGTAGCCGTGGCGCCGGCAGGCGGCCGCGAGCGAGACGATGTAGCGGTACTGCCCGGGAGCATCGGTGCACCTGTGGTACGGCACGATCAGCCCGAGGATCCTGCTGCGGTTGCTCTTCAGGGCGCGCGCACTCGCATGCGGTCGGTAACCGAGCGCGCGCATCGCCTCGTGCACGCGAGCTCTTGTCTTTGGTGCAACAAATCGCTTGCCGCTCAGGACGTAGGAGACCGTGGACTGTGAGACTCCGGCGGCATGTGCGACATCGCGGCTAGTGGGTGAAGACGGCATGATGCGATTTCGGGTGATGTGTGGCGGGTGAGTTCATGCTCGGGACCTCCCTTGCGCTATTAGGTGTATCACGATACATTCAAGCTCCCGGGCGCAGCGAAGAGGCTGCGCCCAAGATCCCGTCACGTCGCAGCCGGCAGACGCGAGCATCGATCGCATACGTGTGCGCATACGTATCGCCCGGTGCCGACCGCTGCCGGCGGAGGAAATGGAGCTGACATGTCCACGATTCAGCACAGGCTCATGGTCGATCGCCGCCGCATCCTGCAGGGCGCCGCGCTCGCAGCGGCGGCGCTGCCGCTGGCCGCATGCGGCAAGAGCGGCGGATCGACGGCGGACTCCTCGACCATCAAGATCCTCGACTACTACGCGGACGATCCCGATAACGGCATCTTCCAGAAGGTTCTCGAGGAGTGCGCCGCCAAGGTGGGCGTCACCGTCGAGCGGGAGAGCGTCAACGGCACCGGCCTGATCCAGAAGGTCCTGCAGATGAGCTCCTCCAAGACTCTGCCCGACCTGCTCATGCTGGACAACCCCGACCTTCAGCAGATCGCCGCGACCGGGGCGCTGGCCCCGCTGTCGGACTTCGGGATCGCCGCCGAGGGCTTCATCGAGGGCTTCGTCAGCGCCGGGACCTACCAGGACAAGCTCTACGGAATGGGGCCGTGCGCCAACACCATCGGCCTCTACTACAACCAGGACATGCTCTCCGCGGCCGGGGTGTCCGTCCCCACCACCTGGGATGAGCTCAAGACCGCTGCCAAGACCCTGACCAGCGGCGACACCTACGGGATCGCCTTCTGCGCCGCCGCCTCCTACGAGGGCTCCTGGCAGTTCCTGCCCTTCTTCTGGTCCAATGGCGCTGACGAGACCGACATCGCCTCGTCGGCGGCCGCCGGGGCGCTCCAGCTGTGGGTCGACCTGGTCAATGAGGGATCGGCCTCCTCCGGCGTCCTGAACTGGGGGCAGGGCGACGTCGGCGAGCAGTTCACCTCCGGCAAGGCCGCCATGGTCATCAACGGGCCGTGGCAGACCATCACCTTCGACCAGTCCGACGTCAACTGGGCGGTCGCGGAGATCCCGGTGCCCAAGGCCGGCGACACCCTGATCGCGCCGCTGGGCGGCGAGGTGTGGACGGTTCCCCAGACCGGGAACAAGGACCGGCAGGCCAAGGCCGCCGAGCTCCTGACCGAGCTGCTCTCGGCCTCCAGGCAGCTGAGCCTCAACACGGAGCGCTACACGATCCCCACCGACTCCCAGGACGATGCGGACTACCTCAAGGAGCTCCCGCAGATGTCGTCGCTGGTCGAGTCCGTCAACAACGGCCGGGCCCGGACCGCGAAGCTGGGGGAGGCCTGGCCCAAGACCGCCGAGGCCCTCTACAACGCCATTCAGTCTGCCCTGACCGGCAAGGCCTCGCCCCAGGCGGCCCTGGAGACCGCCAAGGCGGACTACCTGTCATGACGGCGGACGGCACTCTGTCCGGGCCCGCTCGACGCGGCCCGGAGAGCTCGGAGCGGGGAGAGCGGGGTCCGGCCAAGGGAGGCCCGGCCAAGGGGCGGACCGCGGCGCGCCGATCGCTGCAGCGCCGGGAGGAGCTCAGTAAATGGTGCTTCCTCCTGCCGGCCCTGATCTTCATGGCCCTGTTCTTCGGCTATCCCATCGTCAAGAACGTGACGATGAGCTTCCAGGAGTACACCACCTCCACCTTCTACACCGGCCGGGCCCCTTGGGTGGGCCTCGGCAACTACGCCTCGGTTCTGAGCTCCTCGGTGTTCTCCACGGCGATGCTCAACACCGTCCTGTTCACCGTGGGATCGATCGCCGGGCAGTTCACCATCGGGCTGGCGCTCGCGATCTTCTTCAAGCGGCGCTTCCCCCTCAACGGCGTCATGCGCTCGCTCATCCTGCTGCCCTGGCTCCTGCCGATGATCGTCTCGAGTGCGATCTGGAAGTGGATGCTGGACAAGGACAGCGGAGTGGTCAACCAGCTCCTTCAAGCGGTGAGCCTCCCGGCCGTGCCATGGCTGACCAGCACGAGCGTGGCGCTGATCGCGGTCATCATCGTCAATATCTGGCTCGGCATTCCCTTCAACATGACCATTCTGTACAGCGGGCTCCAGGACATCCCCGATGAGCTCTACGAGGCCGCCTCGCTGGACGGGGCCGTGGGGTGGAAGGCATTCAGGTATGTGACCTGGCCGCTGCTCAAGCCCGTGGTCTCGGTGGTGCTGGTCCTCGGGGTGGTCTACACCCTCAAGGTCCTCGACATCATTCTGGGGCTCACCGGCGGCGGGCCGTCGAACGCCACTCAGACCCTGGCGACGCAGTCCTACAAGCTGTCCTTCGCCAACTTCGAGTTCGGACAGGGGGCGGCGCTCGGGAACGTCCTGGTGCTGGTCTCCGTCGTCTTCGCGGTCGTCTACCTCAGGCTCAGCCGGTCCGGGGAGGAATCATGATGACGTCTCGTGCGCGCCGTTCCAGCCGCTCCGCCGTGAGCACGGCCCTGGGGCTGGTCTTCCTGTCGATCATGCTGTTCCCCGTGTACTGGATGGTCAACGCCTCCCTCCAGCCGGGCGTATCCACCGCGAATCTGCGAATTCTTCCGCTGAGTCCCAGTCTGGACGGATACCGGGAGGCGTTCGCCAGTCAGGGCGCCAATCTCGCCACGAGCCTCGTGGTCTCCCTGGGCGCCGTGGCGATCTGCCTGTGCGTGGCCACGCCGGCGGCCTACGCCCTGTCCCTTCACCGGGTGAAACGCTCCGGGGTCATCCTGTTCGTCATGCTGCTGAGCCAGATGATCCCCGGGATCATCATCGCCAACGCGCTGTACAGCGCCTACAACACCCTGGGAATCCTCAACACTGTTCCCGGACTGATCCTGGCCGACGCCGCCCTGGGGATTCCCTTCTCCATCCTCATCATCCGCGCGTTCATGGCGGCTATTCCGGTTTCGATCCTGGAGGCGGCCAGAATGGACGGTGCGGGGCGCCTGCGCATCTTCTTCTCCATTGTTCTGCCGTTGAGCAGGAATGCGCTCGTCACGGCTGCGCTCTTCAGCTTCCTGTTCGCCTGGAGCGACTTCCTGTTCGCACTCACGCTCGACTCGAATTCGGCCGCAAGGCCGGTGACGCTGGGCATCTACCAGTACATCGGGGGCTTCGTGGCCGACTGGGGCTCCGTCATGGCGACGGCGACCATGGCCTCGCTGCCCGCCGCGATCCTGCTGGTCGTGGCGCAGAAGTACGTGGCCGCCGGCGCGACGGGAGGCGCGGTGAAGTCCTGAAAGCGCTGACCGCTCTCAGGGGCGATCCGCCGGGGCTGCCGAGCGGCCGAGCGGCTGGGCTGCCGAGGAGTCGCCGGGAAATCGCCGTCGAATACTGTCCGGCCATATTCGTGAGAATTTATCGAGTTCATCTGAATGCATGATAAAAAGGAATTCATATGCTGGAATACGTCACTATTGATCATGGCTTCGAGATCCGGCACGCGCATGAGGTGATGCGCGTCGAGCAGTGGGGGCGCGACTCGGTCCGCGTGCGCTGCACCCAGCACGCCATTGCGCCCACGGATGCCGGAGCGCTGGAGGCCGCGCCCGAGCCGCGCGACTGCGCCCCGGCCGTCCGGGATGGAGAAGAGGTCCGCCTCGTCGTCGGCGGCCTCACCGTTGAGGCCCGCCTGGACGCCGGGGACGGCAAGCCGGCGGTCATGCTCCGCTTCCTGCGCACTGACGACGGCCGGGAGCTCCTGGCCGAGGATCGTGAGCACTTCTGGTGGCCGGGTTCGCACGTCTTCTACGGGCAGCGCTCGGGCCTGTACGAGATCCACCAGCGGTTCCGCGCCTACCCCGGGGAGCGGATCTATGGGCTGGGGCAGCACACGCACGGGCGGCTGGACCACAAGGGGCTCGTGCTCGACCTCGTTCAGCGCAATGCCGAGGTGTCGATCCCCTTCTACCTGTCCAGCCGCGGATACGGATTCCTGTGGAACAATCCGGCGGTCGGGCGCGTGGAGTTCGCCGAGAACGGCACCCGCTGGGTCGCGGACGCCGCACCGGGACTCGACTACTGGGTGACGGCCGGCGAGACCCCGGCCGAGATCCTGGAGCACTACGCCGACGCCGTCGGGCACGCCCCGGTGCTGCCCGAGTGGGCCACGGGGTTCTGGCAGTGCAAGCTGCGGTATCTGGGCCAGGAGGAGCTGCTCGACGTCGCCCGGGAGTACCGGCGCCGGGAGCTGCCCCTGTCGGTGATCGTCACGGACTTCTTCCACTGGACCGCCATGGGCGACTACCGCTTCGACCCCGAGGAGTACCCGGACCCCGAGGCGATGATGCGCGAGCTCGACGAGCTCGGCGTCAAGCTCATGGTCTCTATCTGGCCGACGATCTCGCCCCTGTCCGAGAACTACGACGCCATGGCGGAGCAGGGCCTCCTGGTGGGCGCCGACCAGGGCGTGGAGCTCCACCAGGACATTCATGACAAGAAGATGCCGCGCTCCCTGCCGGTCGCCCTCTACGACCCGACCAATCCCCGGGCTCGCAGGTTCGTCTGGGAGACCGTCAAGCGCAACTACTTCGACCTGGGGGTGCGGGTGTGGTGGCTCGACGCCTGCGAGCCGGAGCTCAACCCCGGACACCCGAGGAACCTGTCCTTCCACGCCGGACCCGGTTCGGCCGTGGTCAACATCTACCCGCGCGACAACGCCCGCACCTTCTGGGAGGGCAATCGGGATGCCGGCGCCCCCGGCACCGTGCTGCTGTGCCGCTCGGCCTGGGCGGGGCAGGCCAAGTACGGGGCCGCCGTCTGGTCCGGGGACATCGCGCCGACGTGGGAGTCCCTGGCTCAGCAGGTTCGCGCCGGCCTGAGCATCGGCATGTCCGGAATTCCCTGGTGGACCACCGACATCGGCGGCTTCCACGGCGGCGATCCGAGCGAGGAGTCCTACCGGGAGCTCTTCGCCCGGTGGTTCGCCTACGGGACCTTCTGCCCGCTGTTCCGCCTGCACGGGCATCGCGAGCCCCGCGGCGAGCTCGGCTCGCCCATGACCGGCGGCCCCAACGAGGTCTGGAGCTACGGGGAGCGGTGCCTGGGCGTCGCCCGCGAGCACATGGAGCTGCGCGAGAGGCTCCGCCCGTACATCCAGGAGCAGATGGCGGCTGCGGCTGAGCGCGGCACGCCCCCGATGCGCCCGTTGTTCCTGGAGTTCCCGGACGATGCGCGCGCCTGGGAGACCGACGACGAGTTCCTGCTGGGTCCCGATCTGCTCGTGGCGCCGGTGACGGAGCCGGGCGTCACCAGCCGCGGGGTCTACCTGCCCGCCGGAGCCGACTGGGTCGAGATCCACTCCGGCCGGACCTTCGCCGGGGGAGCGGACTACGAGGCGGACGCGCCGTACGAGTACATCCCCGTCTTCCGCCGCGACGGCGCCGAGATCGGCGTCTGAGGTCGAGCGCGTTCCTGGAACGTCAACGTACCTTTCCAACGTCAACGTACCTTTCTCCCATCCTTCTGGGGGTAGAGCTCAGAAGGATGGGAGAAAGGTACGTCCGCGCGACGAAGGGACGTTCACGTTGGGGTGCGCCCAACTCGACTCCAGCTCCTGCTCCCTCTCGCCGGGATCGGTCAAGGGACCTCGCGGGTGCCCTGGGCCTCTGATCCTCGGTTCGAGTGCGAACCTCATGGAATCAGGCGGGGAGAGGGGTGTCGGTGCTCGGCCACGAGATGAAGCGGGAAGGGGGCGTCGCAGCGCAGTGCTGGGTGAGCGGGAGCCTCGCCAAGCCATCGTTGTCGGCTGGGAGGCGCATCACCTGGTCGCTGAGCATGTGATGGCTCAGCTGGGCGCTGTTGCGTCCGTCGATCTTGTCCGGATGGGTTGATCGCCCATCGATATATCGCTACTCTTCTATGTGTCGATGGGTCGATGTGTTGCCCGCCAGGGCATCCGACAACAGAGAGGACATCATCGTGACGAAGCAGAAGACGGGTTCTTTGCCGGCTGGGCTTCTCGCCTTGGCTTTGGGGGGCTTTGGAATTGGCCTGACCGAGTTCGGCATTGTGGGTCTGCTCCCAGAGATCGCGGCAGATTTCGCTGTGACTGAGAGCGTCGCCGGGTATCTCGTGTCCGGCTACGCCTTGGCCGTGGCATTCGGAGCGATTGCGCTGACCGTCACCTTTTCGAGAGTCGAGCGGAAAAGGGTCCTACTGGGGCTGGTTATCTTGTTCATCACTGGTAACCTGGTGTCTGCCCTCGCTCCGACCTATGTGGCCATGCTTATTGGACGCATCATCGCTGCATTGTGTCATGGAGGCTTCTTCGGCGTCGGCGCAGTAGTCGCAGCGAGCATGGTCGAAGACAAGAAGAAGGCCGGCGCTATCTCGCTCATGTTCGCCGGCCTGACCGTTGCGAATGTCGTTGGAATCCCCTTCGGGACTTTCGTCGGTCAGCAGTTCGGTTGGCGCGCGACATTTTGGGTGATCACCGCGATCGGGATCGTTACCTTCTTCGGAATTCAGCTCCTTGTACAGAACTCGTCGGCACCCAAGACTGCGGGGCTCCGCTCTGAACTCGGTGTCCTCCGCCGCCCTCAGGTGCTGCTCTCGGCTGCCGTGAGTATCCTGACCTTCGGCGGTGTTGTTGGTGCTTATACTTATATTGCGTTCACACTCACCGAGGTCAGCGGTTTCGCGACCAGCACAGTTCCGTGGCTGCTGCTGCTCTTCGGGACGGGAACGTTTATCGGAAACCTGGTCGGTGGCAAACTGGCAGACCGCTCTCTGGACCGATCGTTATCGATCATCCTTGTCGCGCTGGTTATCGTGCTGGCGGGATTCGCTCTCGGCGCCACGTTCTGGTGGGCAGTCCTTGTGGCTATGTTCCTTCTCGGCGCTGTCGGGTTCGCGACGGCGCCCGGCCTGCAGTTGAGGATCATGCACTTCGCCGACGATGCTCCCACGGTCGCTTCGGGGACGAACATTGCCGCACTCAATGTCGGCAATGCCATTGGCGCCTGGGCCGGCGGGCTGGCCATCGCGGCCGGCTTCGGTTTCGTCTCGCCGCTATGGGTCGGTGCCGCACTTGTTGCCGGAGCGTTCTTCATCCTCCTGATCACCAGTCTCGTCCGCACGAATCCTCGCGCGACCGAGACTCCGGCGACGGAGGCTACCGCGGCTTCCCGCTGAGCAGGCCGCGTCGGCCTCCGGGGCATCCCTCCCCGGGCGCCCCGAGCCTCAACCGGAAGGGGGCGGTTTCGGTGGGTCCCTGTGAGCCTCGGCCTGTGTGATTCCCTGTCCGATTAGCGCCCTCGGTACACCGTCCCCTGAGCGTCACAGCACCCCGGGTGCCTCCGATGCGATGCTAAACTCATTGAAGTATCGCGATGAATCGTTTTTGGAGGTGAAGGCTCGTGGTGGCGACGCGCACCGACACTCGTCCCGTGCCCACCGAAGACCTGGACAGTCTGGTCGAGGTGCTGAAGGTTCTCGCGCATCCGATGCGACTGCAGATCCTGCAGTGGTTGAGGGACCCTCGCGGTCAGTTCCCGGTCGAGCGGGGCATCGCCGATCCAGATGAATTCGGGATCTGCGTCAGTCAGATCACCGACAAGGCGAATCTCGCACAGTCGACGATCTCGTCATTCATGCGGGCTCTCGAACGTGAAGGCCTCGTCACGTCAACCCGTGTTGGTAAATGGACGCATTACAAGCGTAATGAGAAGCGCATTGCGGAGATTAGAGAGGCTCTGTCGCTCGCTCTGTAGGCTCTGTGGGCATGGCCTCAGGCCCAGGCGGCCGGGTCTGCGATGACGCCCTCGAGCAGGGACCAGGCCCCTCCGGTGGCGCCCGGGGTCTCGTCGTCGGGGGCGGGGAGGATCTGCGGGGCGGACCAGCGCGAGGCCAGGACGCGTCTGCTGAGGATCTTCTGCAGGGGCGGGGCGAGGAGCCCGGTGAGCGGGGCCAGGTGACCACCGAGGACGACGGCCGGGATGTCGAGGATATTGATGGCGGTGCCCAGGGCGATCCCCAGGGCGTCGGCGGCGGCATCGACGGCGCGCCGGGCACGTTCATGATGGGGTGAGGCGTCGTCCTCGCAGGCCTTCAGCAGCTCTTCTGACCCGGCGCCGCGAGGCAGACCGGCGGCGTTGAGGATGGCGCGTCGTCCCGCGAAGCGCTCCAGGCAGCCGCGATTCCCGCACCCGCACTCGGGGCCCTTCGGGTCCACCTGGATGTGGCCGATCTCCCCGGCGAAGCCGTTGGCGCCTAGCCAGACCTCGCTGTTGCGCACGATTCCGGCGCCGACGCCATTCTCCCCGGACAGGTAGATGAAGTCGCGGTGCTCCCCGGGGGCGCCGGGGAGCACTCTGGCGGTGGTCAGTGCGGCCAGGTCGGCCTCGTTCTCGACGACGAGGCCGGCGCCGAGGCGGTCCAGGACGGGGGCCAGGACCTCGGCGGGGCGGATGTCGGACCAGCCGAGATTGGGTGCGCGCAGAAGGGTGTTGTCGCGCACCAGGCCCGGCAGCGCCAGGGCGGCGCCCACCAGGCGCGCCGAGCCGACGGCTCCGATGGAGGCTATCGGCTCAAGCAGGTCGGCCAGGCGCCCCAGGACGGCCGGAGCGTCGGAGGAGGAGAAGTCGTCGACGACGATGCGCTCGGCCAGGACCTGGCCGGCCAGATCGACGGCGCGCACGGCCATGCGGGAGACGTTGACCTCCAGTCCGAGGGCCACGAAGGTGCCCCTGGCCGGGAGCAGCGGGACTGCGGGGCGGCCGGGTCCGGAGGAGGCGACGGGGTCGAGCTCGCGCACCAGGCCGATGGCGACGAGCTCGTCGGCGAGCCGTGAGGCCGTCGAGCGGGTCATGCCGGTTTCGGCGGCGATGTCGGCGCGGGAGACGGGCTCGGGGGAGGAGAAGACCCGGCTGGCGAGCAGTGCGAGATTCGATGTGCGCAGACTGGACTGACGGGCCGAGGGGACGGCGTCGGGCGGGCCGCCCCCGGTCCGGTCGCGGCGGGATTCGGGGGAGGGCGACTGCGCTCGTCGTGCTCGCGTCCGTGTGCTTCGTGCCACGTCTTGACCCTACTCCGATGTTCCCGGTTAGTCGCGATCAAGAACAAAGGAGGTCCTGGGAGGCTCTGGGGGTCGCTGCTCCTCAAGGGCCGCCGAGGAGGGCGACGGATGCGCTGGTGGGCGACGGGCGGCGCCTGCGGTCCTGGCCCCCTGGTCGGCCTCGCGTCCGACCCTTGACCGGCGACGGGCGGAATGTCATAGTTGTTTCAATAAACAAAATTGGCTCAAGGAGGAGCTCATGGTTCGCAGGCCCACCAAGGAAGACAAGTTCTCATTCGGATTATGGACGGTCGGCTGGCTCGCCGCCGACCCCTTCGGCGAACCGACCCGCGCCGCTCTGCGCCCGTGGGAGTACGCCGAAAGGCTCGCCGAGCTCGGCGCCTGGGGCATCACCTTCCACGACAACGACGTCTTCCCCTTCGACGCCACCGACGCCGAGCGCGACCAGATCGTCGCCAGGCTCAGGGAGACCGTCGAGGCCACGGGCCTGACCATCGAGATGGTCACCACCAACACCTTCACCCACCCGATCTTCAAGGACGGGGGCCTGACCAACAACGACCGCTCCATCCGCCGCTTCGGCCTGCGCAAGATCCTGCGCAACGTCGACCTGGCCGCCGAGCTGGGCGCCACGACCTTCGTCATGTGGGGCGGCCGCGAGGGCGCGGAATACGACTCCTCCAAGGACCTGAACGCCGTCTTCGACCGCTACAAGGAGGGCCTGGACACCGTCGCCGGGTACATCAAGGATAAGGGCTACAACCTCAGGATCGGCCTGGAGCCCAAGCCCAACGAGCCCCGCGGCGACATCTTCCTGCCCACCGTCGGTCACGCCCTGGCCCTCATCGCCGAGCTCGACAACGGCGACGTCGTGGGGCTGAACCCCGAGGTCGGCCACGAGCAGATGGCGAACCTCAACTACACCCACGCCCTGGCCCAGGCCCTGAACGCCGGCAAGCTCTTCCACATCGACCTCAACGGCCAGAAGGGCCTGAAGTACGACCAGGACCTGGTCTTCGGCCACGGCGATCTGCTCTCGGCCTTCTTCACCGTGGACCTGCTCGTCAACGGCTTCCCCGGCGGCGGCCCCCGCTACGAGGGCCCGATCCACTTCGACTACAAGCCCTCCCGCACGGACGGAATGGAGGGCGTGTGGGAGTCCGCCGCCGCGAACATGGAAATGTACCTCCAGCTGGCCGACAAGGCCCGGGTCTTCCGCGCCGATCCCGAGGTCCGCGAGGCGCTCGAGCGCTCGGGCGTCTACGGGCTGAGCGAGCCGACCCTGGCCGAGGGCGAGTCCCTGGACGACTTCCTGGCCGATCGCTCCGCGTACGAGGACTTCGACACCGACGCCGCGGCCGCTCGCGACTACCATTACGTGGATCTCTACGAGAAGGCCGTCCAGCACCTCATCAGCTGAATCGGCTGATTCGGCTGACGGCCCGCATGCGCGGGGGCGGCGTCCGCGGGGCGCCGCCCCGAGCGCCTCTCACCGCCTGTATATTCGATCGCCCGACCTAACTCTCTCGTCGCCTTCACCGTGGAAGGAAGCCGCATGGCACTCGTCGCCGGCGTCGACTCCTCGACGCAGTCCTGCAAGATCGTCATCCGCGACGCCATCACCGGCGCCCTCGTCCGCCAGGCCAAGGCGTCTCATCCCGATGGCACCGAGGTCCACCCCGATCATTGGTGGCGGGCGTTGGGGGAGGCGATCGACGACGCCGGCGGCCTCGACGACGTCGCCGCCCTGTCCGTGGGCGGGCAGCAGCACGGCATGGTCGTCCTCGACGCCGACGGCGAGGTCATCCGACCCGCCCTGCTGTGGAACGACACCCGTTCGGCCGAGGCCGCCCGCGATCTCATCCGCGAGCTGGGCGACGGCGACGAGGCGGCCGGACGGAAGGCCTGGGCCGACGCCGTCGGCAGCGTCCCGGTCGCCTCGCTGACGATCACCAAGCTGCGCTGGCTGGCGGATCATGAGCCTGACAATGCGCGCCGCATCGCCGCCATCTGCCTCCCGCACGACTGGCTGACGTGGAGGCTGTCGGGGGCGGAGTCTCTGGAGTCGCTGACCACTGACCGCTCCGATGCGTCGGGCACCGGCTACTTCGACTCCGTGGCCAACGCCTACCGCCGCGACCTGCTCGCACTCGCCCTGCGGGTCGACCAGGAGGATGCGGAGCGCATCGTCCTGCCGCGCGTCGTCGGCCCGCACGAGGTCGCCGCCCGCGGCGGGGGCGACGTCGATGGGCGCGACCTGAGCCATCTTGTTCTCGGCCCCGGCTGCGGCGACAACGCCGGTGCCGCTCTCGGCCTGGGGCTGCGTGCCGGGCAGACGAGCGTGTCCCTGGGCACCTCGGGAGTCGTCGCAGCCGTGTCGGCCGCCCCGAGTCGCGACGCCTCCGGGCTGGTCGCCGGCTTCGCCGACGCCACCGGCGTCTTCCTGCCGCTGGCCTGCACTCTCAACGGCGCCCGCGTGCTCGACGCCGCCAAGAGGGTCCTGGACGTCACCTACGACGAGTTCGACGCCCTCGCCCTGTCCGCCGAGCCCGGAGCCGGGGGGCTGGTGCACGTGCCCTATCTGGAGGGGGAGCGCACCCCGAACCTGCCCGAGGCCACCGGCGTGCTCACCGGCATGACCCTGGAATCGCTGACCCCCGCCAACTACGCGCGCTCCGCGGTCGAGGGCCTGCTGTGCCTCATGAGCGCCTGCGTCGACGCGGTACGGGCACAGGGGGCCGCCATCGATCGGGTCAGCCTCGTGGGCGGCGGAGTGAAGTGGGCCAGCGCCAAGGAGCTGTCGCCGGCGGTCCTCGGCGTGCCCGTCGACGTGCCCTCTCCCGGGGAGTACGTGGCCAATGGGGCCGCCAAGCAGGCCGCCTGGGTGCTGGCCGGAGGCGAGGAGCCCCCCGCCTGGGAGTTGGGCCCCGTCGAGCGTCTCACCGCCGAGCCCCGGCCTGAGGTCCGGGCCGCCTACGACCGGGTCTCTGAGATCGTCGCGGCCGCCGTGAGGGTCAGGCCGGCCGCAAGCGCGCGGTGAGGTGATCCGCGGTGATCCGAAGCGATCTGCTGTGATCCGCGGTGATCACGGCTTCGCCCGGACACTGCGCCTGAATCGGGGCTGACGCCGGCTCGCCCAGGACTCAGCGCCGGCGGCCGACGCCCGCGTCCAACCGCCTACGAGCGCTCGCGTCCTGCTGTCGCCGTCAGGAGGTGACCGGCGCCTTCACGATCTCGCGGATCACCTTGGCCGCGATCTTGGGGCGGCGGCGCGCGTCGACCAGGCCGTTGGCCTCCTGCATGGTGTCGGTCAACTGGGTGTAGCAGAAGCCAGCCAGGTGGGGGCTCGCCTGGAGCGCGCCGAAGGCCCGGCGCAGTCGCGCCTCGAAGTCCTCGGGCCCGGCGGCGGTCGTATAGCCCCAGGTGGTCTCCTCCTTCTCGTCCTCGTCCTCGGCCTCGTCCGCGCTCTCGGCGGCGGCTCTGGAGCTCGCCTTGGCGTCCGTCTTGGCGGCGGCCACGGCCTCGACGGCGTTCTTGATGGTCTCCACGGCCTCGCTGGTCTTGATGGTCTCGCCGGTCTCGACGGCCTTGCCGTTCGAGCCGCTCCCGTTGCTGCCGCCGTCGGCGTCATCATGGTCGGGGACGTAGCGGATACCGCCGAACTCCGTGACCATGACCGGCAGCTCGCGGTCCACCGCGCCCCGCACGGTGATGCGCCGCCCGGACGGACCCAGGCCGTCCAGCACGGCGCTCAGCCGGTCCTCCTCGGCGTAGCGCAGCGTCACCGCCAGGTCGTCGGCGTCGTAGTCGTGGATCGAGATGATGTCGGAGCAGGTGTGCTCCCAGCCGTCGTTGGAGACGACCGGCCGGGACGGGTCGAGCGCGCGGGTCAGGTCGGCGAGCGCCCGGCTGAGCGCCCGCTGCTCGGGGCGATCGGCGATGTGCTGCACGCCCCAGCTCTCATTGATCGGCACCCAGGTGACGATGCTCGGGTGGGAGCGATCTCGGCGCACCACCGCACTCCACTCCGCCACCAGTCGAGTCGCCGCCTGCGTAGTGAACTCGTAGGGCGCGGCCATCTCGCCCCATATCAGGAGGCCGAGCCGATCAGCCCAGTACAGGAAACGCGGGTCCTCGACCTTCTGATGGATGCGCGCCGCATTGAAGCCGAGCCTCTTGATCAGGGCGACCTCGTCGCGGCGGGCCTTGTCGTCGGGCGCCGCCAGGTGCGAGTCCGGCCAGAAGCCCTGCTCCAGGACCCCGCGCACGTAGTAGGGCCGGCCGTTGAGCAGGAAGCGGCGGTGCGCGGTGCCCACCGAGCGCAGCCCCAGGTAGGAGGCGACGACGTCGGGTACCGAGGCGGGCGCGGTGGCGGTTCCGCCCGCGAGTGCGGCCTTGGCGGGGGCGAGCATGACCTCGGCGTCGATGAGCCGCGGGTGTTCTGGGGACCACAGCAGTTTCTCATAGCGCTGGCCGTGCATCTGCTCGCGCAGGTCGATGGTCAGCCGGGCCGTGGTCGTCTCCGGCAGCCTCGCCGTCACCTCCGCCAGCAGGCGGCCCTCAATGCTCAGCCGGGCGGTGATCCGCGAGCCCTCCGGGACGGGGCGCGTCATGGTCGCCTCGAGCTCGACGGCGTCGCAGGCCCGGTTCGGCGTCCAGGCGAGCTCGGCGATGGCGGTGCGCGGCACCGCCTCCAGCCAGACACTCTGCCATATGCCGGTCGTGCGCGCGTACCAGATGTTGTGGGGCTCGGGCTGCCAGTCCTGCTTGCCGCGGGGCTGCCCGACGTCCAGGGGCCGGTCCTCGGCCCGCACGACGAGCACGGCGTCGGCATCGCCGGTGGGCAGGGCGCGCGTGATGTCGAGCGTGAAGGGGGTGTGCCCGCCCTCGTGCTCGCCCATGAGCTGGCCGTCGATCCAGACGCTCGCCCGGTAGTCGACCGCGCCGAAGTGCAGCAGTACCCGGTCGCCCTGAGCCGGCAGGCCGGCGCGGGCCAGATCGTCGGCGGTGAGCATGCGCGAGTACCACACGACGGGGTGGTAGCCGGTGTCCCCGATGCCGGAGAGCTCGCTCTCGGGCGGGAAGGGCACGGTGATGGTCCGCTCATCGACGCCGCTGTAGGGCCAGTCCTTGTCCGGGCCCGTCTCGGCGTCGTCGTAGGCGAAGTTCCACCGACCGTTCAGACTGCACCAGCGGGAGCGGCGCAACTGGGGGAGGGGGTGGCCCCCGGACGGGTCGGCGTGCGACCGGTGCCCCGTCGTGGCGCCCCCGGAGGTCCCAGAGGTCCTGGAGGCCTCACTGGACGCCTCAGGAGTCTCAGCTGCCTCAGCAGGTTCAGCAGGTTCGGCGATGTCGGCACTCATCCATGTCCCCTTTCGCGGCCGGCGCGAGTCGAGTGTGCCACAACCACCGGGTTTTGTTGACGGCCCGTTTCGCGGGGGGAATCATGGGGCGAGCCCGTTGAGTCCCGTCGAAGGAGACGCTCGCGTGACCACTCTGCATGTGAACCCAGACACCCTTGATGCCCAGGCCGGAAAAGTCGATGAGGCGGCGGCGGACCTGGAGTCCGTGTCCTACCCCGCCGCCCCCGACGTCGGGCGTTCGACCTCCTCGGTGTCCACCGCCATCAGCCGCCTCTCCTCCAAGGCGTCCGGCGCGGCGTCCAGCGCCCGATCGACGGCGAGCTCCCTGAGGAGGGCCGCCACCTCCTTCCGCAACACCGACGCGTCGGTGGCCTCCTCGACCCCGGGAGGCTCGCATGAGCACTCTTGACGCCAAGGTCATCACCGAGCCGTCGGGCGCCTGGAACGCGGCGCAGAGCCTGACGTCGATCTCGACGACCGTCAGCACCGCGGGCGAGGACATCTCCTCGGCCCACAACCAGGTGGCCTCGGACTGCACGAGCGAGACGACGAACGCCGCGCTCTCCTCACGCTCCTCGCAGCGGAGCCCCCTGGACACGCTGTCGACGAGCACGACGTCACTCGCGACGGCGCTGTCCACCTTCGGCAACTCGATGAACTCGGTCAAGATCCGGCTGGCTCAGGTCGTCGCCGACGCCGCGGCCGCGGAGCTGGTCGTGTCGGGGTCGACCATCCACTCCCCCGACGACCCCTCCGATGAGAAGTACGAGACGAAGAAGGCGAAGTTCGACGAGCTCAAGGAGACCCTCTACCTGATTCGCCAGGACGAGTCGTCCGCGCACGACACCCTCATCTCCGCCTGCGACTCCCTCAAGAGCGCCGGTGAGTGGTTCAGGGACAAGTACCTGCCGACCGGAGGGGTGGGCGACGCCTCCAAGATGGCGGGGTGGGTGAGCCGAGTGGCGACTGGAGCCCATTGGGGATCGATCAGGGCGATCTCCAGGTTCCAACCGCGCTATCCGAAGGGACATCCCAATGCGGGGGCCTTCATGAGAGTGGCCGACCGCAACAAGATGGGAACCCTGCGCACGCTGTGGGCCAAGACGAAGACCTCGAACTGGGTGAACAAGCCCTACACCCGTGGCACGACCGCCTGGAAGGTGCAGCAGGGCGTGACCAAGGCCGCGCCGGTGCTCAAGGGGCTGGGGTACGCCTCGGCGGGTCTTTCCGGGGCGCTCGCCGGTTGGGATCAGTACAAGAAGGACTCGGCCAACCCCAGCATGGGGGAGGGGGAGAAGATCGCCCGCGCCGGGACCCAGGCCGTCACCCAGGGGGTCGGCGGATACGCGGGAGGATGGGCGGGGGCCCAGGTTGGTATGACGATTGGCGCCGTTGGTGGCCCTATTGGCATTGCCGCCGGAGGGATTATCGGCGCGGCGATCGGCGGCATGGCCGGTTCGAAACTCGGAGAGTCAGTGGGCAATGCCATCAACAAGGGCTGGCATAAGCTCTTCGGCTAGGGTCCGACTCCCGCGGGAGAATGGAATGGAGAGAAATGGAGAGAAGCGGACGGAGGTCATGTCGTGTGGGGCGCATTCGGCGTTCTCGTCTTCGGTCTCGTGATCATCATGTACTGGGCGCTGGCCATGTTCACGGATACCGGGTACGGCGAGTTCGCGCGTGAGACGAGTGCCGAGATCGGTCATAAGAACAATCTCGCCCTCACGATTCCCTCCACGGGGCTCATGTTCGTCTTCGGCTCCGCGACAATGGTGGCGGAGGGGTCCGACTCGGCTCCCGTCTTCGTGTGCGGCATCCTGAGTGTTGTCTGCATGCTGGTTGTGGTGGTGAGCTTCACCCCGGTCCCTCTGCCGGCGTGGATGTATCCCGAGTGGCACCTGGCCCG
>ERZ773004.475-NODE-475-length-25330-cov-4.397784_pt1 | contig 25330 bp, 27 predicted proteins | sample MGYA00580667_ERZ773004 | MGnify/ENA primary metagenome ERZ773004 (study PRJEB29015, sample SAMEA2737963) | human oral metagenome | biome: human oral; feature: human-associated habitat; material: dental | place: China | collected 2123 ... | reverse complement strand
CCTTTTTTATAGGAAATTTTAAAGGAAAAAGAGGATTGCTATATATGTTTATGGCGGCAGTGTTGCTATGCTTGGTTTTCATGACGATTGATCTTGTAGTTGCTCGTTGGTTTTTGAGCTTTGCTTTGTTTCAATTTGTAGGCAATATATTAGTAAAATTTATCTTTTGTCTTGTTTTGGGAAAGAGCGGCGATAGGAGATTTTCGCTTTTACCCGCATTAAGAGTTTATCGGCTTATTTGCTTGCTCCAGATATTATTTAATACCAATATTTAGAAATTCTATATATTTTGAATTGAAAGAATATTTCTTAACTAGACATAATATAAATATCAACGATGTAGATAAAATTTATCTCTAGCTATAAGTGACACAAAATTTTATCAAAATGTATGATGCAGAATTTTTAATGCAACAAATTCCATCCCGTGATACGGCGGAATGGAATTTGAAAGCAACTAATTCGTAGCGAGTAAATCTAAAATAGAATTTTAAAATTTAAATCCCAAAGACTTAGCCGTTGTAGCCTAAGCGGCGCATATTTGCGCACGCATCCTTGTAGCCGTAATAGCACGAGATGCGGTATAGGTCAATGGCGTTGAATTTATTCTGCTCCACGCCCTCGCCTTTTTCAAACATCGCTGCGAGCTTCTGGCAAGCAGGGAAGTTTTGGGAGAGCGTGCACGCAGCGTTGTAGGCATTGGCGGCGGAAGCATAGTCGTGCTTGGAATACATAGAATCTGCGAAATTTAAGCACATTGCGCCATTGCCGTTTTTGCACGCATCACTTTGTACGACGCCGCCTTGTAGGTTCATCGCACGGATACCGTCTTGAATGTCGGCAAAGGAATATTTGCCGCTCTTTGGCGCATCGACTGCGCTCTTTGGCGCGTTGCTAACGCAGCCTGCCAAAAACACCCCGACGGCGATCAAAGCTAGAATTTTTTTCATATTTTGCTCCTTAATTTTTTGAAATTTGGCGACCCAAAACGTAATAGGTCTCTTTGCCCGCGACCTTTTGTAGCTTGAGCTTAAATTTTTCCGACCAAGCGCTGATGATCTGCTCCACAGCGGTCTTACGCTCTTCATTCGTAGCGTCATTTTTGATCTTAAAATACGGGTTTGAATTCGACATCGCCACGTGCGCACCGTAAATTTTAAGCTTATCATTCAGCCCTACAATGCGATCAAGCTCGTTATCCTCAAAATCGCACTTCGATAAAATTCCTCGCAGCTGTGCGACCGTCGCGTCGTTTACGCTATATCCTAGCGCTAGCAAAATTCCATCTTCACTCATTCTCATCCTTTCGAAAAAAATTTATTTGTTCGCTTGTGAAATCAAAACGCCTTCGATTATGCTTTTTATATCGCCGTCTAAGATCGCGTCGGTCTGGCTATACGCCTCGCCGCTGCGGTTGTCCTTGACCTGCTGATACGGGAAAAGTACGTAGGAACGGATCTGATGCCCCCAGCCTATCTCGCTTTTAGGCACGTTTTCGTCCTTTTCGCGCTGTTTCATCAGCTCAAGCTCGTAAAGGCGCGACTTTAGCACCTTCATCGCCGTTTCTTTGTTTTTGTGCTGGCTTCTATCATTTTGGCAGTTTACTACGATACCCGTTGGGATGTGCGTGATACGCACGGCGCTTTCAGTTTTATTGATATGCTGCCCGCCTGCGCCGCTTGCGCGAAACACATCGACACGAATATCCTTCTCTTCGATATTTATCTCGATATCATCATTTAGCTCGGGGCTTACCATCACGCTCGAAAAGCTCGTATGTCTGCGCCCTGCACTATCGAATGGGCTTACGCGCACCAGGCGATGGATACCGTTTTCGGCTTTCAGATATCCGTAGGCGTTCTCGCCGCGCACGATGAAGCTAACGTCCTTAAGACCCGCTTCCTCGCCCTCTTGAAAGTCCAAAACCTCGATCTTAAAGCCCTCTCGCTCGCAAAAGCGCAGATACATGCGGTATAACATACTCGCCCAGTCATTGCTCTCCGTACCGCCCGCGCCCGGATGAATGCTGACAATAGCGTTTTTATCGTCGTTTTCGCCGCTAAGCATCATAGAAATTTCTAAATTTATGATCTTGTCCTCTAGCTCGTCCGCTTCGGCAAAAAGCGAGTTTATCGTCTCTTCGTCGTTTTCCGAGTTTGCCAGCTCATATAGAGCTTTTGCGTCGTCTACGGCATTCTTGGCGTTTAGAAATTTATTTAAGATATTTGAAATTTTAGTTTTTTCCTTGCCGATGGCGCCTGCTTTTGCGACGTCCTGCCAGAGATTTTGATCGTTTTCAAGCTCCTCGATCTCTTTTAGGCGCGCTTTAATATTCTCCGGTTTTACGACGCCAGCGATATTTTCGACTTTAGTATTTAGGGTTTTTAAAAGTTCCGTGTATTCGTAATTATCCAAAATTTAAGACCTTTTTTATGCTTTTGGCGTGATTATAACATATTTTGGATTAAGGTTGTTTATAAAATTTTATTTAAGGCGGGCATTATGAAGCATTTGTCTATTAGGGATATCAAAACCTGCTTGATATTTCCGCGATTAATTAGTTTAAGCTCCGTCGAGAGATCGGGCAAAGGGTCGTTCAGTAGCAGTTTTAGCTTTGCTTCTTCTAGCTTCAACTTTTTACAATCGGCTTTTTTGTCTTCAAGCATAGACACCACTAGTCTTAGCTTTTCTTTTGTCATTTTGCTTTGCACGAAAGTACCTTATACACGATAATGGAACATAAAAAAGCTGCGATAGAGCAGGCGAAATACGCCCAAATTTCTCCGATAGTTTTTTCAAGAAGCGCGTGCAGCCCTAGCAAAAAGAATACCAAGCCTATAATGCAAATTACGCCCGTAATTATATTTAGTAAAACCGAATTGGCGCTCTTTAAAAAAGAGCGCCTGATATCGCTAGCTTGAGCGTCTACGAGCTCTACTACCGAAACTATAAATTCAGATATGCCAGCCATTATTTTTTCAGCAGCCAGGCGAGCAAAAATCCGACGCCCGCAGCGATAGCGACGCTTTTTATCGGGTCTTGTTTTATCGTGTCATTTACGCTTTCTATGCCGTCTTTGCCTTTGAGCCTTAGATCATCTATATATTTTTTGATCTCATTGCTATTTAGCTGATCTAGAATTTTATCTTTAGCAGACTCCGCACGCTCTGCGCCTATGTTTTTGATAGACTTCATAATCTCTTTAAAATCCGCTTTTAAAGAGTCGATATCTTTTTTCAAAGAATCTAAATTTGTCTCTTGAGTAGCCATTTTCGCTCCTTTTGAAGTTTATTTTAGAGCTAAAGCTCGTGGTAGATTTTAGTACTTATTGATTAACGCTCGCTAAATAGACCGCCCTTTTGCGCTTAATTTATACCTTTAATATTTTTTGATATAATTGCCAGCCTAATATTTTATATTGAAAAGAGAGAACAATGCAGATCATTAGAAGTGTAGAGGAGCTAAAAAGCTTCAGGGCATCAGCAAGCGGCAGCGTGGGCTTCGTACCTACGATGGGAGCTTTGCACGCGGGGCATGCGAGTCTCATAAAAAGAGCACGGAACGAAAACGACATCGTAATCGTCTCCGCATTCCTCAATCCGGCGCAGTTTTTGCCCGGCGAGGATCTAAATAGCTACCCAAAAAACGAAGCGGGCGATATTAAAATTTGCGAAAGCCTCGATGTGAACGCGCTTTTTATCCCGATCGCGGATGAAATTTACAGCACAGAGGAGCCAGCGATCATAGCGCCTAAGCCGATAAGTGAAATTTTAGAAGGTAAAACGCGCCCCGGGCACTTCGACGGCGTACTTAAAGTGCTAAATAAGCTTTTTAATCTAACTCGTCCTAGCAACGTTTATATGGGTAAAAAGGACACCCAGCAGCTTTTCATCGTACAGAAGATGGTAAAGAGCTTTTTTATGCCTATAAGTATCATCCCTTGTGAGATCGTGCGCGAAAGCGATGGACTCGCGCTTAGCTCGCGCAATGCCTATTTGGACGAGGAGGGAAAGCTTATGGCGCTTAAGCTTTCACGATCCTTGCTAAATGCCAGCTCGCTTATTAAAAAAGGCGAGATCAGCCTAAATATAATCCGCGAAAAGATGCTTAGCGTGCTTGAGCCGCTGGCAGTCGATTACATAGCGTTCGTGGATTATAAATTTAATGAAATTTCGCAGATTAAGCAAGGCGATACGATAATCCTGCTTGCCGCAAAGGTCGGCACAACCCGTCTGATCGATAATATCTGGCTGTAAAATGGCAAAACTCCATCTCGTTTCTCTAGGCTGCAATAAGAATTTAGTCGACTCCGAGATCATGCTCGGGCGCCTGCAAAACTACGAGCTCACGGATGAGCCTACTAGCGCGGACGTGATGATCGTAAATACCTGCGGCTTCATAGCAAGCGCCAAACAGGAGAGTATCCGCACGATTTTGAAGCTTAGCGAGCAGAAAAAAAGCGGCGCGCTGCTGGTCGTCACGGGCTGTCTGATGCAGCGCTACAAGGATGAGCTCATGCGCGAGCTGCCCGAGGTCGATATTTTCAGCGGCGTCGGCGACTACGACAAGATCGACGAAATGATCTTAAAAAAGCAAAATTTATTCAGCCCGCAAACCTATCTGCAAAGTCCCGCGCTTACCTCTTCACGCGTGATAACGGGCTCAAACTACCACGCTTACGTTAAAATTTCGGAAGGCTGTAATCAAAAGTGCTCTTTCTGCGCTATTCCGAGCTTTAAAGGTCGCCTAAAAAGCCGCAGTATCGAGGACATCGAAGCGGAGGTACGCAGTTTGGTAGCGCGCGGATTTTACGATTTTAGCTTTATAGCGCAGGATTCTAGCAGCTACGGTCGCGATCTAAGACGCGGCAAAAAAGGCGGATCAAATTTTAAAGACTACCGCGATGAGTTAAATTTTGCAGGCTTTCGCGACGGGCAGAATTCCGATGACTCAAACGGCGGCGCGGCAGATAAAATTTCCGCTCAAGGCAGGCTCACCCGCGGCAAGGGCTCTAGCGAGGAGAACGCGAGCGATGAAATAGCTGATGAGTGGGGCGCTGACCTAGTCGCGCTGATAAAACGCATCGAAAAAATAAAGGGCGTCAAGGTCGCGCGCGTGCTGTATTTATACCCTACCAGCACCGACGAGCGACTCATCCGCACAATCGTGGGCTCACCCGTTTTCGCAAACTACTTCGACATGCCGATTCAGCACATAAACGACAAAATGCTAAGCCTGATGAAGCGCGGCGCGAGCGCGGCACGGATCAAAGAGCTTTTAAGCTTAATGCGTGCAGCGCCTAATTCATTTCTGCGCACGGGCGTCATCGTCGGACACCCAGGCGAGACTGACGCGGAATTTGACGAGCTTTGCGACTTTTTGCAGGAGTTTAAATTTGATAGAATTTCAGCTTTTGCTTACAGCAAGGAGGAGGATACGGCGAGCTTTGCGATGCCGCAGATCCCTGCGCGGACAATTAGCCGCCGCTTAAATAAGATCGAGAAAATCACGCGCGAGGCGATAGATAATAGCATGCGCGCGCTCGTAGGCAAAAAGATGCCCCTAATAATCGAAGGCGCCAGCAGCGAGGGCGAGTTTTTTTACGGCGCCAAGCCTCTTGCATGGGACAAGGACATCGACGGCGAAATTTTAATCAACGAAAGCTACGTGCAAAATCTAAAAGTAGGCGGTCTATACGAGTGCGAAATCACGGAATTTGCGGGCGATAGACTGCTTGCGCGAGTGCTAAAAAGCTCGCAAGGACAATGAAAAACTCGCCCGAAATTCCAAGCAAAATTCTAGCCTTGCTGCGGGCTGGCAAAAATCTGCTTGCATTTTCGCACGGCGTCGATAGTACGGCGCTTTTTTACCTTCTGGACGAGGCGGGCGTGAAATTTGACCTTGCGATCGTGGACTATAACATCCGCGCGCAGAGCAAGGACGAAATCGCCTCGGCGCGAGATCTGGCGGCTAAATTTAACAAACAAATCTATGTAAAAAGCGTGCGTCTTGGCGAGTCGAATTTCGAGCACGAGGCGCGCGCAGCCAGATATGATTTTTTCGCCGAGATTTGCCGCGAGCGCGGATATGAAAATTTGATCTTGGCGCATCAGTTTGACGATAAATTCGAGTGGTTTTTGATGCAGCTTGGCTGCGGCGCGGGGCTTAGCGAGCTGCTAGGTATACAGGAGATCGAAGCCCGCGAGGACTACGTGATCGCTCGTCCGCTTTTGGGCGTGCGAAAGTGCGAGCTGGAGCGGTTTTTGCGTGAGCGAAACCTAAAATACTTCACCGACGAGACGAATTTAACGGACCGGTTTAAACGCGGATTTATTCGCGCGAAATTTAGCGAGCCGTTTTTAAACGAATACTTTAGCGGCGCGAAAAAGAGCTTTGAGTTTTTGGCGGCCGACGCGTTAAGCTTAACTCCCGAAATTTCCAATCCCGCACCTAAAATTTACCTCATAAAACGCGGTGCAAACGAGATTCGTGGCGTGGACCAGGCGTGCAAGAGACTGGGGCTCGTACTAAGCTCGGCGCAGCGAAACGAATGCGCGCGCTGTATAGAAAATGGCACGGGCTGCGTGCTAGGCGGCAGGGTAGCCGTCGGCGCGGGCGTAAAATTTATCTTTGTAACACCATATATCAAAGCGACGATGGACAAGAAATTTAAAGAAGCGTGCAGACGGCTCGCCATCCCGCCGATAAACCGCGGATTTTTGTTTGCTTCGGGCGTGGATCTTGCGCTATTTGAGGAGCTTTTATGAGCGTTTATTTTACCTCCGATCTACACTTCGGCCACGAGCTGGTACTTAAAAAATATCCAAATTTTAGAAAAGGCGCGAACGTAGCCGAGATGGATGAAAATCTCATCGCCGCTTGGAATGCGCTCGTAACGCCCGAGGATCTTGTCTATAATCTCGGCGACATCTCCTTTCACAAGGATTTTGCGCACACTTGCGAGTTACTTCGCAGACTAAACGGGCGACATTTTTTGGTGCTCGGTAACCACGATGGGCGCATCGCTGCGATGAAAAACGAGCTATTAAGCCAGCGCAAGGCGGACGGTAATTTTATATTTGAGCAGATCGTGGGATATGCCTTTGTGCGCCTATCGCATAAGAGAGCGGCTCTATCTCACTACCCGATGATCGAGTGGGCAAACTGCCATTATGGCGCGCTGATGCTCTATGGTCACCTGCACGCAGATATCGCTGAGGTTTCGGGCAGAGCGCTAAACGTAGGTTTTGATCTGCACGGCAAAATTTTAAGTGAGGACGAGGTGTGGTCGTATCTGAAAGATATCCCGCCCAAAGCGCATCACGCAAGCGAGCTAGAAGGCATTAGCGATAGCGACGACGTGGAACAAAGGCGGGTTTTGATAGAAAATTTTTTACGCAAAATTAATCGGGATTCGTGAAAAAGATAAAATTCACGGCGCAAGACGGATCTTTGCGGCAAATGAGCTTAAATTTAAAAGCGAGCCGTTAAATACGGATGATTTTATCTAGTCAAAATTCCATTATGCAACGCGAGATAAATTTAACAAAACGTAGCCGCGAACGAGCAACCAAATCGTATCGAGCAAGTGCAATACTGCAAAGATAAAATTTTAAAATTCTGCCTAGGTGCGGAGCAAAAAATTTGATCTAGCGGGCTTCCAGCATCGCGATTTTGTTGATGTAATCGGCGAAATTTAGATTTATCAAATTTGTTTTGATGAAGATGCGCGTGAAAATCACATAACCAATCTCGTTGCTAAGCGTGCCGTCTGAGTAGATGAAAACGTTGGTGAGAAACTCGCTATTTTCGGATTTGTAGAAGGTCTCGATCTGAAAATTTAAAAGCTCGTAAAAAAGCTCGTCCGCGTCGTTCATCGCCGCCTGCATCTCCTCGTCGATACGCATTATATCGGCGTAGAGCACGCGCTCTTGATTGGCGACGACAAAACACGCGCGGTTATTAAATTTCAGTGCGAACATCGCCATGTTTTCAAAATCGCTTTGATTTTTTAGCAAGAAGTATAAAATTTTAAATAAACTAGCGCGCGAGCTAAATTCTATTCCAAAAGTCTCATTCGCCGCCTGTGCACTTGCGCGAGGAAATTCCACGATGAAGCTATCATCGACTTTTTGATAAATGCTATTTTCTTTAATCATATAATCCTCGTTAAAATACACTCTTTGATTTTCGTCGTCTATCAGCACGCAAGAGATTAAATTTTTATCACTCAGATCCGCAAAGCCCGCCAGCGAGGTAGCCAGATCGTTTTCTTGTGCTATAGGAAAGCGATCGGATTTCTCATCCAAAATTCTTTTACCAAAGCCCAATTTTCTATAAAAAAACTCGCATGCGTCGGCACTTTTAGCGACGCCGAGGAATGATTTTGCTTTAAATAGTGCCATTTTTTCTCCTAAAATTGCAATTATATCGAAACACTATTATTTCAAACTAAAATTTAATGTCCTGCTCAGCGCTTGCAAAAAGCAGTTGCCTGATCGCCTCTCTGCCCGCATCGAGGCTAAGCCCTGTTAAATTTAACGGCGCGCTGAGGCTGTAATTTATACGCGAAAAGGGCTTTGGCAAGACCATCTCGTCCCAGCTACGAAATTTCCAAAAACTGTTCGCTTCGTAATTTAGCGCGTAAATGCCTAAGTTCAATCGCTGCGCAAGGATCACGGCTCCGTCGGCGACGCTGTGAAGGGGGCCGCGCGGACCGTCGGGAGTGATGATGACGTCGGTACCGTTTTTTATCTCTTTGATCGCGCCCATAAGCGCGCGTGCACCGCCCTTGAAGCTACTGCCGCGGATCGCGCCGATACCGAAATGCGAGATCACGCGCGTGATTATCTCGCCGTCTTTGTGATCCGAGATGATGACCTTGGCGCGCCTTTTGCTGCCGAAATCCCGCAACCACCAGCGTCTATAGGCAAAGCTCATCATCGCTAATCTTCCGTGCCAAAACACGACGACGCAGGGCTTTTCGGGCAACTTCGTAGAGGTAAATTTAACCCTGCATGTTAAAAAAATGCACCAAATCAGGATAAAAATGAGATATTCGGCGACTCGGAAAAACAGCCGCTTTTTAAGCGATAACTTGTCCATAAAGCGCCATTCTGGCGGTCTTTTCGACACGTACTCTGCGCGTCTTGCCTAACAGCTCCTCATCGCCTTGCGCGCAGATTAGAAAATTTGAAAAGCTTCTGCCGCACGCAGTGCCGCCCTCTCGCAGCTCCTCGAAATACACGTCGAAAATTTTATCTTTTTGCGCTCCTGCGATCTCGTCTAAAATTTTAGCATGAGCGCTTTGTAGCCTGCTTAGCCTTTCGCTTGAAATTTCATCATCCAGCGGCTTTAAATTTGCTGCCGGCGTGAGCGGTCGCGGGCTAAATTTAAAGGAAAAAACCTGCTCGAATCTCACCGCTTCTAACACCTCCATCGTCTCGGCAAAATCCCCCTCGCTCTCGCTCGGATAGCCCACAATGATGTCGGTGCTGATCGCCACGCCCGGGCAGCTTTGGCGCAGTTTAAGCGCGCGGTCTAGATACCACTGCTTGGTATATCCGCGCTTCATATCGCGTAAAACCTTGCTGGAGCCGCTTTGCAGCGGCATATGCATCGATTTGCAAATTTTAGGATTATTGCAAAAAACGTCCAAAAATTTATCGTCCATATGCAGCGGATGCGGGCTAGTAAAGCGGATGCGCTCGATGCCCTCTATCTCGCTAAGGCGCACGAGCAGGTCGCTGAAGTCGATTTTTTCGTGCGCGTTAGAAAAGCGCTTGCCATAATTATTGACGTTTTGTCCGAGCAAAAATATCTCTTTGGCGCCGCGAGCTGCGGATCTTTCGGCTTCGCGCAAGATGATTTGAGCGGGGATCGAAATTTCATCGCCTCTAGTCTGCGGCACGATGCAGTAGGAGCACTTTTTGTCGCAGCCGATCATTATGTTTATGAAGGATTTATATGGCGAGCTCGCAAAATCGCCGAAGGCAAACTCGCTCTCGTCGTAGTTTATGTCCGTGCTGATAAATTTTGGCGTACGTACGGCTTGCGAAATTTTAGATACGTTTCTGGCGCCGAGTACGAAATCCACGAATGGTGCGCGCTTAAAAATTTCTCCGCCCAGATGGCTTGCGGTGCAGCCGCAAACGCCGATTTTAGAGCCCTTTTTTCGCGCTTTATCAAAAGCTCCGATTTCGCTAAAAAGCTTATGCACGGGCTTTTCGCGCACTGAGCAGGTGTTTATTAAGATCAGATCCGCAATATTTACGTCGTCGGTGATCTCGTAATCTTGCTCTTTTAGCTGCGCGATAATATGCTCGCTATCGCGCACGTTCATCGCGCAACCTAGGGTCTGGATGAAGAGGAGTTTGCTCAAAGGATATGCACCTCGTACATATACTCGTTTTCGTTCAGCCCGTATCGCACTATGCGCTGATACACGCTAAAACCCTTAGTGTCGAAAAAATCCACCAAAGCGGCTAAATCTTTTTGAGAATTTTCTCTATCCAGATAAAATATTTTTTGTCCGCTCTTTTCTACTTGGGCTTGCAAATCCTCGATCTTAACGCTTTTTGGCTTAGAGGCAAGCTCCGTTCTGGCAAGTTTTAGCTGCATGATCTATCCTTTCATTTATGTTTTAAACCCGCGAGTTTAGCGAAATTTAGATAATAATTCGTTTAAATAAAAATAAAGTCAAAATTCCATATAATACCGCACTTCAAAATTTAAAATCCAAATTTAGTAGCACGAAATCAAATCTTAAGGAAAATTTATGGAAAAAATCACCGACATCATCGAGTCGATTGCAAACGAAAAGGGGCTTGAGCCCGCGGACGTTAAAGAGCGCGTCAAAACGGCGTTCATCCAGACCGCAAAAAGACTTTTCGGCGAGGAGTATCTCTACGACAGCGAAGTCGATCCGCAGACTAAACGCGTTAAGCTCTACCAAAAGGTCCACGTCGTCGCGGATGATGATGAGCGGCTCGGCGATCACAACTTCATCGCGCTAAGCGAAGCCAAAAAAATAGGCGAAAACGCGGAGATCGGTGATGAGCTAAGCTACGAAATAAATATCGAAAACCTCGGCCGCACGGCTTCCGGCGTACTGGCCAGAGAGCTAAATTTTCACATCCAAAGGCTGCTTGAAGAGAAAATTTTTGAAAACTATAAAAGTAAGGTAGGCACTCTTACCCACGGCACGGTCACCAAGATCGATCACGACGGCACGACCTACGTAGAGATCGAGGATACGAAGGCTTTCATGCCTCTTAAAAACCGCATCAAGGGCGAAAATTTCAAAGTGGGCGACGTGCTGCAAGCCGTCATCAAAAACGTAGCCATCGACAAATCCCACGGTATCAGACTAGAACTTTCGCGCACCAGCCCGAAATTCCTAGAAGCCCTGCTCGCCGCCGAAGTCCCAGAGATCAAAGACGGCAGCGTCATCATCCAGGCTTGCGCGAGGATTCCGGGCAGGCGAGCCAAGATCGCGCTTAGCGCCGTCTCGCCAAACGTCGATCCAGTGGGCGCTACAGTCGGCAAAGGAGGCGCTCGCATCGACGCGGTGAGTAGATTTTTAAGCAAAAATTTGCAAGACGGAAGCGGCGGCGAGAGCATCGACGCGTTTGAATACTCCGCAAGTCCCGAAATTTTGATCACTCGTGCGATGGCGCCCGCGATCGTAAACTCGGTCAAAATAGCGCAGGACGGCAAGGCGATCGTCTATGTAAACCCCGATCAAAAAAGTAAAGCGATCGGCAAAAACGGCCTAAATATCCGCCTAGCTTCGATGCTGTGCAGCTGCGAGATCGAGCTTATCGAAACCGGTTTGGCAAGCGAGAAAAAGGTCTCCACGGAGGAAGGCCTTAAAAATCTCGAAGCGCTTTTCGGCGAGCTATAGAGACGAAGCGCACTTCGCTTTTTAAAATTTTGCAAGTTACGCGCTCTATAAAATTCCACGTCTACCAAATTTTGCAAATTTAGTAATTAATAGAATTTTGTAATTTAATACTCGACGAAATTCTATATTACGTAGAATTTTACGCCGTTTCGGAATTTTAAAATTTAGCGTAAAGGCGAAATTTGACCGAAATTTTACGGCGCAGAATTCTAAGCTTAAATTTTATTCATGCGCGGATTTGAATTGATGCTATATTTAAATTTACACAGCGCGCAAAATTCCAGCCCAAGCTAGGTCGTGCCTACCGCTCGTATAAAATTTCAACGCCGCCGTAGTGCCAAAATGCCTTCGGCGCGAGGTATTCGCCGCCCAGGACGGCTAAGCTTAGCTTAAAATACTGCGGCGAGAATTCTGTGATTTTAGAGATTTCCTGCTCAAGTAGCGTCGTGCAGTATAGGTTCGCTTCGCCGCGAGGTCTTAGCGCAAAGCCCTCGCCGACGCGCTTAAGTAAAGAGGCGGCTAGGCGCGCCTTTTGTCCCTCGTTTAAAAATTTCATCCGCGCCGCGCCGAAGTCTCGTGCATGCGCCAAAAACTCCCGCATCGAAACGGCCGCGACGCCCTCTCGCTCGCCCTCGCCCGTTACGGCGTGCACTACCAAAAGCGGGCGCTCGCGCACGATCATGCCTACGTGCGAGTATTTAAAATTCGTTGCAGTTGCGATTATGCGGCTGTCGGTGACGTCTCCTAGGCGAAAGACGAGATCGCCCGTGCGTAGATTTGATAAAATTTCATCCGGTACTCGCAGCGGCTCTCTGGCGACAGGCGCGCGCGTGAGCGTCCAAAGCTCGCCGAGCCCGCCTAGAGCGAAGATCAGGCAGACGAGAAGCTTTTTGGCTAAAGCGCAACCTTCCATTTGCCGTCTTTTTTGACGAGTTTAACGCTCTCGGTGCGGTTTGTGCCGTTTTTAAAAGACACGGTGACCTTCACGAGCGCCGATTTCTCGTCGCTATTTTGCAGCTCGCCCGAGACGCCCTTTAGCCCATCGCGCTTGGAGGCCTCCTCCTTGCCGGCACCTGCCATTTGCATCAGTTTGCCGTTTATCATCTGCATAGAGCCGTCGTCTGATCTGTCCTTATCGGGTATGTCTATAGCATCCACCAAAGTCTTAGAATCGCCCTCGTATAGGGCTCTGATGAAGTCCTCGGCTACGCCTTTCGGGTCGCTGCCGCAGCCCGCTAAAACGAATATCGCGATGAGCGCGAGTAGAAATTTTTTCATAAGCTCTCCTCGTAGAAATCTTGGAATTTTATATATGAGCAGTAAATATTTTTTAAATTTGAACCTGCCCGCTCCGATAAATTTTTATCGCACTGAAGTTTTCAGAAAATCTATTTTACGGCGCTTTTGCCGTATTAGAATAGAATTTTCGCATTCGCGAAAAATATTACTCGCTCGAATAAAATTTTATCTCGCTAAAGCGAAATTTTGCCCAACTATCTGCACGCTGTGTTTTGCGACACTAGGGATCGCATTCAGTTAAAACTCGCCCCAGTCGCATCAAAATCGCATCTTAGTCTAATGAAACCGGAATTTAAGCCCCGTTTTGCAGTGAAATTTTAAAATTTTGATTGTCGCCTTTGCCGTGTCGATCGCTTGCGATTTTGCTTTTTATCGCGACGCCCACAAAATTATAAGCAAATTTTACCCAAATAGGGCTATAATCTAACAATTTATTTCACAGAGGAAGACCATGGAAACTTGGGTGGCTTGGGCGCTCGCGTCGGCGATGTTTGCGGCGCTGACCGCGATATTTGCTAAAATCGGGCTTGAGGGGATCAACTCCCACTTCGCAACTTTTATTCGCACGATCATCATCGCCCTGTGTCTCGCCGTGTTCCTGCGCTACGCTAAAGCCTGGCAGCCGCTATCGAGCCTGAACCCTCGCAACTGGGTATTTTTGATACTAAGTGGGCTGGCGACGGGTGCATCGTGGCTAGCGTATTTCAAAGCCCTACAAATCGGCAAAGCCTATCAAGTAGCACCGATCGATAAACTAAGCGTAGTACTCGTTGTAATCATCGCCGTGATATTTTTAGGCGAGCGCCCGAGTCTTCGCGAATGGCTCGCGCTAGCACTCATCGGTAGCGGCGTGATGATTCTGGCGTTTAAATAATAAAAATTTTCATTTGTAATATTTATGGATTTATGCAACAAGGCAAAACCAAAAAATAAAATTTAATTCCAGATTTATTTTTTAATGGTTGCTTAATTATAAAAACATTAAAATTATAAAAATTTGTTTTAAAAAGGGGTATCTTTGAGCAATTTTAGCGATTTCTTTAATAGCGAATTTAAAGAGCTTGAGCAAAGCTTTCGGATTACCGATATAGACGATATCTTAAATGATGAAATGTATCTTATAGCCGGAGATTTCTACGGTATTCAAAAATTTATTTTTGAAAATATCAATACTAAAAATGCGGCTAAAATTCTGCGTGCTAAATCCGCTTACGTTCAGCTCTTCACCAAAGCGATTGCTAAATTTATATGCTTCAAATTGAGAATAAGCGAAAGTAAAATTCTAAGCATAAGCGCGGGAAAATTTGAAATTTTAATACCGAAGCAAAATTTCACCCAAGATACATTTAGCGATATCAAACGCAACGTGGATAAATTTTTTATCGATAAATTTAGTGCTATTGCAGGTATGAGTTTAGTGGTACTTAATTGTAAAAAAAGCGATTTTAGTGATAAGGATAGTTACAGGGCGTTTAGAGAGCGAGTAAGCGATGCTTTCGAGCTAGAAAAACTTAATAAATTCGATCTTTTAAATCAAAGCGCAATCGTGCTAAATCATGCCGATATAATAGCAATAGAAAGCGGCTTTGAGAGGCTTGGGGCCAAGCTTGCAGATACAAAAACTTCAAAAATTTCTCTCGACGAGCTAGGAATCGATTTAGAAGGCTTTAATTGCGAGCTAGAACTAGATGAGCGTATAAAATCTTATGTATTTAAAAAAGATGGGCAAACGGCAAGTTTTAACGAACTAGCGCAACTTGCATGCAATAAAATGCACGAGGATGGGCCTTTGGGATTAAAAGCTATAGCGGTGCTGAAAGCCGATGTCGATGGAATGGGAGATTTCATCAAAAATAGTAATGTTACTAATAGTTTTGATAGCTTTGATATGTTTTCTAAGGGGCTTGATAGCTTTTTTAGCATTCACATTCCGCGCTTAATAAAACAAAATTTTCCACATACCTATATAGTATTTTCAGGCGGAGACGATTTACTATTAGTAGGGGCTTGGGATACGGTGCTAGATATTGCTAGATTTATAGATGATGAGTTTAAGAAATTTATTAGCGACAAAACACTTAGCCTAAGTATGGGGATTTGCATTGCAAAACCTTCCGTGCCTATTAAATACCTAGCCGAACTGAGCGAAAACCAGCTTGAGCTTGCCAAGGAATTTAAAGATGAAAAAGGGATAAAAAAGGACGCTATTACTCTATTTGGACAAACGGCTAGATGGAGCGAGTATAAAACGATGTATGCGCTCATAACAAATATGCTTGAAAGCATAGAGGAGCTAAATACAGCATTTTTATATCATCTGCTAGAGCTTTGCGATATGGCAAAAAGCGCTAAAGCTAATGACGCAAGATCCAATATCTGGGCTTCGAAGCTGAATTATTTAATAGTAAGAAATTTATCCAAAGACTCGCAATGGCTAATACAAAAGCTGCAAAATGTACTAGAAAAAAGTCCCGAACAGGTAAAAATGGCACTATGTGAATTTATTTATAAAAGGAGAGCAAGATGAACTACGCCCATAACGGCCAACAACGCAAAAGCTACGACGATTCCAAAGCTGATAAGTCTGGAATTTTATATGAAAAGATCACGTTAGATTATATCAAAGACGGCGAACTTTTTAATGAAACTGCAAAGAAAACGGCGAATAGTATTAAAATTAGTCAATCGCAAATCAGAAGATTTTACGACTACGTGCTGGATTTATGCGAAAAAGCAAAAACTAAAAATTCCGCCGAAATTTTGCCATTTGTGAAGATGCTAAATTCCAAAGTAGCCTATGCTTCAAGCAGAAAGAATGTAAGTAAAAACTTTGTAGAATTTATAAAAGACTGTGTTTCGCAGGTAGATAGCGTAGAAAAGCTCGAGGTGTTTAAACTGTTTTTTGAAGCAGTTTTAGGATTTAGTAAAAAATAAGGAAAAAAGATGAAAATTTACTCTTTAAAAGGCGATATTAGGCTTTTAAGTGGGCTTCACATAGGCGGTGGCGATGACGTTATGAAAATCGGCGGCATAGATAATCAAGTTATAAAAGACGCCAATTCCGGCAGACCCTATATACCAGCTAGCTCACTCAAAGGTAAAATTAGAAGCCTGCTCGAATGGGACTTGGGATTGGTAGGACTAGATCAAGATAAAAAAGGTGCGCCATTTTCTTATAAAAATATGGAAAGAGCCCAAGATAGAAAATCCGCAGAAATTCTATTAAAGTTATTTGGGGACAGCGATGTCAAAGAAAATAAATTTGGCATCACTAGAATTAGTTTTAGCGACTGCCGAATAAGCCCCGAGAGTGAAGATAAAATTTTAAGCGAAGCAAAATATGAAAACATAATCGACCGACAAAAAGGTACCGCCGAACATCCGCGTCAAAGCGAGCGAGTACCTGAAGGAATTAAATTTTGCTACGATTTTAAAATCAAAGTATTAGAAGGCGATGATATCGATGATTTTAAAAAGCTTATCAAGCGCGGTTTAAATTTATTGGAAAATGATTATTTGGGTGGTAGTGGTTCTCGCGGATACGGAAGAGTGGAATTTAGCAATAAAGACGAATGGGTCGAAAAATGAAGCTCCTTAAAACCACGATTACGCCCACGTCGTCTTTTGCAACCTTGCTAAAAGGCGATACCTTATGGGGGCAAATTTGTTGGGCAATAAGATATAGATACGGCGAAGCAAGATTGGAAGACCTTCTTGTAAACTATGATAAAGATCCATTTTTGATAGCCTCTGACGGATTTTTATCAGGTTTTTTGCCAAAGCCTTGCTTGCCGCTTAGCGTTTTTGGAAAAAATATCGATAAGAAAGCTATAAGAAAAAAGATTTGGCTCAAAGCGGACGATTTTGCCGAAGGCAAATTTCAAAACGCCCTAGCGGGCGATGAAATAGAGTCAAAAATCAAACAAAATGCCACAATGAAGAATTCTATTAACTACGCTACTTTTACTACCGATACCGATGAATTCGCTCCGTTTGCACTAATCGAGACCGCATTGCCGCCACTTGATATATATTTTTTAATCGATGAAAATGCTTTTAGCCAAGAGGAATTAAAAGCCGTCATGCATGATATAGGAGAATGCGGCTACGGAAAAAAGGCAAGTATTGGCAAAGGGCGATTTAAGATCAATAAATTTGAAAATTTAAATACGCCTGCAAGTAAAATCTTTATGGCGCTCAGCCCTTTTGTTTTACAAGGATCCGATTTGGCTATCAAGAAGTGCTTTTACGAGCCATTTACTAGGTTCGGAAAGCATGGTGGAGATCTGGCTTTATCGTCAGATGTGACTAAAAAACCCGTATTAATGGCACAAACGTCAGCCCTAATAGCACTAGAAGACGAAAGCAATATACAATTTATCGGTAAAAGCATTCGCGGTGCTTCAACCCACAAAAAAAGCGTGCAACAAGGATACGCTATTTTAATGCCTACGAAATGGAGCGGAAATGAGCTTTGTAAAACACTATAAATTAAAAATCAAAATTCTAAGCCCCGTGCATATCGGAAGCGGTGAAATTTATGAACCGACCGGATATGTAATAGAAAAAATCTTACAACCGAGCGGAAAAGAGATAGATGCACTTTACGAATTTGACACAATGGTCCTATATGAAATTCTATCCGAAACGGATAAGGAAAAATTCCGTGATCTAGTGGAAACGTCCGATGAAAATGGGCTTATTAAAATGCAAAATTTTATATTCGCGCATAAAAAGCAAGGAAGACAAGTAGCCTATAAAATCGTAAAAGTAAGCCCGAATGCCGCGCAAGAATATTACGATAAAATTGGCAAGGTAGTTCAAAAAGAAAGTGGCAAAAATAACGTAATAAATCAACTTGAAATTTATAAATGCGCATCGAATAAAAATCAAAAAAGGGATTCGGCGATCCTAACCGGCAGTAGTTTAAAAGGAGCGATTTCTACAGCATACCAAGAGCTATTAGTAAAAAAAGGAGTAAAGTACCATGATGTGCGCGATCTTTTACTAAGTCCGAGCGACGGAAATCCATTTAAAAATCTACTTATTAGCGATAGCGGTGGTTTGGCAAGTAAAATTTATTCCACCGCAAACGTCAAACGAGAGCTTAAAAATGATGATATAAAATACAATGATTCGCTAAGTACCCGCTTAGAAGCTATAGTCTCAAACGTGACATGCGAAATTCCTTTAAGCATTAAGCAAAATTCCACGGAAGAACCCCTAGATATTAATCGCCTAATCAAAGCTTGCAACGATCACTATGAGCCGATATTTCGCTCTTTATTTAATGACGACGGAGTGCTCGAATGCTTGAGTGAAAAATTTTATAAAAGCTACAAGGATTTTGGTAGAAGCAATTTGGCGCCAAATCAATTCTTACTTCGCGTAGGTAGACATAGCGGCGCACGCGCCGTAACGATAGAGGGCGAAAGAGAAATTAGCATAAAGCAAGGCGTCGGTAAAAATCCTATCATAAAAGAAGCCGAAACTACGACATGGCTTGCAAAGGTTAAAGACCAAATAAAAGCGGGGTGCGTGCCGTTTGGCTGGCTACTATGTGAGGTAAATGAGATAAAAAACTAATCTTTTTTATCTCCCCCATAGCCGAACGCTCATCTTTAGTGTAATCCCTCCAAAGCTCAATTTTACCATTAGGCTTTTCTACTACGCGCACGCCGCCTTTATTGTAAGCCTGATCCATAGACTTTGCAATCTGCGGGTTTTTAGATAGAAACTTATCCATCGCCTCCCTATCTTTAAACTCTTTAAATGCAAAGCCTCTGCTGTGAATTTCATCTACCTTTTTACCGCTTGAAAACACTGAGTTGATGCGATCTTTTAGATGCTTTTCATAGGAGCGAGCAAGATATTGTCCCGCTAGCGCGTCTCTGCTAGCCTTATCTAAAACGCCTAAATCCACTAGCTTAGCACTCATATCATCGATCTGACGTCTTAGCGCGTCTGCTAGTGGCTTTAGCTCAGGCTTAATGGCATTTCCTTCGCCCACCATATATTCATGCATAGCTACGCGGTCTGCGTCGTCTAAGCCGCTAAGCGCGGATTGTAGATTTTCCATTTTAGCGCTATATGCGCTTTTGGCGCTAAATAGCTCATCGTTGCGAAGCAGATAGCTAGCGCCTTTGGTTTCGCTTAGTGTGCGCCTTGCAAAGCGAGCTGCATTAATAGCGCCATTTTTTAAATTCTGCGCTAAGCTTTGAGAGCCAGATAAAATTTCATAAGCGATATTTTTAAACTCTTTATTGATATGCTCGCTTGCCATTTGCCTTGCGTAGCTTAGCCCTATATCCTTGCCGCTTAAATCCTTTAGCTCTGAAGCGGAGTTTGCGCCTACGGCTTTAAGATAAGAGCGCATATTGCTTAAGATGCTAGGCTTATCTTTTGCCGCAGCTTCTATATCCTGCGCTATCTCACCTACCTTAGCGCCTCCTTTTAGCTTTGAAACTAAAGAGGGTGCATTTACTAACCCAAGCCCGCCCAACGCTCCGATAAAAGCGCCTCTTGCTCTATTTTTATCATCTAGCGCTGCACCTGTGGCTGCTCCAGCTCCAGCGCTTGCGATATTAGCAGGGATTGCACTAGAGCTAAAACCTTTAATCATATTCTCGCCGTTTTGTGGTATAATATCTGTAGCGGTGTCTAGCCCTTGATTTCTCATCGCTTGTGGGGTGCCCAGGCTAGAGAGTGTGTCCCCACCCCAAACTATATTGCCTTTTCTTATTAGATTTTTTAAATCGGTGTTTTTTAGCGGCGTCGCGGTTACGCCTAAAAATTCTCCTCTGTCGTTTTCTATCACGCTTAAGAATTTTAAAGTTTTATCGCGATCGTCGATAAAGGTTTTAAAAAATCTATATCGTTCGCCATCTTTTGCGATGAATAATGGATTTTCTAACGTAGGTTTGATTAAATTTACATATTCGAGCCTACGCTCGCTGCCTGCTTTATCCGCCAAATGGTTTAACATCTTATCAATCGCAATTTTTGCCTCAAATATCGGAGTTTTAATAGGAGCCTGAAAGTCGCGGACGAGCGAAAGCACATCGGCTTTAGGTTCTAGTCTTAGCGCCAAATCTCCGCGCTCCGCTATATTACGGACTACTGCAGCGGGGTCTATGCCTCCTCCTGCGGAATTCTTAAACTCCGCGGGGGCATTAAGGTTTTTATCAGAGGAAAGAGATATAATTTCATCATTGGCGGGGGTTGTAGTAATGTGGGTTGTGGACCCCACCCCTCCGTCAAATATATCAGAGGTTGAAGTAATTGCGGAGTTTGTCCCACTTCCTTCGATATATTTATCATTGCTGTAAAGGCTGCTATTTGGGTTTAATCCCTTTTTGGCGGCTTCATCGCTTCCATTTAAGGTTGAGGTAATAGTCTGGGTTGTCGGACTTCCTTTTTTGGCAGCGATGACGGCTTTAGGATTGGTAATTGCTAAGATCTGATCTAAATACGCGTTATTATTAGCAGGGTTTGTAGCTCTTAAAATCTCATCTAAAAACGGATTAGGCGCTTGTGCTGCTGCTTCCGCCTTATCTGCTCCTTTTGCTGCTTCGCTCATCTTTTTTGGAGCAATCCCGGCTGCTTCCTCAAGCTCTGAGCGAATGGCCTTTATCACGTTTTCGTCAAGTCCGAAAAGATTAGGATTATTTAAAATTCCCTCTGCGACAGAATTTTGTGGTATAATAGTGTTATCGGTCGGCGAAAAATGCTCCTTGCCGGTATTCATTTGCGCCCCGAGCACTTGTTGCTTATGTTGAGAGTTGGACGCCTCAGCCGCCGCCGTTTCAAATATCTTTTTATCCGCGTTACTAATACGCTTGTCTTTATTTAAGTGAATAACTCCACCGCTATCTCTACCGATAGCCATATCACTCATCCGCTCACCGTCTCTGCTAGCTAGATATGCCGCAGACGGGTTTCGTAAACTATCACCTGCATAGTCGTGCGTGCTAATAAGTCCTTTTATCGTGCGGTAAACATCACCTTTATTTTTAAACATTTCTGGGTGTAGGTTATATAAGTATTGCAGGCTTGCGCGAATTTGAGAGCTAGGAAGTTTAAGCTCACCAGCTAAGTCGTTTTCTATATCCACAAAAGCGTTATATGGATATTTTTGCGCTCCGTCTCGCATAGTAAAGCCCTCGCCTGCGGTTTGTCCTGCGGGGGTCGCACTTTGAATATCTTGCGCCGCTTTTGCGGGTGTGGGTTTTAGCTCCTGCGCGGCTACCCTTGCTTCCTCTAGGTTTCGCATCCCTTTAGCTAAAATCGGAGCGCGGCTAAGTCCGCCTAAAATAGCGTTTGCCCCACCCCAAATAGTGCTTTCAAGCCCCGCTTGCTTTAGATCGGGCTTAGGCTGTCCGTAAGCTCTAGCCCCTCCGGTAAATCCTCCCATTATCGCGCCGTTTGCCGCAGATCCCACGGCATTGCCGATGCGAGTAGCTACCTTTTCGCTAGCGCCTAATGCTTTTGCTAAGCGGGCGGCCTTTGCGCTATGCCCTAGCATCGCAGGAGCTAGTGCAGTAGCATCTGCTATCTCGCCTGCTGCTTGCCAACCTTTCATATCGTTATCGCCGAAGTTTTCAATTTTATTTATCGCTGAGCTTGCTAAATTTGAGTTCTCGCGAAAGAAATCCCTAACCCTGTCCGCTCCGTAAAAATCTGCGGTATCTGCTAAAACGTTATTAATGCCTCTAGCTAGCTTTTGATTGGCTGCAGCTTGACCCGTTACGAAGTTTTTTAATCCTCGTCCTATTATGCGGGTAGTGCCTGCGCCTCCCGTTTGTCCTACTGCCTCCGCGCTTTGAGAAAAGGTTTGCCCTAGCTCGTCTGCGGTATCTTTTAAGCTCTTGCCTGCATTATCAAAGCCCAAAGCGTCCGCTCCTGCGCCTAATGCACGAAGTCCTAGCTCGCCAGCCATACAATTCAAAATTCCTGCGGCTTAAGATTAGACACAATAATTCCAACTCCCATGGAATTCCATTTTAAATTTAATAACGCCGCGTTCTTGTGCTATGTTATAATTTGGTAGCACCTCCAGTCTAACGCAGTAGAGTATTTTTTATAAGCGAGGTGATAACGAAAGCTATAGATAGGTGTTAAGCGCTACAAATCGGCAAAGCCTATCAGGCAATGCCAATTTATAAGCTGAGTGTATGACACCTTTCGATATCGAAAGCTTACCTGAAATTTTATCATAATGTGCTGCAGACACTATTTTGTGAAATATACTACCGCTATCTTCAATAATCTAATTCTGCATAAGCCATAAATTTTGCAAATAGCTTACGATAATCGACATGGACATGATACCACTGGCTCTTAAGCAAAATTTTATTGATAAATTTTCAATAAATAGTCCTTTAGTAGGATTAAAATCAGGTGCAAAATAAGATTAGCTATATATCTAATGATGATACTGGCGTAAAATTTAAACTTATCTCTTTTTGTTGCTGGAGCTTGAAAGCCCGTAGATGTGATTGCCATAACGTTCTCCTTTTGAAAGTTATGGCAATTTTCGCGCAAGTGCGGGTGCGTAATCTACCCATAAAACGCACTCTTTGGTATTTTTAGGTTAAATTTGAAGGATTTTTGATAGGTTTAGGTATAATTGCATAGTTTGCTAGCCAAGATCTGTTCGAGACTAGCTATTGGTGCGGGGTATAGCCTCGCACCTGAATTATCTTTCCGCCTCTCTTAGCTTTTTCATTCTATCGCTTATATCTACGTATAGCTTGGCTCTTTCGTTTTGCCCTAGCGTCTCATTTTGTTCGATTTGATCCATCAGGCGTTTTAGCCCACTCCAATCGTCTTTAACTTTAGAAATTTCTCTTTGCCACTCATTGATAGAAGCATTTTTGAGATTTTGTGGTATAATACCTGTAGAGTTGGCAGAAGCAGCGTTTCTGCCGTCAAAGCTATCAACGGGTGCTTTGCTGATAGCTTTCTCTTTGCTATCGTCAAATGCAGTTACAATCCATTTGTTATCCCCAATCTTTACGCCATTTTCATTCCAGCCTTGATTTAGCCCGATTACATATCTGCCGCTTTTTACATTATATCCGTTATGTGTTTTCTCCAGCTCGCCGTTTTTAATGACGTCGTCTAAAATTTGGGCCGTAATTTCAGGGTGTTTTTTCTCTATCTTGGCTAAGCCGTATCCATCCCAGCCTCCTTTAGCATTTTTCTTTACCTCGCCCCATATTAGGTCGATGTCGCCTAAATCAGCCCTATGAAACGCCCCTGCTACCTGTCCGTTGCGCTCGGTAAGCAGCTTTTTCATCGCTCCTTGTCCATCGTGATAAAACTCCGCATAATTCGTGCCGAATTGCTTAATCGGGGTTATATCGTTGGCTTGTTCCAAAATTTTTCTATGCACATCTAGACGCCCCATAAAAGCATCGTTTTTCAAGAAAGCATCCATCTCTTTTTGGTTTAAAATTTGCTCTGTCTATTTTAAAAACCGAAGCCCCGTCTGTTTCTCATCATAGCCTGCCATTTCCCCCGCATATTTTAAGCGCGGCAATATAAGCTCTGGGTCTTTAACGCCCACGGGGGGGCGCGTATGCTTCGTGTAAGATTTTATATGCCTCATCTTTACGAGGGCTTGTGCTCCACTTTGCGCTTTTCTCGAAAAACATCTCATTTAATATTTTAGATTTCTCGGGGGCTTTTATGTTTTTTGCGCCTTGAGTGGTTGCTCTCTCATTCGTGGACTCCTCTTTAAGCCTCTGTCTAATCCCCGCTTTTTGATTTTCTATTATGGCTAGGCGCTCCTTGTCGTCTTTAGCATTTATTATCGCCTTTCTTAGCTCGGCAGGGGATAGCTCCTTTACTTTTTGGGAGTTTTGGGATATAATAGGTTCATTAGCGACCGACCCCGCATTATCTGCGGCAGCCATTGTCCGACCAGTATCGGAGTGTCGGTTGAGGCGCGCCGACCGGTCGCTGTTTTCTAACCCTGTATTTCCTAAAATTTTTTTCTGCCTATTGCTGAGTTGCTCTAGTCTTCTACTTTTATCGTTTTTGGTCGTATGCACTATTTGCCCATCAGATTTTCGCACCGCTATCTCGCCCACCTTATCGCTATCTAAATCCTTTAAGATAAGGGCATTGTCTTTGTTGTTGTTGGCAAAAAAGCGCGTAGGATTGTTTTTGATCTCCTTGATTACCCTAAAGACATCTGCTTCGCTCCTAAACATTTCGGGGTGTTTTACCGCGAGGCTTTTTAAATTTGCAGCCCATTCGTCGGTTAGAATTCCGCTTAAATCATTGATCCACTGCTCGGGTTTAAATGTCTGCTGCGCGTATTGATAAGGCTTACCGCCATCCTTAATCGTAAAACCCTCGCCGCTTATGATCGCTTTATTCAATACGGGGCCGGGCTTCTTTTCTCTAGCGGCTAATATGTCCTCTATCGTGGGTCTTTTTGCGTTCATCTCCTCTTTGATCTGCTTTTTAGCCATCTCGACTAAATCTATCTTTTCTTGCGTGGTTAGGCTTGGATCTATCAACGCCTTTTTTAATTCCTCGGGGCTAAATTTAGCCCTTACGGCGTCATCCTCTTGGGTTTTTATAATTTGCCTAATCTCGGGGATTACCTCTTTTGTGAATTTACTTAACCCCTCTTTGGTCGCGCTATCTAAACCCTCCGTCGGTATCGCTTCGATATTTTTTATCGCGCCCTCTAAATCGCCCGCGTTTTAAGCATAGTTCGATTCTGCCTCTAACCACCACTTAATCTATTTTATCTTTTAATCACTCTTTTTGTTTCTCTTTGTTGTTATGATGATACTTGCCTTAAATTCTGGTTATTTTTATGTTTATTCTGAGTGTAATCGTTCTAAAAAATAGTCTTAATTAAGCGTTAAAGACAAACGCGTAAAACTCATGGAATACAGGCAGAGACTGCAAAGTGAAATTTATGCAGTGCATGCAGCAAACTGCGCAGAATAATAAAATTTGTACTACATTCGTTTGCTCGCGCGAACTTGTTTAAATTTTACCCCCGAAGTAACCTATAAATTTAAAGCCAAATAAATCAAACACGAAATAAAATAAAATCAAAGCCGAAAAAAGTACAAAAGAAAATTTCAAAGTCTGCAAAAT
>ERZ773004.471-NODE-471-length-25375-cov-214.093246_pt1 | contig 25375 bp, 23 predicted proteins | sample MGYA00580667_ERZ773004 | MGnify/ENA primary metagenome ERZ773004 (study PRJEB29015, sample SAMEA2737963) | human oral metagenome | biome: human oral; feature: human-associated habitat; material: dental | place: China | collected 2123 ... | reverse complement strand
GGCCGGAGGCGGCCCGCCCCTCGGCGACGGCGGCCTCGGCGTCGGCCACCAGCGGGTTCAGCGACGCCGCCGGCACCTGGGAGGCCAGGCGCTCGGCATCGACGAGGTCGGAGGAGATCGAGGCGACGGCCGCGGTCAGGTCGGCCGCGGCGCGCTCGAGACGCTCCCGCGCCCCGGTGACCTGGGCGGCCAGTTCGCCCGCCTGGACGATCGTGCCCTGGGCGATGCGCACCTGCTCGACGGCGGTGGCCTGCTGATCCGCCTCGATGGAGGCGCGCGCCTGGTCCAGGGCCGTGCGCCCGGCGGCCAGCAGCCTCTCCGCGCGCTCGGGGGCCTGCGAGACGGAGGTCAGCGAGCCGGCCGGGTAGGTGGCGTGGAGGGTGACCAGCAGGGTGTTGGCCATGGCGATCGCCTGCTCGGTCTCGTCGGCCCTCTGCTCGGTCTCGGCCACGGAGGTCGGCAGATTCGCCTCCAGGCCGCGCCGGGCGTTGAAGGCGGACTCCTGCTCCCTGATGACGTTGATGGCGTCGGTGCACCGTTGGAGGATCTCGCCGTACATCTGGCGCTGGACCGGCTCGGTCTCCGGGATGTCGTCGTCGAGGAGCTTGCGCAGCTCGAAGGAGCGGGCGAGGTGGCCGCGAGCGGTGTTCAGCGCTCCGGTGAAGGCGTCCGTGGCCGACAGCCCGAACTGGGCCTGGGCGTAGGAGAGCTCCTCGGAGGCGGAGCGCACGGCGTCGTCGGCGGTCACGAGCGCCCTGCCCGCGCGGACCCGGAGGTCCTCGACCGTGACCACCTGCGGCGGGGCGGGGGTGTCGCGCTTGCGTTTCCAGAACACGTCGGGCTCCTCGAAGATGCGTGCGGAAGGCATATCGTCCCTGGTGGGCGGGCCGTCGGGCAAGCCGTTTCGCCCGGAGCGCCAGAGCCGGGCCGGAGCCGGGCGAGCCGGCGACGCGCATCGCCCCGGTGCGCCCGGGGGCCGGGCCGGTGACCGCCCGGAGGCGCTGCGCGCCGCGCCCGCGCTGGATGGTCGGGTCAGTAGACGTGGGATCATGGTCAGGCGTCGTCGGCCATATCGAGTTTGAATTCGGCGAGCGGTCATGTCAGTGGCGATTCGGTGACATCGCCGTCGGGTTGCGGATGGTCGGCGTCCGCGGTGTCGACCGTGGTGTCGAACCTTCAGTCGGCGTTATCGCGTCTGCAGTTGCGTATTCCGGCGACGTCGAGCAGCTTGTCGACTGCCGATACGAATATGACGACGGTTGATGGGCATGTCGCTGGCAGTGTTCCGTCCTCGTCGTCGGTGCCCCCATCGTTGATGTCGAGCTCAAGGCCGCTCATCGGGACGTGCACCCCTCCTGGCTCCGGGAGTTCCTCGTCGAATCCGGCCTCCGGAGGCGTGAAGCCGCAGTTCTCGATTCCGCAGCCGGGTTCTTCCACGTCTCACGCGGGTTCGGGGTCCCGTCGTATCCACGAACGGGGTCCGATCCTCTCGGGAGCGGTAAGTAGAGCAGGTGGATATTAATGGATATTAATGCAGGACTGGGGGGGGCGGTGGTTATGCTGATTGATACTCATCTGGATGCGACGCCATCGGATATCACGGCGTCGGCGACGGCGATCGGTAACGTCACGTCGCATGTTGACGGCGCGGAGGATGATCTGATCAGCGCGTGCAAGAGCGTGTGCGAGCTGGAGGGATCGTCGGCCATAGCCGCTTCGGGGTGGATCTCCACGTCGGTGACCGACTGCGAGAACTTGGTGACGGAGCTGGGGAGCTACAAGACGGCTCTGGACAACCTGGCGAGCGCTCTGAGCAGTATCAAGACGGATCTGCAGGGGATCCGCGACCAGGCGACGGCCGGGGGACTGACGCTCAACGGGGAGACCGTGGTCGAGCCGGAGAGCTCCTACCCTCTTGGAGCGAATCACGACAGCTCTGTGGAGGTTTATGAGAACAGTTTGGAGCAGGACAGGATAGCCCTGTACAAGACTCTGGAGACTCAGACGAGCGATATCCGTACGGTTTGCGGGCGTCCTCCGCGGATGTCACCCGGACGTTCAAGTACACCAAGTACGTCACCAACCGCTCGGCGAATGCCGGGAGGCATGCTCTGCGCGGGATCACCAAGACGAAGGATGTCGTGACGGAGGCCGGGGGCAAGGGACGCATCGGTGGAAGCATGCGCTGAACGACGGCAAGCTCTCGAACCGGAGCCCGGCCAAGGGCATGGAGGGAACCGTAGGGGCGAAGGCCGTCGACATGGCGCGGAAAGCCGCTCCTGCCCTGAAGCGGGCCGGACGCGCCGGCAATGTTCTGTCCTTCGGGATCAGCGCTCACGAGCAGTGGGAGAAGGACTCGCATGATCCCTCCACGGGCGACGGCGAGAAGGTCGCCCGGGCGACCACGAGGGGTCTCGGTTCGGCAGCGGGCGGCTGGGCCGGCGGACTCGCCGGAGCCAAAGTGGGGGCCGCGGTCGGTGCGTGCGTCGGTGGTCCGGTGGGGGCGCGGTCGGTGGTATCGTCGGCGAGGCCGTCGGCTCTGGTGCCGGTGGCTGGATTGCCGATCATGACAATAAGGGGATTCACGGTATTGCGAAATGGTTCCATTGAACTCCAGCTGAAACTACTTGGGGACCACTCGGGGCGGTGAGGACGGGTGAGTAAGGACCTTTTCTACGGCGTTGCCGGTCTGGTGCTGGGAGCGGTCGTGCTGGTGAACTGGTGGTTCGAGATGTTCTCGGACTGCGGGTACGCGAAACTCTGCCGCTCCATCGCGACGTCCTTCAGCCCAGGTCGTAACACGACGGCCCTCATCGAGCCCGCAGTGGGGGTGGCATTCGTCTTCGGGAGTGCCGGTGGTCTTCTGATGACGGTCGGGGGCATGGGGGTCCGACCGCTCCCGGTCACGCTTCTGATGGTCGCTGTTGTCGCTTTCGTGGTTTTGCTTCTGGGTTTGATTCCGTTTCCTTTACCGGCACCGATGTATCCGGAGTGGCAGTTGGAGAGGCGTCGACGGCGGGCCGCGCAGTCGGGTGCGGGTGGTAGTGCTGGAAGCGCCGATGCGGCTGAGGAGGCCTGGTGGCGCGCTGGCTACCCGAGTGGTGGCCCCGACACCTCCGGTCATCCTGACTGAGGATGACCACCTCGCGATCATCGGCCTGGGAGGCGTGGGCGCGAATGAGGCCCGCCACGTGGATTCGCGCGTACGGGCCGCTGGCCGTGCCGGGAGCTCCCGGCACGGCCAGCGGCCCCTTTGCGCGCGTGGCGGTGGACCCGGCTCACCCCTTGTCCCCTTCGGGCCAGGAGCGGCCCCTTTGCGCGCGTGGCGGTGGAGACATGGGGCACGAGGGTGAGGGGGCGACCTCCTGATGGGGCCTGTGGGGTTTCTGCGGCAGATGTGGACGCACGGGCGTGCCCGAGGAGAAGGGTCCCACCGTTAGCGGTGAGGAGGACGACTCGACGCAGCCCGTACGCGCCCGATGAGAAGGCGCACGAGGAGGGCCGCTCCGATCACCGCCTCGGCGAGGGCGGCGATCCAGGCGAATCCGATGGGGCACGCGACTTGAAGAAGAAGGCCGGTGCTCAGAAGAGCATCGCTGCGCCTGGCCGCTCCGACGATGGCTAGAGCGGTGCCGATAATGCTGACCAACGCGAAGGGGATCAGAACGGAGGTGCCGCCGTCGTAGACGAGGGCGACCCACGCCCCGTACAGCGCCATCGGCGCGGTGATCGCCGCCAGCGCCCAGGCGACCGGGCGGTGGAGTACCGGGAGAGTCGGAACCGACATCGGGGGTCATCACCACTCGGGGCTGTCATTGCTCTTGGACGCGGTCGCCATGTGAGTGCCCGGGCATGAGCGACTCTGCCAGAAGGTGACTCCGTAGGTCCCGTCGTCGTACGAGAAGTTGGTGTTCCTCAGCTCAATTTCTTGCCAATCGCTTGTGAAGTTGCACCACAGCCAGTCGCTATGGAATGAGGCGGATGTTCGCGTGGTCGCGGTTTCGGCCGGTGACGTATCGAACTGAAGTTCAACCGGCTTTCCTGAAGGGTGGTTCCAGGACACTGATGTGGAGGACGTGGCGGTCCATCGAGTCATCCAGGTGGATGAATCATCCCAGCAGCGATGCGAATTGAGTCGCTGCTTGGCGATGTCGATATTGATGATATCCTGAACAGTCTGAGAGGAATGGATCCAGTTGCAGGACGATGCGGCCTCATCCCCGAGTTCATCCACCTGGGCGGACGGCGCTGAAGCGGTCGAGGGAGACTCCGTACCCTCGATGCCGGAAACATGGCAGTCGTCCGTGATGTCGTACTCTATGGAGGCATCGACGGAAGGGCTCTTCGAGTATGTGACCTCGACGGACAGCGTGTCACAGTCGCCCTCTCCGCTGATTGCCAACTGGGCACCCGTTGTGGCGTCCGTCTCGAGGCGCTGAGAATCGCCGGGATCACTGCTGGCCGCAGCGGGAGAGGACAATCCGATGAGAAGAGTGAGTGCTGTGCCGGCGGTGGCGGTGCGTCGAACAATTGAAGATGCGGTCGTCATATTTTCTTCTCGCTGATGTCGTCAGGGGGCGGACTCGTTGGTCAGTGTATGACGAACGGAGTGTATGGCTCGCGAAAAACCTCCGATGAACATCCTGGGTGGCATCCGGATGTCGTCACCAAGTTGCATCCATAATATCTCCGTATCAAACCGGTGCTCCTTGGAATTCTCTCTATAATTTTCTTCGCTCATGGTGAGGGCGTCCGGTGAGATTGTCCGGGGCTGCGGGGATGGTGGTGGAGGCGCCGGAGCTGATTCCGCTTTGTTTTCCCGGCGCCGATGTATTAGGAGGGTTAGTTGGAGAAGAGTCGATGCGTTGTCAGCAGGCCGCGCAGCCGGTGCGGTTGACGCCGCCGCTGGCACCACCGACGGTGGTGGTGCCAGCGCGGCTGAGAAGGTGCGGCGGCGCAGGTTCGTGGGCCGCTCCAGCCGGCTGGGCGTCCGCATGGATGACGGCCAGCGGCGGCACTTACCCGCACCGGCCGTTCGGCTCCGTCACCCCCTCCGTCGACACTCAATAGGAGGGGCCGGCGCGAGCATTGGCCGTCACCGGGCCGAGGCCCCGCCTTCCGGCGGACTCGGGCAGGCCCAGGCGGACTCGGGCCTGCCCGGGCAGGCCCGGGCAGGCCCGGGCGGCCCCGGCCCCGGATGGAGCCTGTTGGAATCGGGATGAATGCTGCACCGACGCTGCCTTTGTGGCTGTGCGGCGAGCCGCTCGGCGGTGCCCCGTCGCTCCGGGGCCACCGGGTCGGGAACACACGCGGAGGATGAGGAGAACGATGCGCGACACGATCAACGTCCAGCTCGCCCCCGGGGTGGCGGACGATCACCCCCGAGGAGCTTCCGCCGGGCATGCTCGACCCCGCTGGTGACACGGTCCGCTACGTGGCGGCGGCCGTGCCCGGCACGCCCGCCTACGCTCCCAACCTCGTGGTCGTTCGCACCTCTTTGAGCCCGGAGGAGGATCCCGCGGAGGTCCTCGTCGGCTCCGCCCGTGTCATGGCGGACAGCATTCCCGGGATGCGCATGATCGACGAGTTCGCGGCTGCCGGCCCGCCCGAGGGACGGCGTCTGCGCAGTGGCATCTACATCCTCGACGACCAGGCCCTCGCCATGTTCCAGATCACCTGGCTGGACGAGACCCCCGAGGGCATCAACCTATGGACGGCAACCTTCACCTGCACCACCCGCGAGTTCGGCACCGTCTCCGAGCAGTTCCTCTCCATGAGCGAGACCCTGGAGGCCGCAGCATGAGCTCCTTCGACACCGACCGCGGCGTCATCATCCTGGAGACGGCCCAGTGGGCTGTTCTCCAACGCGTGGAGGACTCCAACCCCGTCGTCGCCCCGAACGGCCCCTCCTCGGCCATTCCGCTGCGACCCGTGCTGGGGACCGAGGTCTGGGCCGAGGTCAGCCGCTGGTTGTGGGCGAATCCGTCGTCAACCGGTAGCTCGCGGAGCACCTTCGCGCCTCTCCGCCCGCCCGGGGAACGGCGGGGTCACCATGCTCGGCGATGAGGGCCGTGCTTCTCCGCCCGCCCGTCCAGCGGCGCACCGCTGGACGGGCGAACATGCTCACATTGCGCCTATGACAGGGTCAGTCCACCCTAGTGGCCATGATTGATAACCCGAACTCATCCACGGTGGCGCCGGCTGCTCGCGACGCCGAGCCCGAGGGGCGCGCTGCGCCCGCATCCGCTCCGGTCATCACCGTGGTTGAGCCCGAGGCTCTTGCGCCTCTGGGGCGCCTGAGCGAATGGCTCTTCGCCGAGGGAGCCGTCCTGCGCATGGTGCGGCCCTGGTCCGGGGACGCGATCCCCGACCTGTCCGAGATCGGCAGCGGGCTCGTCGTCCTGGGCGGGGCCATGAGCGCGCACGACGACGCCGCTCACCCCTGGCTCGCCGACCTGCGCGCCCTGCTGCGGGGCGCAGTGGATGAGCGCGTGCCCGCGGTCGCCATCTGCCTGGGGTCCCAGGTGGCGGCCGAGGCGCTGGGCGGCGCCACCGCGGTCCCCTCCCCGCACGGAGGCGAGGGCGGCGTCGTCGAGCTGGAGCTGACCGAGGACGCCGAGCGGGACGCGGCCTTCTCCGAGATCGTCGACGAGGCGGTGCGCGCCGCGGTCCGAGCCGGCGTCCCCACCCGGGATGGCACCAGGCTGCCCGTCATCGTCTCCCATGACGACGACGTCGTCCGCCTGCCCGAGGGGGCGACGCTGCTGGCCTCCTCATCGGGCGCACCGGTGCAGGCGTGGCGTGCGGGCAAGCTCCTGGCCCTCCAGCACCATCCCGAGTCAACTCCCGCGCGCATCGACTACTGGCGGGCCCGTTCGACGGCCCGGGCCATGGGCGTTGCCGTGGGGGAGGAGGCCGGGGCGCTGTCCACGGTCGAGCTTCCCGCCGAGGCCGTGGAGGCGGGTGCGCGCGCCCGTGCCGAGGCCGAGGAGGTGGAGCCGGTCATTCAGGCCTTCGGCCGCGCCCTGGCCCGGGTCCTGGTGCGCGACGCGCGCGCCCGAGCGGCTCACGGGGTCGCCGTCGCACAACGCTGATGGCGCACGCCGGCGTCGTCGGGTCCGGTCCTCCCGGCCGGCCCTCCACGAGTCGGGCATGTCTGCACGAGGTCGGCATTCCTGCGCGAGTCCGACGCCGGCGTCGTCCGGCTCGCGCAGGAATGCCGACCTCGTCGGGGCGCGCTCGGAGGCTGGCTCGGCGGCGGTCGCCGCGCCGTCCGCCCCGCCGCCTCTACTGCAGGGAGTCGGCGTCGATGATGTCGTAGGTGTAGCCCTGCTCAGCCAGGAAGCGCTGCCGGTGGGCCGCGAACTCCTGATCGATCGTGTCCCGGGTGACGACCGTGTAGAAATGCGCCTGGCGCCCTCCCCTCTTGGGTCGCACGATCCGCCCCAGGCGCTGGGCCTCCTCCTGCCGGGACCCGAAGGAGCCGCTCACCTGCACGGCCACGGAGGCCCCGGGCAGGTCGATGGAGAAGTTCGCGACCTTGGAGACCACGAGCGTGCTCACCTCCTCGGCGCGGAAGGCGTCGTAGAGCCGCTGACGCTCGCGCACGGTGGTGGTCCCGGTGATGAGCGGGGCGTCCAGATGCTCGGCGAGCTCCTCCAGCTGATCGACGTACTGGCCGATCACCAGTGAGGACTCCCCGGGATGACGGGCCAGCAGGTGGTCCACCACGCGCAGCTTGGCGGGTGTGGCCGCCGCCAGGCGGTACTTGTCCTCCTTCTCCGCCGTCGCGTAGGCCATCCGCTCCCCGGCGTCCAGGGCCAGGCGCACCTCGGTGCACACCGCCGGGGCGATCCATCCCTGATTCTCCAGGTCCTTCCAGGGGGCGTCGTAGCGCTTGGGACCGATGAGACTGAAGACCTCGTCCTCCCGGCTGTCCTCGCGCACCAGCGTGGCGGTCAGCCCCAGACGGCGGCGCGCCTGCAGATCGGCCGTCATGCGGAAGATCGGTGCGGGCAGAAGGTGCACCTCGTCGTAGATGATGAGCCCCCAGTCGTGGGAGTCGAGCAGGTCCAGATGAGGGTAGACGCCCTTCCGCTTGGTCGTCAGGACCTGGTAGGTGGCGATGGTGACGGGCCGGATCTCCTTGCGGGATCCCGAGTACTCGCCGATCTCGTCCTCGCCCAGGGAGGTGAAGCGCATGAGCTCCTCCTTCCACTGGCGGGCCGAGACGGCGTTGGTGACCAGGATGAGCGTCGTCGTCGAGCTCCTCGCCATGGCCGCGGCGCCCACCAGCGTCTTGCCGGCTCCGCAGGGCAGGACGACGACGCCGCTCCCGCCCGCCCAGAACGAGTCCACCGCCTCGGACTGGTAGGGGCGCAGTGCGAAGGCCCCCGGCTCGTGCGCCTCGACCCCGGCCGGATCGTCGCGCAGGACGATCGGATGCGCCTCGCCGTCGACGTAGCCGGCCAGGTCCTCCGCGGGCCAGCCCAGCTTGATGAGGACCTGCTTGAGATGGCCGCGCTCGGAGGGGTGGACGACGACGTCGGCGGGGGACAGGCGCGTCCCGAGCAGACCCTTGGTGCGCTTGGAGCGCAGGACCTCCTCCAGGACGGGCACGTCGGTGGCGTGCAGGACCAGGCCGTGGGCCGGATCGGTGATCAGCTGGAGGCGGCCATAGCGGCCCATGGTCTCGGCGATCTCGGTGAGCAGGGCGTGCGGCACCGGGAAGCGCGAGTAGCTGATGAGGACGTGGACGACGGTCTCGGCGTCCAGGCCGGCGGCGCGGGCGTTCCACAGGGCGAGCGGGGTGATCCGGTAGGTGTGGACGTGCTCCGGCGCCCGCTCCAGCTCCGCGAAGGGGGCGATGGCGCGACGGGCGTCATCGGCGCCGGGGCGGGCCACCTCCAGGAGGACCGATTTGTCGGACTGGACGATGAGGGGGCCGTCGGGCGTCGCAGGGTCGGACATGATGGGCAGTATCCCAAGTCCCGTGGCGCCCGCGCCGTGATTCGAGCGACGTGTTCCTCGGACTGCTTCCGTGATACCGGACCGCTACGGTCGTGCGCCGGGGCGCGGGTCCGGCCGGCCTCAGCCGTTGACCAGGGGCAGGTCGGCCAGGACCGCGCTCAGGGCGAGAAGGCGTCGGGGGAGGAATTCCGCGATGGTGAGTCCCACGACGTCCGTGGCCCCGCCCAGGTCGGCCACTGGGGGCCAGATCAGACGCAGGGTGGCGGAGTCGGTCGCGGCGGGGTGGGATGGGAGGAAGCCCGGGACGACGGGCTCGGGCATGTCGGTCGACGCGGTCGACGCAGGCGGTTCGGTTGATGCACTGGCGCTGGCACTGCTCATTCATGCACGGTAACCGGCGCGGTGCGCGGCGGCCAGGGTGTCGAATGGGCGGCAGGCGAGCGGGCCATCGGACGGACGGCGGGCAGCAGGCGAGCGGGCCGCGGGCAGCCGATGGGCGGCTTCCGGACCGGGCCATCGGGGGCCATCGCCTCGCGGCTCCTCGGGTGGCGGGCGGACGCAGGCCCACTAGAATAGTGAGAATGGACACAGGTATACGGCAGGGCGGCGACGAGACGCGCAGTGAGCGGAGCGCTCGCGCCCCCGACGTCACCGGTGCGACCCTTGAGGAGCTGGCCACTCACCTGGCCGCCCTGCCCGACGCCGATGTCGCCGGGCTCCTCACCGCCCGTCCCGATCTGATCGCTCCGCCGTCGGCCTCCTTCACCGCGCTCGCGGCCCGCGCCGGAGCGCGTCCCAGCGTGGAGGCGGCCCTGGCCCACCTCGACGCCCCCACCCTCGCCGTCGCCGAGGCCGTTGTCGCCCTCGGCTCTCAGGACGCCGCCCCCCTGTCCGACGCCCTCGGTCTGGAGCCCGAGGGCGTCGTCGCCCGTTTGGAGCGGCTCACCCGGCTCGCCCTGGTGATCGAGGCCGGTCCCGTGGCGGGCCTTGCGGACGCCTTCGGTCCGCACCCCTTCGGCCTGGGGCCCCTGACCGACGACCCGCCCGCTCTCCCGCCGGCCCTCCCCGCGCTCCTGGCCGATCCGGGAGACGTGTCCGAGGCGGCGCTCGGCATGCTGCAGGCTCTCGCCTGGGGGCCGCCCGTGGGTACGCTGCGGGCCGGCGGCAGAGCGCCCGGTGCGGTCGAGCTCGTCCGGCGCGGCTGGCTGGTGCGTGACCACGACACCGCCGGTCGCACCCGTTTCGTCATGCCCCGGCAGGTCGCTCTCGCGCTGCGCGGCGGCCTCCTGTCCCGCGAGCCCCTGGCCGCCCCCGACCATGCCGATCTGGAGGTTCTGCCCGCCGACGCCGTTGCTGCGGAGGCCACTCGCCACGGCGAGGAGGCCGTCCGCCTGGTGGCCGCCCTGCTCGCCGAGTGGGGCCGTGAGGGCGGGCCGGTCCTACGCACCGGAGGGGTGGGCGTGCGCGCGCTGGGCCGCACCGCCGAGGTTCTCGACGTCGAGCCCGCCACTGCCGCCACCCTCATCGAGGCCGCGGCCGCCGCCGGACTGCTCGGGCTCGATGACGCCGGGGCCACCTGGGTGCCCGCTCGAACGGCTGCCGCCTGGCTGTCCGCCGAGCTTCCCGAGCGGTGGGCGGCACTGGCGGCCGCGTGGGCCACCAGTGCTCGCACGGCCTGGCTCGTCGGCCGGCGCGGCGACGACGGCACCCTGCGCCCGGTACTGGGCGCCGACGTCGAGGCCGCCTGGGCCCGCGCCCTGCGTCGCCGCGTCCTGACTCTGCTCGACTCGCTGCCCGAGGGGACGGCGGTGACCCCGACGTGGGTGCGCGCCGCGCTGACCTTCGCCAGACCCCGGCGCCCCGTGCCCGAGGGCGCCGTCAGCGCGGTGCTCGCCGAGGCCGAGCTGCTGGGCCTGACCGGGGGCGGGGCGCTGAGCCGCGCCGGACGCGTCCTGGCCGGCTCCGTGCGCGGCACTGGCCATTCGCATGATTCCGACGCCGGTGGTCAGGTTGACGACGGCGGGGAGCCGGGCGATGAGGAGGAGCTTGCCGCCCGGCTGGAGGATGCTCTGGCCGCTGACCTGCCCGAACCGGTCGACATGCTGCTGGTCCAGTCCGACCTCACCGCGATCGTCCCCGGACGGCCCGCCCCGGCGCTGGCGGAGGTGCTCGAGCGGTGCGCCGTGGTCGAGTCGCGCGGCGGGGCGCTGACGGTTCGCTTCACCCCGGAGTCGGTGCGCGGCGCGCTGGACGCCGGCTACTCGGGCGATGAGCTCGTCGAGGAGCTGAGTGGGCACACTCCGACGCCGCTGCCCTCCGCCCTGACGGTCCTGGTCGATGACGCCGCCCGCCGCCACGGCGCCGTACGCGTGCGGGAGGTCGCCAGTGTGCTGCGGGTGGGCGACCCGGCGGTGGCGGCGGGGCTCGTCTCCGAGGGGCGGCTGACCGACCTGGCCCTGGCCGAGCTCGCCCCGGGCGTCCTGGTCTCCTCGGCGCCGTCGGGGCGGGTGCTGCGCGAGCTGCGTTCGGCCGGACTCGCTCCCGTCCTGGAGGACGACTCGGGCCGTCCGATCATCGCGGGCGACGGCGGCGGGGTCCGACGCGGCGGGGCTCCGGCGCCCGAGCCGGCGCGCCCTGGCGCACTGCATGCGGCGCGCCGCCGCAGCCCCGGGGCGCGCGAGTTGAGGACCCTGGTCTCGCGCCTGCGCGCCGGGGAGCGGGCACGGGACGACTCGGGCGTGCCGGCGGACGCCGCCACGGATCCGGTCCACGCCCTGGCCCTGCTTCGTCAGGCTCAAGCCTCCAAGGAACGGTTACGGCTGCGGCTGGCGGGGCCGGACGGCGCGGTGCAGGAACGGCGGGTGCGGGTGCTCGCCGTTGAAGCGGGACGGGTACGGATCGCCGACGTCGTGCGGCAGACCGAGCTGACAGTGGCCGTTCACCGGATTGTGTCGGTCGTCGCCGAATAGCCCGCGGCCAGCTGAGGGCTCCGGGGCGCCGGTTCCGGGTATCGGAACTCAGCCGTCGTCGAGGTGATCGAGATCGTCGAGGAGACGTGCGGCCTCGACGAGCAGCCGCAACGAGTCCGGATCGAGTCCGGCGAGCGCGCGACTCAGCCGCTCGTCGCGCAGGCGCATGTCGGCCTCGAAGGCCTCGCGTCCGTCCGCGGTCAGCTTCAGGAGGCTGCGTCTGGCGTCGGTCGTGTCGGAGATGCGCTCGATCAGTCCGGCCTTCTCCAGCTCGGTGATCGGGCGGGTCAATGACTGCGGCCGTTGGTTCTCCTCGGTGCTGATCCGGGACGGGCTGCTCGTTCCCCGTCGGGCGAGGTGGCCGAGCACCGCGATCTTGTTATTGCTCAGCGCCGACTGGTCGCGGCCGACTCGGAGCCGGCGCGCCAGCCGTAGCACGGCGAACCGCACGAGCGGCGCCACTGATTCCGGAGTCGGATCCACAACTAATACGTTATCACGTATTATTTAGTATGTGAACGCTTATTATTATGAGATGAGGGGGAGGACATCGGCAGGGGCTGCGATGATGGTCGCGCGAGGGCTGCGCTCCGGGGCGGCGACGATGATCGTCGTCCTGCCGACCTTCTGGTCGATGCAGCAGCTGGCCCTCTGGCGGAAACCGCCGGTGGACGCGATCGTATTCGCGGTCATGCTGGGGATCGCCCTGCCTCGTGCCCTGGCACGCGCCCGCTGGGCGGACGCGCCGGCGATCGGCGTGCTGCTCGGACCGGCCTGCGCGGCGGCGGTCGGCTGCGGGATGCTGCTGTCGGATGGCGGCGCATCGCGCGCCGTCGGTGCGGTCGCCTTCTCCGCCGGTGCTGCCATCGCGGTGTGGCTGCGACGCTTCGGCTCCGCTTGGCGGGCCGCCGGGACGGTCGCGTCGACGCTATTCCTCGCAGTCCTGGTCCGCCTCGCGCCGCTGCCTCGGACCTGGTCGCAGCTGGGCTGGATGCTCGTGGCCGCGGGCGTCGCCCTGGTCTGGGCCCTGGCACTCCGCTGCCTGACCGTCGCGGTGCAGCCCGCCCCCTCCCGCCGTCCCGCAGCCGGGCTTCCGGCGAGCACCCGCATGGCGGTCCAGCTCGGCTGCGGGACTCTGGCATCCTTCGCAGCCGCCCAGTGGCTGGATCCCGACCACCTGGTGTGGCCGGTGCTCACGGTGATGGTCGTTCACAGCGCCAACCGCGGTCGCGGCGACGTGCTGCGCAAGGGCGCTCAGCGTACCGTCGGCGCCCTGGTGGGGACCGGCGCGGGGACCGTTCTGGGCGGTTTGTTCCAGACCGGCAGCAGGACGGCGCTCGTCGCCCTGTTCGCCGTTCTCGCCCTCGCCGCCGCGGCGCGGCCGTACGGGTACCTGTTCTGGTCGGCGGGCGTCACCGCCGCCCTCGTCTTCCTGTACAGCTATTTCGGCGAGTCCGGGGCGGACCTGCTCGCCCGTCGACTGCTCGGGATCGCTGTCGGCGGCGCCATCGGCATGACCGCCGCTTGGTTCGTCCTGCCGGTGCGCCGGCGCGGTCGGTCGATCCGCCTCGGTGGCCCGGGGAACCGACCCCCTACACTGGACACGTGATGGACGCAGCGACAAATGCATCGGCCGTGACCGGCTCCGCGGGCGCCACCGCTTCGAGCGGCGCGCCCGACCCGGTCACCGCCGTCGAGCGGCCGGGCTCCCTGCCGACCAGGGCCGAGAGCGCCGCGGCCGCCAAGGACAGGACGCTGACCTCGCCGGCCGCCGTCGAACGGGCCAGGGCGGCGTTGGGGGAGATCACCGAGCCGCTGTCCGTGGGCGAGCACACGGCCGCGAAGCTGCAGGCCGAGCGCCTGGTCACCCACCTCTTCGAGTGCAACCTGGCGGGCTACAACGGCTGGCGGTGGGCGGTGACCATGGCGCGGCCTCCGCGGAGCCGAACAGCGACGGTCTGCGAGCTGGAGCTCCTGCCGGGGGAGGACGCCCTCCTCGCCCCGGCCTGGGTGCCCTGGGCCGACCGGATCCGCCCCGGCGACGTCACCCGCTCCGACCGTCTGCCCAAACGCGAAACCGACGAGCGCCTCGAGCCGGGGTGGGAGGCCACGGGGGAGGAGGGAGACGCGGTCGCCCTGGACGAGCTCGACCTCGGGCGCGCCCGCGTGCTCAGTTCCGAGGGCATTCAGCGGGCCGCCCAGCGGTGGTACGACGGCGACCACGGTCCGGACGCCGATGGTGTCCGCAAGGCGCACGCGGCCTGCTCGACCTGCGGCTTCTTCCTGCCCATCGCAGGTCTCATGCGTCATCTCTTCGGTATCTGCGCCAACGAGTGGGCCGCCGATGATGGCCGCGTCGTCTCCCTGGACCACGGCTGCGGGGCGCATTCGGAGACCGACCTGCAGGATCAGGGGCCCGAGTGGCCGGTGACGCCGTCGCGCTTGGATGAGAGGCTCATGGAGCCGCTCGGCGCCGACGGGGCGTCGAACCGCGGCCCGCACGATCGGACGGGCGGACCGGCCGATGGCGCCGGAGTCGAGAAGGACGCGGGTGAGACGAGCGAGGATGTCGAAGAGCCTGAGAAGCGCAGGAGGACGCGCGGGCGCAGGTCCGAGGAGGAGTCCGCGGGGAACGGGCGGAGGAGGAGGCGCCGCTCCCGCCCGGGCGCGCCTGCGTCTGCGAATCCGGTGGGTCAGAGCGCCCCGGCTGTCGGCGACGAGCCGAGGAAGACCGCGGATGCGGAGAAGCGCCGGGCGAAGAGCGCGGACGAGGCGGGGGAGGGGCCCGCGTCGACGCCGGAGGACACCGAGTTCGCGCGGGGCTCGTCTACCCGGCGCGCGTCCGGCTCACGCAGGTCGGAGGACGAGCACGCGCTGGAGCGGGATCAGAAGGACGAGCAGCCTGAGGGCGAGCGCGCACCGGTCGAGGGCTCCGTCGACCGGGCGGCCGCCGCTCGCGACGCGGTTGCGGACCTCAAGGCCAGACCGCGCTCTCACAGCGATGCCCATGAGGCTGCAGGGCTGACAGCGCTGGCCGAGCTGGAGGCCAGTCTTCCCCGCCGAGGCGACTGAGCTCCTCCGCTCCCCGCGGGGCGGACCTCCTCACCTGACGAGTGCCTCCAGGCCGGTGATCGGTTCGCCGGGCGGCGTCGCTTCGACGACTGCGGCGTTGGCGATGATCCGCTCCACGGCGCCCACCACCCTGCCGCCGGCGGCATGGGGAGTGAGCAGCAGGTTGGGGGCGTCCCACAGGGTCGAGTCCGCGGGCAGCGGCTCGGGGTCGGTGACGTCGATACCGGCAGCGCTGATCGTTCCGTTGCGCAGGGCGGTCTCCAGCGCCGCCTGGTCGACCGTCGTGCCGCGACCCACGTTGATGACGACGGCGCGGCGCGGCAGCAGGGCGAGCCGCTCGGCGCTCAGTGCCCCAGTGGTCTGCGACGTGCTCGGAAGCACCATGACCAGCAGGTCGGTATCGGGCAGAACCGCATCGACGTCGGCCACGGCGATGACCTCGAAGCCGGCGCGCTCGCCGGCCGACCGGGCGACCCCGCGCACGTTCGCTCCGAAGGCCGTCAACAATCGTGCCGTTGCGAGCCCGATCGCGCCGAAGCCCCATACGAGCGTTCGCGCTCGGTACAGCGTCGTCGCACGCTCCGGGTCGTGGATCGGATGGGCGCCGCCCAGAGTCGGCTCCCACTCGTGCCGGTCGGCTGCGCGCACCGCTGTCGGCAGTGAGCGCACGCATCCCAGCGCCAACGCGGCCGCGTGCTCGGCCACCGTGCGGTCATGGAAATGACGACCCGAGGTGATCGCCACCGACGTCGGGAAGCCGGCGGCCAGTACGTTGTCCGGTCCGGCGGCCAGCGTCTGGATCCAGCGCAGCCGGGTGAGGTAGCCGGGCATCGCACTCAGGATGTCGGCGCGGCCCGAACCCCCGCCGCCCCATAGGACCAGCCCCTCGGCGTCGCGATGCTCAGCCGGGATCGGCTCGGCCTCGCTGAACAGGACGACGTCGTGGCCGGCGGCTCGGATGGGTGCGGGGTCGACGTAACCGGAGTCGGTCAGGAGGATTTTCATGGCTTCACCCTGTCACGTTCGGACCGGACACGGCGGCCTGGTCCTGCGGTTCAGTGCCACCGGTGGCGCACCGATATGCCAGAATCACACCACGTGAGCACTCCCCATCCTCCCTCCACGATCGCGCCGGCTCCCAGTGGAGTCCTCGATCGCTTCTTCCACATCACCGAGCGCGGTTCGACGCTCTCCCGTGAGATTCGCGGCGGCATCGTCACCTTCTTCACGATGGCGTACATCCTTGTGCTGAATCCGCTCATCCTGTCCACTCCGCACGACGGCATCGCTCCGTTGGGCACCACGGAGCAGATCGCCGCGGGCACCGCCTTCATCGCCGGTGTCATGACGATCCTCATGGGGGTTGTGGCCAACTACCCCATGGCTTTGGCCGCCGGTCTGGGCATCAATGCGATGATCGCCTACACGATCGCCGGCACCGACGGCGTGACCTACGCCGATGCCATGGGGCTGGTGGTTATCGAGGGGGTCATTATCCTCGTGCTCGTCCTCACCGGTTTCCGCGAGGCCGTCTTCAGGGCTGTGCCGCCGCATATCAAGACGGCGATTAGTGTGGGCATCGGCCTGTTCATCGCGCTCATCGGCCTGGTGGACGCCAAAGTCGTGCGAGCGGGCGGAACTCCGTTGGAGCTGGGACTGGGCGGCTCTCTCCAGGGGTGGCCGGTGCTGGTCTTCCTCGCCGGTTTCTTCCTCATCATCGTGCTGCACGTGCGCAGAGTGAAGGGGGCTCTCCTCATCGGCATTGTCGTCTCCACGATGCTCGCCGCCGTCATCGAGGCCGTGGCGCGTCTGGGCGCCTTCGACGCCGAGTCGAATCCGACGGGCTGGTCCCTGTCGGTGCCGGCGCTGCCGGGCTCCCCGGTCGAATTGCCGAGCCTGGCGACCCTGGGAGAGTTCGACCTGCTCGGCTCCCTCGACAAGGTCGGTGTCGTCTCGGTGGCCCTGCTGGTCTTCTCACTCATGCTGGCCGACTTCTTCGACACCATGGGCACGATGGTCGCCATCGGCGCTGAGGGCGATCTGCTCGACGACGAGGGGAACCCGCCGAGGACCCGCGAGATCCTCGTGGTCGACTCCGCCGCAGCGATCGCTGGCGGTTTGGGCGGAGTCTCCTCGGCCACCTCCTATGTGGAATCCGCCGCCGGAGTGGGGGAGGGAGCCCGCACCGGGCTGGCCTCCGTGGTCACCGGGATCCTGTTCCTCGCCAGCATGTTCCTCGCGCCTATCGTCTCCATGGTCCCCTACGAGGCGGCGACGCCGGCGCTGGTGATCGTCGGCTTCCTCATGATGACCCAGGTGACCGATATTGATTGGAAGTCCCCGGAGATCGCCCTGCCCGCTTTCGTCACGATCATTATGATGCCCTTCTCGTACTCGATCACCAACGGCATCGGGGCCGGCTTCATCGCCTACCTCGTCGTGCAGTTGGCGCGCGGGAGGGCGACGAGAATCCACCCGCTCATGTGGCTGGCCTGTCTGCTGTTCGCCATCTACTTCATGCTCACGCCCATTAAGGCGATCCTCGGCGTCGGCTGATGGCGGGCCGCGGTGAGCGGCGGTGCGCAGGAGGGGGCGGCTAGGGACGGAGCGGCCTCGGGTCGAGCTCGGCCCGTACCGCCTCCCTCCTCCTCCCCCCCCCGGCCGGCCCGCAGGTTCGTCGGCACCCGCGCCGGCGGTCGCGGGTCGTGAGCCGTGGCCGTCTCCAGCAGCATCGGCCGCGCCCACCGGCCGCCACGGGGTGCGCTATGGCCGGGCGGTCCGGGCGGGCGTAAAGTCAACCGTTCCGTAGGGTCAACGACGAATCTGGAGTCCTCCCCACTGTGATGAGCAGCATTTTCGAGTCGCTGAAATTCCACAACTATCGCATCTGGTTCTTCGCCGCCCTCGTCGCCAACACGGGCACGTGGATGCAACGCGTCGCCCAGGACTGGCTCGTGCTGCGCATCTTGACCGACGACTCCGCCTCCGCCACGGGGCTGACGACGGCGCTTCAGTTCCTGCCGGCCCTGTTCCTGAGCGCGCACTCCGGCCTGATCGCCGATCGCGTGGATCAGCGCAGGTTCCTGATGGTGACCCAGTCAGCGATGGGTGTGATCTCCGCGCTCCTGGCCGTCGACGTTCTGGCCGGTCGCGCTCAGCTGTGGCACGTCTACGTCGCCGCCTTCGCCACCGGTGTGGCGGCCGCCTACGACTCGCCCGCTCGTCAGATCTTCGTGGCGCGGATGGTTCCCGCGGGCGACCTCTCCAACGCCGTCGGCCTGAATTCCGCCTCCTTCAACGCCGCCCGCCTGCTGGGACCCGCAGCCGCCGGTCTCGTCATCGCCTGGGTCGGCGCGGGCTGGGTCTTCCTCGTCAACGCGTTGACCTTCCTCTTCCCGGCCCTGGCGCTGGCGACCATGCGCATCGCCGAGCTCTACGACGTCCCCCGCGCCGAGCGGGCCGGGGGCCAGGTGCGTGAGGGCCTGGCCTACGTGCGCCGCCGCTCCGACCTCATCGTCATCATCGTGGTCATCTCGGTGGTCTCCATGCTGACGCTGAACTTCCAGGTCACAATGGCCGCCATGGTGCGTTCGGTGTTCGCCATGGAGTCCGACGCCTACGGCACGGTCTCCTCGATCTTCGCGATCGGTTCGCTCGCCGGCGCCCTGTGGGCGGCGCGGCGACGGTCCCCGCGCGTGCGCACGGTGATCGTGGCCTCGTTCTTCTTAGGGGTGTTCACGCTGGTCATGGCCGTCATGCCGACCTACCCGCTCTTCGCCGTCTCCACGATCCCCGTCGGGCTGTGCGTGCTCACGGTCCTGACCGGTGCCAACCAGACCGTTCAGCTGAGCACCGCGCCCACCGTGCGCGGCCGGGTCGTGAGTCTGTACATGATGTGTCTCCTGGGCACGACGCCGATCGGTGCGCCCCTCATCGGCCGTGTGTCGGATGCGTGGGGGCCCCGAGCCGGCCTGGCGGTGGGCGGTGTCGCGGCTCTCGCCGCTTCGCTGGCGGCGGTCGTGTGGGCGCGGCGCCATTGGCATGTGGGCCTGGCCTATTCCGCGACTCGGCCCCACCTGTCGACGGTGGGGCCGCGCGAGCGGGCTCTGCCGCCCGGAGCCGCCTCCCCGGGCGACGCCGACGGCGACCGCTAGCCGGAGGACGGCGCCCGGACGGAGCCGCGGGCGTCAGGGCGTGGGAAAGTCACCCTGCGCGGCGGGCACTGCATGATCCCGATATTCTGAGCGCGGCGCGCGGGCCGGACGAGCCCGCCGTCCGCACGGCGCCCGGCCTGCGCCGTCGAAGCGTGAGGAGACCCGAGCAATGAGCGAGCTCATCGACACGACCGAGATGTACCTCAAGACCGTCTACGAGCTGGAGGAGGACGGCGTCCCCCCGCTGCGCGCGCGCATCGTCGAGCGCCTCGACCACTCCGGACCGACGGTCTCCCAGACGGTCGCCCGCATGGAGCGCGACGGCCTCATCCGGGTGGCGGATGACCGCTCCCTGCAGCTCACCGATGAGGGCCGTCTGCGGGCCACCGAGGTCATCCGTAAGCACCGACTTGCCGAAAGGCTGCTCCTCGATGTGATCGGACTCGATCGGCGTCTGGTCCATGAGGAGGCGTGTCGTTGGGAGCACGTGATGAGCGAGCAGGTCGAGGATCGTCTGGCGGACATTCTGCAGGTCATTGCGCAGGATCCGTTCGGCAACCCCATTCCTCCTCGTGCGGCGGGTCATCCCGCCCCGGCCCGGGACGAGATCAGCGCGACGAAGCTGACCCGGGACGGGGAGGGGGAGGCTCCGGCGGTGGTGGCCCGCGTCGGTGAACCCATTCAGGCCGACGCCGCGCTCATTGCCGAGGTGGAGAACGCCGGGATCCGGGCGGGTGAGACGGTCCACATGCGCAGGGCCGCCGGCGGCGTGCGCCTGGTCGGTTCCGCCCAGGAACCGCTGGTCATCCCCGACGACCTGGCGCGTCATCTCTTCCTGCGTCGCTCAGATCCGCGGGGGCGGCCCTGTGTATCGCCCGAGAGATCGTTGTGACGGCGGGCTCGGACGCGTGGGTGATGCCACAGCGGTGAGCGGTCGTCCCGAGTTCACACGAGAGGTAAAAGTCCGCTAACGTTACCGGCGCAGCCGACACCACTGGCTGTGGAGAGACGGGCAGAGCCCAAGCCTGTCGGTGTCCGTCTCCCCGTACCTAGAGCATCATCGGCAGGCCCGGGGGAACCACTTCTTCCGGTTCGGCGCCGCTCATGCGGTTGGCCCGGACCTCGGGGTGAAGCCCGCACAGCGGGCCGGGCGTCTCCCGCCCGAACCCGACAGCTAACTCCGTCGGCTCACCAGGAGATACCAGTGACTTCAAGCGTCAAGGCCCGTCACCGTAAGGCCGCTCGTCCGCTGACCCCGCTGTCGACCGCAGGTCCCACGGCGCGTCGCGGCTTCGCCGTCGCCGCGTCCTCCGGTCTGGCGCTCACGATGATCGCCTCCGGCGCCAACGCCGCCGGGGATGGTACGGATGTCGGCGAGTCCGCCGGGGCGCTGGCGGACACCGGCATCGGCACCATGGCCGATGGTGCCCGTGAGGCCGTCACCACGAACGCCGCCATCGTCGTCTCCTCCGAGGCCGCCGCGCCCGCTGAGGCCACGGCCGACGCCGCCACCTCCGAGGTCACCACCGAGGCTGCTCCCGTCGAGCAGCCCGCTCCCGCCGTCGAGGAGGCCGTCCAGACCACCGCTCCCGCTGAGGAGACCGCCTCCGCCGCCGTTCAGGCCGCTCCCGCCGAGCAGTACTCCAGCTCCAATGTGGAGTCCACGTCCAATCAGGACGCCGCTCCTGCTGAGGCCCCCTCCTCGTCCTCAGCCGGCTCCATCGCGGCGACCGCCATGCAGTACATCGGCGCTCCCTACGTGTACGGCGCCAGCGGCCCGAGCTCCTTCGACTGCTCCGGCCTGGTCCAGTACGTCTACGGCCAGTTCGGCATCTCCGTTCCTCATTCCTCCGGTGGTATTCGCAGCGCCGGCACCGTCGTTTCCGCTGCGGCCGCCCAGCCCGGCGACGTCATCTGGTGGTCCGGCCATGTGGCTATCTACACCGGCGATGGCATGATGGTCTCCGCGGACAGTCCTGGCCAGGGCGTCCAGTACCGTGCTGTCGACGGCGGGGGCACCTTCCTGCGTTTCTGACGTCATCCGACGTCTACGCGTACCGCCCTGATGCACGTCCGCTCGATCAGGGCGGTTCTTCATCGTGCAATTCCTCCTACAGGAGGAGGCGTTCGACGGCTAGGTGTGATCAATCACAGCCATGTGTGTGATCTGATCGTGACACGCTACCTCCTAGTCAGGTACTGTCACTCCCGTCGCGGAGCCGCCTGCGCGATCTCCGGTCCGGGGCTTCGTCCTGCCGTCCGGTCCGGAGTTCTTTTCCCAGACCATGGCAGGAACGGGGGAACCACGAACGGCTCGCAGGGCGCCGACACGGCGCTCAGCGGGTCTCTGGGGTGAAGCCTGTGAGAACAGGCCGGGCTTCTCCAGTCCGAATCCGACAGCTCACCTCGGCAGCTCAATAAGGAGAGACATGTCCACCAGTACCAAGGCCCGTCACCGCAAGGACGCCCGTCCTGTCACCTCTGTCAGCCCGGTGGCGCGACGCAGTATCGCTGCCGCCGCCTCCTCTGGTGTCGCACTGGCGATGATCGCCTCGGGCGCTCACGCGGCCCCCAGCACCGATGAGGCGGCCTCCTCCTCGGGCACTCTCGAGTCGACTGGCGTGAACACGCTCACCGCCGGTGCGCGGGCGGCGATCACCACCAACTCCGCCGTTCTGGTCTCTCCGGACGCTGCCGCCCCCGCGGATGCGGAGGCCGAGGCCTCGGCGGAGGTCACCGCCGAGGCCCCCGTCGTCGAGCAGCCCGCTGTCGCGCAGACCGACACCGCCGCGGCGGCCCAGCCTGAGACGACCACAGAAGCGGCGCCCGCGAGCAGCTCCAGCTCCTCGGACTCGAACGCCGACGTGCAGGCCTCCGCTCCCTCCGCGTCCACATCCAGCACGGCCGCTCCGGCCTCCAACGCCAGTGGTGCTGTGGCGATCGCCATGCAGTACGTCGGGTCCCCTTACGTCATGGGCGCCTCCGGCCCGGACGCCTTCGACTGCTCGGGGCTCGTTCAGTACGTCTACTCGCAGTTGGGCATCTCCCTGCCGCGGACCTCATACGCGCAGGGGTCGGCGGGCACGCTCGTCTCCGCAGCCGAGGCCCAGCCCGGCGATATCGTCTACTTCGGCGGTCACGTGGGCATTTATGCCGGCGATGGGAAGATGATCGATGCCGGTAACGAGTCCACCGGCGTCGTCTACCGCGACATCTACCAGACGCCGATCGGCTTCGTCCGAGTCAGCTGACACGAACGGCACGGCGCACCGGCGGCGAAGGCGGCCGCTCCTCTCTGGAGCGGCCGCCTTCGCATGTTCCCGGTGCGACGCGAAGCCGCCAGCGGCCCGATGTGACCCGCCTTCACGGTCACGTGCTTTGGACCACACCCCCATTGCGAGGCAGAATGGGCCCCGTCGGATCCCCGGCGCCCGGAGAAAGGGGTACACGTTATGGCCGAAGACAGAGTCGTCCTCGTCGGAGTTGATGGATCACCGGAGTCGCTCGGTGCGGTTGACTGGGCGGTCGCCCGGGCCGCGCGGGAGAACTGGCGCGTCCACATTCTGTGCGCCTACTCCTTGCCGTCCTTCACCACCGCCTCCCTGGACGGGGGGTATGCGGCCCTCGACGACTCGGCCATACGGTCGGGCGCGCAGGCCGTCGTCAGCGAGGCGGCCGATCGGGCCCAGGGCAAGGGGGTGACGGTGACCAACTCACTGGAAACGGGCGACCCCGCCGGTGTGCTCGTCGACCTGTCGGACGAGGCGGCGCTGACCGTCGTCGGGACCCGGGGCGGCGGCGGCTTCACCGACCGCCTGCTCGGGACCGTCTCCTCGGCACTGCCGGCGCACGCCCACTGCCCCACCATTGTGGTGCCGAGGCACACGGAGGGCGCGGATTACACCCCGGTGCGCCGCATCGTGGTCGGAGTGGACGGCTCCGATTCAGCCCGGAAAGCCCTGCGGTGGGCCGTGCGCGAGGCGGACGTCTGGGACGCGGAGCTGACCGCCATCGCGGCGGTGCCCATGGCGTCCGGCGCCGGAGCCCTGGCGTGGCTTCCGGCCGCCGTCGACCGCGAGCAGGTGCTCGCCGACGTCCGCTCCGGCCTGGATCGGGCCGTCGCCGACGCACTTCAGGACCACCCCGGCGTCGTGGTCCGCCGCCATGCATTGGACGGCAACGCGGCCGAGCTCATGGCGGAGTTCTCCACGGCTGTGGACCTCGTCGTCGTCGGATCACGCGGACGGGGCGGCTTCTCCGGGCTGCTGCTGGGCTCGGTGAGCCAGGGAGTTCTGGCTCATGCGTCCTGCCCGGTCATGGTCGTGCCCGCCCGGGCCAAGGACGACGAGGAGCCCCGCTCCGGGCGCAACCAGAGCACGCCCTGGAAGCGCGCCTGAGTCGACCCCGAAGGTCCGGTCGGCGGCCTCCGAAGCTGCCGACCGGAGCCGCTGCATTCGACGGCGGCGGCCCGCCCCACCCCGCCGGGCGGGCGGACGCTGCAGCCCTGCCCCTCCGCCGCGTGCGGTAGGGTTGAGCACGGGCCCTCGTAGCTCAGGGGATAGAGCACCGCTCTCCTAAAGCGGGTGTCGCGCGTTCGAATCGCGCCGGGGGCACGAGCCGGGTTTTCCTTGTGGCAACAGGGAGAGCCCGGCTTCATAGTGGCGCGAATCGCGCTCGTGCGGTGCTTTCGCCGCGCTGGGACGCCGCGGACGACAGGGACGGTCCGGGGCGATCGGCGTGGCCGTGCGTTCCGGTCGGGCGCGCGGTGGGATCGGCGGGTGCGCGGGGTCCGCGCTCTCCACCGCCGAAAGACCGCACCGCCCCCGATCCTCCACCGGAAGGAAAGCAGTCACATCATGCACACGAAGAACCAGTCCAGGAAGCTCGTGGTATCGGCGGTGACCGCTGCCGCGGCCGCGCTGTGGGTGGGTGGTCTAACGGGCTGCTCCTCCATGGGCGACAAGACCGACGCCGACTACGTCAGCGTCTGCAAGGACCCGGCCACTGGCCAGCGCGTCGATGACGAGAAATGCCCGCAGGACCGCAATAAGAGCGTCGTGTCCGGCCCGTACTGGGTCTACGTCCCCACCTCCGGCTCCCGCTCCGTGAGCGCACCGGGGGTGGGGGAGAAGGTCCCCTCCGACTACACCGACTCGAAACCGTCATCGGACAGGGTCACCACGGCCGGCCGATCCGGCGGCTCGTTCTCCAAGGGCTCCGACACCAGTCACGGGGGTTTCGGCAGTGGCTCCAAGGGCGGATCGGGGTCCTGACGTGCTGCGCATCCCGATGGCACCCCGACCCGGCTGGCAGGAGACGGTCGCCCGCCAGGGCCTCGTGTTCGACAAGACCGTCAACGAAGTCACCGGCACGATCTCCCACTACTGGAACGAATCCGCCTGCTACGAGCTCACCGTGGGCGAGGTGAATCTGCTGGAGGGGGTGAGTGAGAACCTGCACCGCATGTCGAAGGATGCTGCGGCCTTCCTCGCCGAGGAATCCCTCAAACCCGATTCCGTGTTTAACCTCGGCATCCCCCGCGAGGCGATCGAATATGCTGCGGAGTCCCTGCGGCGGGGCGATCCCAGCTTCTACTCCCGCTTCGACCTCGTCTACTCCGGCAACGACGGGCGGCCGCCCAAGATGCTGGAGTACAACGCCGACACCCCGACCGGTCTGATCGAGGCCTCCCTCATCCAGTGGTACTGGCATGAGGATATGCACCTCAAGGGCGGCAGCGCGCTGCTCGAACCCGGTCTCGACCAGTGGAACGGCCTCCACGAGGAACTCATCGAGCAGTGGAAGCGCATCGACGACCACCTCGGTCGCCTCCACGGTGTGCGCCCGCACATGTACCACTTCGGGTACACCGACGCCGACGACTCCGGCGAGGACCTCATGACCGTCGGCTACATCATGGACACCGCAGTGCAGGCCGGTCTGACCGGCAAGCTCGTCGAGATGAAGCAGATCGGCTACGACCGCGCCACCTCCCGCTTCACCGATGGCGAGAACCGCCATCTCGAGGCGATCTTCAAGCTGTACCCGTGGGAGGACATGATGTTCGAGGAGTTCGGTCCTTGCATCGCCCGCACCAGGCCGGACTACTGGTTCCAGCCGGCGTGGACGATGTTCCTGTCCACCAAGGCACTGTCCGCGGCGCTGTGGCATCTTTACCCGGGGCATGAGAATCTCATCCCGACCTACATG
>ERZ773004.467-NODE-467-length-25499-cov-5.542878_pt1 | contig 25499 bp, 17 predicted proteins | sample MGYA00580667_ERZ773004 | MGnify/ENA primary metagenome ERZ773004 (study PRJEB29015, sample SAMEA2737963) | human oral metagenome | biome: human oral; feature: human-associated habitat; material: dental | place: China | collected 2123 ... | reverse complement strand
AAGCCAGTACCTTTGTTTCTTTCTCCTTTGTTATTTATGGAGTTAAGCCAGTACCTTTGTTTCTTTCTCCTTTGTTATTTATGGAGTTAAGCCAGTACCTTTGTTTCTTTCTCCTTTGTTATTTATGGAGTTAAGCCAGTACCTTTGTTTCTTTCTCCTTTGTTATTTATGGAGTTAAGCCAGTACCATTGTTTCTTTCTCCTTTGTTATTGTCTCCTTTGTTCCTTTCTCTTTTGTATCCTTTGCCCTTTATTTCTGTGAGTTTATGTTTGAATTTGTGAGTTATAGAGTTTTGTAAGTCGATGAGTTATGGAGTTAAGTCCATGCCATTATCCTTTGTTTTGGGTCAGATGAGGCTTTATGTTGTTAAGAGTAGCCATAAACAATTTTCATTCTTCATGTTGTGTTGGCACATGAGCGGCAGGAGTATTGGCTTAACTCCTTAACTTCATAACTGCTTAACTCCTCAAAACTATCTGTCGTTCCAAAATGCGGGGGTGAAGATAACCAATACGGTGAATATCTCCAAACGTCCCATGAGCATCAGTACTGAGCACAGCCACTTGGCAAAGTCGGGCAGTTGTGCCCACGACATGGTTGGGCCAATCTCTATTCCCAACGTTGGTCCAACGTTGCTTAGCGCACTTAGTGTGATGGTTATGGCGTTGGTGTTGTCTATTCCGGCTGCAATCATGGAGAAAGCACAGAACAAACACATCACCAATGTTACGGTGAGGAAGGCCAGTAACGTTACGCGCTTTTGGGTAGAGACGTTTACTCCGTCTATCTTCAACGGCAAAACGGCGTTGGGGTGAAGCAGTTGCTTGAACTCGTTGCGTATTACTTTGAGCAACATTACGCCGCGAATGCACTTGAAGCCGCCGCTAGTACTGCCCGAACAGGCTCCTATGAACATGCACATGGCCAATACCACCCATGTTACGTGTGGCCAACGGGCGGCATCGTCGCTGAAAAGTCCTGTGGTGGTGATGAACGATACCACTTGGAAGATGGCCGCGCGGAAGGCTTTTTCCAACTCGTAGTGGTTGCGCATGATTAGTTCGACCATGATGAAAGCCGTGAAACCCAATACCAACCAGAGGTAAAGCTTGAACTCGGAATTGCGGAATAGCTGGCGTATCTTCAACTTCGTGGCCGTGAAATAGAGTAGGGTGAAGTTAACACCTGAGATGAAACAGAAGAAGGTTACGGCGTATTCGATGGCAGGTGAGTGGAAAAACTCTACGCTGGAATTGTGGGTTGAGAACCCTCCCGTGGCCAAAGAGGTCATTGAATAGTTCACACTGTCGAACCAGCCCATGCCCAAGAACTTGTAACAAAGGGTGCAAGCGATGGAAATGGTGAGGTAAACAGCCCAGATGGCCTTGGCGCTTGTGCTTAGTTTGGGGTGCAGCTTGCTTTTGATTGGGCCTGTGGCTTCGGCCGAAAATACCTTTACCGACCCGCCAACGAGCGATGGCAGCAGAGCGATGGTAAAGAACACGATGCCCAATCCGCCAATCCATTGTGTTAGCGAGCGCCAAAATATGATGCCGTGAGGTAGGGCCTCGACATCGTCGATGATGGTTGCACCTGTGGTTGTGAAACCCGACATGGTTTCGAAATAGGCATCGGTGAAACTGTGTAGGTAGCCGCCTATCATGAAAGGCATGGTGCCGATGGCGCTGAAGATGGCCCACGAGAGGCTCACCACCAAGCAAGCGTCGCGACGACCCATCGTGTTGTTGGAGTTGCGGCCCATAAAACGGAACACGAAACCAAAGAATAAGGTGGCGATGATAGACACGAGGAAGGCCATTACGTCGTCTTCCGCATAATAAATGGCCATTGCCAAGCACGACAACATCAGCGCTGCTTCGATGAAAAGCAACGAGCCGATAATTTTATATATGGTGCGATAGTTAATCATTCAGTTGACAAGTTCACAAGTTGACATGTTTACGAGGTTGCAACTTCAAAAGTTTGCTAGTTCATCAGCTCGCGAGTTAACAAGTTTGAAAGTTGACGAGAATGCAAGCTTGGATGTTTAATCGGCAGGGAAGGTTGCGAAGATATGGAACATCAAGGGCTCCGCTTATCTTCATTTCCCGAACTTAAAGTTCGTGTACCGATGGCTAATTAAAGAACTTACCAAGCTGTTGCATGTTGGTGTTGTGGCAAAACACCATTACACTGTCGCCGGCCTCAATCTGTGTGCCACCCGAAACGAGGATGCCTACGCCTTTGCGAACCAGTCCGCCGATGGTTACTCCCCGTGGCAAGCCCAACTCGAACACGCGTTTCTTGGTGACTTTCGAACCCTGTTGGGCCGTGAACTCGGCCACGTCGGCATTGGCCATCGTGAGAAAACGCACGTTACTTACGTCGGCATCGAGCATCATTTGGTAGATGTGGCTTGCTGCAATGTCTTTCTTGTTCACGATGGTACCGATGTCAAGACTGTCTGCCATGCTAACATAGTCCATGTTTTCCACCATAGCTACGGTCTTGCGCACGCCCAATCGTTTAGCCGTAAGGCATGCCAGGATGTTGGTTTCGGTGTTGCTTGTTAGTGCCACGAAAGCTTGTGTGTTCATAATTCCCTCTTCGTTCAGCAGCTGTATGTCGCGTCCGTCGCCGTGTATCACCAATGCCTTGTCTTCTTCAAGCAGGTCGTTCAGCTCCTCACAGCGTTCTTCGTCTTTCTCTATTATCTTGGCTTCCATGTAGCTGGGGATGTTTTTCACCGCCATCACGCAGGTGTTTCCTCCGCCCATGAAGAACACGTTCTTAACGTCAACGTAGTGTTCTTTGCCTACAATCTTGCGGATGTAGGGAATATATTGGCGCGTTGTCATGAAGTAGGCCAGGTCGTAGAGTTTCAATTCGTCGTTACCGCCTGGTATGATGGTTTCGTAACCGCGCTTAATGGCCACCACGTGGTAAGGGTCGTCGGGTCCACAGAGTTGTTTTAGGGGTTGGTTAAGTATTTCGCAGCCCTCGCGCAACTTGATGCCCAGCATCACAAGCGCGCCATTGTGCACGTCCCAACGTTGGCGCACCCACGACATTTTCAGTCCGTTGATGATGTCGGTGGCCGCTAGCGTTTCGGGAACGATGAGCGAACTAACGCCCAAGCGCTCGAAAAGCTCCGCCACTCCTGGTTCTGTCAGTTCCACATCGTCTATCTTGGCCACCGTCTTTTTTGCCCCCAGAGCCTTAGCAATCATGCAGATGTTGAGGTTCAGATGTTGGTCGGCGGTAACGGCGATAAACAAGTCGGCGTCGCCGGCGTTCGCCTCTTTAAGTGTTTTTACGCTGCTGGGCGATGCTTGCAACATCATCAGGTCGGCCTCGGCGTCCATTCTGCCAAGCCGTTCTTCGTCCTCATCGATGAGCGTGATGTTCTCGTGGCTGTGCGATAGCAGTGTAGCCAGGTAAATTCCTATGTCGCAAGCACCGGCTATAACGATTTTCATGCTTCTATCTCCTTTCTTATTGAGTCGGCGTCAAGGCCTACCAGTTTGCGTAGTTGTGCCACCGAACCGTGTTCTACGAAGGCATCGGGCAAGCCCATGCGCACTATTTGGGGGCGGAAACCGTGGTCGGACATCCATTCCATCACGGCCGAACCCATGCCGCCGTTGCGTACACCGTCTTCAATGGTTATAATCTTGTTGAACTTGCTGCCAATGTCTTGCAGCAAGTTTTCGTCTAATGGCTTTACGAAGCGCAGGTCGTAGTGGGCCACTTGCTTTGTTCCCTGCATCTCGTCGAGTAGTTCAGCCACATCGTTCCCAATCGGTCCGAGCGTTATTACGGCCACATCCGTACCCGCTCTAAGGCATCGGCCCGTGCCGATGGTTATCTCTTCGAAAGGCGAACGCCAGTCGGGGCATACGCCATTGCCGCGCGGATAACGTATAACGAACGTTCCCTTGCCTGGCAATTGGGCCGTGTACATCAGGTTGCGCAGTTCGTGTTCGTCCATCGGTGAGGCTATCGTTAGGTTGGGAACGGCACGCAGCGCGGCAATGTCAAACACTCCGTGGTGCGTTGGGCCGTCTTCGCCAACCAGTCCAGCGCGGTCTAGGCACAGCACCAGCGGCAGATTGAGCAACGCCGCATCGTGAATGATGTTGTCGTAGGCACGTTGCGAGAACGAACTGTATATGTTGCAGAATGGCATAAGCCCATCTTTGGCCATGCCGGCAGAGAAAGTTACGGCGTGTCCTTCGGCAATGCCCACGTCGAAAGCACGGTTGGGCATGGCCTTCATCATGATGTTTAGCGAACATCCCGTGGGCATGGCTGGCGTAACACCCACAATCTTGGGGTTGGCTTGTGCCAATTCAACCAGAGTTTCGCCGAAAACGTCTTGATAACGCGGCGGTTCGCCCGTGTTGTTGCATACTAGTCGTTCGCCTGTTGCAGGGTCGAACTTGCCAGGGGCATGCCAAATGGTGGCCGATTCTTCGGCAGGCTTGTAGCCTTTGCCTTTGGTGGTGTGCAGATGTAGTAGCTTTGGGCCGCGCATCAGTTTGAGTTGGCGTAGCTTTCGCACCACTTCTTTCACGTCGTGGCCGTCGAATGGGCCGAAGTAGCGTATGTTCATGCCCTCAAAGATGTTCTGTTGGTGGCTCAAAGCCGACTTCAAGGCGTTGTTCAGTCGCAGAATGCCCTTCTTGCGGTCGTCGTCCAGCCAGCCTTTGGCGTGCAACCATTGTGCAGCCTTAAAGCGTAGGCGGTTGTATGTTTCGTTGGTGTCGATGTTCAGCAGGTATTTCTCCATGCCTCCAACGGCACGGTCGATGCTCATGTCGTTGTCGTTGAGCACGATGAGCAAGTCGTTGTCCGTAGACGACACGTTGTTAATGCCTTCGAAAGCCAATCCGCCACTCATCGCTCCGTCGCCAATCACGGCCACAACGTGGCGTTGTTGGTCGCCGCCTAGCTTGGCAGCCACGGCCATTCCCAATGCAGCCGAGATAGAGTTTGAGGCATGTCCGCAGGTAAACGTGTCGTAAGGGCTTTCCATTGGTGTGGGAAAAGGGCGAATGCCGCCCAGCTTACGATTGGTGAAAAACTGCTCGCGCCTGCCCGTTAGCAGTTTGTGGCCGTATGCCTGATGGCCTACGTCCCATACAATTCGGTCTTCGGGCGTGTCGTAAACGTAGTGCAGAGCAACGGTAAGCTCTACCACGCCCAAGCTCGAAGCAAAGTGTCCGGGGTTCACCGACACCTCTTCTATAATCTCTTGGCGTAGCTCTTGGCACAGTTGAGGCAACTGTTCAACATCTAGTTTGCGCAAGTCCTCTGGGTACCTAATCTTATCTAATAGCTCGAAACTGTTTTCTCCCACAATAAATTCTTGTTCAATTACGGCACAAAGGTACGGCTTTTAATCGAATTTCGATAACGCCGCATTCATTATTCGCCTACCAAGGTGGAGTTTTTCATGTTGCTTTCGTGTTTGTCTTGCCTGTTGTGCGGTTTGTGGCTATGGGTATGCAGATGTTGTAAGTTGGCTGGTTGCATTAAAACAAGGCTTAATGGCGGTGCGGATGTAAAATAATAAGCCTTTTTGTTGCACAGCCCGAAAGTGTAGACTACCTTTGCATTTGGCTTGCTTGCAGGCCTCATGGCCGAAAACAGAAAACAGTTAGATGCGCATAAGGCTACTCCTTATATATATAGCGGTTGGCTTATTGGTGCTTTCTTCTTTGCCAACACGCGCCGCCACATCGTCGGAACCGCGCCATTTGGTAAGCGACCCCGACACGTTACGCCAAGGAAAAGACCTTGGCGAGGTGGTTGTGGTGGCTCGCCGAAAGCTTATTCAGATGCGCAACGACACCACGCTTATCAACGTGGGCGGGCTACACACCAAGCGAGGCGGTAGCTTGGAGTATCTGTTACGCAAGGTTCCGGGCATGCGCTACGACCGAGTGACAGGCCGACTAACCTATAATGGCAAGCCACTTGTTAAGATTAACCTCAACGGCTCTACCTTCATGGGCAACAATATCGCACGAGCCTTGGCCGCCTTGCCTGCCGAGGCGGTGTCGCAACTTAAAATATACGACTTGCTTTCTACCCTCGAAAAGGCCACGGGCATTACCGACGGATTGCAAGAGCTAACGCTCGACATTCAGACTAAGGACGAATTTAACGGTGCCCTTACCACAAACGTTAAGGCCGAACATGGCACGCAGGGGCGACGTAACGACAGTGCGCTGCTTAATTGGTTGCGGTCTAACGGCGAAAGCTTGTCGTTTGGCGTGGCAAGCAGCAACTTGGAGAACACCACAGCCGGCAACGACAATTACACCAACTCGGTATCCATCGACGGGAACAAGCATTTTGGCAAGCAATTAAAGCTTAACGCCAGTGCATCGCTTTACGATTTCCATCAAGAAATGCTTGGTTCCAGTTACAGTGAGGAGTATCTCACCACAGGAACACGAGCCGATGCCTCGACAAGTAGCACGAAGGGGCGCAACACCAGTGGCTCGCTGTGGTTCTTTTCCACTTACGAAATGTCTAAGCGCAGCCAACTTAACGTGAATTTTTCTGCCAGTCTGTACGGCAACAAGAGCCAAAGTGCGCAAGAAACGCAGCTGTTCGACAAGCGGGCGCGCATAGATACCATAACGTTGGGTAACGAAGAGAGTTTTTCGCGCGGCCATTCCAACAGCTTTAGTGCCTCGGCCGACTTCACTCATGCGTTTGCCGAAGGGGGTACGGCATTGAGTATTGTGGGCCGAATGGACGCCAACAATGCCCAAAGCACCAGCAATTCGCACAGCAGAACGCATTATCGGCAATTGAAAAACAAGCTGGGAACCGACTCTTTGCAACTTCGAGAGTTGCAACAGCTATCGCCCACGCAGTCAAGGCAAACATCCTTTACCGCACTGCTTACCCAGCCGTTGGGCAAAATGGTGCGGTTGCAGGCGGGTTGGGGCATTGTTGCGGCCAAGAATTACCGCAAGCAAGACACCTACGACAAGGCTAGGAACAGCAGACAATGGGTGGATAGCCTTAGTAACGAAAGCAAACTGACGTCTCTTGGGCAAGAGTTTCGACTGGCATTCAACTACGATAGCGAGCATCTTAGTGCCAATGGCGGCCTAACTTTGCTGCCACAGCGCAAGCGGTTTCATCAACGATACCACGGCGAAGAGCGCGATACCACCTTACGACACGCCGACTTCAAGCCGATGGCGCATGTGCGGTGGCGTGGAAAGGGCATGAGTGTGCGCCTGGAATATTCGGGCTACACCTCGCAACCTGGTGCAGAGATGTTGCTCGCTTTCAGAAACACCACCGACCCCTTGGCTATTCGCGAAGGAAACCCCAACCTTAAACCGGCATTCAACAGCATGTTCGGCCTAGAATGGGAACACGAACGATGGGGACTTTCGCTAAGTGCCAACTTCCAAAGCACGCTTAACGACTTCGCCGAAGAGATGCGGCTCGACCGCCAGTCGGGTGCGCGCCACTATCGGCAAGTAAATATCAATGGTAATAACAGCTTTAACGCCAACTTGGGATGGAACAAACAGCTGGGTTTATGGAATTTGGGGCTTAACATGGCATTGGGTTTGCGGCGCGAAGTGTCGCTCAATGGCGACGAAACCGAGGCCGACGTGACGAGAAGCATTACCAAAATGCGTGAAGGAGAGGTACTCTTGCTATGTGGATTTGTGCCAAAATGGGGCGACATAACGTTTAGCGCACACTGGCAACCACGCTTTTCGCACAACATTCAGACACAAACGCGCACCAAAAACCATGATTTTTCGCTAAGCGTTAACGCTATGGCCGACTTGCCTTTCGACCTCGAACTCTCTACCGATGCCTCTTGTTACCTGCATCGGGGTACGATGACCAGCAGCGATGCCGACCAATGGCTGTGGAACATGTCGTTGGCTTGGAGTTTCCTTCGTAGCAAGCAAGCCACCCTAACCCTTAGTTGGAACGACATTCTTAATCGTCGGCAAAGTCTCGAACGCACAGCATCAGCCACAGGATTTAACGAAAGCTATCGTCCCGTAATTAAAAGCTACGTGCTACTGTCGTTTAGCTACCAGCTTAACTTTAAGAAGAAGGAGGGTAATTCATAGATGGTTAGAGCCTGCAACTTGTTCCGTTAAGGCATGAACGCTTTTAATCGGATAGGGCACGCACGCGTTTCTGCAACTCTTTCATGGTATTTTATTTGTTTAATTGTTAATCATTGGTTTAATAATTCTCTTCATCCAGCCTGGCATTGCATCTACATCTTTGGCCAAACTCTCCTTATCAGTTTCTTTGGCAATGAGTTCACGGATAATTTGTATTTCAGAATCTCCTATGTTTTCTTGCTTTAAGGCTCGAAGTGCCTGTGTTAATAAGGCAATCAGCCGTGTCTTGTAGCAGAAATTCTTTGGCACGCCACGTTTTAGCACTACTTGGCGATTGGCTAGTTTAATCGTTCTTTCACTCCCTGATGTTAGATAAGAATAGTTCATTGGAACCTGAGTAGAAAGTCCCAACGCATTTAAAGCGGTAGTTCCTGATGGTAGCACCTCTGCATTGTCTCGCATGGCAATAGCCTGAACAATTTTCTCAATAGATGGAAGTACCAAACCAAACCTGCTCTTTCTGGGCTTTACATAGATGCCTTGTGCCATTTTGAATAGTACTCCGCTTTCAGACAGTTCTGCCAACGTACTTCCTACAAACTCAGAATGATACTCTGGGTAGTCAGAACGGAACAGCACGCTGTCGACAGGCAATGCTTTAATTCTCGATTTTAAAGTTTTACTCTCTTCAATATAGCTCTCCTTGTTCATACGACCTTTGAAATTTTGCAGATTCTTCAAATGCAAAGATAGTCAATTATATCCAAATAGTAATGATGTTGATATGTTTTTGTTTCATCAAGTCAGGTTCAACAAATCATGAATCTGCCAATCTTTAATCTTAAATTGAACTCAAAACTTACGGCCTATCAACTCACTGGCTTATCATCTCACGAAAACCCAACAACTCCCGAATACATCAACTCACCAGCTTACAAGCTTACAAACTCATCAACTCATAAGCTTATCAACTCATCAACTTAAAAACTCAAAACTTAAATTCTTATTATTTATTTTACAAAGCTGTTCTAATTTTCACTCCGTTCTAGCGAAAATGTTGGTCAGAAAGTAGGTAAATAGCTACTGTTTTTAACCTTGCATGTCTTTTGTTTTGTCCATTTTAAGGCATAGGATTTGCATTTTGCACCATTTTGCCTTTCTAGTTTGCTTGCCAACCCATGATTTTTCACACCCAAATACATGCTTTTAGCCCCTAAAACTCCACTTTTTGACGGCTATTTTGCCCTTTCGAGGCATGTGTTTCATGATTCTAAGACGTCATATTTATACCATCACGGCGGATTTTTATGCTTATCGTCTCGCATTTAGCAGCAAATTGCACTGCATTTAGCGGCAAAATACCTTGCATTTAGCACCAAAACGCCTTGCGTTTTGCACCAAAATGCACTGTGTTTTGCGGCATATTGCACAGTATCTTGCTGTAAATAGGCCCAAAACTGGTACAAATGGCGGTTCTTTTAAATAAAAATTCATTTTGCCGCATTCGCATAGTAGTCCCTTTTTGCATCAAAACTAACCTTCGCGAGAATCGATTATTTGGGGCAAGGTGCGCGGTTGGTGGCCAGGAAGGGCACTCATAATGTTAAAATTCGTACCGAAAAGCGGACATTTTTTAAGGATTGACGAATTGATTGGTTGACGAATGTTCCAGTAAACCAGTTAATGAATTTTCCGTTTGACCAGATAATGAACTTTCCAGTTGGCTGGTTGCAGTCGGGCTAGTTGGTGGGTGTGGACATTCTTTCGCCCTTCTTAGTTCGATGCGTTTGCGAGTTTGCTAATGTGCTAGTTGGTTCGTTAATGCGTTTACCCGTCGATGAATGGCAAGCTAATTTGGTTTGTTATGCAATTACCCAGTAGATTTGTTGGCTTTTGATAAAGGCAGTTAAGAGCAATACAAGGAACAACGATTGAACCTTTGCGGGGAATTTTTAGAACATGCCTTAACTCCTTGTAGCTTGCAAAAGCCAAAAAAATGGGGCAATGGCTTTCGTTTTCAAAATAAAATGACGATATTTGCATACTGCTTAGCAGTGGCCGAAGTTGCCGATGATAACAGCTGTTGGCACAAATGGCGGGCGAAAGCTGAAAAGACAGTAATTCAAGAACGTTTTTGGCGAGCCTGATGGGCAACGCCAAGCTGGCTTGGAGCATTGACCCTGGCGAGAAATTGGAAATCGCCTACACGGAGTGCTTGGCGAAGCGGAAAGGCAAAAACGCACTTTTGAAGAACAAGAAAACGAACAACAATACGCAAAAACATGAGCTATTTTAGAAGGATGCTTGCCTTGTCGGCCCTACTTGTGGTCGTTTTATCGGCAGCAGCACAAAAGAAATTCGCGGTTTACGCCGCAGGATTTTACAACCAAGAAAACCTGTTTGACACTTGCCACGACGAAGGCAAGCGCGATTACGAGTTTCTGCCAAGTGGCTCGTACAAGTGGAATGGCATGAAATACACCCACAAACTGCACAACATGGCACGCGCTTTGGCCGATATGGGTACCGATGTGCTGCCTGGAGTGGGGTGCGCCGTTATCGGATTGGCCGAGGTGGAGAACGCAAAAGTGCTGACCGACCTCACTGCGCAACCCGAATTGGCGGCTCGCGGATATAAGTTTTGCCACATAGAAGGTCCCGACCGTCGCGGCATCGACTGCGCATTGCTATACAACCCTGCACTTTTCACCGTGCGCAACGTTAAACTTGTGCCCTACGTGCAAAGCTTGGAGAAGGATAGCGCTTTCTACACACGTGGCTTTCTAACGGTGAGTGGCACGCTGGCAGGCGAACATGTAACAGTGGTGGTATGCCATTTGCCCAGTAGGTTTAGCGATTCTTTCTATCGTGAGCAGGGCGCCAGGCAAATCTTGGCCATTCGCGACTCCGTTCAACGCGAGGATAAAGATTGCAAAGTGTTGGTGATGGGCGACATGAACGACGACCCGATGGACAAAAGCATCAGCCAAGGCCTGCATGGAAAGGCCAACATGAGCGAGGTGGGCCAGGGCGATATGTATAACCCTTGGTACAATGTGCTGACCAAAGAGGGGGTGGGTACGTTGCAATTTCAGGGCTCGTGGAACTTGTTCGACCAGATATTGCTCTCTAAAAATCTGCTCTGCGCCAATGGCTCGAAAGACTTTACTGCACTAAAATATTGGAAAAACCAAATATTTAAACGCGATTACCTCTTCCAAACGGAGGGCAAGTATAAGGGAACGCCTAAGCGAACAACGGCCGGTGGCGTGTGGCTCGATGGTTTTAGCGACCACCTTCCCGTGGTGGTTTATCTGGTAAAAGAGAAAGAGTAGCAGGCGGACAAACCTTTATAGCGTTAAATGTTGCGTTAAACAACAATGGTAGAACGACACCCTTTTAAACCTTTCTTGCCCAAAGGATGCAAGCTGTTGATGCTGGGCAGTTTCCCGCCTTCGCAAAAGCGATGGTGCATGAACTTTTTTTATCCCAACTTCACCAACGACATGTGGCGTATTTTTGGCTTGGCGTTCTTCGAAGATAAGCAACATTTCGTGGACGAGGCCAACAAAACGTTTAAGCTAGACGAGCTGAAAGCCTTTCTCACTGCAAAGGGCGTGGGTATATACGACACGGCAACGGCTGTTAACCGCACCACGGGGACAGCCGCCGACAAAGACCTTGAAGTGGTAGAACCCACCAACCTTGACGAGCTTTTGCTGCAAGTGCCTACTTGTAAGAATGTAGTGGTGACGGGACAATTGGCTGCCGATGTGCTCAGGGCGCACTTCGGCATTGCCGAACAGCCCAAGGTTGGGACGTATGTGCCGTTTGTCTTTCAACCCGACGGCCGCGAAATGCGGCTCTACCGCATGCCAAGCTCTTCGCGTGCCTATCCGCTTAAAGTGGAGAAGAAAACCGAATGGTACAAGGCGATGTTTGAAGAAACCTTGTAGTAATGGGCTTATAGATGTGAAGAAAATTGTAAACAGGACAACAACATCCACTCAATAAAAGTATAACACGATGCAAAAGACAACGATAATAGGTATTGCTGGCGGAACAGGTTCGGGCAAAACAACGGTGGTGAAGAAAATAGCAGAGGCGTTGCCACCCCATTATGTGGCGGTGGTTCCGCTCGATTCGTATTACAACGACACGTCGGACATGACCGAAGAAGAACGGCATGCCATTAACTTCGACCATCCCGACGCTTTCGATTGGAAACTGCTGACCAAGCATGTTAACGACCTTCGCAGTGGGGTAGCTATCGAACAGCCCACATATTCGTACCTGCTTTGTAACCGCTTAAAGGAAACGGTGCACGTTGAACCTAAGCCCGTTATCATCATCGAGGGCATCATGACCTTGCTGAACAAACGCCTACGCGACATCATGGACTTGAAAGTGTTTGTTGATGCCGACCCTGACGAGCGGTTGATACGTAATATTCAGCGCGATACCATCGACCGCGGCCGAACGGTTTCGATGGTGGTGGAACGTTATTTGGAGGTACTCAAACCCATGCACGAGCAGTTTATCGAACCTACCAAACGCTATGCCGACTTGATTATACCGCAAGGCGGCGAAAACGAGAAGGGTATCAACATCTTGTGTAGCTATATCGAGGGGCTTGTTCCTGTGGAGTAAGCTCCCACAAACAACTCGTTAAGTTGTCAACTTATTAGCCTATCAACTTGTCGTCTTTTGCGCCTGTAAAATCTCATTCTGCTTGCGATAAATCAATAAAAATTGCTAAACGCCTAGTTTTTTTGTATGAAACTATTGCAAAGTATTTGCTTTTATGCTATCTTTGCAATATAATTAGAGAAAAGAATATTAATTTAGAAAATCAGTTTTAGCAATGAAGAGATTTATACTAGCGTCTATCATGATGCTTTCATTAGGGGTAACAGTCTACGCAGACAATCAGGAAATCCGAGATTTGAAGACCCAACAAAAGGCATTGAAGTTGCAAACGCAGCTTACCAACACCCAATTGCAATACGAAAAGGCAATAGCTTCGCTAGCCGAACTAAGAAAGAAGGCAGCCGATGTCAATGCAGAGGCTAATGCAAGTGTGGTTACTGGGTTGAGTACTCGTGATGCCGAGGCTACCGCCAAGGCAGCCAAGGCTAGGGCAAAAACGCTTAAAGAAGTAACCAAGATGAACAAGAAGCTGGCCAAGGAGCAGAAGAAGGTGGAGAAACTAGAAAAGAAAATGGAAAAGATTCAAGACAAAATTTCCAAGCTGAACCAAAAAGTTGAGTTTGTTGGAGGTTGGAGATAAGCTCCATTAGATTCTTGTTTAAGAAGTAATAAGGCAGGGTGAGGAGTATTCCTCGCCCTGTTTTCGTGTAATGCTGGTTCTGGAAATTAGCTTTGTTGGCTTTAAATCTAGTAGTTGAATGGCTTGTATTGCTGATAATTAGTGATACAACCCATAGCCGTTCCCACCAATCATCCTTTCTTCCGCCTGCTCTTTACGGGTTGCTCCCTTGTTTGTTTCAATCTTTTTTTATAACTTCGCAGTTGGTTAAGGCAGTTTCTATTGAAGCCGTTTGCATCCAGTTAAACAAGACATGATAGACAGAGCAACCATAGAGAAGATACAAGAGGCAGCCAACATCGTGGATGTGGTTTCCGAGTTCGTAACCCTGCGCAAGGCCGGGGCGAACTATAAAGGGTTGTGCCCGTTTCATAACGAGCGCACACCATCGTTTATGGTGTCGCCTGCGCGTGGCATTTGCCATTGCTTTGGTTGTGGAAAGGGTGGCACCCCCGTGAGCTTTATCATGGAACACGAGCAAATGACCTATCCAGAGGCATTGCGGTGGCTGGCCAACAAGTATCATATCGAGATTAAGGAACGCGAACTGAGCGACGACGAACGGCGCGAACAGAACGAACGCGAGAGCATGTTCATCGTTAACGAGTGGGCTGCGAAACATTTTGAAGACACGTTACACAATAATGTAGACGGGCTTGCCATCGGCATGCAGTATTTTAGGAGCCGTGGTTTTAGAGACGACATCGTGCGAAAGTTTCGCTTGGGGTTCGACCTTAACGACAGAGAGCTACTGGCGCGCACGGCAAAAGACAAGGGATATAACGTAGATTTCTTGGTAAAGACGGGACTTTGCTATCGTACCGACGACGGACGGTATGTCGATCGCTTTGCCGGGCGTGTTATTTTTCCGTGGTTTGGCGTTAGCGGAAAGGTGGTTGGCTTTGGCGGAAGACTGCTAGACTCGCGCACAAAAGGCGTACAACAGAAGTATGTTAACTCGCCCGACTCGGACATTTACCATAAAGACCACGAACTATATGGCATTTTTCAGGGCAAGAAAGCCATTGCCAAAGAAGATTGCGTGTACATGGTGGAGGGCTATACCGATGTTGTTTCGATGCACCAGTGTGGCGTTGAGAACGTGGTGGCTAACTCGGGAACGGCCCTTAGCATACATCAGATACACACCTTACACCGCTTTACCTCGAACATCGTGCTGCTTTACGATGGCGATGCGGCGGGCATACATGCTGCCTTGCGTGGAACGGACATGCTGTTGGCCGAGGGTATGAACGTAAAAGTGTTGCTTTTCCCCGATGGCGACGACCCCGACAGCTTTGCCAGAAAGCACAATGCCGAGGAGTTTAGAAAGTATATTGCCGACAATCAGACCGACTTCATACAGTTTAAAACACGTGTTTTGCTAGATGGTGTTACCGATCCTGCTCGCCGTTCGGAGGCTATCTCATCCATCGTGCAAAGTGTTTCGGTTATTCCCAACCAGATTTTGCGCGACACTTACTTGCACGATTGCGCCCAACGATTGGGTGTGGCCGAAACAACGCTCATCAATAGCATGAACCGATATATACGTGAGAGCCGCGAAAGGAGGTCTACGGAAACGTCGCGTGCTGTTCAGGAGAGTATGGAAACAACGCCACGGCCCACCATTCAGACGGTTACACCCCTGCAACAGGCGGCGAAGGTGGAGCGCATGTTGGTGGAACAGGTGGTGAAGTACGGCGAACGGATTGTGCTGCGCAACGTGGAAGATGAGGATGGAAACTTGCTTAACCTCACAGTGGCGCAGTTTATTCAATATGATTTCATGCAAGACGAGTTGGCGTTTCAACATCCGCTATTTAACAGAATATTGCAAGAGGCAGCCGAAAGGAGCATACATCCCGACTTTAAAGCTGAACCTTACTTTGTGCATCATGAAGATATTGAGCTGAGCAAGCTGGCAACCGAACTGTGCATGGACCCTTATCAGTACCTAAAACTGAAACAACCCGAACCCATCCATCCGCTAGATGAGGAAGAAAAACGACTGAAAGAAAAGGAGAAAGAGGACGAACTGCGCCAACGAACGGTGCATTTGCTGCTCGATTTCCGCCTTGATTATGTGGAGCATCGCCTAAAAACACTGCAAACGGAGATTGCACAAGCGGCCAGCGACCCTGAAAAACTGATGCAACTAATGGCCGAATTTAAGGACATGCAGACAATTCGCAACGAGTTGGCACGGCGATTGGGTAGCGAAATTTTGGTTTAAAAAGGTGAGGTTTAGGGGGCGTAAGCCGCTGAATATTGAAGTTTCTATGTGATATGATGATGGAGTTTAGGCGTTTGAAGTGCCTAAACTTCTTTGTTTAGAAGGCCTTGTGGCTATGCCCAATCATCACTTTGTTTGCCTGTTGAAAGGCCTTTGTTCGGCAGTAGACTTTGTTTTGGGTGCTGTACAAGCTTTTTGTAGGCAGGCTACAAGCGGCTTGTACTGCCAGTACAAAATGCTTGTAGCCTGCCTACAAAGTGCTTGTAGCACCACTACACGTGGATTGTAGTGGTAGGTTTTTCTCTTTATCTTTGGTTTATTTCCCATCCCATCACCGCCGAAACCAAGGGAACGAGTGTCATGCAGAGCTTTTGTTGTCCCGAATAGTTGGGGTGGTAGCTTGCGCCAAGGTCTTTGTCTACGGTAATAATGCCTGGCATGAACTCGGCAAAATGCACATCTTTGTGCGCAGACAGCCGTTGTTGCAGCACCTTAAAGCTTGCGGAGAGGTACGCGCCTGCCGAATGGGGGCGAATGCAGATAACGGGTACTGGCCCATATTGTTTGCGAACAAGCTCGATAAGCTTAACGTACGCGCCCACATATTGCTCAACAGAGGGCGTAATGATGGTGGAATAGTCGTTTGTGCCAAGGTTTATCAGCACCAATTGGGGGCGATAGGCCTTGAAATCGTAAGGGGTGGTGGCGTAATGGTCGAAGAGTTGTAGGTAGCGTTGCGACATGTTGCCTTTCGAAATCTGCACCGTGTCGCCCCAATTGCGCACCATGCCGCGGCCAGAATGGGCCACCAGCACATAGTCGGCCCCGAAATAGCGGGCCAATAGGCAGGCATAGGCCTTGTCGCAGTTTTCTGTTTCCAGTTTAAAGGGGTCGGTAGCCTTGTTGCTTTCTGTGCCATAGCCGCAGGTGTACGAGTCGCCAATCACTTCGATAAGCCGCTTTGGGGCGGGTACAGCATGCAACGAACCGCCCTTAGACAAGAGCAAGGCGTGCACCGTGGTGCATCCGTATTCGCCTTCGGTGCACTTTTGCAGCACCAGTTGGTGCTTTCCGCTCTTCAAACCGTTGGCCAACACCATGCGTTGGGGCGTGTTGCCCTTCACCCTAATCTTCTTTATCCACTTGCCGTCGACGAAAACATTGTGATAGCTTTCGCCTTCGTCTGATATTAAGACGGCAATCTCTGTACCCGTAAAGCCTGTTCGCAGGTAAGTTCCCACCCAATCGTAGCGCACGGTGCCTGCTGTGGCGTTGTGTTCCACGCGTCCGATGTATTGCACTTCGGGGCTGGTGGCTTTAATTTGCGTGTCGTTGGCTGCCTGCGCAGTGGTTGGAACAAGGGCGGCGAATAGGATAGTGAGGGCAGCGAATATGGATTTAAGCACGTGCCGTGTTGAAGTGGCCGTGTTTGTTGCACCTATATAATAAGGTGTGTGGATGTTGCAGATGGGGTTCATGTTGGTGGGTTAGGTCTTTGTTTACGTTGTAATGATGAATGATAAAACGGCTAGGCCGCCTTGCCTTAATAGAGAAATGCCTACCGAGAGGGGCAAAAACAAACATTGCCTGTGGCTGTTTGGCAACCGCAGGCAATGTTTTGTATTGCAGGAAAGCACCCTTTACGGGGTGGGCGAGTGGACTAGACTGACGTTTTGCGCACAGAAAGCCCCATCGCCATGCTTTTCTCGAGGCTTATTGTTTCACTACCTTGCGTGTTTTGCCTTGTGCATCTTTGATGATATACACGCCCTTGCGATTGGTGTTGTTTACGCGAACGCCGTCGAGGGTGTATATTTCCACTTGTTTGTTGGCCTCAACGCTGGGCAAATTGTCAATGCCTGTGGTTACGTTGATGGTGTAAAGGCGATATTTGCTTAGGTCGTTGCTGGCAACCAGCACGGTGGCCTTGCCGTTTTCAACGGTTTTTGCTACCAGCATGCCTTGTCCCTTGGTCTTCACAGTGATGTCGTCGGCCGTTGCGTTTCCTACAATATGGGTGTATTCGGTGGTGTTTTCAGCGAAGTTTGCAAGTGCTTGACCCTTTATGCTGATGCCTTCAACGCCAAAGTTGTACACCAATTCGAGGTCGTCTACGTATAATTCGTCGCTTCCGCTGCCCTCACCAGCATCAGCATTGGTAGAAAGCGTAACGAGAATGGCTTTCGGGGCGATGCTGTTATTTACGTAGCTGAAGGGGATGGACAGACGTTTCCATTCGCCTTTGGTGTCGGCAATCTCGTTGTTAATGGCCTCTGCCATCTTTTTGTAGGTCTTACCTTTCTCTTCCGGCAGCTGATAATAGGTGCCGTCGGTAATCACTGCCTTGGCAGTTGCGTACGGATGGTCGGCAGAAGGTTTGCCTTGTTTGAACTTCACCCACAAGGAAAGGCTGTCGGGATGGCCACTTAATTCGGTGTAGAATGGGTCGCCATTGCCGTCTTTGTCCTTATTGGCGAGGTCGAGGAACGAGTTGTTCTTGGCATTCGAGGGCGATGATGAACCTGCATTCAGTCTGCCCGTCGTCAATGTTCCGTTGGCAATAACGCTGAAAAAGAAAAAGCCTATCTCTCTTGACTTAATTAGAACGCTGCTCTTACCTGTTGAACCAGGGTGAGTTTGGTCGCTGCTGATGGCTGCATCTGTTTTTGCTGAGTTAGCAAACGAGCCAGTAACGCTTTGGAATGAGTGCCAGCGGTTTGGCTCTTGGCTTGCCCCGAAGGTTTCAAAGTTGCTGTTAGGCACTTGATAGCCTTCGCCGAACACCACTTTAATAGTCATTCCATTAAAGTTGATGTCGATGTTGGCATGTAGCTTGTCGCCTGATTCTTGTGCAAGGAGGTTGATAGGCACATTCCCTAAGCTGCTTATTGGCACACTTCTGTTGGCTTGAAGTAAGCGCGCATTGCCCAAAGCGTAGGGCGTGGCGGGGATGTTGATGGTGCCAATGTTAAGTTCTTGACCGCCTAGGCTAATCGAAAAGTTTGTCAACGAGAGGGTGTAAGTGCCATCGCCTTGTTGGTTTACGTCGATGGATGCAGTCTTGTCGCTGAGCGTTTCGCCATTAACCGTTACCACAAGTCTGCCTGTGTAGCTTTTGGCAAAAGCGGTAAACGCGCCTAAGGCGATGAATAATGTTGTAAAAAATCTTTTCATACTATTATAATTAGCGACGAACGTGATGGAGTTCGCCTTGTTGAACAAGTTGCAAAGCTAATACTTTTTTTTGATATGAAGTGTTCTTTACACAATATAAAATGCTTAATTTGACATATTTTACGTAACTTCGCAGTATGAAACTTGGAATGTTATTGTTTATGCTCATCCCTATTGTTGGGCATATATATGTGTTTTGGCATGTTTGGAACATTGTTCCACTGCATAATTGGCTGAAAGTCATCCTGTTGGTGTTACTCTCATTGGGTTTCATCTCAATTCTTGTGGGCTTTGGCGCAGGACTAGATAAGATGCCAATGCCCCTTGCCACGGGCGTTTATGAATTTGGAACATCGTCGGTTTTCGTTCTACTCTATGCCGTTATGCTCTTTCTTTTGCTCGACATGGGCAGGCTGGTGCATCTTGTTCCCAAGCATTTCGTGTATAACAGCTTGCTTGGAACGTTCACCGTATTGGGCGTGTTGCTGGCCGTTTTTGTGTATGGCAACATCCATTATAACAATAAGGTGCGACAAGAACTGCATCTAAACACCTCCAAACACTTGGACAAACCGCTTAAAGTGGTGATGATAAGCGACCTGCACCTGGGTTATCACAATCGTAGGGCGGAGTTTGCGCGTTGGGTGGACTTGATTAACGCCGAACGCCCCGACCTTGTGCTCATAGCTGGCGACATCATCGACATAAGCGTGCGGCCGTTGTTGGAAGAGAACATTGCCGAGGAGTTTCGCCGAATAAAAGTACCTATATATGCTTGTTTGGGTAACCACGAGTATTATAGTGGTGACGCTAACGCCGAAAAGTTCTATCGAGATGCCAACATCAACCTGCTGCGCGACAGCGTTGTGCAGGTGATGAACCTCAATATCGTGGGGCGCGACGACCGAACCAATGGGCGAAGGGCCTCGCTTAAAACACTGATGGGCAAGGTAGACCCCTCTAAATACACCATTCTGTTAGACCATCAGCCCTACCATTTGGAAGAGGCGCAACGGGCAGGAGTAGACTTTCAGCTTAGCGGACACACACATTATGGGCAGGTTTGGCCCATATCGTGGATTGAAGACGCCATTTACGAAGACGCATACGGGCCGTTGACAAAGGGTAATACGCACTATTATGTAACTAGCGGCATTGGCATTTGGGGCGGAAAGTTTAGGATTGGCACGCGTAGCGAGTATGTGGTGGCCACGATATCGAAAAGCTTTTAAGGGTGATAAACACTTAATAGGGAGGACAAGACAAAGAGAAAAGTGCTCAACCACGAGGATTTTGACCACAGATGAAAAGCAACTTTAAACTGACACAGGCACACCTTAAAGCATGGTTCGGCGAGTTTAACCGCGATTATTTCGGGGGAAAGTTGCCCGAACCGCGTTTAATGCTGTCGCGTTCGAGAACACAATTGGGCTCGATGCGCTGTAAAAGACGGGCAAGGTTGGGGCGGGTGGAAACCTTTGATTACGCTATACATGTGAGCATACTGTTCGAACAAGATGAGAAAGGCTTTAAAAGCGTGTTGTTGCACGAGATGATACATTATTATATAGCGTACAACAATATCCAAGATACGGCTCCACATGGCGATGTTTTTAAGGCGATGATGAACAAGTTAAACCGCGAATATGGCTGGAACATGAAGGTTTCTGAAAGGGGAAAGGCTTTGCAGGTGGCGCAAGAGCATGTTCCGCAGCGCGAATATCTGGTGCTAGCATTGTCGCTTTCTTCGGGTAAAAAGATGTTTTCGGTAGTTTCGCCGAGTAACTTTCGTAAACTAGACGGGCAAGTTAAGCGTGTTAGGGAGGTGGAAAACTATGGTTGGTATGTTTCAAAAGACGTTTATTTCAACGGCTATCCAAAGGTTAGGACGTTGCGTGGCGTGCCTGTTGCGCCCGACTTTTTCGACGAAATGCTGAAAAAGATGCAACCTTTGGTTCTTCCCGAATAAAAGGTGTCGGCACTTGTAGCGCGAGGTTATGAGGGAGCTGCGGCTTTCAATTGCCCAATTTAGAGCAATGGGGAAAGCAGTCGGATGAGCGATTCCCATAGTCGGGCAAGGAAAGGACGGTGCGCAAAAATGTCGGGACTGTCCAGCACGATGCACTCGGCCTCGTCGGTTAAGAACACTTCTTTCATCTTCAAAGCCATCTCCTTGTCGTAGAAAAACACGTTGGCCTCGAAGTTGTTTTCGAAACTTCGGAAGTCTACATTGGTAGAACCGCAGGTGCAAAGGCTGTCGTCGCACACCAGCAGCTTGCTGTGGTTAAAGCCGGCGCAGTAAAAGCAAATCATAACTCCTGCCTCTAAGGCCGCTTGCACATACGAGCGGCCTGCCCACTCAATGATTTTAGAGTCGGTTCGGGCAGGGAGCATCAGGCGAATGTCCACTCCTGCCTGCCTTGCCGTTCGCATGGCGAAGAGTATAGGCTCGGTGGGCAAGAAGTAAGGCGACTCCATATAAACGTATTTCTTGGCCTCTAACAGTATGCGCATGTAGCCTTGCATGATGTCGGGCCAAGGCGAAACGGGGCTGCTTGTTACCACTTGCGCGATGCAATTGTTGCTAATTTGGGGCGAAAGCACGGGATAATACACCTTGTCGGTGATAAGTGTGCGCGCCATAAAGTACCAATCCACCAGAAAAGCGCGCTGAATGCCATACACAGCACCGCCTCGAAGGCGCAGATGGGTGTCGCGCCACTCTTGCTTGCGCGTGCCTTTCACGTATCTCAGAGCCACATTCATGCCGCCGATGTAGCCTGTTCGGCCGTCGATGATGCAGAGTTTGCGGTGGTTGCGGTAGTTCATCTTGCTGGTGAACATGGGGAAACGCACGGGCATGAACGACTGAACCTGCACGCCACCCCGCGCCAAGTGGTCGAAAAAGCTGTTGCCAACGCTCCAACAGCCCACGTCATCGTATATCAGACGCACCTCTACGCCTTGCCTAGCCTTGTCGATGAGGGCGTCGGCAACCAGTCGGCCCAGCGCATCGTCTTCAATAATGTACGTGCCTAGGTGGATATGGTGTCGCGCTTGACCTATTTCGGCAAGCAAATCGAGGAAGAAGTCGTGCCCCGTGGTGAATATCTCCACCTCGTTGTCCTTGTAGGGCAGGGCCAAACTGAGGTTGGTGAAGAGGTTAATCAGCTCCTTGTGGGCGTCTGGCAGTTGCAGTTCGCCCTGCTCGGCGTATTCCAACATGCTGCGTTTTGTAAGCCTGTCCATGCTCCTTTGACTGATGAGGCGTTCCTTTCGCGTGTTTTGTCCGAAGAAGAAGTAGAAAACGATGCCCACCACAGGTACGAATGTAAGCACAAGAAGCCACGCCATAGTCTTGGCAGGCTGCCTATGGTCCATCAGAACTCGCACCATCACGCCGATGGTGACGATGATATAAAGTGCAATTATGGCTGTGTGGAGATATTGCATAGGCATACTTGTTGCTACTCTTGCTGTTGTAAGGCTTTTGTCTTGCTGTTTGATACGAGTCCGGTTTGCGGTGCATGCCCCAGTCCGACTTGTCTTTACCTGATGTAAACGATGCGGGTGCTGTTCCGTTCTGTTTGGTTCGTACCGCTTAACTCTCCTTACGTTAAGCACAAAAATACGCATTGTTTTCATAACTACAAAACAAACGGCACACAAATACGGGCTTCTGACTCGATTTAAACATTTGTTTAAAGATGTGCCGCGATAAAGCTATTAAAGTCTTTTGTTTTTTAGTAGTTCTTATTTTGTTTGTTCCCTCAAAACGTCTAGCAAGTATTCGCTTTATTACAGCCATTGTTCCTTATTTGATATTGTTCTTACTTCTTTTGATTTTGTAATAAAAAATTCACGATTTTGTTTCTTTATCTTTTACTAAATGGCTATCTTTGTAAACGATAAGAAACTGTAAGCAATTAGAGAGGTTTGAGTTTGCAACTTGTTTGCAATATCTAGAGCCACCCTTTTGTGAAAGAGATGTTTTTTAAGTTTGCGCGTGTGGGTGTTGCAAGGCCGATGTACAGGCAAAAAAGAAAGCGCATACCACAACTGCAATTGAAGAAAACACGGAAGAAAGACGTGAACCATGAAAGGCTTGTTGAACTTTGAACCACACATTATAATATATAAGGTGACGTTCTTTGTTGATGCAATGAAACCACAAGCATAGGAATCGGTCGGCAATGATGGGCTGGCCACACATAGGAAAATGCACTTAGAACATCGCCGGTGAGTGATAAGTGACGAATACCAAGAAAAGTAGAACAATCTGTTTTTGTGATTAGACGTTGACAGAGATAGCGATGTACGCAACCACTCGGCTCATTTGTCCGACATGGAAGGGGTCCGGTATACCCGAATGTGTAGGGATATAGTTGAAAGCGTATGGCCGAAATGGGGATGGATGGATCGTAATGGAACGCCGAAAGGGCACGCCAAGCAAGATGATGGCCGCTCTTTCGTGGGTGAGAAGATTGGATAAGGGAAAAGATGAAGAAAAAGGTGCGGTAGGTAACGACGGAAGACAAGAGTGAGGGGTGGAGCAAAAAATACATTTACCACCCAATGTAGGCACCCGTTGAGAGGAATGCTTACTGCCCTAAGGCATGGGCGAGCAGGTTTAGCCCGTCCATGCTTCTTCTCTTTAAGAAGTATAATGTCTGTAAAAAGAATAACGGCCTTTTCTTTTTATGTTATATGGCATCTTTGTGTATTTTATTTACAAAATCCTTGCGGTATTAAAGATTAATGCCTAACTTTGCCGTACGTTAGTTTTGAATTGAGAGTTGATAAATGCTTATCTACAATCGTTCTTTTACTAAACGTTACTCGGCAGCTCCTAAGCGTAGGGACACGGACGCCGAAAAATACAGAGCATGAATTTTCTATACATGAGGACATAGGTATGTAGAAGCTGTTCCATTGGTAGAGTAATGCCTTGGGACGGGCCGATAGGACATGAAAACATAATGTTTTGGTGATCATGAAAACATAAAGCTCTTATGTGAATTAAGGAAGGCAAATGGTCGTATGAAACAATCTGGATGGGCTCGCAGTTTGATATGTGGGCGAAGGACAGAGAAGTTGACACTTTGATAAGGAATGTAGACTTAAAGAAAAGAGAAGAAGATAAGGTGATGCAAATACCTTTCATTAGACCAATTGCACGATGACGAATGGGATTGAACATCCATTTGCATCGGATAGTGGTGCTGAACAACCCTTGTGCAAAGCCTGAATATGGCTGATGCAGGCTTGCTGCTATGCAAAAAAGTTCAAGTTAACGTGGCAAAAGCCACATGGGTGGGTAACTCCATTGGTGTGTGTGGCTTGCTAGTTAGACGGCACTCTGCAAAGTAAAATAGCAACAACCCTCGTGCTGTTATAGCAGGAGTGGGATTGTTGTTGGCCTCTTAATGAGCAAAATCGTTGATAGAAGTATAAGCAGTCAAGGCTTCGCTGCATGGCGACGTTGTTCAGGCCCGCTCGTTGGTAGGCTTGTTGGCAACTATCCAAGCGTTGCTTGCTGAAAAAAGAATATGAAAAAGATTAGAAGAAATGTTTGGGCGTATATATTAACCCGACGTTGAAGCGATTGATGATCGGATGGAGAGCATGATGCCGTGTCGTAAAGAAGGGAAGTGGGCGATGGCACAAATAATGTGCATGAATGGAATCAGATGGTTATGATGAGCAATAAATATAAAGCCTCTGACTATTACCTGAGCCTCTTCAAGGCGGAAAAGTTAAGTATAAACAACGGCATAGCTAACCAAGAAACCTGTCTTAGGCAGTGTATGCGGAAACTGAAAGCATATAGGGGAGGGGGCACAAGCCCCTTACCCCAACGGAAAAACCATTTGTGTAAAATGGGAATTGGGCTTGTGAAAGTCTGTGATGGTAACAAAGAATGATTTAAGAAAACTGATTTTATTAAGGAGACAGGTCCTAATTGAATGCGTTTTTGGACCGTTGTCTTTATTGACTGTTCGCATCTTCAACTGTCCAGCGGGGCATGTTTGGTTAAGCTGTACCTACATTTAAACTCTCTAAGGTGCGGGCAGGAAACACATACATAATCCAAATAACCACGAGAACACAGAAGACCGCTGCGACGAGATGTCCCAGCGGTCTTTTACCTTATATGTTGTCTTGGCTTATAGTGAGTGCTGCAAGCTCTTTCCTCTTGCATGAGGAGCAACATCGTATTGTTTAATTCAAAGGGAATATTGGGATTGTTCTGTTTTGTAAGGCACCGAAAATACGCTATTTCTTTCTGTCTTTGCCTATCTCAAAAAGGAAACCATCCATGAAGGGGAAATGATAGAAGCGTGAAAAGGTGAAAGGCTTGTAAAAGGTGAAAGGCTTGTAAAAGGTGAAAAGGTGAAAAGATGAAAAGGTGAAAAGGTGAAAAAATGAAAAGGTAAAAAGGTGAAAAAATGGCTGCGCCTACTAACTTGTTATCTCGTTAATTCGTTAACTTGTCAACAAATTATGGTGAAAAATGGCTGCGCCTATTATCTTGTTATCTCATTAACTCGTTAACTTGTCACCTAATCATGGTGAAAAAATGGCTGCGCCTATTATCTTGTTATCTCATTAACTCGTTAACTTGTCACCT
>ERZ773004.464-NODE-464-length-25581-cov-4.727807_pt1 | contig 25581 bp, 16 predicted proteins | sample MGYA00580667_ERZ773004 | MGnify/ENA primary metagenome ERZ773004 (study PRJEB29015, sample SAMEA2737963) | human oral metagenome | biome: human oral; feature: human-associated habitat; material: dental | place: China | collected 2123 ... | reverse complement strand
CGGCATCTTACCTGTCTTATTCTCTTGACGTAGCCCGCTACGTCTTCAAGAATAAGGAAGACAATATGCCCAACAACACACAAAATCTGCACAGGCTCTAACGACCGATTTGGGTTAAAACAGAGAGGGATGAAAGGGTGAATGTGCGAGAAAGTGAAAGACTGAAGTAGTGAAAAGATTGCTGCATCTTTCACGCTTGCTTGTTGTAGTGATGGGCTAATCCCATTTAGTTTCTTTGGTGTTCCCTTACATTTTGTGTCTGAATTACCTGTATTTATGTCAAAACACGAGGGTGAAAGCAGTCAACTCGATTACTCATAGATCTGTGAACTTGTCTCCTTATCTACTTTTTAACTTGTTAGCAGGTCAACTCGTCAACCTGTCAATTCAAAATTTGTCCGTTTTTCAGTGGGGACTTTAACATTATGGCTACCCTCGCAGCTCACCAAACGTCCACCCGGTCGCAAAAAAACGATTCTCGCGAGGGTTAGTTTTGGTGCAAAATAGGGTTAGTTGTGAATACTGTCAAAATGAATGTACATTGCATAAAACCGCAATTTGCACCAGTTTCGGGGCTATTTGCCGCAGAAAAAGGTGCGTTTTGCCGCAAAATGGAGTGCATTTTGGTGCTAAACGCAGCACGTTTTGGTGCTAAATGCAGTGCATTTTGGTGCTAAATGCAAGTCAAAATGCTGCTAAATGCGAGACGATGTGCATGAAAATACACTGTAAAGGCATCGTAAAACCGTTTCGAAACCATTAAAACATGGCTTAAAAGGGGCAAAATACCCATTAAAAAGTTAAGTTTTCGAGGCCAAAAGCAGGTATTTCGGCTTGAAAAAATCGACTTGGCAACCAAACTAGAAAGGCTAAATGGTACAAAATGCAGGTTGTCTTCTTAAAAACAGACAAATGGAAAGAGGTGAAAGGCTTGGAATCGTGGTTATTTGCCTACTTTTAACCCTCGATTTTCGCTAGAACGGAGTCCCGTGCAGTGTATGTTATGTAAAGTAAAAATAAATAATTTAAGATTGTGAGATGATGTGTTTGGGTGCTTATGGGGTTGCTACGTTTTGGAGTTGTGGCTCTATGGATTTGTAATCCCATATTGTTTTGTTTATCCGAACTTGTGATGGTGGAAAGATGTCCTAAGGTTTTATTTGTTGTTCGTTCGTCAGAGATAGGCATATTCTTTTGATGAGCTGGTCTTAGTCTAAGCCAGGAGAAGTTGGTTTGATAAGTAGAATGTTCATTAAATCCAAATTGGACATGAGAGCCTGTGCAATTTTTTGTATTGTTGGGTTTAATGCCCGTCTTATTCTTGAATGCCTAGCGAGCAATGTCAAGCGGATGTGAAAGGCCAGATGCCGACAAACAAACGAAAGATGGACAGGAAGCAATTGAAACGACTGATAGGCAAGCTGAAATGAATTTGGAAAGCTATAGGTTCATCGTAAACTAACAAAATGTGCTCTCTTTCCTCTATGTACGGGTGTATTTTGCCATGCTACACACATTTTACACTCTTCGAGCAACTATTTTCCCAAAGCAACACAGTTTACTATATAAAGATAAGCTAAGCGGTGAATGCCCGATTGGGGTTCACTTTTTCTGCTGGAAATTGTTGAAGATTATATAGTCAGGTATGAATTGGCTAAACGTCATTGGGCGTTTTCGTGGTGATGATGGTATCTTCATATTAGCTGTGAGGACCGCGGATAATGTTTTGCAGAAAAGAAACCGTTACAAATAACTTTTCTTTTACAAGTAGTTGAGGTGGCTTCTAGGTACGCGCCGTTGTGGCTTACGCTATTGTCCGCTTCAATTTTCTTATGCAAGTCGATTATAATCCCTTGTTGTTTAGTGCGTTGTGGCTATATTTTACGTTTATCACATCTTTATATATGTGTCTTTGTTGGCATTTCACTCTTGGGCTTATTTCTTAGTATGTTATTTATTCTCTTGTTAACCAGTATTTTATTGTTCATTTTTTCTGTTATATTATCTCCTTTTTTATATCTTATTCATTTTAACATGTTTTACAACAGAAATACCGAATAATTTACATTATTTTCTTGATTTTCTTTTGGGTGTTTCTTTTTTTTTGTAATTTTGCATCAGAAATAGTAAACGGGCATGTTCGTTTAAATTAAATTTATTACCATGATTGACATGCCAATCGTGTTATATTTTATATTTAATATTAAGGAAATATGAAAATGAGAAGGTGTATCTTGTCTATTGTAGCCGTAGCATTTGTCTCGGTTATGAGTGCCTCTGCTCAGTCTGAAAACCAAGGGTCTGCAGTGGCGGATGCGCAAAGAGCCGTAACCGACGCCCAAAAGGCCAAGAGCGACGCTGCAAGAGCAGCCGCAGAAGCAGCAAAACAAAGAGCCGAAGCAGCAAAAGCTAAAGTGATAGCAGCTAAGGCTAAAGTGGAAGCAGAGAAAGCGAGAATGGACTCTGAAAAAGCTAAGGCTGAGTCGGAGCAGGCACGTGCTGATGCAGAAGCTGCTGAGGCTGAGGCCCAGAAGGCCGTAGAAGCCGCCAACCAAGCAAAGGCCGAAACGGAAAAGGCTATTGCTAACGCAAATGCTTGTAAGGCAACGGCGCTTAAAGCTCGTACAGAAGCTGCAAAAGCAAAGGAAATGACGGCCAAGGTGGCAGCAGATGCTGCTAAGGCTAAGGCCGAGGTTGACAAGGCTAAGGCAGAGCTGGCTAAGGCCGGTGCCGATGCTGCTGCTGCAATCGAAACAGCTAACGCTGCTATTGAAAAAGCAAAGTCTACAAATTAAAGGTCTTAAATCTTTAAAAACGCAACGGTAGGATAACATTTCCAGTTGTGAGATGAGACGTCAGGGCCATTTGGAGTCGTGACTTTCAGGTGGCCCTGGCCTATCTTCAAAATGACGTTAATAATCTAAATGACGACGAAGAACTATTCGTTTTGTTATGTAGCTAATATCTTACGTTTATAATTCTTCTTTTGTTGTTTGCCTTGTCTTATGGCAGGGTTGACAGTATGGAATATTGCTGCTGACGAAATAATGAACTTCCTGCTTAATTTTGCAAGGAGAATTGGAGTGAAGTGCCTTGATAATAGAATGTGCACAGTCCTGTCATTAGTCGACAGTCTGTTATTAAATTAATGGTGATCAAATAATTATGAGTATGACTAAAAAGTGGCTGGCGTTTGTTTTCTGTGCTATGATTAGTCTTCCTGTCTTCTCGCAGGACTATTTTTCGTATAATGACGATTTACAGGTGATTGCAACCTTACTTACAAGCAGTCCTGACGCAGCTAAGAGTAGCGCGGAGAAATTCGCAAGTAAACATAAAGAAGACGGAGCCTTGTTGGCTAGTCTCGGTACGCTTTACCTTAGAGCTGGACAAGTGGATGAAGCCACCCATTATTTTTATCTAGCCCAAAGGTGTAGGCGTATTACAACAAAAGCCTTAAATCTAGGCGGAGATATTGCAAAGGCGAGAAATAGGCCCGATTCCGCACAATTTTATTATAGAAGGGCTATGTATTTTGACCGCAAAGACCCGGAAGCGTATTATAAGTTAGCAGAGTTGTTGAAGGCAAAAGAAATCAACAAGTCTATAGAAACGCTTCATGCTTTGAAAAGAAACCGGCCTGACCTAAATGTACAGAGGATGATGGCCGAAGTGTATTATACTGCAAACGACCTTACAAATGCTATTGCAGCCTATAAGAGTATAGGTATCGATTCTTTGAACGATAAGGAGTTAATGCAGTATTCCCTAAGCTTGTATATAAAGAAAGATTACACGCAATCCTTAGATCTTGCCACATTGGGGCATAAACGGGCATCAAAAGACCCTGTGTTTAATAGGTTGCTCCTGTACAACAATACCGAACTGCAACATTTCGATACTGCTATCAGTAATGCTAACGACTTGTTCAACAATAGCAAGGATACTAAACCTCAATACCAAGACTATATATACTATGGTTATGCGTTGAGCGGACTAGGAAGAACGCAGGAAGCGATACAGCAATTTAATGTAGCACTCCAAAAGAATGGAAATATTCCGGGAATCCACAAGCAGATTTCTGATGCATATAGCCGAATACATGATTATGATAATGCCATCAAGTATTATGAGCAGTATGTTTCTAACTTGAAAGACACTACCGATAATCGTGCATACGAAATATTCCAGTTGGGCAGGCTCTATTGGAGAAAGGGTACTTATGTCAAAGAGAATGAGAAAAGAACCGAGGAACAAACCAAGGCTATTGAACATGCCGCTGATTTGTTTGGACAAGTGGCAACGCTACGACCAAACAGCTATCTCGGATTTTATTGGCAGGGGAATGCAAATGCCATGCTGGACCCGGAATACGCAAAGGGATTGGCTAAACCTTATTTCTCGAAGGCTGCGGAACTACTCGAAAAGAGTGGGAGCAACAAGGAACATCTTATCGAATGTTATAAACAACTCGCTTATTATTATTATATAAAGAAAGAAATGAATTCTTCTGTTGAATACGCAGAGAAAGTTTTGGCATTGGACCCCGAAGATGATTTTGCTAAGCAGATGGTGGCAACAAAAGGAAAGTAATTTGACAATGCACAGTTGACAATTATATGTTATGATGAATATGAAAGGATATAAACTGATACTTGCACTGGCAGTCCAGCTCTTCGTTGGAGTGACAGGAGCCTGGGGTCAGGGCAATCAACTATATTACAACAAGGTGGATACCATGGAACTTCAAAACCGATTCAATTTGAAAACGGATGCGGTTGGATGGTTGACCTTGACGCCAAACTTGGGCCTCGAGTTTTCCTTAGGGAACAAAAACTGGAACCAATGGACTGTTGGCGTCTATGGACGTGCGAATTGGGATGTTAACACTCGTACGAAATCGTATTATGTGTACGACATTTTTGGAGCTCGCGCCGAAGTACGTAAGTATTGGCACGCTAAAATGCCTAAACGGGCTTACTACATTGGCTTATATGGAGGGGCTAACTCTTTTGACATTAAGTTCAGCGACATAGGTAAGAAAGGTAACTCATTCGTTGGCGGATTGATGTTCGGAATGGTCACACAGGTTTATGGATATACTAATGGAGCAAGCTTAGACTTGGAATTGGGATTTAGCCCAGGTGTTGTCTTCGCTGACATGCATGATTACACGCGACTTTATAAAGACGGTAAGTATTACTATTCACGTACGACAAAAGATACAGGCTACAAACTGACTTTTAATCCTTGGGTTTATGCTGCCTCCGTAGATGCAATTCATGTTTCTTTCGTATACCACTTTGGTACAAAGCTGGCAAACAGGTATAAGAACCGAAACTTGATAGACAATGATTATCGATTGGCGGTTGAGAAAGAAAAGATCAGAAGAGACAGCGTACATACAGTACAAGCAAAGGAGAAACGTATAAAGATGGATTCGCTTGCTAAGGCTGATTATGAGCGTAGATTTGAAGAGCAACGCCTTGAAATAGAAAGAGCTTATACGCAGGATTCTATTAGACAGGAGAATAAGGCTTTGAAAGAAAAGCAGGCTATTGAACGTGAAGAAGCAAAACAACGTGCAGATTCTCTGAAAGAAGCCGCAAGAATTAAGGCATTGGAAGATAAGGCTAATGCTAAGATTACTGCCGATTCGCTTAAATATGCGGAGAAAGCTAGGCAGCTTGAAGAAAAAGAAAATGCAAAACGAACTGCAGATTCCTTGAAGTATGCTGCACAAGAGCATGCACGTGAACTAAAAGAGCAGAAAGCTATGGAACGTGCAAATGCTAAACGTACCGCAGACTCCATTAAGGTCGCTCAAAAAATGGAAAAACAACAGACCGAAGCAGATAAGAAAAAGTCTGATGTTTCTACTCCACAAGAAAATGTAGACACTTCGCAAACGCGAAAGGTAGAAGATACAGCTCTGCCTAAGGAGGAGAAAGAGGGGCAACCTAAGGAAAGTCCCGATGATAGTTCAAAGGACGATAATGGCCAGAGTACAGGAAAACCTGTAACGGATCAGAAACGTACCGAGGAGAAAGGGCCTGAAACGAAAGAAAATAAAGAAACCCATGAATCACCAGAAGCTAAGCCTTCTGGTGAGAATGGGAAATCAGAAGATGGCTCTGAGAAATCCGAATCTGGCTTAGTGAGACATGTTGGTGATGCCAAAGAATTGGACGATGAAGATGGCGTGCTTGGAAACGCATGCACATTCTCTGATGCAGACATGTTGGAGAACGCGGTTTCTATTGGATACAGTTCCAATATTGGAGTGTTGTATCTTAAGCAGGTAGAAAAACAAACTCAATATGCTTTTGGGGATGGTTTCTCACAGAAAATTGACTAATAAGGAATAATTATGAAAATGGTAACTAAAAAAATAGGACTACTTCTGTTCTTGCTTGTAGGATTGTTCATCCAAATGCAAGCCCAAACCTTTGCCGTCAACTCTAACCTTTTGTTGCTATCCACGCAAACATATAATTTGGGTGCAGAGATAACCGTAGGTGATCATACTACACTAGGATTAAGTGTTTTTGGCAATAATAAGCCATACTTCCACAAGGATATGAGGACAATAGGGGTGCAACCTGAATTCAAGTATTATTTCGGTGGTCGCCCAATGTATCACCATTATGTGGGTATAGGCCTTTTAGCGGCTGACTATTCTATAAAATGGGGTAATAGGAAGTATGATGGAACTGCTTGGGGAGGCGGAATGACCTTTGGATATGTCGTTTCATTGTCTAAAAGATGGAACCTTGACTTTCATGGGGGAGTTGGAGCGATATTTTCCCACCATAGAGAATTTATGGCTAATGGAGATGATTTGTTGTTAGACGACAACTCTCAGGCCAAGGACGGTTTTTGGGAGTATCGCATCTTGCCTACCAAAATAGGCATAACCTTATCGTATACAATTTGGTAAACAATAGGAGGAAATATGATGAAACTAGAGAAGATTTTTATCTTGCTACTGTTTTTGGGGTTGTTTACTTTGAAAATGTCTGCCCAAGCTATTCATATAACTGGTAGTGTATCAAAATCTATGAAAGAAACGAATGGGCAAGTTTCTGGTAAGATGCCTTTGTCGGTGCCGATTTATATCTTCGACAATAAGGCTGAAGCACGAAAGCAGGCTCAGTTGTACAATTCACAGAATGGTATGTCAGGAAGTATCGTGAAAATTAAGAGTAATGATGTTGTTATTCCCGACTACGAAGGGCATTTCGAAGCCGACATTTCCGTCGGTGGTGCAATGCTGTTGATAAACGAAGGCGCGCTCAAGATGGTCGATGTCGTTGGGGGAAAACTCAATTATGACATTGTTTTCGCACCATCTAGGACAGATGGTATTCTCATTAAGAACGTTAATGTGTTTGCTAAGAAGCAAGGCGTTGACTTCAAGGAGGTTCCGCCAGTAGATGATGGCGAGAATATGCGTTGGACAGTGGGCATTTCTCTACCTGCATGGTATACCACTAAGCATTCTAGGTTGATATTTCAGCCTGTTGCCGTTAATACCGCAACGGGGGATACCATCCAATATCTTGAACCGCTTGTCTTTGAAGGCGATAAGTATCACCAGAATCAGATAAAACGTAAGAGTTTTGGTTACGAGAGAAACGACTCTCTTCACGCATATTATGTTCCTGACAATGTGATGACAAATGCCCCATTTAGTTTTAGCTGGGATATAACATACCCTAAACCAGACATAGACAAAACCTATAAATGGAAAGCTAAGCTGAGTTTGGAAGATTACACTCATGTGTATTTTAATGACAACAAGGAGGGAACAAACAATGTTAGACGACCTTGGAAGATGCTTGACTTAGGAGCATCTGCAAAGCATATAGACTTAGACCCACGTTTCTTCGAGACGGTGAGGGCACGTCTATTAGAGGTTCCTCGAGATTTGCAAGTAACCTTTGTGGTTGGTAAAGATGAATTGACCACTGACGAAGAAAACCAGAAAACATTGGATTTCCTTATTGAAGAGCTTCGTTCTTATGGAACTTCTTTGATGAATATCTCTGTGCAGGGTACAGCGTCTCCCGAAGGCGGGCTTTCGTTGAACATAGAATTGGCAAAGAAAAGGGCACGCAAAATTCTGTCAATGGTTGGTAGCCATATTCGTAGTGCTAGTTTGACAGTTAAAGAACCTTTGGTTTATACCTGGGATGATGTAGCTGACTCATTGGTGCAGAGAGGACAGGCTTCGGAAGCAGAAGAATTGCGTAAGTATGCTAAGTCGAAGGACTATGCAGGCATAAAGCGTATGACGACCAGTAATCCTGCTATAGAGGAGATAATGCAGAACCAACGTTTGATGCGCAGTACATACACTTTGCGTAGAAATAAGATAATGGAACCCAAAGAAGCTGTCTGGGCATATTATAATGACAACAGATACAGGCCAGGCGGAGAGGAGTATTTTTCTAATGGTGACTACTACAACCTCTTTACGCAGATCACAGACTCGGTAGAACTCCGTAAGTTGACCCATCGTGCCTATAAGGAGAATATGTCGAGAAAAACAGCGAAGTTCAGTGCCTTTGCTGCTTACTTAGCTAACCGTATTGCTATTGAACTGTTAGAACAGGATTCTGTAAACCTTTCTGTTTTAGAGCCATTCGTAGACATGTCCTCTGGGGTTGAGGTGCAAAGGCCTGTTGCTTTTGAAAGTTCCTATATGTATACGGTGAACTTTAAGGAAGTTGTAGCTAATCAGGCTCTGATGTATTTGAAGTCGAGGAAATTAAGCCATTCAGCACACCTGGCGAATAAACTGCCAGACACGCAGAAGTTCCACGACCTAAAGATGTTTATAGATCTCGAATCCCTATTCTTTAAGCAGAATAAAACTCCGGAAGAGGAACAGAGGGCATCGAATGCCTTGAACTTTGTGATGAACCAGAGCCCCCTCAATAGAGCTATACTAAGTGTGGAACTGGCACCTGAATTGGGTTTAAGTTATGAAACACTCAATCCTTTGGTTGATTCCTTGCCAGATAATTTGGTTAAGAAGTGGTATCTCAAAGGGGTGATAGCCGCGAATAATCCTGACATCGAACAAGAAAACGATTTTATGAACCTTATAAAGGAATTTGGAACTGAGGCTGCGGTAAAGATGCAAACCAATGATACCCCTAAGTTCCTGGCTTATTTCCAACATTGTTTTGATTTGGATCCTTCATTCTATGAGCGCTTCTTCAAGACTGATGGTAACATCACGGATGAAATACGTAAGAGATATCCGTATGTTGAAAGTAAAAAAGACCTATATAGGGAAAAGTTTAACATGATGATGGTGAAGCCTGTTCCACAAGAAACGGCTTCTGAATGATAGAGTATGAATGTGATTTTAAGAAGATATACAATGAAAAAGAGAGTCCTTGTTGCAATGCTTGCAGGGCTACTCCCACTGTGTGCCAGCGCGGGGGTTAGTTCTCAACCTTTCAACAAACGTTTCTATATTTCTGATCCTGATACCATAGCAAAGCAAGACACCGCGAAGATGGATCTGGAAGACTTGGAAAACATGTTACCCGACTCGGTCTTGGAAACCAAACAAGATACTGTAATGGGGATTCCGAGGCCTAAAGGTTACAATGGTCTTCGTTTTGTCTTAGACAAAAGACACCGTTATGCTGGCGACCAATTTGTTGATAGCGGTTTCTTTAGTCATACCTATGTAATGCTTGGTGGTGGTGCGTCTGCATTTTTACCTAATGGAAGGTTTAACTATACTCCCATAGCTAATCTTCATATAGGTGTTGCTAAAGAACTCAGCCCAATGAGCACTATTCGGTTGTATGCTGAAAAATCATGGGGCTTCACTAAGTCCGCACTGGGTTTTTCGTCTACAACAACCTATAGCACTTGGGGAGGTGGAATTGACTACTTGTTTAACTTTAGTAATTACCTTATGGGTAACAGACCCGATAGACGCTTGAACGTGCTAGGTACAATTGGTTTCGGAGTGCAGACAGCTAGATTGAATGCTACTGAAAATACTTTCGTGCCTTATTACGCTGAAAATTCGGCTTTGTCGTATAATGCTCGGTTTGGTATGCAGTTCAAGATCATGACTAGTCCCCATGCGTCGTTGGCTTTTGAGCCTTATCTGAGATTGGCTACACGTACACACGATCTTGTGAAGGGCTCTGAATTTGAGAGTCTTGACCTGGCATATGGGATTAATATGTCATATATCTGGTACTTATGGCCAAATCTTTCCAGTGAGAGAGATAAAGGCAGTTTCCTAAGACGTTTCAATGACAACGAACGTTTCTTCCGTGAAGAGTACATGAAGAAGCCCTGGCGTAAGCCATTCTTCTTTGAGTATAACATTGGAGCAGCATTCCATAACCGTACAAACCTGTCACTTATGAGTACGATGGGGTGGAGTAGTAATGTGTATATGGGATGGTGGCTATCCTCTGCTATTGGTCTTCGTGCAGGTTTCCATGTCTCAAATGCAGATTGGGCAGACAGACCTGTACGTGGTGATATAAAGACGAGGAGTATGATTGGTTCTCGTGGTGTCGTATTGGACATGCTGTTCAATCCCCTAGGTTTTAAACGTGGGTATGATTGGGATAGTAATGTTGGTTTCAATTTGTTTGCTGGCTACGAGTATGGCCAACAGAAACTGGCAAACGAGTGGCACTATGGTTCGTATAGTGGTAACTATGTGGGCTATCGTACCGGTGCACAAGTTTGGTTGAAGTTGTGTAACGACCTTAGGCTGAATGTTGAACCTTCCTATTCTTTTATGGAATTGTATAACGCCGTTAATGAGCGTAAACAATTTGATGAAGTGGGTCTTAAATTGGGACTTGCTGTGCTCTTCCGCGACAAAGCCCATCGTGAAAAACTTCTCATTCCTGTTGATAGTGTGCCTGCTTCAATGCGAATGTCGCCTAACCGCGGTTTCTTTATTGGTATGGGATTCGGCTGGAACACAATGGTTAGAGCATGGAGATACACAGGTGGTGACGATCTGGCATTAAAGAACGCTGAGTTCTTTGCGGGATATAATTTCGATCCATTCCATGGCTTCCGGATTAGTGCTGAATATTTGGGCGACAGAATACACGCCTTAAATGAGCTTGGCAATGGCTTGAACAATGAGAACCTTCAAAATATGATGCTTTCACTTGACTATCAGTTTAACATTATGAATGCGTTTGCAGGATATAATCCATACCGTCGGTGGAACGTTTATTTGTATGGTGGTCCTACTTGGGCACGAGGTGATGCCAGGCAGTTGGCATTCAACTTCGGTGGAATGTTGACATACAGCCTGACAAGTAGCTTGGCTCTATTTTATAACCATACGGTCTACAGAATGCCCAAAAACCGTTATGAAAATAATCAAGTGTATGGCAATGATGGTACGTATGTTAATAGTCTCAATGTTGGACTTTTATATACAATCAATCAGCCTATTCGTGATGTACTCCTTGGTATTGGTCAGCTTACCAAGACTGACTACTCGCGTCAGCCCTTGATGTTTGAGTATAGTGTAGGGCCTTCGTGGTATGGCAATCTTCCTATCTCGAAGGGAAGTTCACTAGGCTATACTGCTAGTGCCAATTTAGGATTGTGGCTGAATTCAGCAATAGGAATGAGAGGCGGGGTTCACGTTAGTAATGCTGATTGGTCCCATGATCTTAATGAATTACGTAAGAACCAATTAGGCCTATTGTCGGGAACGGTTGATTTGATGTTCAACCCCCTAGGAATTAGGAGTAAGTACGATTGGAATATGCCGTTTGGTTTTAATCTATTCATGGGAACTGGATTAGGAAAGATCCGTTTTGTGACCAGTAGAAAGACCGCATACGAAACCAAGTTCCACGAATTTAGAATGGGTGCACAGTTGTGGGTGAAGATGACTGACGATCTTCGTTTCAACGTTGAACCAACATTTTCTAGAATGAGTGGCTTTGAACATGGGCGAATCGCTAAGCATGTTGATGAATTGGCCTTAAAGTTTGGCGTGTCTATGAACTTGGGTGAAAAGACCGATAAGGATAAACCAATCGAACTTGATAGTGCTACTCAGGCTCGTGTACGTTCACCATATGGCTTCTTCTTGGGAGCAGGTTTTGGCTGGAACACAACAGTCCATACTTGGCGGCACACAGGGAAAGGCTTTGATCTCTTGAAGAATGGACTATTCTTTGCGGGATATAACTTTAACGAGTATCATGGAATGCGTTTGAGTGGTGAATATCTCTACGATTATGTTTGGAATGATTTTAATGGACCAGGCATCTACGAGAAACAGGAGTTTACAAATACGATGTTGTCACTCAATTACCAATTCAATATTCTCAATGCTGTTGCAGGTGTAAGGCCTGGTCGTAGATGGGAGGCTTCTTTATATTTGGGTCCTAATCTTGCTTTGGGTGAGAAGGGAACTGATTTAGGATGGAACTTTGGCGGAATCCTATCGTATCAGTTAACAAAAGAGTTCTCTGTATTCTACAGCCATACCGTTTATCGAATGGAGAAAAGTCGATATAAGACTGCACAGGTATATCGTACTCCTGGAACTTATGTCAACAGTTTAAATGTTGGTATCATATATAATATGAGTGGTTCTTTGGGAGATGGGATAGGCTCGTTCGCATGTGATTATAAACATCAGCCAGTAATATTCGAATATAATGTCGGTCCGTCTTGGTTTAACAACCTTGAGGTGTCTAGGGCTAGTTCGCTGGGATTTACAGCTAATGCTAACCTTGGCTGGTGGCTCAATTCTGCATTAGGTCTACGTGGTGGTATTCATGTAAGTAATGCTGATTGGACGAACGATGTTTCTGGTGAACAAAGATATCTGTTGAGATTCTATGCAGGAACCTTGGACTTGATGTTCAATCCATTCGGTTTCGAAAAGAACTATGACTGGAACTCGACAGCTGGTCTTAACCTATTTGCTGGAGCAGGAACTGGTAACATAAGGTTCGTAACAGGCCAATCAACAACTCATGAGAGTAGGTTTAACGAGTGGCGTTTAGGAACCCAGGTTTGGTTACGTTTAGCCGACAATTTACGATTTAACATCGAACCAACGTATTCGTTACTTAGAGGTTTCGAGAAGGTGCAATCCGTTGCAAAGACTGATGAATTATCCTTAAAATTTGGCTTGTCACTATTGTTAGGTAAAAATCTTGCTAATAAAGAAGGTGTTTCTTCATCGGATGCTTCGCAGATTGATTATAACCCAGCCAATGGATTCTATGTTGCTGCTGGTGGTGGATGGAATACCACTATACACACATGGAGAACCCGTGGGCAAGAATCACCATTCTTTAAAAATGCTTTGGTTTTCTTGGGCTATAAGTTTGGTGGTTACCACGGTGTACGTGTCAGTGCCGAAATTATGCAAGATAAGGTGTGGGAGAAGTCAGGAGCCATGCTAGAAAAGAAAGAATTTGAGAATAAACTATTCTCCTTGGATTACAACTTCCATCTCTTGAACGCCATTGCAGGAATAAATCCTGCAAGACGATATGATGTTTCGTTGTACCTAGGTCCGTCTTACGTACTAAGTAAGGCTGGAAATGGATTGGCATGGAACCTTGGTGGAATAGTATCTTATAATGTAAGTTCTAAGATGGCGTTATTCTATAGCCATACTATCTATCGTATGGATAAGAAACATTATCAAAGTTCTCAGATTTACACTAAGCCGGGTGCTATTGTAAACAGTCTCAATGTAGGCCTTCAGTACAAGTTCTGACAAAAGTTTAAGGCAACACATTAATTTAATTGCTCAATATTCTATCAAGGAAGGGGGTGTGTTTTAATAACACATCCTCTTTTTTTATCTCTCTTGATGTTTCGACATGATTTTTTAAAGAAGAGCTAATAAAGGTATATTGTTTGGATGGCAGTTCCATAGATTTCTTGACGAATCTAACAGGGCAGGATGGGCGAGGAAATATTGGTGTATATGCCGTTTACAATGCAGCCACCGACGAGAGCAATTTCCTCTTCTTCGATTATCTTGCTAAGCAAGCATACATCACACCCGCATATTTCTCGGAAAGCTTTCCTGTATATACATCTTTAAACCTTAAAAGGGGATATGTGATATTGAGAACCTTAAGCCCCCCATCAAATAAACGCCAAGACACATTGACAGAAAAAGAAACACATGCGCATACCACCAATGGAAAAAGCTATTTGTACATCAAAGTAAAATTGAAGATGCTACACAAAGTGTCACATGCTAACAAAACCTAGAAATACAAGTAGAATGTGCTGTGTATAGGCTTGATTTTATTTTTAACTCGATTATTTTAGTGAGCCCAGTATATACCCAACTTGGTTTAGCAAGACAAATGTAAGCCTTCGTCAGCCTAGCAGTTAGGATGCGTGTTATTTCAATGTTATGATATCCTTCCAGCGGGTGGTTGGATTCTTGCTCCTAAACTCATGTTTAATGGCATTAGCAAAGGAATAAGCTTTTCCCTCACAGCCTTTAGATGTATATTGTTGACTGCCAAGAACGATGAACTCAGTGCCATTAACTTTGTTAAGATGGTCGACGATGGCATCCAGTCTACGCAGTTTCTCAATCTGTTCGGCAGTTATGTCGAAGAAGTCTTGCTGGATGGGAGCGTTTGGCGCAATTCCCATGACTATAACGCCCGCTTTCTTATAGTGATAATCCTGTCGATACACTTTTCGTAGCACATTGTTGGCTGCCTTTACAATGGCTATGGAGCTGTTAGTGGGCGTAATGAGTCGCATTTCTTGAAAGTTCCAATATTGTGGTAGGTCTTCACGGAAAGCATTGGTGTGGAGGAATACGCCAACGATAGAGGCAACTGTTCCTTGCTGACGTAGTTTTTCTGCACATCGGGCGGCGAAGTTAGACACGTGGGTGCGCAGGCCGTCAAGGTCTGTTATCATACCATTGAAAGAGCGACTTATACAAATAGATTTCTTCTTAGCCAGCTCCTCATTAGGTATGCAATCTTCACCGTTCAGTTCGCGCCATGTTCGTTCAATCACGATGTTTTTAAATGTAGCTCTTACCCACGAAAGATTACACTCAGCGAAATCGAACGCCGTTTTAACGCCCATAGTTTGGAGGCGTGTTGCATAACGTCGTCCAATCCCCCAAACCTCGCTAATAGGAAAGATTTTCAGTGCCTTAACACGTTTCTCGTCGTTGTCGATTAGGCAACAATGATGGTATCCCTGATGTTTTTTTGCAAAATGTCCTGCCATCTTTGCAAGCGTTTTGTTTGGAGCGATGCCAATACTTGTTGGCATGCCAACGCTACGCTTAATCCTCTTATGTAGCTTTTCTCCCCAACCCTTCAAGTCCAACTCTCCTGTTCCATTAAAATAAACGAAACACTCGTCGATGCTATATCGGAAGTATGCCGGCGATTCTTTCCTGATAATCTCCACTACGCGTCCTGTCAATTCGCCATATAGTTCGTAATTTGACGAAAAAACAGCGATGTCTTGATTAGGAAACTGCTCTGCTAGCTGGTAGTAGGGCATGCCAGCTTTGATGCCCATGCGCTTGGCCTCGTTCGAACGTGCCACCACACAGCCATCATTATTGCTGAGCACAACAACGGGTTTGCTATTCAGGTCGGGCCTAAATACACGCTCACACGACACGTAGCAATTATCGCAATCAACAATACCGTACATTTCCTAGTATTTTCTCCAGTTTTTAATCGTCCAAACAACCACGCCCCACACCTCAAAAGCGTCGTCTTCATCAATCCTTATGGGCTTGAAGTTTGAGTTGGCCGGCCGCAATTCGATATACCCTTCCTCGCGATGGCTAAGGTCGAGATACTTGATGGTGAACTCTTCATTGATGTAGCCCACCACAACATCCCCGTCTCTTGGCTCAATAGAACGGTCGATAACGGCAATGTCTCCATTGCATATGCCAGCCTCTATCATCGAGTCTCCTTCTACTTTGCCATAGAAAGTGGCCTCGGGATTGCGTATGAGGTCGTTATTGAAATCGAGAGTCTCATGTATATAGTCGTCGGCAGGCGAGGGAAACCCCGCCTTTACCCCTTCGGCGATGGGCAATTTCAGTTCTTTTTGGAAGTCGCCCTGAATGATTTGAATACTCGTCATGTATAAAACTTTCTGTTTTTTATCTAGTTCAGAAGAATTTCCGCCGCATAGCAAGCCTGCTTTTGGGGATAGTTCCTCCTTGGCATTACTCAGCCAAACACCCATTTATATATATCCTTCTTGGTCGTAGCCTTTTCGTTCTTGATGGATGAGCGTAATTAGTTGTCCAAGCTCTCGCACATCGGTCTGCATGTCTTTAAATAGGGCATGCTGCTCGTCATATCGTTGGCTAGACCCTGACTTCAATCGGTCGGCAATGTCAGAAGGGATTAAGAACGATGCACGTTCAGTTCCAATATGTCGTTCAAACTCTGTCAGAAAGATATGTATTCCTGCCAAGTCGAAATCGCCGAAATGCAGATAACGATTGGGTATGGTTGTGAGCCATTTCCTTAGGTCGTTGGATTGTGGGTAGCGCGACACAAAAAGAGTTTTGTTGGGCAGTGCATGTGCGCGCAGATAATTCTCAAAGAACATCTTTTGCTTGCGGATTAACCTAAAATTCTCCATGTTCTCTATTCCGATAACGATAACGTCTGCAGGTATTTTGAAACTCTCCCATTGTGTAACGAACAAGAAACTACCCTCATGCGGATTAACCACAAACGGCTCGCCGTTTAGCAGACATGCAATAGGTTCGTAGCTGTTAACAGGAAAACCAGGACACGAACGGATTGTCACCAACTTCGAATTACCCGTTTTGTTGGCCATAGCAGCACGTGTTTCTGCGTTCTCCACTTCAAGTACACGATAGCTTTCGTCCCTGTCTGTAAGAAATCTCTTCAACGTTTCAATGTTGCGAGCGCGGTACGACTTTCTCGAACCACGAGTAACAACCACAAGCAAGCCCTCCGATAGCAGTTCTTCAAGTAGCTTTCCACCTATTTTAGACCCTGCCACCTGTTCCCCTGCAACCAAACTTTGTATCGCTTTTCCTATCGCCATAATCTTATGGGGTACGTTTCAACAGTTTTTCCACTCGCGTTTTCACGCCCTGCTTGCTCAACAAGTAGGTATATCTATAGTCGTAAGGGTTGTACGATGTTGGCGAACTGTTGATAAGATAAATATTACGCGAGGTGGCAAATTGCAGAATGCCCTTAATATTGTTCGGGTGCAGTCGTCCAATCTCGTCCATCATGCAGTGCACGATGAACTCTCCGCTCTTTCGAGCAGCCTTTTTCTTAAACACATTGATGAGCATGATGTTCACCATTGCCTTCACCAAGATGTCTGTACCATCAGAACCCACATTGTTGATGCGTTCAACCCAATTAGTGTCGTTGTCGTTTTCCTTTACGCGAAACTGCAAGCGGAATGCGTCGCCCAGCGAAACAGTTGTTCGACTTGGCTCGTTCTGCAACTGATGCGAAAGACTTTTGAGGTAATCCACTACCCTACGGTTCACCTCATCGCGATTATCGTTAGAAAAAAGGTTCAGCTCACCAATCGAGAAGGCATTCTCTGCGGTGTAGTTGTGAATAGACATGAGCAATTGCATCAGCCTGTCCGACGATTCGTCCGCTCTCAGTTCAATACTTTTGATTACGCCTGCAAAGTTCTTTTCAACGAAGTCGCGATTAATGTCTAGTATTACGCCATCTACATCCGATCTTCGTTTCAGCAAACTGCCGATCTCGGTAGAGATGCGGCCGAGTATGTCCTTGTAATGCTCGCTAGTGCGCCTGCGAAACTCCTCAATCTTGTTATTGTCCATAAAGTCTTGCAAGTCGGCAGCTATTTGCAAGTATTCGTTGTCTGTAATCGGCATCGTGTTGAAGTGGAACGCGTTTTGCGGCTTAAAGTTTCGGTTAAAGTTCACCACAAAGTCTTTTAGCCTTTCAATCGTTTCACGCTTCTGATTAACCGAACCTCTTAGCAGGCTCAACAGCTGTTGGCAGTCTTGCTTAGTTGCAACAGGTTTGTTGTCCGTAAGCAGTGTTTCGGGAACAAGATGTTCGTTCTCCACCATTTGGTGATACAAGTTCAGTCCTTCGCGGCGACGAGTAAGGTCTTTACCAATGGCCTTTTGTCGTTCTTCTTGTTCATGCCGTTTCTTTTCCACCCTTGTTTTCTTGTCCTCATATCGCTTACTCATCCTGGTTAGTTGCTGCTCAATGTCCTTTATGTCCTTTCTTATTTCGGGTTCCTTAGCAAAGAGGTTCTGTTGGGCGTCGCGATACCTAATTACCATAGGCCGTTCGTTGTCTATTTGTTGTAGCAAGTCCGCAAGTTGTTCTATGGCCTGGCGATATTGCTCCAGCAAGTTCACGTCAACACCTTTCCCTGCCAGTTCCGCCTTTTGTTGCTCTTCCAGTTGTTTCTTTTGGTTGCAAAACTCTTCATGTCGGGCCTTTGTCTCCGTTTCCAAGGCCGTTTTAAATGCGCTGAGCCTGTTATCAAACTCCTTCGATTGTCTATTGAAGTGCAAGTCCAGTTCTTTTAACTCCTTTTTATGGCGTGTTTCGTGTCGCTCCCGTTCATCCTTCTCTGCCTGCACACAAAGCAAGGCCGCGTTAAACGCCCGTTCGCGTACCTCCTTTTCTTGTTCAATCATTTCCTGCTCGTCCATTTTCAGCTTGTGCTGTTGGTTTTGCAGGTCTTGTCGTTTCGTAGGTATCTGTTCCCCTTCCACCCGCAGATGGGTTGCTTTTTGGCGCAAGGGGTTCAGCATTGTGGCATATTTCTTTCCAAGTTTTGCCGTGTCTTCTTCAAGCGTAAGGGGTAAATCGTTCAGCTTGCGGTTTATCTGTTGCAGCTGTTCTTCAAGCTTTTTCTTTTCCTTTCGATATTCGTCGGGGGTGCGATGTGTTGCATCTACATCTGATAAGTTAAGATGCACGCCAAACAAACCCTCGGCCAAAGTGTCCACCTGTGGTTCCAAACCTTGTGCATAGAGAACTCTCTCCTCGTCAACCACCTTGCCGATGGTGTTCTCCCATCCCTCTACATTCTCGTTCAGCCATTGGTATAACGAACCATCCAGATGCGACAACAAACCTTCTATCTTTGCAATCTGCTCGCGACATGATGAGCGGCTTGCCTCAAACTGTTCTTGTTCGCGTTGTGCAATCTTTTTCATTTCGGCCTCCTTCATTTCAAATTCGGCCGTAAGTTGTTCCATCTGACTTTTAACAACAGCCTGCTGTGCGGCATTTTCCTTCTCCTTTACGTCTAGTGTCCTAATCTGCTCCGCTATGGTTTGCATCTCGTAGGCCAAGGGATGCCACAACTTTAGTTCTTTCAATGCGGCGTCAGCCCTATGTTGTTCGGCCTGCAACGCCTGCAAACGTTCGTCCGATTCGTGTCGCCATGCCGCAAAAGCGTCCGTCCTTTGGTTTCTGTTTTTTGTTCGTTCGTCTTCCAGCCGCTTACGTTCTGCTTGTATTTTGTCTTGTTCTTGGTAGAAACGTTCTTTTTGGTCGTTGTCAAATGCTTGTTGCGCATTCTCCAATTTAGCTTTGGCAATGTTGTATTTCTCTTCAATCGAGGCATGAGTTTTCAGCAAGTCGTTTAGCAAAGTCTGCTTATTGTCAGCCTCTTTCTTTATCGTGTCTTCCCGACTGGCAAGTTTCAGTTTGTCTTCGATGCCCATAGCCTCAAATTCTTTTCTTGCCTGCAACACCTCATTTAACTTTAGACTCTTGCCGCCCAATTTCTGGTTAAGCAAGTCATTCTCCTTTTTATATTCGGCCGTAAGTTCCTTTTCGCGGTTGCGTTCTTTCTCTATGGCCGCCTTGGTCTCTACTGCATCTGCCTCCAACAGTGGAATCTGTTGCTCGTTGTCGGCCACCGCATGGTTCAGCATGTGCCACACATCCCTCAGTTGTTGGTCTAAGGCCACAACCTTCCTACCTTGTTCTGCAATCTTCGATGCTTGTTGTCGCACGGGGTAGCTGCCGTCTCGTGCCTGCCTAAACCAGCAGTCAATCTCATCATACTCGCGTTCAAAGTCGGTTACTAGTCGGCGGTAGGTTTGCAAGTCAATGGGCAGTTCCTCTTCGGCCATCGATTGTATGATGGTATTCTTCACAAAGTCGGCATCAAGCTTAGTGTTTAAGAAAACGTTTTGTATACTTCGGGGTATATTTTGATAGTGGGTGCTCTGCACTAGCGCATAGCGTGTGTACTTATTGTCGCGCGTGTTTCCAAAGATGATGTCTCTGAACATCACGCCCGAGTCTAGCCTTGCCGATACAACAACGTTTTTGTCAATGCGTTCGCGTATCTTCACCCAGTCGCTCAACACCTGTTTGTCTTCGCCTACTAGCCATTCGCGCTGATAAGGCGCATCAATAAATCGCCACGACGCACGCCCTTGGTAACGGCTCACCAAGATGGTGTATGCGCCATTGTCGCGCATCACCTCGTAAAGGATGTGCGAGTTAGATTGGCGGAAGTAAAACTCGTCAAACGATTTCTGCCCTTGCTGAATGCCCAGCCTATGTTTGTCGGCGTTATAGAAGAACAAGAGCGCGCGCAACACGGTGCTTTTGCCCACGCCTTGCGTACCTGTGAAGTGAACGTTTCCGTCTACCGAAATTTCAGCATACGGAATATTGGCGCTATTTACAAACACGATTTTATTCAGGAACTTCATCTTCGTTGGCTATTTGTATCATGTTAACAAGTTCTTCTGCATAGCGAAATGCCGAAGTAACCTTGTACGTCTCGTCTTGTTCGCTTACGCATTCGGCAAAGCCCATATTTCCCATCTCTTGCAGCAGCTTGTTTACAATCTCTAAGTTAGAACCCACACCATATTTCTTAAACAAGTGTCCGGCTTTCTCCTTCAATTCAATGTCAAGACTTATCTGTTCTATCAGGTTGCTCTTACGAAACTGATATCCGGCCGTAAACGACTGGTTATAACATTTCAGGAAGTCAAGGTAGTCTAGCCATTTGGCGAAACTCTCCAGCTTGCTCTCTATGGCTTGTTTGTTTTCCCCCATTCGCGACAGGTAGAAATATCCGTTGCCCGTTTCAAGCCTTAGTCCTATTTCCTTAAAGTAGTCGGCATAGTCGTTCATGTTCTCTTCTATGTCTTCATACAGATGCCTAACCGTACTGTCTGTACTGTCCACCGATAGAAATTCTCCTCGGCTCAGTCGTTCGTATATTCGTTGTGTATTATTTCGCATAGACGATGGGATATTCAATGTCTTGATAAGTTGCATATTCGCCAGTAAGCTTGCATTCGTCGGCATGCAGTATAACCAGTTGGCAAAATAGGGTGGCGTGGTCTTCGATGTTGCGTTCTACCTTATAGTTATATGCCAGAACGAAGTCAAACAGGTTGTACCCCGATGCCGCAAAAGCGTTCCACACTTCTGTTGGGTCCACCTCCTTCAACAGTTGCACATGTTCCTGCAAGTCTTCGTTGGTCAGTGGCTCCGCCTCTGTGCGTGCCGTTTTCTGCACACCATTGTGTTCGGCAATTCGCCTTAGCACCTTTGCCACCCCTTCGTTCTCTCGCAGCATTTCCAGCGAAAGGCGTATTTTGCTGTACTGCCTACCTTCCATCCATAGCGGGTTCGTGTCTTCAAGCACCTGCACAATGTTCGTGTCGGTTTTTATAAGCAGTTGGTCTTGCAGGTATTTCAGCTTGCGTATCTTCTTATACAGCTGGTTTTGCAAGTCAATTTGGTTGATGTACACAATAATCTGCCTGTCTATTTCCATCAAGGCATGATATGCCTCAACAAAATCGTGCCTCACGTCGCTGCACGTCTTAGCCATGTGTGGGTCGTTGGCCATGATGAAGAAGGCCTGTTCAGTATCCATCAGCTTTTCGCACTCTTTTATCATTGCCCGTATGCTGTGGCTTTTTTCGTCCAGGTTTTTCAGTCGTTGTTTCTTTATGTTGTAGGTAGGCTCTTGCTTATAGGCATTATCCATGTTGCGTTTCAGGTCAACCACATTCTTCAAAGTTCTAAATCCCGTCTTCTTCAACAGTTGCCTCACGCTGTCTTGATAGCCGGCCTTGCGGTTAACGTTGTTTTCTTGCAGAAAATAGCCGATATGCTCTTTCAGCGTATTGATACATTCTTGCACGCTCAACACGCTTATTTCTTCATTCACGTTCAGCACCTCTTCAAAGAAGTTCAGGTAGTCGCTTTCAATTTCAACGGTGTTACCTGTTTCCACAAGCACGCCATAGTCCACCAGACGTTTTAGTCGGGTTTCGTTTCCTCCCACCAGGTCGATGGCCAGCCCTCGCGGAAACTTCAACAGTTTTCGCTTTTCAAACATCTCGCTTAGCAATGTCTGTTCGCGTGCGAGTGTCTTCGTTAGTTCTTCTATCGTTCTGAAATGTGTCAGAATGTCCATAGCAAGTAATCTTCCAAGTAAGACTGCTTCATTTGTGCAAGCCACCGAATTTAAGCAGGTTATGCCCTTCTTGGCAACAAGTAAGTAACTTGGCATTTAGCCACTTCGCGCATTGGTTTGTTTCTGCTTTGCAAGAAAAATGTTCTACCCAACATGTTGCTAAGGCAAAAGTACGAATAATATGCGAGAAAGCCACTCTTTGGGATGAAGAATTGTTTATGCACCTTAATGCCCACACCAACACGGCAATAGTGGGCGCAAAGGCATACATTGGGGTAATAACAAAAAGAGGAACACCTGTTTTAGGTGTCCCTCTTTAAGTGATTCCGTTGGGGTTCGAACCCAAGACCCACAGCTTAGAAGGCTGTTGCTCTAATCCAACTGAGCTACGGAACCAGTATCGCAACGCCTGATGTGCGCGTTTTGCGGTTGCAAAGGTATGAAAAAAAGGGGGGACAGCAAAATATTTCGCTATAAATGTTGTTGCAAAAGGTGGTGAGCTCGTCTGTTTTTTTAGTTCATGGGTTTGTCATTCCATCGGCTTGTGGGGTTGCGAGTTGGCCAGTTAGCCTGTTAAAGAGAAGTCTGAAGTAGTTCTTGGCATAAGGAAATAGGGGAGAGAATATCTGGCAACATGGCAAACAACGAGACGGATGATAGTGAAAGCCAGTCTTAAAGGTGAATAAAAAACGCTAGGAGGCACTAAAAAAGTGATGATTTTCTTGGTAAATAAGAATTAAAATAATACTTTTGCAGAAATAAACAATGAAATAAGGCAATATGTTGAGCTTTAACGCATACTTCTTTTACTTTTACTTTACAGGCAAAATGTAAAGCGGGAAGATGCGTGCCAACATTAACAAGAATATAAGCAATTAGATAATAACAGTCACATCCCGCTTCAATAGATTGAGGCGGGATGTTTTTTTTATTCTAACAGATATGAAGAGAATCGCCATACAGGGTATTGCCGGCTCGTTCCACGACATAGCCGCACACCAATATTTCGCCACCGAACAGGTGCAAGGCATATATTGTAACACCTTCGAAGAGGTGTTCAACCAGATTGCCAACGACCCAACGGTCATTGGGATGGTGGCTATCGAGAACACCATTGCAGGCTCGTTGCTACATAACTACGAGTTGTTGCGCGCATCGGGCACCACCATTGTGGGCGAACATAAGCTGCACATCGAGCATTCCATTTGCTGTTTGCCCGAAGACGATTGGCATTCGCTGAGCGAAGTGCATTCGCACCCCGTGGCCTTGATGCAATGTAGGGAGTTCTTGGCACGGCATCCCAAGCTTAAAGCAGTGGAGGCGGAAGACACAGCGGGTTCGGCCGAACTTATTGCACGAACAAAACAGCGCGGTTGGGCTGCTATCTGTAATGCCTCGGCAGCCAAGTTGTATGGACTGAAAGTGCTCGAAGACCATATTGAAGACAATAAACACAACTTTACGCGCTTTCTTGTGGTGTGCCATCCGCAACGAGCAGGCAGCCTTCGACCTTGGGAACATGCCAATAAAGCCAGCTTGGTGTTCTCGCTCCCACACGAAGAGGGCAGCTTGTCTAAGGTGCTAACCATCCTCTCGTTTTATAACATCAACCTCACCAAGATACAATCGTTGCCCGTTATCGGTCACGAGTGGGAGTATTTGTTTTATGTTGACGTTACGTTCGACAACGTAACGCGTTATCACCAAAGTATAGACGCCATTGTTCCGCTTACCAAAAGACTTAAAATTTTAGGAGAATACGAAGATGGGAAACAATAAAACGCTCGACATAAAGCCTGCACAAAGGCTCGACACGGTGCAAGAATACTATTTTAGCCGTAAGCTGAAAGAGGTGGCACAGCTGGCGGCCAAGGGAAACGACATTATTAGTTTGGCTATTGGTTCCCCCGACTTGCCTCCTTCTGCCAATACCATCGCCCGACTATGTGAGGTGGCGCAACGCGAAGATGCGCACGGATATCAACCCACAAAGGGTACGCCCGAATTGCTTAAAGCTATGGCTGCATATTATGGTAGATGGTATGGTGTGGAGGTTGACCCACAAAGCGAGGTGCTGCCGCTCATCGGGAGCAAGGAGGGTATATTGCATGTTACTCTGGCTTTCGCCAATGTTGGCGACCAAGTGTTGGTGCCCAATCCCGGTTATCCCACCTATACTTCGCTTAGCAAGTTGCTCGGCGTGGAGGTTTTGAACTATAATCTGCGCGAAGAAAACCAATGGCAACCCGACTTCGACGAGCTGGAAAGTATGGATTTAAGTCGTGTTAAGCTGTTATGGACCAACTATCCGCACATGCCAACAGGTGGAAAACCCATGATGAAGACCTACGAAAGGTTGGTTGACTTCGCCCGAAAGCACAACATCGTGGTGGTGAACGACAATCCTTACTCGCTTATCTTAAACAGCGAACCGATGTCTATTATGCAAGTAGACGGCGCGAAAGACTGCTGCATCGAACTAAACTCGCTTAGCAAGAGCCACAACATGCCAGGGTGGCGCGTGGGAATGTGTGTTAGCAACGCCATATGGGTGCAATGGATTCTTAAAGTGAAAAGCAACATAGACAGCGGGACGTTTCGCGGCATTCAACTTGCAGCTGCCGAGGCACTGACAGGAAACGACGCAAGGTGGCACACCATATATAATAAGGAGGTTTACTTGCGCCGAAGAACCATTGCCGAGAAGATAATGAAGGCCTTGCGTTGTACTTTCGACCCACAACAAACGGGGTTGTTTCTTTGGGGACGAATACCCGAAGACATGACCGATGCTGAACAGCTTACCGAACAACTACTTCACCAACACGGCGTGTTTGTTGCCCCAGGATTTATCTTTGGTAGCAACGGCAAGCGTTATGTACGCATTTCGCTGTGCGCGAAAGAAGAGCAAATGGAAGAGGCGTTGCAGAGAATTATCGGCAACAAGTAAATTGAGTTTTTAAGTTGATGAGTTAATGAGTTAATGAGTTTTTAAGTTCAGAGTTTTCTAGTTCTATCACACGAACCATTGATGATAGGTCAAAGAACGTTTTCGTTAAGCCAAATGAACAATGTCGAGCTTGCTCGGACATTGTCATG
>ERZ773004.451-NODE-451-length-25921-cov-7.186654_pt1 | contig 25921 bp, 27 predicted proteins | sample MGYA00580667_ERZ773004 | MGnify/ENA primary metagenome ERZ773004 (study PRJEB29015, sample SAMEA2737963) | human oral metagenome | biome: human oral; feature: human-associated habitat; material: dental | place: China | collected 2123 ... | reverse complement strand
GATAGATTGTACCTTGTGCTAGGAATTTTGCACCTTCCTGTCCTTTAAGTTTTCTGATTTCTTCGTTAAATACTTCGATAAATTCGTTTCCGATGATTTTTCTCTTGGCTTCAGGCTCATCTACGCCTTTTAATTTGTTTAAAAATCTGTCTTTTGCATCAACAAAAACAATGTTTAAGTCAAAATGCTCCTTGTAATATTCTAAAACTTTTTTTTCTTCATCTTTTCTTAGAAGACCAGTATCTACGAACATACAAGTAAGCTGATGTCCGATTGCATTGTTAATCAGAACTGCGGCAACTGATGAATCCACTCCTCCAGAAAGGGCAAGCAGTACGTGTTCATCTCCAACAGTTTCCTTGATGAATTTTGTTTTTTCAGTAATAAAACTTGAAATTTTCCAGTTTCTTTCGCATTTACAGATATTAAATACAAAATTTTCCAAAATTTGTGTTCCACATTCAGAATGGACTACTTCTGGATGGAATTGAAGTGCATAAATTCCATTGTTGTTTGTAATTGCGGCGATTGATGAATCAGTTTTTGCAATAATTTCAAAGCCTGTTGGCAATTCTGTGATGTGGTCGTTGTGGCTCATCCAGATGTTAGAAGATTTTTTTACTCCTGTAAACAAAGGATTATCGTTATTTTCTACTTCTAATACAGCTTTTCCAAACTCCCTTGAATCAGCCTTTTCGACTTTTCCTCCGTTTAAATGCGTAATTAACTGCATTCCATAGCAAATTCCCAAAATAGGGAGATTTAAATTAAATACTTGAGGATTTACAGTTGGAGCGTCTTTTTCATAAACTGAAGCAGGACCTCCTGAAAAGATAATTCCTTTTACTTTTTCTTCTCCATTTTTTATTTTTTCAACATCAATTAAAGGCACAATTTCGCAATAAACTTCCATCTCCCTAATTCTTCGGGCAATTAATTGGCTATACTGTGAACCAAAATCGATAATAATAATTTTCTCTTTCACTTTCCACCTCTATCTATTAAATTTTCTTTTATAAAACATAATTTTATGTAAATATTTTAGCATTATTTTTAAGTTTTTTCTATATATTTTTATAAAATTTAATATTCGGATATTTAGTTTGATATTTTTATTTAAATTTTTTAAAGAAGAATATTATTAAAAGATATTTTTTTATAAATTTATATGTTTTTCTTTTTATAAAGCAAGGGAAATCAATCGCCATTTCCCTTGCAACCCTGGCTCGTCTAAGCATTTTTCGAAAACAAAAATTAAACTCGCTTCGTAAAACTACGCTCAAACAGTAATTTTTGTTTCCAAAAAATCACGACATTTTATAGTTAAATTATAAAAACTATTATATCTAAATTTTACTTTTTTAATTTATTTAAAAAAATAGAAAAACTCAGACAAGTTGTTTTTCACTGAAAAATTAAAATTTTGGAAATTTATAATTTTAACAAAATAAATAAAAGCTCCGTCGGTTTACTAAAATTAAAAAATTATATTTTAATTATTTTGAAATATTAGATTTTCATCCTTTTTTAGGGAAATTTATAATAAATTCGTTATTTAAATAGGGTTTAGTATAAGTCGTATGGAAATATTGAATTTTGTTAGTTTATAAGGTATAATAAATATAAAAATTTTTAAAATAAAAAAATTAGATTTTTATAATCAAGAGATAATTTTAGGAAAGGAAATTTTGGATGGATACTACAAAAAAGGGAAAATTAGAGAATAAAATGGGAACAATGCCAATTAATAAACTTATAATTAATATGTCGCTGCCACTTATTACTTCGATGTTTGTACAGGCATTTTATAATATTGTGGACAGTCTTTTTGTGGCTAGAATTAATGAAGAGGCACTTACTGCAGTTTCAATGTCGTTTCCTGCTCAGAATCTGATGATTTCGGCGGGGACTGGAGTTGGTGTAGGGATAACGGCTTTGATTGCGAGATATTTGGGAGCAAAAGATGAAAAAGGTGTAACACGGGTTGTGCATAATGGGATATTTTTAGGAATTTTGAATTCCATTTTGTTTGCTATTTTTGGGCTATTTTTTGCGAAATTTTATTTTGAGTTTCAAAAGGCTTCAGGACTTATTGAGACTTATGGCATTCAGTATTTGAGCATTTGTTCGATTTTTGCCTTTTCGATTATTTTGGAAATTACTTTTGAGAGAATGCTAATTGCGTCGGGGAAAACGATTTATACGATGATTACCCAAAGTACAGGGGCGATTATAAATATTATATTTGATCCGATTTTTATTTTTGGACTTTTAGGATTTCCAAAAATGGGGATTATTGGTGCGGCTGTGGCTACGATTTTTGGGCAGACTGTTGCAATGCTAATGGCTTTGTATTTTAATATTAAGAAAAATCACGAAGTTCGTTTTGCTATCAAAAAGTTTGCTGTGCATTTTAAGACGATTGCGAATATTTATGAAATTGGTTTTCCATCAATAGTTATGCAGTCTGCAGCGTCATTTATGATATTTCAGTTAAATAATCTTTTGGCTTCATTTTCAACCACAGCGACGGCTGTACTTGGAGTTTATTTTAAGTTGCAAAGTTTTGTTGTTTTACCAGTTTTTGGGCTAAACAATTCGGTTATTTCAATTGTTTCGTACAATTATGGTGCTGGGAAAATAAAAAGGCTTTTGAAAGCTGTAAAATTGGCAAATATTTATGCATTTGGTATTATGTTTGCTGGATTTGTTCTTTGTCAAACTTTGCCTGTTCCAATTCTTAAATTGTTTGATGCTTCAGATAATATGCTTTCAATTGGGATTCCTGCACTTAGAATAATTAGTTTTGCGTTTTTGATAGCACCATTTTCGATTGTTTCAAGTGGGACATTTCAAGCTTTGGGTAAAGGTATATTTAGCCTTATTGTTTCATTAATTCGTCAATTAATTGTTATTCTTCCACTTTCATATTTACTTGCTGGAATAATGGGAATTAACGGAGTTTGGATTGCTTTTCCAATGGCAGAAATTGTAGCTGGAATTTTGACAATTTTTTATCTGAAAAAACTTTATCAAAATGAGATTATGAAAAGAAAAATTAAACGACATAAATAAAAAAGAAGCAGAATTCTAAAATTCAACTTCCACACAGATTAAATTATTCTTGCAAAATTGCAAATTAATAAACTTGATTTCCATATTTGTCCTTGCAGTAGTAAATTCCATCAGCACGTTTATAGCATTCTATACATCTTTCATCATTATATTTATTTACATCATCCCAGTAACTTTTGCTGAATAATTCACAGCTCATTGTGGTTAGTGCAAGAATTGCAATTAGAATTAACTTTTTCATAATTATCAGCTCTTATTAATGCTGTTTTTTTATATAATATCTTATTTTTCTGATGCTTAAATTTTATTTATTTTTTTTTACAATTAAAAAATGCTTATATTTCTGAAAAATTTTAGACTGGGTAATTAAATGCGATTGGAAATGTGGAAAGGCTGGGTTGAAATTTACAGAATATATGATTAGGGGAAAATAAATTTTTACTAAAAATATTGGAAGAAAAATAAAAAAAGTTGTAACAAAGTCTGAATGCTACAACTTCTTCTGTATTTTATTTAAAATGACTATCCTGGTAAAAAATTACGCTAGAAGTTAAATCTAAGCCCTGTAGTAAACACATTGTTGTTCCCTTTGCCCTTTCCGCTGTCAACAGAGCCGTCATAGTTTACATACCATCCGAATTTGGAATTCACTTCAGTCAATGCTCCAACTCCTGCCCAAGTTTTATTTTTAGCAAGCCCTATTCCTTTTACCTTGAATGTTGCCCCCGGCAGTCCTGTATATCTTGCATCAAAACTTAAATCCTGATCATTGAAGGCTCTCTGATGCGTTACATAGCCCTGGAATGTAGTCTTGCTTCCGCCGTTCCAGTTTACAGCCTTTCCGACCCTGACTCCAAGCAGTGCGGATGTCTGGTTATAGTTCTTCTTGTCAGCAGTCAGTCCAAACTGGCTCTTTTCTTCCGAGAACGACCCTCTTACGACTGTATCATGCGTCAGTCCCGCAAATGGTGTTACAACGAAGTCGCCATTACCATTTTTAATGTCGTATCCTGTTTCCAAGTATCCAGAGTAAACTTTATCGTTATGGTTAATTTTAGCCCTTGTATAGTCATTAGAGCTTAAAATAATGTCCCTTTCAACATCACTGTCAACAAATCCAATTCCAAGACGTCCTTGCAAGTAGAATGGAATATTTTTGTTTCCTAATCTTCCATACAATGAAACTCCGAAGTTACTGGCATCAGATTTACCGCCATATCTGTTAAACTTAACGTTAGCCTTTGAGTAGGACAATGCAGTACCTAGAATCAGGTTTTCACCAAATTGCCTGTCAACTCCAACCTGTCCACCAAATACTTTAGTGTCTCCTTTACCGTATCCATCTTGTTTTAATGTACCATTAGCTCCCAATCCAGAAATCCATAGTCCAAAATTATCTCCAACATTGTCAAGAGTACCAAGCATAACTAATCTATTTGACAAGTCTTTATTTACAGTTTGTGAATGCTGGAAAGTAAGAGCCTGTGCAGAAGCATAGATTTGCCCGGATAGGCTGTCTAGGACTGCGGCTCTGTTTGAATGGTTGAGAGACTGGAGCTTGGCGGCCTTTCTTTCAAACTGTGCAACATTCCCGGCAGTGCCGTTTTCAATGTTTTCGTCCAGGTTCTGGAAGGCAGTCTCCAAGTTTTGAGCAGTATTTTTCTGCATTTCATCAGATTCTGCGATTTTTTCTACATATTCCACCATATTTTTTCTGCTTAATTTTACATTTATTTTATTATCTGAAGTTTCCACAGCCCCATTTATCAATTCAGGAGTTTCCACTTTGTCAAAATTTCCATTAATCCCTTTTTCAGCTTCAATTACAGCCGAAGACATAGTTTTTGCGGTGATGTACTTTCCATTGCTTAATGTTTGTAAAGTTGTATTTCCTCCATTTAAGTTTACAGCCCCTCTTACTGTAAGCTTTGTCCCTATTTCTGCTTTTGTTACAGAACCGGCAGTTGCAGTGTAATCTCCTGTTATAACGGCTCCAGAGCCTCTATTTTCCAAAGTTCCGCCTTCATTTTTAACATTTACTGGCGACAGGTTTCCGCTGTAAGTTTTTAATCCTATAATTGTTGTAGGAGTAGTTACTAAAGTTCCACCTGATTTTATAGTTATTGGTGATCCATTTTCCTTTTCAACGATTAAAGTTCCGCTTTCTATATCAGTTGAGCCTTGATAAGTGTTATTTCCAGCTAAAATTAAAGTTCCGTTTCCAGATTTTTTTAACCCTCCTAAACCTGTGATATTGTTTTCAAATGTTGAAGTTATATTATCTCCAACATTAGCATTAAATTGTCCACTCAATCCAGCATTTGCGGCTCTTTCTCCTACGAGTAGTTCTCTACTGAATTTAGCAGGTCCTTTTAATGCTTTTTCTTCGTTTAAAAGACCCCATCCAAATATTTCATCTACTCCTGGTTGTCCCAAATCTGTTGCAGTTGTTAATATTGTCTGCTGTATTTCATGCCCTGTCATCCAAGGGAATTTCTCTTTTAATTTAGCTGCGGCAGCTGATACTTTTGGAGTAGCAAAAGATGAACCGTATTCTGTACATTCTGGCAATCCGCATTCTCCATTTGCAGCTACAGTCCACCACATTGCTCTTCCTGCTCTTGCTAAATGAGGATTATATTCAGTTCCATCAGGACGCACTCCCATTACAGCAATCCATCCTTTATAAAGTCCAGATACATAATAAGGCAACCCTGCTTGAATACTTGCTTCATCCATAGTTGTTCCATCAGCACGTCTATTACCTGCAGCCCAAATAAACAATGAATCTTGGTCTACCGCATTTCTGTAAAAATTTATTAAATTGTTAACTCTGTTATCGTTTTCTGATAGAGCAATTGTTTCGCCAAGCTTTCTTAAATATATTCTAAATGGTTCCCTAAAATTATTGAAGTTAAATTCTCCTAATGTTTGCTGGGTTCCAAAAGAGTGGCTGTATATTCTGACACCTTTATTTTGAAGATCTAGATATTTATCTATATCTAAATAAAAACCGCTTCCTTGACTAACGCTTACACCATGGATTTTTGCCCCAGTCGCACCAGTACCGCTATTCCCACCTAAAATAGAAGCTACAAGAATTCCATGATTGCTTTTACTTAAATAAGCTGCATTAGTAACTATCGGCTCTTTAATAAATCTATCTTTAAATTCCCTGTCTATTATTTCGTCAATATAACTTCTCTTGTTGTATAATTGGTTAGTATGAACATCAGATGATAGAAAATCGCTATCTAAAACTGCTACACTAACGCCTCTCCCAGTAAAATCCGTGTTTTTAGGAACTTGGCTTGTAGAAGAGTTATTGTTATTAGATCCCGATTGGGATGGGTTATTTTGTGTTTGACCAATATTATTTGGTAAATTTGGATTTTGTGCCTGATTATTAGTATTACTGCCAGGCTGGCTTGGTGTTGGAACAGGAGTGGCAGAACCTGTTTGTGAAGAACCGCCTCCACCTCCGCCGCCTCCACAGCTTGATAAAGCCGTGATAAGACTAGCTAACAGTAAAATCTTTTTCATATTTATTTCTCCTTTGTATCTTATTTGTTTATAATTAATTTTTTATTCGTTATAATTATAGCATATAAAATTAGGAAAAACTTTTAAATATAATTATTTTTTATATCAATTTTTTCATATTTGTTTGAAATATTGATATTTTTTCTACAGTATTAACAATAAAAAATGACAAATCAAAAAATTTGCCATTTTTATAAGTAGTACTCTAGAGTTTAAGGTTATTAATGATTTTGTCTGTAGTAATCCCATTCATCAATTTGCGTACCATTTCTGAATTTGCATATACCTTTTTCGTTACCATTGCTGTCTTTAACAGTAACAGATTTTCCACCTTTATCTACACAGAATTTTGCGGCAGGATTTGGTGTTCCAATAACTTGTTTTTCAAAATCTCTAGTAGTGTTATTTTGTCTGTAATACTCCCATTCTTCGACAGCTGTTCCGTCTTTTAGCTTACAGACTCCGTATTCACCTTTTCTGCCTTTAACATTGATAGATTGTCCTCCTTGTTTTTGGCAGAATTCTGAAGCAGGGTTTGGTGAACTCACCACAGGCGATGCAGAATTGCTATTATTGTGATTTCTATTCTTTCTCACAGTTCTTGCCATACCGATAACAGATAACATAACCATTACAGTAGCTATAACAATTTTCAAATTTTTCATTTCTAATTCTCCTTTTTATTTTAATATATCAGTTATTTATATCACAAAAAAATTTGTTTCCTTTGTATTTATTATTATTTTTTGCTTAAAAAATAGAATTAAGTTAGCATAATTTTTTTGACTGTTTAGCTGAGTTATGGGATATTTTCATAGTCATGCTTATAATTTTCAATTTAAAAATTATTTGTAAGATTGCATTTCTGAAACAGCTTGAATTTTTTTTAAAATAGCTTTTACAATTGTTTCTATTTCACTATTAATGTCATAATCAGCGGGTACTATAAAATTAACTCTATTTGCTTTTAAAAGTTCTGTTGCTCCTTCCTTCCCTTTTTCTGGGTCATAAACGGCAATCGATTGTCCACCATAAGATTTAACTAATTTCATACATGGAACATCTGTAAGTCCGTCACCAATATATATCATATTTTGAAATGGTATTCGACGTTCATTTTCAGGAGTAAATCTATTAAGTTTATCTGCACTTTCAGTATCAATTGTTAAGACACCTTTGTTTATACGGAAAAGAAATTGAGTTTTAGCTGTATAATTTATTGCAAATTTAGGCCATTGTATACTTCCGTTATAATCATACATAAATTCGCAGGCATAAATTTTTTTAAAATATTTAGATATTTCTGTACCTTCAATGATTTCTTTAATTCCTGAAGAAACTATATAATGTTCTATACGAACGCCTATTTCTTCACCATACTTATTAATTCTGTCAAACCATGTAATAACTCCGTCAAAATATTCAATATTTTTACCTAATTTTTTAAAAGTATCACGTGAAATTGAAACTTTTTGTTCTTTCGCTTTTTCAACCATTTTAAACATATATGCTAAAATATTATCCATATTTTCTTTATCTGTTAATTTTCTAACTTCTTGCCAAAAATCAGATGAATTCATATTCATAGCAGGAATAAAGCCGTATTCCTGCATATCTTTAGTGCATAAAGTTTTATCAAAATCGTACATTAAAGCAACAATAGGTTTTTTCAATTTTCAACTCAGCTCCTTTTAATTTATAATATGAATTTATTTATTTTTTATTCTATTTAATTTTATCAGAAAACTCAGTATTTTTCAAATTTAAATCATTATAGATGAGAATGTTATTCGCTTAACCAATTAGCTATATCTATTATTCTGATCCCCTGAAAAGTGTATTCTTCCTGATGGGTACGAGCAATAATCAGCTTTGGATAGGCATCATTTATTTTAAGTAGAGGGTATGTTTCCCTATATAATGTATTTTCATTTTCTAAATAAGTTGATACCTGAATATAAATTTTTTCACTTCTTTTGATAGCAACAAAATCTATTTCTTTTTTATAAAGTTTGCCAATATACACTTCGTATCCTCTTCTTCTAAGTTCCATATACGATATTTTCCAAAGTTCTTCCTAAATCCTGATTTCTTGTTCCTAAAATTACATATTTTATAGCATGGTCAACGAGATAGTATTTTTGTTCAGTTGAAAGGTATCTTTTCCCTTTTATGTCATATCTCTTTACTTCATAAAAAACAAAAGCACTATTTAAATATCTGATATAATTTGTAACAGTATTATGGCTTATACTTTTGGCATTACTATTTAAGTATTTTTCAATATTTCTTGAAGAAGTTAGATTAGATATATTATCTACTAAGATAGTTTGATAAATTTTCAAATAAATTTTTATTTCTGATTTTATATTTCTGAACTATGTCCCTTGTAACAATAGTATTATAGACATCTTTCTGAATATAGTTATATTTATCTTCAATTTTGCTGTAGACATAAGATCCAGCAAAACCTCCGAGTTTTACATAATTATTAAAGGCTTCATTTATATCGTTGCTTTCATAATAAATCAAAAATTCTTTAAATGAAAAAGGATATATCTCTATTGTAAATGTTCTTCCTGTAAATAAGGTTGCCAAATCACTACTTAATAAAAAAGCATTGGATCCGGTAACGTAGATATCAAATATTCCTTTTGTATGGATACTGTTAATGGCTTTTTCAAAATTATTACACAACTGTACTTCATCTATAAATAAGTAGTTGTTTTTTTCTTTTATGTAATTTTCTAAAATGAAATCATGTAAATTATGGTAATTTAAGTATAATTCATTTTCTGTTTCTTGTAGATTTAGCCAAATAATATTAGCATTGCTGTCATTTTCTTTTATCCAGTCTATATAGGATAAGAGCAGTTTTGATTTTCCTGATCTTCTTGCTCCTGTAATGACTTTTATATCTGGTGTATTTCTGATTCCTATTAGTTTGTTAAGATATTCATTTCTATTAATGAGTTTTATCTGTTTATTGTATATCGTTTCTTTCTTATAATGGTATAGTAGATAAACTTTAAAAAAACAATGTTTTATGGTATAATAAAATTAAAATTCTATTTGAAAGGAATAGTAAAAATGAGTGAAATCTACAGTGAATATATTGAAAATGCAAAAAATATATTTGGAGAAATATCAGAAGAAAAATTAAAGGGATTAGAATTTGGAATTTATTCTGTAAAGACTATAATGGCCTCATATGAAGTAAATATAGAAGATTTTAGTGATGAAATTATTTTTGAAACCGATGGATCATTAGATGGGAAAATTGACTATTATAGTGTTATGTATTATGAAGATAATGAATATAGATTTCTTGGAAATAGAGAATTTGAAGAAATTCTAAATTCAAATAAAATAGATAAAATAGATTTCCATCTTTTTCAATTAAAAGATAGAAATAGAGGTTATTCATTAAATGAGACTTTTTTGATAAGATCTGTACTGTATGATATTATAAAGAAACCACAAGAAGAATTTTCTAAACTTCCATACAATGATTTAATAAAAGAATTACAAAAAAATATATTTTCAACAATTCAAAACAATAAAAAGATAGTAAAAATATATTTTTATTATGTAATATCTAAAGATGAAGAAGCAGAAAAAAACAAAGAAGTTCTGCAATTAAGAAATGTTTTAAAAGAAGAACTTAATTCTGGAAGTTATGGTATAGAGCTAGAATTTTTTAATATTGATAGATTAAATGATACTCTTAAAAGTATAATTAATGAAAAAACATTTAAAATTAAATTTGATAAAAAAAGACAATTAATAGTAGATGATGAATCTATGATATTAATTTCTAATTTAAAAGATTATTTTGAATTCTTAATTTTAAAAAATAAAATAACTTTTAGAGATGGTTTGAGTGTGGGAAATGTAAGAGAGTTTTTAGGGAATAACAAAGTAAATAGTGATATAGAAAAATCTTTAGAAACTGAGTTTAATTTAGATTTTTGGAAATTAAATAATGGGATAACAATATTGGTAGATGATTATAATTATTCTACAAAAGAAAATAATATTTTAATTTTAGAAAGACCAAGAGTTGTAAATGGATTACAAACCTCTCATGTAATTTTTAATTTTTTTAAAAAAGATGAAAATTTACTTGATCAGGAGCAAAGACATATACTTATAAGAATAATTAAAGCCTCAGATGTAGAAAATAACAAAAAAATTAGTAAAGCAACCAATAATCAAAGTGCAATTATAAATAAAGATATGGTTGCATTAGATACATTTCAAATTCAATTACAAGAAGAATTTGAAAAAAATAAGGTAATTTATAAATTGAAAAGAGATGCTAAATTAAAAAAAGAAGATCATGTTGATGCAACAGATGTAGCTAAAGCAATTGTTCTTGTAAGAGATTTGGATGTATATGTTGCAAAAACAAAAGGAGATAAATGGTTACATGAATTAAATACTTATGAAAAAATATTTACAACAGATGTAACTATTAATATATGTGTGTTTTCTACTCTAATGTTAAAATTAGTTTCTCAAGAATTGATGAACTCTGAAATTAAAGATATTAAAAATATAGGAAATAATCAATTTTTATATTTTATTTTTGTACTTATTCTGAAAAGATATAATTATAAATTTGAAAATACATATTTAGAAAAAATAAAAGACATTTATTTTAAGGCAAAGAATGATATTAAAGAGCTACAAAAAAACATAAATGAGTCAATAAGAGAAATTGGAAATTATATTGAGGATATAGAAGATGACAAATTAAAAGATAAAAATATTATAAATTTAATTAAAAATAAAAAATTTTGTGACAAATTTTCTGATTATGTTAAAAATAAATAAGTAACAAGAGGCTGTCTTAAAATGGTTAAAATTCGAGACAGTCTCTTCATCTTTATTTGAAATACGAAGGTTTAATTGCAACTTTTTCTCTTCCTGTAGGTTGATAAACAGGCTTATCTTCTCTAAGTCTGATTTCACCATTTAGAGTGTCTGAAATTCTTTGTTTTATGATTTCAAAATAATCGTTATTTAATTCCCCACCAATAAAATTTCTATTAGTTATGATAGAGGCAATGGCACTTGTTCCAGATCCCATAAACGGATCCATCACTGTATCACCAATATTAGTAAGTGCTTTTACTAATCTAATGGGAATTGCTGACGGAAATTGGCATGGATGAGCAGTTTTTTCTAGATGATTAGATTTTACATTTGGAATGTTCCAAACATCTTCAACTAATTCATTCCATACATCAGATGGATTTTTGCCATTTGGATTACCACTTGTTTTACCTTTTTTTTCTCCCTTATAATGAGTTTTTCCTGGATATTTTTGAGGAACTCTAATATCATCTAAATTAAAAGTGTATTCATCACCTTTTGTAAACCAAAGAATAGTTTCATGTCTTCCGCTGAGTCTTTTTTGACTATGTAATCCATGTCCAAAAGTCCAAACAATTCTATTTCTCAATTTCATTTTTTCAGTTTTTAAAAATTTTCCATTAAGTTCCATTATAATATTATAAACTAATACATCTAAAGGAATTATTTCAGCATGTTTAACATGATAGCCAATTTGCCAGCATAAGCTCCCTCCTTTTTTCAAAATTCTAATGACTTCTGGTAAAATGATTTTGTGCTTTTCTATAAATGATTTTTCATCGTCAGTTAAATCTTCATATTCCTTGCCCATACAGTAAGGAGGTGATGTTATAATCATATTCACAGAATTATTTGGTAATTTTTTTAGTAATTCTAGACTATCTCCGTGATAAATCTTGATACTATTATTAGTTTTTTTTAAAATTCCTCTTAATTTACATTCAAAAACTTCATTATTACTTTCTACATAATAGAAGCCTTGAATTTTATTAATTACTATCCCTTGAATTTTCTTACCTCCTTATTCCAATCCATTGCTTATTAAGAAATCAAATTTTTGTCCTCTTGATATAGGTTCTCCACTCTTTGGTGAAGTTGCAATAATTTGATTTATAGGTAAACTTGATTTTATTCTTTTAACTTCTCCAACTTTCATACCATTTTTATTAAGTAAAGAGCTTGCTTCAATATAGTTCATTCCAACTAAGTCATCTAAGAATACTGATGGAGATTCTTTACTTACCCATACTTTTATATTTCTTGCTCTTTTTACAATAGTTCCTTCTGCTGGTTCTTGTAAAGCAACTGTTCCATAAGGTAAATCAGAATAAACTTCTCCCATCTCTCTAATATTTAAAGCAGAATGAGATATAGTTTTCTTAGCTTCATCTATATTAAGTCCTAATAGATTTGGTGCTTTATAATAAAATTCATTAAAATAATATCTTTGAAAGACATTAGAACCTAATTTTATTATTGCTAGTATTAAAACTATATTTAAAATTATTTTTCCTAACTTTTTCTTATCATCTTTTTTTTCTTCTATTTCTATTGCTTCTTCTTCAAATTCTAAGTTATCAAAATCTAAATCATCTACTTCATTTTCTTTTCTAAATTTTTTCATTTTTTATTCTCCTATAAATTAGCTTTTAAAAAATATTTATTAAATCAAAATATTTAATTAATTTTACCATACTTTATTAATTGATACAAGAGTAAATTTTAAGTATTATTATAAAATAATCTCATTTAATATCAAAATTTTTTATTTATTCAAAATAATGTATTTTGGAAATTTATTTTGAAAATAGAAAAAAATTTAACTTATATTTTTCAATCTTTCTCAAATTACTTTGTTTATATTTTTATCTTTTATTCTTCAAATTTTTCTTCTACATTAAAAATTACTTCACAATCACAATATCTAAAATATTGCTTATTGTTTAGTCCATTTTTATTCCATTTAAATATGCAAATTTAATCATATCTGCACCCAGAAATTCACTTACATTAACATCTATAGATTCTTTAGGTAATTTTTCTAAAGAATGGTATAATCCTCTGTATTTACTTTTTAGTTTATCTTCACTAATAAACTTATTAAAATATTGTTCTGCTTTTTCTTTCCCAGCAAAGAAATAAATATAGTAAAATAAACTTGGACTTTTAGCTTTTTTATTTAGTATTTTCTCTATATTTACTTCAGTATCCTCAAAATCATTACAAATAGGAATAATATATTTTTGAAGTAATTCTATAATTTCATTTACAGAAGATTGATAACTAGCTCCACCAATTTCGAACCAACGAAAAATTCTACCCCTATCAATAATATTTTCTAATTCTCCACCATAAATTAATCCATTATTAATATTTGCTTTTTTTATCAATTTAGATTGTATCAAAAAGTGCACACTAAATCTAACACTAGAAGAATAATTATATCTATTAGATTGAAAACTAATTTCAAAAGTAATATCTTTACTCTTAGAAACTTTTTTTAAGTTTTGACCTTTTTTTATAGCTTTAAAATCAAGAAAATTATCTGCAATTTCTTCCCAAGCTCTTTCACATAGTTCTCTAGGTTTCATAAATTCTCCTTTAAAAATTATGTCTAATACAGTCAATTAAGAAACAGCCATATTCAGGATATAATTTAAGTTCTATTTTAGGTTTATAATTTCTATTTTGAATTTTATTAGACATTGTTATTAATTTTTCTAAATCTTCTTCATAACTTTTAATGTAATCTTGTCTTTCTTCTTCATCAGAAAAATCATCATCTATTTTTGCTTCTTCAATAGCTTCAAGCATCTCATTTTTATATTTTTCTATATATTTATTAAATTTCTCATTCTCATTTTTAATCCAAAGAGTGTAAAAATAATGATCCCAATCTGCAAAGTAAAAACTTTCAATTACTTTCTCACATTCCTCTAAAAATAGATTATATTCTTCTAAAAAGTAATAAACTTCAAATATCTGAAAATCATGAATATCATCAGTGGCTAGATAATAATTTTCATCTTGGTCTACTTTAACTTGTTTTAAATAATAAATTGCTTTTTCTTTATTACCCAAATATGCTTCACAATAAGAAATACTCAATAATAACCTCATTCTATTTGGATATTCAAGCAATAACTCTTCAAAAATCTCTTTTGCTTTTTGATACTGTTTTGTTTCAAATAAACATACTGCATACCCAAAATATATTTCATAATCATTAGTTATTTTTAATGCTTTTTCAAAGTATTTTAGACTTTTGTATAAATCTTCTGTTGCTTTATTATATTCATAATTTGAAAAATAAGTTAGTGCTAAGCCTTTATATGTTTCTACAAAAGATGAGTTAAGTTTTTCAGCTTCTAATAAACATTCATCTTGTTTTTTATCAGCTTCATAATAAAATCCTAGATTGGTATAAATTCTCGCTTTATCAACAGCATTAATTTCTTCATTATATTTTAAAACAAAATCTTCTAATAATTTAATTGCATTTTTTTCATATCTTAATTCTAATTCTACAGAAGCCAAAACACAAACAATATCTACATTAGATGGATATTTTAAAAAAAGATCCTTTAAATATGTTCTGAAATCCTCTAAAACACGTTCTGTTTGACTATAATTTTTAAAAATATTTTCTTTATATTCATTTTCATATTCACTTTTTAATACATTCCAAAATTCTTTTATTACTTTTTTCATAAATACCGCCATCCCAAGCACATTACGAACTACAAAAAACTACGTTATTAATTTCTACAGGGTTCTTCTAACTCTCCCAGCCTATACTTTCTATTTCTAAACCATCATTAAATTTCACACATAGAATTTGATCACTTTCTTCTGGATTAATCATAAAATCAACACTAATAAAGTTCTCCCCAGCCCATAGCGAAATTGCTTCTATTTTCATTTGTTCTACAAATTCACAAATTTCATCTGGTATATCTAATCCCAATTCTTCTTTATGAAAAACAATATACTCATCATCCTCTTTTAAATAACATTTTAAAGCTTCTTTAGCTTTCTCAAAATAGTTTTCACTATTGCGTAAAAATTCAGCAAATGTATCAAGAACTCCTACTTTAAATTCATAACCACTATCATACCATAGTGTTGTCATAATTCCATTATACTCTTCTTCCCATAATACGCGAACATCATCACTAAATTGTTCATCTACATCTTTTTCTGTATCTATCTCGCCAAAAAACTCATGATTAACTTTACTAATTTTAATTTTCCTCCAACACTTTTAATCTTCTAATCAAAGTAAAATATTTTTTAAAACATTCTAGTTAGCCTACATCGAACATAGATAAAGTAAACTATATTTTTAGTTCTTCGTTACTCTACCTTATCTATGACTCTTTAATAAATTGTAACCAATACATTCCCATCTTCTTCTGACACTTGTTTATAAAAATCTTTCATATTTTGAAAATAATCCATTATTTCTTCTTTTATTTCTTCAGTTTCTTCTTCATAACCCCAGATATTTGGATATAATTCAGCTTCTTTACATTCTTTCATACTAAAAGTTTTTAAAGCTTTTTCTATATCAAAATTGTCAAGAGCAAAAACTATATCTTTAATTCTTGATTTTTCTATATAACTGATATATTCCTCAATACCATCAATGGAGAATACTCCCACAACTGCTTCGCTAAGAGGATTATTTTTTATAGGTTCAATACAACTTACTCCTGTAAGTACAAAATGAAGAGCATCCCACATCTTATCAATATCAAGAAGTATCTCCGCTTCATCATTCCAATCTTCAACTTCCTCAAAAATAGCATCTTCTTCAGCATAAAAAGATTTAAGTTCTTGTAAATTCGTATCACTTAAATATTGATAATTTGCTATTATTCCCATTTTAATCTCCTCCTTAAATTATTACCTCTTTAATTTTTGACTTATTTAGATAGTCTAATAAATTATTTGCTTCAACTTTTATAAACATGTTTATTGATAGAGAATACTTAATGTGCTATTTCTATCCTTAATTATTTTTACAATACTAATAGCTAATATAGTATCAATCAGTATATTCTATTTTCACATTAATAAATTTTAATTGTACATTAATCACAATAGATTTATTTAATACTTTTAATCCATCTGTTCTTAATATAACGAATAACTTCATCTTGAATTAAAAATAAAACTAAAAGTTAACTTAATGTATATTTATCAAATGAAATTACCATTTTTAGTCTATTCTTATATTGTACCATATAAACAATTTCCCATTTATAAAGCGTTCCAAATAAAACAAAATGCAAAAATACATCCCCAAGAATTTTTTGTTTCTGTTTGTACTATTAACATTCCATAAATGGCAAAGAATGTAGTAATTAACTCAATAATTCCCCAAAAATCTGTATGTATTGGATGAAAAAGCAGACAAATTAATGCACAAGTGATAGCTCCATAGTTTAGAAAAATACTTTTTGAATGATAACGTTTGTTGATTTTATCAGATATAACCACATAATTAAATCCTTCAAAAAATCCCCAAACTAATAAAATTAGCCCCATTCCTAAAATATTTATAGGAAATCCACTAGAAAGTACATCATCAGTAAGCATAATCTTCAACGGATGATAACCACGGAAATTCCCTGAAGCAAAAATATAAATGATTAACGGAGAAAAACAAAGAGCAGTACCTATTATAGATTTAAAAATATTCTTTATTTGCAGCCCATACTCATAAAAGCTTTCTTTTCTCAAGATCATTACAATAACTATTCCTAATCCTGCTACCCCAAACTGTATCCCAGCATTTAATAATAATCTTGATACTATATTAATACTTCTATTTGTAATAAAATCTTTCATTTGATTACTATAAACTGCATATATTCCAAAAACTATGAAAGTAGCAATTCCAATAATCGTAAGATCTAAATCTAGTTTTTTCTGTTCTAATGCAAGTTGTTTTTTACTCATTATCTATTACCTCATAAGTCTATTATATGTAATTAATTTTACTACTTTCATTATATCATAACAGTATATAATTTTCTTAAAAAGTTAAAAAATAACTTTTATATACATAAAAAAGTTGGACTTAAAAATTAAAACAAGCTTTCCTCTACTAATAACAGTAGCATAGAAAACTTGTTTATATCGCACTAATTTACTTTACTATTGAATATACATGAAGCATTTTTTAATAACAATAACAATCCTCGTTTAACAACATAATTATATTTACTTATAATCTGTTCCCCATTCTTTGTATCTACGTTTTAGCAAATATATGAAAACACCCCCTGCTAACACAAACACTAAAACAATACGGTTTATTTAAACAATCAAAAATATACATAGGAAGATTCGAAAATAAATATTTAGAAGGTCGTAAACAACGTAAGGTTTATTGGGGGCTATATAAATTACCTCAAGTACAAATAGAAAATGAAAAAATTTTAATTGATGATGAACAAGTCTTTTATATAAAAAACATCAAAATTGAAGCATTTCTTGTACCTGAACACACATGGGGGGGCATCTAGTATACTTGATTGATGATACTTATCTATTTACAGTTGATACCGTTTGGTTTGGAGCAGATAGCGGGTATGCGTTTTTAAATAGACTTGCTGAAGATAAAGCTAGCCAGTAAAGTGGGGATATGTAAATTTTTATCAACCATATTTATTATAATATTAATTTTCACAAACCTAGAAAAACTAGTATGCCTTATATAATTGAATATTAAACACTAAATTATTTCTATTCCCTCCTAGGTATAATAAACGCATTTTCAGCTTTGTTTAAACCAATTTTAGGATAGTAGCCCATCGCACTTGGAGCAGAAAGTAATATAATTGCAACCTTCTCCCCTAATATTTTTCTACTCATACTAATAAGGTTTTTTCCTATACCTTGTTTTTGATATTCTTTATCTATTGCTAAATCCGACAAATAGCAAGCATAAGAAAAGTCTGTCATTCCACGTAAGATACCAACTAATTTATCATTATCCCATGCTGTTAATACAAAATTAGAGTTATTTAACATTAATTCCAATCTTTTCAAATCACTTGTAGGTCTTCTTATTCCTGATTTAATTAAAACCTGCTTATACTCTTCTACTGTTACTTTTTTATTACTAAAATATTCAATCATATCTTATTATACCTCAATAAATTCCAATTTATTTCATAAACTATTTCACTATATCATCCATTTTATTTTCTAGATTTTTTATAAATAGACAATTCCTTTATTGCAATATCCAGAGAACGTCGTACTCTATTATTTTCTTTATTTTCCTTTACAGAACTAACCAATACTATTCTGCATTGAGGAATTTTTAATATATAGGTTCCATACCAAAAAGGCTGAGGTTTAGGAATCTTAATATCCAATTCTCCTTTTTTAATATGTACTTTTCTATCATTCCAATTTAGTTCAGCGTAATCTTCGTAAAGGTCAATATATGCTTCTTGATCCTCATGACTCCAAATTTTCTTTGCAATCCATGTTGGAAATAGCATAAATATAGGAATCAAGGCAAATATCAAGTAAACAGCATGTATGGGATGTTCTCTAAAATATATAGGTCCGTATTCTGGTCCTTTGTCTATACCAGAAATTGTTAAAAATCCGAAAAAAGCCAATAGCCCAGCTGCTACTCCAAATATAACCAAAACATATAAGACACCTGGTGAATATTTATTATGTCTGAACTTTATTCTTTTCATTTTTAAAATCCCTCTTTATAAGTCTCAATTCTCCTTTTTCGGAGAATAAAATATAAGATTTTGTATTATCTTTATTTCTACTATCTCTTCATAATCTCTAAGTAATTTTTAAGCTAACTCTAGATTTAAAATTTCTCTAATAATTTCGTCTTCATCTATTGATGATATTTTAATGTAGTCAAATCCATCTTTTTTAACATCCTCAAAAGAAATTTCTTCTCCATTGATTGTTTCCAAATAGTCATTATCATCAAATTCAAAATCTTCTTTTTCCTCATCATAATCTATACTATATCCTAAATCAATTTCTATTTTAGAATTGGGAATATCTAATTTTACAAGTGGACGATTATCAACCATCTCTAAATCAAATTTATCACAAAATAGTGAGTTATATCCATATTTTAATTGATCATAAAGTAAAATTTCTTTTCCTGTTTTAATACATTTCGCTACAACCTTACAAGGTTTTATAGCTGAAGTTTTTTCATCAAAAATTTCAGTAATCACAGCCTCAGAATCCAATTCACCAAAATAATAGATTTCAAAGAACTCATTGTACTTGTCTTTTTCTACTTCATTAACTATCCTAATAGACGACAAATCTTCTTCTACTTCAACAACTTTATAATTATTTTCTTTCAGATAAGTTGGTATTTTCATATAAAAACTCCTATCAACTTGTGTTGGATTTCTACATTAAAACCATTCAAAAGGTTCATTCAGGTTATTTTCTATTATACAATTATCATACCATTCATCATAGTCTACTGGTATTTCGGAACTGAGACCTTTAAGCCAATATTGTTCACCATAAACTCCCAACATTGCCCAATGATATTCTGTTTCATGACTCATACAGATAACAGCATAATAACTTTTCGGCTTCTTATAATAAATTTTTTTTAAAATATCATTCGCCTCATTAGATGTTTTATGTGCATATTTTATTATAATGCACTTAATTATAAATAGCCATATATTATAGTATATACCAACCTTATCACCAGTCTTAGCATCTTTAAAAATCAATAATTCATCCATAAAAACCTCATTTTAATAATTTTAGCACCTATAATTTCTTCCACATCATGATAAAGGAAGAGCCAAATGTATTCTTTAATTCACGCTTTTCCTAATCTAACAAAACACTGTCATCAGTAAATTATCGTGATACAAGCTAGCTAATTGATTGAAAAACTTTAATTCTTCATTTTTAAAATCATCTTCATTAATTTCTATTTTAAAATACTCATAGTTTAAAGACCAACTATTTTTGTTGAAATTAAACTCCTCTTTTTTTAATGAATGCTGCATTAAGTTAACTACTTTTCAATCTATCCCCTAGTGAGAAAATTAGAAAATTAATCAGAATTTGCAATCCCATCTGCATTCTCTTTCAAATAAACAAAGTCTAATTGTCTCGCCGCTTCAATATATTCGCTTAATTTATCTGATTTTATTTTATAAAGAACACTGAGTGCCATTATTTTTTGATACTCTTCAGCATAGGTATCACCCTTATATTTGTCTCTTTCCCAAAATTCAATCGCATACTGTTCTGCTTTTTTATAATCTATCTCACTTAAAGCACTTAAAGACATTCTCTGTGTATATTCATCATCTACATTTATATATTTGAATACCCAATCAGTAACTGAACTATCATCTTTATAAACTGGCAATCTTTTTACTAGCTGCCACTTCGCAGTTGTATAAATTGAATCTATACACCTTTCAATCAAATATTTAAACCATTCTTTATATGACGAAATAAAGTCAGCCAAATATTCACATTCATTGTCCCTGGCTACACAATAAAGTATAGATTCTAAATCAGTTTCGGTAACATCTTTTACTTCTACATTCTTTACAAATGAGATTGCAGATTCTCTCATTCTATCAAAAGAAGGACCTAGAAATTCTCCATTATCAGTATCTTCAGTCATCTCAGAATAATGCTTATAAACCCATTCTTTGTATATTCTCACTTCTTTATTTAGTATTCGGCTGTATTTATTCAAACGCCCACCCCTAACATTTATTTGATATGAATTTTTTCATATTCTTCTCTTTAAAACTTAAATTTGTAACTATCATTTTTTCTCTTCTTCGTTTTCAATCTCTTTAGCTACAACACCAATTAACTTTCCTAAATCAATAGAATTTTTAGCAGTAATGACAGGTTTGCCTGTTTCTTGTTCAATCTCTTTTCTAGCATTTCCTGCAATGCTACCACCACGTTTTGCAACCTTTTTATTTTCTTCTAAGCCTCGAGAATGTTTCATATTTGCTATATCTTTTGTTGTCGCTTCTGCAAGCATATTTAAAATAAGCTCCAAGTCTTTCAATGTAGTTATCAAACTTACTTCCAAGCTGTATAAATGTATATTTTCTACCATTTCAATACTATATAATTATTACTTATTCGTTTTTCTTATAGTAACTGGGATAAAGAGGGTGTTCAAATACACCATCATCAATCATTTTCTCAATCTTCGCCGGCAAATCAACTTTATATACTTTTTCATAAATAGCTGTGCTTAAACATTCGAATGCTCCTCCCGAAGAAATATCACCTAAAAAATTTTGAATTGCTTCTATATCGGGATAATGATCAGGATTATGTAGATAACGCATATATTCCTCTAAAACTCGTCTAATGTATAGAAAGTCTTTCAGGCTCATTGTTATTTTTTCCTTATCAGAAATATTATTTAACCCATATTCAATTATGTCTTTTATATCTGCATATTTTCTCATATCTGAATTCAATACATCTTTTCTCCAAATAAACCGAGAGTTTCATTAAATTTCTAATGAAATTATCTCCATAAATTTTGATTTCTCTTTGCTTAAAAATAAATACCATTATATAATTCCATAAACTCTTTAGCAAACTTTGCGATAAGTTCATGATCAAGTGTAGTAGCTAAGATTTCTTCACTATCATTAGCTGTTGATGTCCAAGATTCGCTGTTACAGAAACGCTATCGCATAAAGCATTCGTAATTAAGGACTTCGGTCTATTCCCTTGTCATTAATACAACCGTCTCCTCAACAAATTCAAGTTAGCAAGTACACATTATATCAATAAGAACTTCACGAATGTCCATTATTGGCTATTTAATTTGGTTGTAAAGCTCAATACCCTGTTCCGCTAAACCAAAAACTAACTCCTTAAAACTTTCTGCAATAATTTCTAAATCATCAACCGATGTCACATATACATCATGTGGCAAAACAACAATTTTGTCTGTTTCCTTTAAAATACAAACTAAACTTCCATCACCTAAACCGCCAATAGGAAAAACAGTATTATTTGATATGTTGCTTTCTTCGTCGTCGCTATAGTTTGCAATAAAAGCAGGGTATACACAACCTAATTCCTCTAAAGTGAAAATCCATGGATCAACAAAATGGCAGCCACCAAATTCCTTGAGTAAATATCGATATTCTGACGGAATTGGTTCGAATTTGTTTTCAAACTCAGATATGTCTTTTTCGGACTCCGGGTGATATTTGCTGTGCGTGTCAGCCATAACGCTATAAGCTTTTCTTAGTAATTTAATCTCTGCTTTTGTTAATCCCATATGCTTTCTCCAATCAATACGATGAATTATCTTTTGTTCACCTTATCCGCCTTTGAAAATCAGCCCAACAAACGGGAATTGGTTATCCTTTTCCGCAAGCTCCTTTTCCAATATTGCCCTCAACATTATGATAAAATATCCGGCACTTTTCCTGCGTAAATGCTTGCACAATTCCATTCAACTACTGAAAATCCATATTCTTTAATAAAATCTTCAAATTCCTTTTTATCCCATTCTTGATACATCTTAAATCCTAAAATAGACATCAAACTTTTTATCATTTTTCTTTGCTTTCCCTCTTTCCATAGAAAAGTGGGGGCGAACAAAGTCCCATTAGGTTTTAACACCCTATATATTTCTTTCATCGCCTCATCCGGTTTAGGCATAATATGAAGTGCATTAGCAATTAACACACAATCAAATTTTTCATGCGAATAGGATAATGCTACTGCATCGTCTGTTTCAAATGTAAGATTTTCGTATTCCCCACGCTTTTTAGCTTCCTGAATCATTTGCTCGGAGAAGTCTGTACCGATCCAACTTTTCGTATGCTTTAAAAGATTAAACGATAATTGTCCTGAGCCACAAGCAAGTTCAAGTACTTCCATGTCTTTATTCAAATGAGGACGAATGTATTCGCAAACTTTATCATATACTCCTTTGTCTTTTTTCATGAAAGGAGCATATAGCTTAGCAAATTTATCCCAAAATTTTTTATTGCTTTTATCAATCATTTCAACGCTTCTTTAAATATAAAAATGATCCTATCAATCTTTATATTGAGCCTATTTTCTCATTGATACCTTGCAAGAAAGGAATAATAGCTGTTCCTATACCAAGTAGGAATGTCATAAATGCAGAAAGTCATATACTGTCATTCTTTTCTATTCAATCATTTTGAAGTATCTCAAGGCATCCATGATAGCTTCTTCTTTTTCAGGTGTACACTGTGGAATAATTTGTTTCTCCTTTTTAGACTTGTTGTAATGTTCTCGTAATTCTATTCCACATTTCCTTTTTATCTGTGCAATATATAATGTCGGAACTTTTAATTCAAATTTATTCCAAACATATTCTTTGATTTGAGCATATGTTGCCTTACTTTCAGCACTGGTCAAATCAAGCTCATCCAGCTCAATTTCAACTTCTATATGCTTATCGACATCGAGTTTGGACAAAAGTGCTACCGTCTCAACATGCGCTGTCATTGGAAACATATCCACTGGTTGTACTTCTTTTAGTTCATAGCCGTAATGTGTAAGGATTTTAATGTCTCGAGCCATGGTGGCTGGGTTACAGGATACGTAGACAATGCGTTTTGGTTCCATTCCCGCTGCAGAGGTCAGTACTTCTTCTTTACAGCCTGCACGGATAGGGTCGAATACTATGACGTCTGGTCGTACGCCAGCTTTGTAGAGTTTTGGCATTTCTACAGCCGCATCAGCGACGATAAATTCTGTATTATCATAACCATTTCGTTTCGCATTTTCACGAGCATTGATAATAGCTGGTTCTACGATTTCTATACCTATTACATGTTTTGCCTTGTGAGCCAAAAACAATGAAATGGTCCCCGTACCACAGTACGCATCGATAACGGTTTCATCACCTTTTAGATCCGCATACGCTAATGCTTGATCGTAAAGTACTGTCGTTTGCTCTGGATTCACTTGGAAAAATGAATGTGGGGATAATGTAAACTGTAAGTCCTTAATATGATCTGTAATCGTCCCATCCCCATAGAGGATATTGTTTTTAGGTCCTAAGATGACATTAGTTCGCTTACCATTTACGTTATGAACGATAGTTTCTACTTGAGAAATTCGTTCCGTTAACTTTTCTACCCACTTCTCTTTATGCGGCAACTGTTCGGTGGCCGTTACAAGGATAATCATCCATCCTGACTGTCCAATGCGTCCGATAATATGGCGCAGCACACCCTTTCCTGTATGTTCATCATAAGGTTCAATATCAAACTCTTTAGCGATTTGGTAACAAGCTTGAGCTATGATATTATTCCCTTCGTCTTGTATAGGACAGTTTGTACCTTGCACGATATCGTGAGATCCCATCGCATAGAATCCCATTTGAATATTGCCTTTAGTACCGCCTACAGGCATTTGCATTTTATTGCGATAGGCCCACGGATTTTTAGGGCCTAATGCAGGTTTTACAAGGTCTGGATTTTGATGACCAATGCGTTCTATAACGTCTTTCACCTTTTGTGTTTTTAGTGAAAGCTGCCCTTCATAGGTAATATGTTGTAGTTGGCATCCCCCACAGAAGCCATAAAGATCACAACTAGCATCAATACGATTAGGAGCCATTGTAACAATTTCTAAGAGTCTACCTATAGCATACGTCTTTTTCACCATGTTGATAGCTACTTTTACAGTTTCACCAGGTAAGGCAAAAGGAACAAAGACAGTAAAGTCATCTACACGACCTACTCCTTCACCACTGCTACCAATACCGTGAATGGTTACGAGCACTTCATCACCGAGTTTAACAGGTGCATTGAGTATAGCTTGTTGTTTTTTAGATAATGTACCACTAGTAGTCTGGCCTTGATTAGAACGAGACCCTCTTCTATTCTGTTGTTTCGATTTTTGTTTACGAGATGTACGACCTGTACCGTTCATTACGCGTCTCTTTTCTTCCAAATTTTAATCATACCAGTCACAATGAGTACAAAGAATACAGTACCAAATTTCACGAGTAATTCTTCACCATGAATATATGGCATAAGAAGTGGATCCTCCACAATCATTTCGCCTGCAACCCAGCCAAGTAGTGCACCACCAGCCCAAAGAATAGCAGGAAATTTATTAATAATACGAGCAAATAAGGTAGAGCAAAATACGATAATTGGAACCGTAATTAACATGCCCGCAATAACAAGCTCTAAATGACCTTTAGCTGCACCTACAACACCGATGACATTATCAATACTCATCATCGCATCGGCAACAATAATTGTCCAAATAGCACCCATTAAAGAGTTCTTAGCTTCGATATGTGCATCTTCATCTCCACCCTTTAGTAGTTGAATGGCAATCCATACAAGTACAAGGCCACCACCTAAGTGAATAAGAGGAA
>ERZ773004.431-NODE-431-length-26713-cov-35.035824_pt1 | contig 26713 bp, 28 predicted proteins | sample MGYA00580667_ERZ773004 | MGnify/ENA primary metagenome ERZ773004 (study PRJEB29015, sample SAMEA2737963) | human oral metagenome | biome: human oral; feature: human-associated habitat; material: dental | place: China | collected 2123 ... | reverse complement strand
CCGACCGGTACGAACCACCCGATGGCTTCGAGCCCAACGAACCAGCACGCTGCGTAACCGTCTCCCGCGGGTTGAGCCGCACCGCCCTGGCCGGGACGATGCGCCCATTGACCGCACTACGGCTAATAGATCTGGCCATATTTTCTCCTTCCTGGCAAAATACCAGAACACGAGGCATCAGATACTCAGAGGGGTACTGCCAATTAATCGGCTAGCCGTTTTGTAGCACCCCTCCCCCGATGAACTGCTCGGGAGGACGCCTCGAAACGAGGATATTGCGCGGCACCGACATCTATTTTGGGACCTTAAATCAACATGAGCCACCCAACCGAGACGGCCTCACTGCCACTCGGCCACCGGTGGGCACCATCCATCGACGAAGTACGACAGGGTGGAATAGACAGAAGGCTCTCTCAAGCCGCTTCGCCACATCTCCATCCACCCAGACGAGCCACACCCTCACATGAGGAAGCCAGTCTGCACCTGCCTTACGCCCGCCCCCAGGCAGCCAACCAGTACAACCGCACCCACCTGGACGCCCCAGCAGCGCGCCACCCTCACCCAGCGCGACGTCCACGGCAGACTGTTCGGCGGGTTTGGGCGGAAGTTGGCGAAGAGGGTGAAGCACGCACGATGTTCTGGTCAATCACCTGCACACTTTCACCAGCACCATCGCGTGCTATCGCTTGTGTACTCCTACAACGCCGAGCAATCCAAGACCATCTGTGACCTGCAAAGTTGCGACGTCACCAACCCCACTCATCTGTTGATGTCACAGACCCTGCGCGACTTACTGTTTCGACCGACCTACAGCGGTATATTGACTGCATCGGTCCCAGACTTCACACATGACTGTGGCGGAACGGCGATGCACGTTGCGCTTCACTGGGGCGCTATCCATGAGCAGTGACGCGAAGGTGGAAGGGCACGAGCAACAACATCACCACACCCCAGGCGGGCACACTATTTACCTGTTGGGAGTTCTTGTCTACAGCAATCAGCCGCAGCCGAATAGGCACAACGTCTACTACAGCCACGTCGTCCTGCTTCACGAGGTGCCGATCACCATTCGGCAACATCGATTCTGGAATGATATGGCAAAACCTTATAAACCATACTCCGCGACAATGCGAGATGATGCTTTACTCATGTCTATGAGCGTGATTCACGATTCCTCACGCAATTCTATTTAAATAAAGCTTCGTCCGACAGAAACACTCAACAAATTCATTGCAATCTTAGTGCCAGAGGAGCTGACCATGAATATCGACCTCCCAGAAATTTCTCCGATTCCCGTGATGAACAAGCTCGCCTGGAGCGCTATAATTGGAGTCATTTGCATCCTCATCCTTATTCTGTTGCTCACAACACTTTCTTATCTACGGGGGAAACGACGGGAAAACCTAGGCAGGTTGTCAGAAGATCTGAAGCGCAGCGTTCAGAGTGAGCTGATCGAAGCTGTTTACGACGCATCACAGCAAAAGAACACCAGAGTCAAACTATCCGCATTCTGGAAATCTAAAGACTACACAATTTCGCAAAGATACGTCATCCTCAAGGACTTACTTGACAGGCAATTGTTCTTTAAAGCTTACGATCCTGACAGTATAATTTCATTTATTCAGCGTCTATTCTGGGATGTGTTCAAATATCCACCGACATGGGTCTATCTTAGCGAGCAGCAGTGGCAGAAATTGTCTTCTGGTGCTAGCATTATCAACGGAGATGTACAGATAGTAAATAACCCGACCGGAAATACGCAGATAGCCGGACGCGGTGCTACGCAAATACAGATGAATACAGGAATGAATAGCCAAGATATCTTTAGACTTATCGATGCTCTTCGTCTGGACAGCCAATCATTGCAATCAGATCCCCGGTGGAGCAAGGAAGTAGAGGAAGCGCAGTCTCTAGCAGACCATCTGGAGTCAGATGCAAATGCTGGCCGATGGACGCAAGCGCAGCAAACAGCCAAGAAAGCACTAGAGTTCGCAGCCAATCTAACTACGATTTTCGCAAACACTGCGCAGTTTTTGTCATAGAAACAACTACTTGTCCCGTAATTTCTGATGTGTTCTACGTGAATGAAATCACGAACAGTAGATAGCGGGTAGAGTTTTCGAATCCGGGGCGACACGCGCTGATGCTTCCGGGCATCTACCCGCTACCTCCATGGGGCTTGTTAGAGGTTTCCCAAACTTGCCCAGACGAGAGTGTCGAGAGCATTGACAGTACGCCGCACCCGGCGTCCGTGGGATCGCTCGGCTCAGAAGTCGGTCACTCTGAGATCTGATGCAGGGAAATGATGACGTCCTAGCACTACTTCGATAGGCTTCCCAGCAATCGTCCGAGTTGGTCCAAGCTCGGCATACCCGCACCAACAAAGGTCCTAGGCACGTCGAGATGGTCCACCCAGGGCTACTCCCTGCCCATGGACCATGTTTCTTGGGTCCGCAGCACTGGGGGATAGAGAACCGCTTCAATTTGGGCGCGCGATGTTGTCTTTGACAAGTACCACCTCCAGCTGCGTACCACCAACGGCCCCAAGGTTATAGCCGCGCTATGTAACCTGACCATCGCCTCATCCCGCCTTTTCCATCCCCCCCAAGTCTCTATCTCCTCAACCGCTAGATGCACGACGAGACATCCCAATGAGCCATCAGCCTACTCATTCGATCCCAACCAAACCGACTTTTCTGGCCTCCAGGGCTGGTGATGAGCGCGGAGATAAAAAGGGGGCAAGCACACGGCGTATTTGAGTTCCGGGGTGGGATTATGTGCTCGCCTTTGAACGGATAGAGTATTCTTCTCCCCCACCGCTACTTGGCGCACAACACAGCAATCTATTGGGTGGTAGGTCTCAGTTATTGGACTTCAGTCCAAAGCTGCATCGTCGGGATTGAACCCTAACTGAAACGCCGTCACCACAACCTTCAGGCGACTCGTACAATTCATTTTAGCCATTAAGGCGGATACATAAGTTTTCACAGTTGACTCACTCAGGTTTAAGTGTTTTGATATTTCGGAATTCGTTGCAGCGACGCATAGCAAGGACAGTATCTGTAAGTCTCGCTTAGTTAATCTTTTTATTATACAATCGTCTAGTGGTGTTGTAGTTAAGTTGTGAAATGAATGAATTTGAGATAACTTATCAGCCGCTTCACTAGAGAGAACATATGCACCATTAGCGATAGTTCGGATGGCATCAACTATTACTTCTGGATGGTGGTTATGATGCAGAATTCCTCTCACGCCTGCTTTGATGACGCTGTTAACAAACTCTCGCTCGTCGATAGTAGTCAATAAAAGAAACTTGACTTGCGAGCACGCTTTAATTAGTTGGGTCAGTTGAAGTACTTTATTGTCTCGAAGAACTTCTGTGTTGAGAACTGCAACATCAGAGTTTCGGCTTTTTAGAAAATCTGTAGCCTCTTGACAATTTTCACACACACCCGTTACGGAAATTCCCCTCCTGTTGTCTAAGTAACTTGCCAACATGTGGCACATCATCGTATCGTCATCTATAATAAGTGTTCGTGTGAATTCAATTTTCTCTAGCGTCATAGAAACCGTCTCCATAACATGGAATTACGTAGAGATAGATCTGAAAGGCGAATTAAACGCGTAAACATCGCAAAAGGTCATGCATAATGCCAGCGCAGAAATCCATCAAATTCACTATCGTCATCACTGACTGATTAGTGTAAGTTAATCTCGCCGACGACATATTACTTCCGCTCTGTCTGTTTCTTGAGTCCGCGTTCTCAATACCTGACGATATTACGGGTTGACTAGTTGCGATGTCTACCTGATACTAACCACATGTTAAGACATGAATGGTAGTTCTTTGAGATGAAATCACTCTCGCTGAGTCGACATTTCGTTGGAATGCCGGCGTAAAGCGGCGCGAATTGTAGCTATAGGTTGTCGCTTTCCTCTAAAATCTCAGTTTGATAACGATGGGAATTATGTTGTAGGATCAATCACATCATTTAAGTGTGTCTTCTATGTACAAGCGTACTTATAGGGCGATTTATTACATGTCTTGGACTATGCCTTATTACCAGAATCTTCGTTGGCGTTTCGGATTAACTGTGGGTAATTGGTTTTTGAACGGACAGTTCAGGCTCATCTAATTTAGCCTACCTGTGATGTCTTGGGATATGGGTGACGGTTGGGGCTATTTGTGACCGTGGCCTACGCATCAATTGATGGGGTCGGGCGGGTAGTGGGAGACGTATGTGGTGCCTTGATGCTTGTCCCCGTAATTTGGGGACGCTCATTCCGGCCTCTGGGTTGGGGAGAGAGATGATCTGAGCATGGCCAGGAAGAGTTACTCCGAGGAGCTTGCGGCGGCAGGCGGTGGACCTGTACGAGACAATGCCGGAGGCTTGGGGTTACGCGCTCGTCGTACTACGCCTTGGAGAGCAAGGCCCACCTGCCCGTGACCGGCGAGTGGCCGCTACGCGGCACTGACCGAGCGGGGACGCATACTGCACGGGACTGACCCGACCATGGGCTCACCCAGGATCACTGCCGAGTCCAACGACACTCCTCAGGAGGAAGATGGGCAGGTAGACCATAAGCAGGTCGACCGACTGATGCGCGCCGCGGGCACCCGCCGGCCTACCGGCGACGGCGCCGGGTGCGCACCACCGGGGCCAGCAGACTTGACTTCACGGCCCCTGCCTGCCCCCCAATCGCAGGTACGTCGGTGGTATTCCCGCACTGTGTGGGACGCACCTCCTTCTGCCCGCCCCTGGCGGAGGAGGAAATCTGCATCCGGCTACCGTCATCGACTGCGCTCGGCCGGCGTCTGATCACTAGGGCGCTACACCTCCTCGATCATCGAGGCATTCCAGCAGGCAGGGGCTGCTTCCGGGATCCGGCAGGGTACCGTCCCCCACACTGAGCACGGATCGGTCGACACATCCAATACGTTCGCCGCCGAATGCGAGGCCCTCGGTGTGGGCCAGTCCACTGGCCCAGTCAGCTCCAGTGCAGATAACGCACTAGCTGAGTCAATGGGTGCCTCCTCAGAGCGCTAGGTCCTCATAGACACATGCTCCTGCGGCGCTAAGCAAACACAACCCGACCGAAATCAGTACCGCCAGGATCATGCGTTAACTACGCGGGTCACAGGATGTCACATCAACCTCAACGACTGTCGAAATACCGCCCAGCCCCGGCCACCGAGGCATGAGTTTCCGTACCAAGGACGTGACGTTACCACGCCGAGGCTCTATGCGGCTCCGGCCTGCTCGACGTGCCAGCCACCGAGTTGCCCGACGGGACTTCACCGCCTTAACAGATCGGCGACAAGGAGGCTGATGCATCGGCGAAGCACGATCCCCCAAAGAAGATAATCCGCGAACCTGTCACCAACCCGACGACAGAGCCAACAACCGGACAGTCAACCAGATCTCCTGCAAAGATCGAAATGGTGAACTCCAATATTACCTAACGTATCTGCACACCTGATCAATCTCGGGAAGTCGACATACTATCCATCATGTAAAACATGATAAGACAAATGTAGGTGCCTATACTTAGCCATGCATTTATGGCACCAAGAACGCACGCAAAAATATACAAAAAAGGACCAAGAGCGAATCGCGAACTCATTCTTCGGACCACAGATTCTGAAATCTCAAATTTCAGGTTGCTAGGGTTCCGAATAGCTGAATGCCACAAAGCGTTAAAAAGTAGTCCACCAACCACCATCACGCTACCATAAAAAACCGCACCCACGCGAGCTTCCGATCCGACCTCCAAGCTGTCAGTAAGAACGGAAGTGGCGAACGGCAAAAAGACAACATCCAGAAGCAATAAAAGGTTAAAAATCAAGACCCGCTGATCGACTACACGAAGAATATGGAAAACAGCATGATGGTTAAGCCATACCTGACCGATGAGCATAAAACTCAACACAAACCCAACATACGTTGGCCACAACGCAATCAAATCGCCCAATAAGTCTCCATGATACTCGGGGAGCTTAATCTCAAGACTAAGCAATGTTATGGCGATCGCCATAACTCCGTCACTAAACGCTTCCAGTCTGCCCGGACCGAGCTCCGGAATACTATTCGTTTCCCTGCCGTCCTTGACATCAGCGCTTTTCAATGATCGCTTAAAAAATGTCACCATGCAATCACCTTTCTATCGCGGAGAAACTTGCCGTTAATGCGTGTCTTATTACGGCGAGTAGCAAGCCACACAATAGTATCGGCTCCCTCAGCAACGCTCCTTGGAGCACTGGCTCCGCCCATATCCGTTCGAACCCATCCTGGGCAAATTGCATTTACCTCGACAGGAGCAATAGCGGATTTGGAAGCGACAATCGTTAGCGCATTCAAAGAAGCTTTTGCGATACCATACGCCGCCGGGCCAGGAATATTATTTTCAAATGACCCTCCACCCGAAGATACGTTAACGACTGCACCCCGACCTGCAGCATTCATGCGCGGCAAAAATAACGATATGAGCCGAAACGCCCCCATCAAATGAATATCTATCGACTCCAGCAATGCCTCAGCACTAAGGCGTTCAAATGGACTCGTTTCGTACGTCCCTGCGTTATTTACAAGCACGTCCAACTGCGATCCTACCGCGCTTCCAACCGAAGAAATGTCGTCAGGATTTCTCACATCCAGTTTAACCGGAACGATTTCTCCATTGCTCTGAATCTCACGTGCGGTTTCGTTCCCCGACTCTAAATCACGACAGCCGAGATACACTTGGAATCCTTGCGCAGAAAATTGACGACACACCTCTTTGCCAATACCACGATTACCTCCGGTAACGAGTGCCTTCCTTATCGTCATTCTCTCTCCTCGGGACCAATCACCCAATTTTCATCGACCACTATCCTATGATTATACCTCTCCTCACAGATCGGACGCAAGGCTGCAATAAATTCATTGACACTACCGCTACTGAGCGCATCATGCGTCACATTCGGAGACCGGAATCTAAGCGCATGTACAACGTCGAGAGGAGCTTCGCCAACGCTGTACACCGCATCTCGCGTGAAGTAGTGAGCGTAACTAACGAGGCCAAACAGCTGTCCAGCAGCTTCAGACGCCCTTATGCGAGACTCTTCCCGAAATTCATTCAAAGACATTCCAGACAATCGCTTGCCGAGAACAAGCAACTTTACAACACCAGCCTCTGGTTCGTCACAATACTGAAACTGTTCGCTATCCTCAGTGTCCAAAACCAACGAACGCCAAAATGCCGCCCAGTTTGGTTCATCAGCACGAGCTCCCTTGATGAACTCTTCAGTTTGCAGGGAGGCGATTTGGTCCTCGTCGTTACGGAGCCAAATTTCAGCCACTCCGTTCCACAAAGGAGACTCCGACTGATCTAACTTCGGCAGCCTTCGGCCTATCTGGTATTTTTTGATCTGAGGAATTTTTGAGGCAAAATTCACGGCATGGACGTTGAGCCAGTATTCCTGAAACTGCTCTTCAGTAAGTCCTGGCTTTGGCGCTGCGAAAATGAACTGATGAATCATGATAGAACTCTCCTAGTGATTTTTTGTGTTGGACTGCAAATGTTCGATAATAGTGTGCGCGAACTTCTGGCACTGAGCACCGGATCTCCCACTAATAAAATCCCGATCGACTACCACATCCTCGTCCACATATACAGCTCCCATGTTTCTCAGATCGCCTAAAAGGTTATTATGTGCCGTCATTTTTCTGCCGCGAAGAACCCAGGGCATTGGAGTCATAAGCAATGCTCCATGACAAATGATGCCTTTTAGTACGCTCGGGTACGAGAAAGCACGAGCAAGGAATCGAGTCGCTGGCGGAGCAATTTTTGGGTCCTCAGTATAGCGTAGTCTATCCGCAACCATTCCAGACGGAACTATAATTGCACTATAGTCGCGTATGTCGTCATCACTCAAGTCTTCGAATGACTTGCTGCAACGTCGTTCAAGACCATATTCATGCCCTCGAAACGACAGCTCTGAATTCCCCCATAGCCTAGTTACGAAATCAAGCTCAATATTTTCTTCTTCGAATCGCCTCTCATAATAGAACAACTCCGGTTCGTAAAAATCACTCTCAAGAAGTACGGCCACTTTCATGATACATTCAACGCCTTTCTAAATTCGGGATTACTAGATCGATCAAATACGGTACTTTTGCTTCGAAGGCGCGTTTAATACTGCTGCGAAATTGCGCCGGATCTGTGACAATTTCACCGTCTCCTCCCATCGATCTACAAGCCATCACATAATCTACAGATGGCTCAGTCAATCTAAAGGAGGATGGGCCATTTGACGATATATCCAACGCTTGCGTCATTCGATACTGTTCGAAATTATCTTTTAGTAGCTCGTACGCTCCGTTATTGCATACGACGACTACCAAGGAGATATCCAGATGTGAAGCGGTCCATAGAGCCTGTAGCGTATACATAAAGCCGCCATCCCCCGTGATAACAACTACGGAACTAGAACCGACAGCAAGTTTCATGCCAACTCCGGAGGGGACACCAACACCCAAGGAGCCACCTCTTGTTTGCAGCCATCTCCCTGGTGATGTTGGCAGCACTTCAAAGAGCGGAGCAGACGACGTTAGCGCTTCGTCAAAGTAAACAGTGTCTGGAGGCGCGATTTGAGTGACAGTTTGACCAAACTGAGTCAGGTATCTACTCCTTTCCGACGAAGAATACTCTACCTTTCGTTGTTCTCTGAGATCCGAGTTAACCGCGATTACTTCATCGTTTCGCTGTTTCCACTTGCCGGTAGGCTCCCCTAACTCGTGTAGCAAGGCTCGTAGGCCAGCCTTGGGGCTACATTGAATTCCAATGTCAACAGGAAAATTTTTTCCGATCTGGTCTATATCCGAATCAATATGAATGATCCTATTTACATCAGACAGGCATTCTGGACTAGTGTCTGGATACACTTCTGGGAACAAATACGTGCCTACGACCAACAACGTATCAATGCCCTCAAGTAATTCCTGACTTGTGCTACCGAACATGTGCCCGAGATCGCCGCGATAGTGCGGATCATTTGCGGGGAGGTTGGGGGCAGACCAGTTGCATCCCCATACTGGTGCCCCTAACACATTTGCAATCTCCGATAACTCAACTTGGGCTGAGGCCGCCGACACTCCGTCACCAGCGATGATCGCCGGCGACCACGAGTGCTTTAATAAAGCCGATGCATAATGGATAACATCAGCGTCGGGCATACCGTTTTGGTCAGGAACTACGCTAGGTACAACGACTTCTCGATTAGTCGCATCCATGACGTCCGCGGGAAGATTCACCAGGACTGGTCCCCGTGGATGTGCGAATGCTGTCTTGATAGCCCGTCGAACTGTACGAAGTACAGAATCCGGATGCGTAACGCGGGTTGCCCATTTAGTAACAGGCGCTGCCATTGCTACGAGATCAACTGCCATCTGTGCTTGAAGATTGTCATACTGAAGACCTGCATCACCCACCAAAATTAACATAGGGGTGTGCCCACGCAAAGCCTGATAAAGCATCCCGATACCATTACCCAATCCAACTCCAGAATGGAGTTGAACGACACCAAGGTGTCCGGATTTTCTGGCGTATCCATCGGCAATACCAACTGCGCTCGCTTCTTGGAGCGTAAGTATGTACTCGATATCTGGGCAACGGTCAATGGTGTCAATCCACCCTTGTTCAACAGTACCAGGATTGCCAAAAATATATTTTACACCATCGCTCTGTAGCTGCTCGACCAGCGCATCGCATCCGCGTCTCATGCCGACTGCACTCCCATGAATCCCCATTGCCTCAAGCCCGTTCGGAGTACCTCGACCAATTTTTGGCCTGTTAAGTATGAATCGGGTGTCGATCGACCGGTAATGAATGGATAATCGACGATTACTGATGTAACGTGCCCGAATCTCCCATGGTAGCCACCGTTTGGTCCAGTCGCATCGCGAAGAATGTACTCCAACGGATATGGTGGTGGCCCCATTACGAAGTCGGTACCCATAAATCCGGTACCGTCCTGGTAGTCATACTCGATGCAGTGCCCGGTGACATGTTTTCCCTCAATAATACTCCGACGCTCGAGCGGATCACGAGCAAAAGCAAGCGCGGCGACGCCGTAGCATTCTGCAGCAACCGGAACATTGGCCGATACAAATCCTAGGATAATTTCATGAATCCTGTAGTTGTTTACCACATCAATTATTGGACCAGACCCGCCAACCAAAAGCAAGGCATCATACTCGTGGGTGAGCCGCTTGACAGTCTCATCCACCTCACTTGTATATTGCTCATAAGCACGGAGCCAGTTACTTTCACTCCGATATGGGCGCTCAGGCAGCAACTCCTCAATATTAATCGGCTCGTCCAGTACGCCTCCAGAATCGATACTACGAACTTTTTCGGCCATAATCGAGCTCGTAACAGGTCGTCCAAGAGGCGGATCAATATATCCAGGGTCCATGCTCACTGTGATTGCCGGAGGCTTCCTTCCGTGAGGCGTAGCATAATCGAGATCGTATCCCGCTCCTTCCAATACCTCCATAGGGCCAATTAGCTCTTCGCCCCAATAACCGAATTCGCTCAAGATTACCAAAATCTTATTTGTAGCCGACACTGCTTCCATCCCTTACGTTTTAGATATGTTCATAGATAGCGGATAAAATACTTACGTGATGTCAGACTTTGTATCCGGCATTGACGTCCTCGGCAAATGACATATAGTCGCGGAGAGGCCACACATGCTCGAATTCGAGGTACTCCCGCATAGGAAGCCGGCCCAGAGCAGTTCGATCCAACTCATCCGGAGTATCCGCATCTATGATGGCGATAACACGCTTTTGCGCCGCAACCTTCCATATGCCAACGCAGAACCCAGAATCTACAGTATCCTGAGCATGCAGTGTTTCTTTTGCCTCGATTTCCCAGAGTTCGTCGAGAGTGATACGTCCCTCGTGATTCCATTTCATCTGAACATAGTAAAGCATGGCACTGTTTCCTAACTACTTGATCGGCGATGCAAGTGCAGCGTCATTTAGAGCGCTGACAATGTCGTGAGTCTTACCAAAAATTTCGAGTGCGATATCGATTGGTTTCTTACCATCGTCTCCCTCAATCGTTAGATCAGAGCCAGCCTCGATCAGGATCTGCGCACATTCTTCATATCCATGCCAAAGCGCATCGTGGAGGGGAGTATATCCGTTCGTACCACCACGGTAGTTTAAATCAATCCCTTCGGTTTTACAAAGCAGCTTTGTTATACCGGCGTGGCCGTTGTAGACCGCTTTATGCAAAGGAACTGCGCCAAATGTTGGCTCCGTTGCATTGACATCTGCACCACCTGCAATTAGCGCAGCTACGCATTCTTCATGTCCATCTCGGCAAGCTACTAAAAGTGGCGTATGAGCGTCATTGAATGAATTCAGAATAGGCGCTCGCTGATCGACTTCTGCGCCAGCATCAAGAAGCCTTTGAACCTGAACAGCGTCGTTCGCAACGACTGCAGCCATAAGTTTCTGACTTTCTACTAACGTATCATTTTCTTTGATACGATCATTGATCAGACTTCGACACAGCTTCATCTGTTGGCTTCGACGCCGGTTTACTCCCTCCTCGTACTGCATGTGGTCCTTTAAAGAAAACCCATAATGGGTACTGATATTGATTCCTGCACCGGCGTTGAGAAACAGTTCCACAAGTTCTGGTTGGGCGTACCAAACTGCATCCATGAGTGGCGTGTGCCCAGTCGAAGTCATTATGGAATCGATTTTCGCTCCTGACTCCAACAACAGCCGAGCAATTTCGACACTACCACCCTGGCATGTCTTGTGAAGCGGATACGCACCTGCAATGGTGTCTATTCGATTCGGGTTCGCACCAGCTTCAAGCAACATTCGAACCGCTTCTGTTTCCCCACGTGCACATGCATGCATCAAAGGAGTCTGTCCTCTGGCGTCGGAAACATCAGGAAGTGCGCCTTCTTCTAGAAGTTCCTTCAACCGAGTCACATCGTTCTGTATTACAGCTGTCCGCACTGCTGTTGAAGCGCCTTCGTCACCTACGCTAGCATGCAAGGCTCTGATGATTTGCGAGGGATCGGTATAGGACTTCCACTTTACAATTTTACCCCGCTCTATTGTAAGGTGCTGCACAAACTCAATAGTGAATTCTTCATGAGTTTGGCGTACTCGAGACCGCTCTTTTACAATGCCGATGGCATCGACGCCTTCAACGATGAGGCGTATTAGCTCCTCGCTTTCTACTTGCGCCACATTTAGAAATTTTGCGTAGCTCTCCATTACCGCGTCACGACCATGATAGGTTCCTATCCACGACATAGCGGTATTGAACCCGTTAACCGGCTCATAGTTGATCCACTCGACATCGGATGCCAACAGGTTATACAAACCATCTGCATCGCCTGCCGACATCGCTTCGAACCATGCCTCAGCGGTCTTACGAACTTCTTCTTGTAACATAGTTTTACTCACTCGTCTTCTCTATTCTCTCGCATAATTCAACCAGTATTCCTGCGGGATCTCTCAAAAATATAGATTGAACTCCTAGATCGTCAGACCGAATTGGACCCGATATAATAGTTTCTCCAGCAGAAACTAAATCGGCTTTCCAAGTATCGAGGTCATTTATGTAGAAGCATAACTGTGAAATTCCGCCGGCACGTGAGGAGAATGGGGGGTCAGGAACACAATTGTCTGATGTTTCTGGAAACTGAACGATCTCCAGAATGGCGTCGTCATTCTGTTGCAAATAGATTACTCGTGCGTCTAGTTCCTTCAACTCAACGTCGTGAATTTTTCTGAATCCAAATAGTCGTTGATACCATTGGCTAACTGTTAATGCGTCTTTGACTCCAATGCAACTCGACACCACCAATCTTTTAGACGACATTATCAAATCCCATTTCCCGTAGATCAAATGCGTCCGTGTCAACGAGTTCGGCCAGTACATCAGGTGACGCGCTGACTACTTTGAATACGTCCGTAACGTCAGCTTTGGCTCTCAGAAGCAGCAACTCATTTAATGCCCCTCGAGAAAACTCTGTGACATTGCCTAGATCCAGTTCTACCAGTTCTGGCTCGTTTTCTAATGCTGAACTAAGAACTCGACTTAGCCTCAATGCAGACTCGGTATCATCAAACTTTCCTCTGGCTGTGATCCGAACGATGTTACCTTTCCATAGAACACTTACATCACACGGTATATCGCTCGGGCATAGACGAACGCGAATCTTCAACTGTCTACGTTTCCGTGGTACATCAACCGTCATGGCGTCGCGGTCAAAATGTTGATACGGCTGCCCATTAACCCATACTTCGCTAAGAACTACTCTGCCCTTTGGAAGTAGGTCTGGCGCTACACGTAGAAGACCATCCGAAAAACCTTCAGGAGACGGTTTGAAATGAAGTTCCAGTGGTTCTTTGAGGATCAGAAGATTCAAGTATACCGCCGCAAGATAACACAATTCGATGCTGTGATAGCAAGACATCGAGTGGCTACCCTTCATGCGCTCATTTCCTACGAGATAAGGAATCCCGCTTGCGAGCACATTAAAGTATATACCGCCGTCCTGACGATCGAGGAAGAACGCATTATAGAACGCGCTTGCTTCTTTTGCTAATTCGTGGTGCTCTTCACGGTTGTAGACGCCCGCGAGAATTAAGTACGCAAGAATCGCCTGCTCTTGTTGCCACCAGGCTTTCCGATCATGCCAAGCGAACATGTGAAGCCCAGAGACATCGTCACGTTGTCTCTCAACAACGTCAAACCAGCCTCCACGGAACCTGTCCAGTCCGACGCTCGGCATTGTATCAGCCAAATGATGAGATAGTGTCTCGAGCGCGGAGTCACTGGATGAGAGCGAACTTAATCTCGTAAGGTTCCACGCAATTTTTAAATTATGGCCTACAACAGCTCTGTCCTGCTGCCATCCCCAGTTTCGATCCGGTGTCCAATCGCTGAAGAATCGTTCCTGCACGAATGGGCTTTGGTCTGTATCTGGGAACCTCTCTACAATGGACTTCGCGGTTCGACGCAGAAAGTCAGCGTAATCCTCTTTTTCCGTTGCTAAATAGGCATTAATAAGATAAGCAGGTGCGTGGTCACCTATGGAATTCCAATTCTTTCTTCCTGCATTTTGTCCGAGACGATGGTCATGTGGGCTGAACGTCACGGGATCAACATGCGAGAAGTATCCATCATTTTCCGTATCGCGGAAAAATTTTTCGAAAAGGCTAATAGTCTCATCGATATCGGATTGAATTCGTGGGTCCCCGGTGATCCGGAATGTTTGAGTCGGTCCCGCCAATGCATAAATTTGTTCGTAAATTGGGATTGCGTCGTAATCGTCACCGAACTCAGATGCAAAGATTTTACGCTCTCCGGATGGAGAAATGTCAACTCCATGATACCAGTAGACAAATTCTTCGAGATCGTTCCGTACTCGCATATGTTCTCTAAGATACTGCGTGCCACTTTCCGCGGCCACTAGAAAACGATCTTCGCCCGTCAACAAGTACGCAGTTGCCATTCCGTACACCATCCGAGAAACAGTGTCGGTCTCCTGCCTAAAGGAGGGGCGTGTAAGAGTCTCAGTATGCTGTCCTTCTAGACTCAATTCAGTTCTGTAGGAAGCACGCCACTGTGGAACTCCATCAGGAAACTGTCCTGTGAGGTAGAAGTCAGCGATATTAGCGGCTTGTTTTACCCACCAGTACGGATCCTCCAGAAGAAAATTTTTATCTTCATCTTCGGTGATCCACATATTGATAATGACGAACTCTACACCATTGTCAACCGGATAAAATACTCCGTAGGCAAAGACGTAAAGACCTTCGTGCAATCTAGATACCGTCTCGCTCCGACTTAGAGTAACACGGTCTTCACCTAGATTTGTCATTAATTCGCCATAAAAATTGGCGCCGTACGCGCCAACAACGATCTCACCACACCGCGTCCGAATAGTTACATGCTGATCGTCAAATTTAATGACGTATCCAGCCACTGTATCGGACGAAGTGCACGATTCCAGAGGATGTCCCATCGTACTCTCCGCTGTCAATTATTTAGTTAGGCATACTGCATATTATGCGTAGGTGAGATCAACCTGCTCAATCTTGTCGTTTTTCACAGTGTAGCGATACCAGGCGCGAAAGCCTCCATTGCTACCAGGAGGGGTAAAGCGGACTAACAGATCAATCCCCGCATCAGTGGGATGACGTTCAAGAACGTCTAACTTTCCTCCGACGACTTCATCATCCGCCCATTTACGGATGGCATCGGAACCTTTGATGTGTCGGCCAACGTCAATAATAAGGCCGTCTGGAAGAAACGAGTTGACGATCCCTTCCAAGTCTTGAGAATTGACAGAAGTAACGTACTGTTCAACGGGAGCTGGAAGTTTCTCGTTGTTCTGAGTCGTTGTCATTGTGGCTCCTCCTTGTGATCGTGAGCAGGCTGATGATGTGAATGCTGATGCGGCAAGGGTGATGAAGAACATTGACTTCATGAGGTCGCGTCGTCTAACTCCTTCGCTCAACATGTAACTATTATTGCACGATCATATTAAACCGTCAACCTATTTTGGTGCATTGTTTGTTTGTTGGCTTGTACTTTCTCAGACGTTATATGTTCAACTTTGGTCTACTGAATCCGTCGGTGAAGTCTCTGTACGTTGAGGTGGTCTGGAGGGATGGCCTGGCCGAGGCGCTGTCCTTGGCTTCATTTGCGCTGGTAGAGCGCCTTCGATACCGGGACTAAGTGCATGAGGCCAAAAGTGGACAGGAACATGGCGTGCTTAAAGACATGCTCGCCGCGGATCGATGAGCCCGATCTCCTGGATACCGGTGCCAGGCCGGCGTAGGAGACCAGCTGGGCTCCGGTGCCTGGAGGTCCTTGTCCAGGGTCTGGGCCAGCAAGGACGGCGGCGGCCGGGACCCCTGATCCCGGGCACGTGTGGTCAGGACCTGGCACATGAGGGTGGGCCACCCGCCAAGGGGTCTCGACCTGGGCGGCGACATCAGCCCGCTGGGCGCGTGGGGCGATGAGCTGCCTGGCCAGGTGAGGCAGAACCACTGCGGCGGCGTCGGTGCCGGCGACCACCACGGTCTGGCGCTCCAGGGCCGAGACGATCTGGGCGGCCCAGGTAGCGTGCCGCCGTCACCCGTACTTCTTGAGCCTGGTCCTGGTCTTGCCCGCTCGCTTCAGGTCGGCTGGGGTACGCCAGGCGGCGACGGTCCCCCAGCGGCGGCTCGATGCGCGTTAATCGCCAGACCTGATGCGCCAGAGGAACTGAGAAGTGCGTGACGTCCAACACCACCCGGCCTCCACGCTCAGTGCGGGGAAGATCAGCAAGATCACTGACGCTGTCCTGAGCCACCCGCTAGATGGACCCTTTTCCTAGTGCCTTGTGTTGTTAGTTTGTTTTTGGTTGGCATTTGGTGAGGATCTCGTCGGGGGTCTTGGTCCAGGTCAATGGGTGGCAGCGCTGGTTCCAGCCGTTGATGAAGGCGCGGATCTTGGTGTTGAGGTCCTTGACGGAGGTGAAGACTCCTCGGCGGATGGCCGCACGGTCGATGACGGAGAAGAAGATCTCGACCATGTTGAGCCAGGAGGCGCTGGTGGGGGTGAGGTGGACGTGGACGCGAGGGTTGGCCTCCAGCCAGGCGCGCACCTCGAGGTCTTTCCCCCGACTCTTAGCTCACAATTGACTGAGCTCGTTGGCCATATCCACCGTGTCATGAATGCGTGCCTCGAGCTGGTCAATATTGGCGATGACCGGGTGCATCTAGACGTCAACGCTACTCTTGCATTCAACGCCAAACCCTGGCAGGACTTAGTCAGTTTCTGTTTGGAGAATAGAGACGCGAATCTCCGAAAGATTCTGGGCAACGCCGGAATGACGATGCTTCCCAGAAGACCGATACCGAAGGGAGGCTTCTGGGTAATCCCTTTACCTAAGGCTGATGGTACTGACGGGGATGGAGAATCATAACGCTGCTTCGACAGGCGTTACTTCTCAGTCTCCAACAGCTCCCTCGCCTCCACCCCAATCTGCTCTGCCATCTTCTCTAGGCTCTTGAGGGTGAGGTTGCGTTCGCCGCGCTCCACACCGCCCATGTAGGTGCGGTGGACGCCAAGAACGTCTGCGAAGGCTTCTTGGCTCAGGCCTCTCTCCAGCCGGTAGGCACGCAGGTTCCTGCCCACCGTCTTCTGGAGATCACCAACAGCCACATCTCTCAGCCTGGCTACCTGCTACTTGAAGGTCTACAGACTGATGAGTAGCATCGGAGTCACGACAGACAATCTCATGATGAGAGGAGGGGCACCCATGCTGTGTGGCGGCGACTGAGCAGATACAGCATCCAGCACTACGCTGCCTTGGAGCGCTCACTCTGAGGCAGCTCGTCTTCGAGCGTCCAAACGATGGCGAAACCGCTCTTGGACAGCAACCACCCAGGTACACGGAGGCTGAACGATCGACCAGCTGCCCGCTTCGGCGACGGGACGATCTGTGCTGGACGCCCGTTGGCAGCCATATCGGTGACGCTGACGCTGTCGATGCCGGTGTTGGTGTAGTCCAGGTCGAAGCTGAAGCCACGGGCTGGCTGCGGCAACTCAACGTAGATGCGATGGCCCCACGCCGGCGTCACGGTGCGGTAGACATGCCGGATGCGGACTGGGCTGCCCGCGGCCGCGCCAGAGGTGTCGACGATGTAGGTCTGTCCACCCTCGTGTTCCGTGCGGCGGATCGGCATCTCCTCGCCGTCGACGGTGAACGACAGCAGTTCGAAGCAACGCCGGCTAGCGGCATCCATCCCTGGCCGTGGAGTCATGAGCCACGTCGTCGTGATGGGAGTGTCCATCACCAGCGCGTTGTACGCCGCCCGATCGGATACGCAGGCAAAGCGGCGCTCACTACCACTGGGCACGGTGGTGTACTCCCACTCCACCGTGACGTCGAGCAGAGGAGTACCTGCGGTACTCCTCTCTACTGCAGTAGAGAGCCGAACGCGCGCCTCGACGTCGTACCACCGCTCGGCGGCGCGGATGGCTTGGTCGCGGATGTCGGCATAGATCTCGCGGGCGAACTGCGCATCTCCCAGGCGCTGCGCCATGATGGCTGCCACTGCATCGTCGAGCCGCTCGGGCGTGGTCAGACGAGACAGCTCTCCGGGATGGCGGGCAAGACCCTCGCACAGGACGCTCCACAGCTTGGCCGGCGACAGGTTGACGATGGCCTGCTGGGTGCGCTGAATGGCGACGTCCTCTTGGTCGCGCCGGTAGGAGTAGTCCAGGAGGGTGGAGACCAAACCAGCCCCAAGCAATGGGCCACCGACCTCATCCAGCGGCAGATGATGCAGCCAGCTCCAGTCGCCCAGGCTCAGCGTCGCCAGCCAGGCATTGAGCATGATGAGCAGAATACCGATCAAGGTAAATGAGACAGCCAGCAACGCTGCTTTGGTCTTGAGCAGCCGACGATACAGTGACAGTACATCTTTGCCGGCCATGAATAGATATAGTATAGCAAACTGCGGACACAAAGAGCAAACGCGAGCAGTATTATCTGAGCGTCGCAAATGGTGTGCAAATAAGTCGGCTAGCAGGGCGAGACGCCGCAGATAATCCGTCCGCAAAGAGTGTCGACAGAGGGAGCTCACACACGGTGGCTCCCTGAATTTGCGCGGATCAGAACCGCTTTTATATACGACAGAAATAAGCATCCCGACATTGTTTGCGCGCCCACTTTGTGTTTGTCTCTAACGTCAGTTGCGCTCAGCTTCACTATCCATCAGCCGGCCAATCGCCCATCTCAGCCGCTGTGCCGCCTCGGGGCTGACCTCCAGCCCGTGGTAGCCATCGCCGAGGTAGAGCCACTCGTCCGCCTCACCGGCGTACTGGTAGCGCACCAGGTAGAGCTCGGTTGGTACTGCCTGCCGCTGGGGTACACCGTCGCTGCCGTGCCCGCGCTGGGGGACGACGCCCGCAACAGGGAGATGAGCACTCTCGTGCACGACGCCATCAAGCTCATTGCTCGCCACATCATGGTTGACGGCGCACCACGCAGGGCAGCGCTCCGCTTCACCTGTTGGCTGCTCAGACCGCATGCCGCCTCCTCTCCCCCAAGCACAATCTGCCTGCACGACCGCAGCCAACCGCAACGCGAGGCGCGAAGGCCAGACCAGCGGCAGCAGCCGACGGAGAACAGCGATAGTGGACTGAGAAGTAGAGAGCAGGGAGCAGCTGGTCGCCACCGACCATCCACTTCCCCGTGCGCACCTCCTCACGCTCCGACGATGCGAGCCAGCACCAGCATGTCCATGTACTGGCCATCCACCAGGTACCGCTGCGTCAGCCGGCCTTCTTCGACGAAGCCGAGACTGCGGAAGAGGCCGAGCGACGCACCATTGCCCGCCAGGATCCATGCCTCCAGGCGATGCAGCCCCAGGTGGCCAACCGCCCAGTCGATGACAGCCCGGCTGCCCGCCGCGCCATAGCCCTTGCCTCGATCGTTCGGCCGCCAGATGCAGATGCCCACCTGGGCAACGCGGCTGCGCCAGTCGATGGCATGGATCGAGGCCTCGCCGACCAGTCGCTCATCGCTATCCGCCAAGACGAAGCTGTAGGACGTAGCAGGCTGCGGGCCCGCTGTATCGGCGATCTTGCGGCGCAGCTCTGCGCTGCTCCTTGGCCGCCAGTATGGCGGGCCGTACTGCGCCAGCTCTGGCCAGTCCGCGCACGCCTCGAGAATGGTGGGGATATGTGCCTCGGCCAGCGCCTGGAGAGTGATGACCATGGCGTTCCTCCCCTCTGCTACCGCGCATCGTCTGCCGCTCGCTCGGCTTAACGCTACTCATCAGTCTGTAGACCTTCAAGTAGCAGGTAGCCAGGCTGAGAGATGTGGCTGTTGGTGATCTCCAGAAGACGGTGGGCAGGAACCTGCGTGCCTACCGGCTGGAGAGAGGCCTGAGCCAAGAAGCCTTCGCAGACGTTCTTGGCGTCCACCGCACCTACATGGGCGGTGTGGAGCGCGGCGAACGCAACCTCACCCTCAAGAGCCTAGAGAAGATGGCAGAGCAGATTGGGGTGGAGGCTCTGACGCTCCTGCAGAAGTAGTGCAGGGTTGAAGGGCCAGGAGAGCGGGGTTGTGGTGCACGGGGGGCGAGTTTCGCTCCTGGAGGGCGCTACTGTCATAGTCGATACAGTGCAACGCAACCGTGACCCTCCGCCCACCGCTGCCAGCACCCCTCGATGGGATACTGACAAAGTTATTGCGCTGATGCTGCGGTCGCACACAGTCGTGCTGGCTGCTCACAGCAGAGGTGCTTGGTTCGGTTGCATGGAAGAAGGCATGCCCTGTGCCCGTGGAGCAGGAGTGGAGGGTTGGGCTCTGCGCCAGCTGCCTTGAGCCGCTCGACCCGACCGAGGTTGGAAAGAAGCACGTCGGCTTCTGCTCAGAGCACTGCCGCCAGCAGGCCGAGAAGATCCGCTACGTCCGGCAGGCGATACGCGATGGTCGCAGCACCGACCCGCTGACTGCCCTGGTCATCTCCAGCAACATGATCACCTTCCTCGCCTTTGACCTGGCCTACACCAGGCCGCGACTGAGCGACGAGCTTCGCCAGGAGGTATTGGCACAGAACGACGGCCGCTGCGTTAGCTGCAACGAGCAGCGAGCCACCGAAGTTGACCACATCGACGGCGGGTCGATCGAGCTGAGCAACCTTCGCGGGCTCTGCCAAAGGTGCCACGTCCTCAAAGCACGCGGTGAGATACCAGACGATCTCACCCGAGACGGCGCAGGCACGATCGACACCAGTGAGCAGTCTCAGGAACTGCGGCAGCTCTGGCGACTGGCACTGCGTAGCCGCCAGCCGCTCGACGAAGCGCCGGAGTGGCGCAACCTACGCGAACGTGCCGCCGAGTACGCCGACACCAGGTTCGGTTGGATCACCCAGCAGATCCTGTGCGACCAGCCAATCTGCCCAGCCCATGACGGCATTCACTGGCGAACGGAGTGGCCGCGATATAGGCGAACGTGCCGGGAGTGGGCGAAGGAGAGGGCTGCGGCTGGTTCATAACCGACAACCACAACCATCCACATACTCAAGGATACAAAGAAGCAGAAATGACAGATATCGAGAATCGTGATCAGCGCAAACAAGCGTCAATCGCAAATATCGTGACCGACACGAACCTTGCTCAGATTGCCAAACTTAGTGCAGCCGCCCTGGATTCATCTATTGCAAGCATGAATAGGATCGCAATTTCGCCAGAGATACAAGAATCACTCATACAGGCAGTATCGGCGATCGCCGACGCGAGCCAAAAAATGCAACAGGACTGGGTTGCCAGCCTGAGCAAGATTCAGATTCAACTGCCACCAATCGTCTTTGCGCCCGAAACACGACGCAATTTAACGTCGATCACCTCAACATTAAGTAAAACAGTTCTTCCGCAGCTCCAACAAACTTCGCTTGCAATCTCAAACAACCCTGAGCTGATCAGTTCACTCACTCAGACAATGAGCAAGTTGCATATTTTCAACGAAGACTTGAAAAAGCGACTGGTGGAGTCAATCGCCACCATTGACTTTTCGTCAATTTTGAAAGAATACGATGCTACGATCAAAGTTTCCGACAAGTTCGCAACCCCGTTCGACTTAGATCTTGAGCAACTAATTGACACCCAGACGCTGCCGATTGATGCGACAGCAGGACCTGAGGCTTACGAGGTCATTAGCAAGAAGGCACCGGAGCTAGCAGCATCGATTGACGTAGCAGCCGACAAAGCGGATGCAGGACTCTTGTCGAAGACAATAGTGCGGTATTCGCTTGCCTACAGCGTGTTGCTCATTATCGCGATGGCGATACTTGTGGGCAACAACAATATAAAAATCCTTCCTCCAGAATGGGCCGCCTGGATTCGATCAATAACACAGATTGGACTAGACGGCATCCCATTTGCGTTCATGATAGGAAAAGGCGATTCAGAATGACACACACCCATACAACTCGCAACACATAGAACACCCCATCCTCCAATATCGCAGGAATTGACAACATGACAGTTAAACCATGGATGCCACTATCAGTGAGAAGAAATCAGCGAGACGATTTCGGTCCAATCGACGGCGTTCCAGCATTCATGAGACGCAGCATTAATAAGTGGATCACTAATACAATAGAGTGGGTCGCACATGATGGCCAACTGCCACTTGTAACTCAAATCGCACTTGAACTACGTGTCGACGAACTCAGCGACAACATTGATAATTTCCATCCAGGAGATGCTATCATCGCTTGCATACAAAACAGCAGTCTATGGGGCAACATATATGACGAATCAAGGGCGCTCGACGTCATAGATTGGCTCCTTGGTCACGGATTCGGCCATGCCCAACCACTTGAACACATTCTAAAGTCTGCTGGCCATGTTCTCCGCGTATCACCTGATGGTAACCGTCTAGTGGAGCGGATTGAACCTACGCTCTGGAACGAGTATGAGTGGGCAACCCAGCCCGACGACCAGGCATCGCAGTACATGCAAGAAGCATGGGCCCTTGCCTTCGGTCGCGAACCAAATTTGAGTGACGCCTGGGGTAGGGCTATCAAGGCCATCGAGACACTTCTCAAGCCGATCGTCTCACCCAAGAACGACAAAGCAACCATTGGGAGTATGGCCAGCGCGCTCCGTCAATCTCCAGACAAGTGGAAGTGTAAGCTGCCAGATCGGGAATATAAGTCCAATGGTGAGATAAACGTCAAGCCTGGCATCGAAGTCTTTATTGACGTACTAGCTACCATCGGCTACCAGCCTGATCGGCACGGCAGTGATCAGCCACAAGAAACTGACGAGACTACCGCGAGAAGCATCTTGTTCTTGGCTACGACCGTTGTTGGTTGGTTGCGAGATGGAGCGCTTGTGCTTGCGGACGAGACGCTAGCGATTGACAAGTAGACACAATAGTCAATGAACCATCCGAAATATAACGCACCGTCTTGTGTTTTGCGTAGAATAAGGAAAGTACTCACTCCAACGACAATCGCGGCGCTCACAGAATGTGACTCGGCATAAAAAACAATTGTCAGAATCAGATGAAACTAATTGACTTGCACTCAACCATAGGTTTATACTGAGAGTGTTGCACTCTCCGGTTAGGAGAATAGCATGCGTATTAAGTTTACAAAAGTTCGCACAGCTGAAATAGTTCCCTTGGTGGCGCTCTTTTTTGGAGTCCTGTTTTGCGCTCTATGTATTGGAGCCGACAAAGGAGACCCTAACTTTTGGAGAGCGTTGCTGGCGGCGGTTTGCTGCACGGCAATCGGCGCTACAGTAGTAGCCGGTCTACGCTCCTAGTTAAGAACTTCATCGGAACCAGGTAGGAGAGTGCAACATCTCCTCACGAAAGGTGCATACTTTCCTCTCTTGGGGAATTTTCAATTTCTTCACGTTCATATTTTCTGTTGGCTGCAGCTATTAAGCCCGACATGGCTATCACAATCACCGATACGATAATATACCACCAAAAGCTCTGCGTTGTGTGACCGACTACATAATAGTGTTTGATCGTCTCAAACATCACCATCCAAAAAATCGCACCAAAATACACCGCCAGGAGTGATTTAGGGTTCCTTGCAACGTTGGTTGCAAAAAGTGGATATGCAATGATCACTTGCGAATATGCGCTTTGGAACGGGCCACCCGAGTAAAGAGTGAACCAACATGAAAAAATTATTGAGGTCGTCACCAAAAGAAATACTCGTATTGCGACACCTTTAGGGTAATGGAATTCATTAGTGTGCTGTTCTATCCGAGGAGGTCGCCATTTTTTTATTGGATATCGTTTCCTCGACTCCTTGCCGTTAATGGTTCTGCTGAATTCGTCTATGCCGCTATTCCATTTGTTAAATGCAACAGGAATGTACTCAACATACATCGACCCCCAGAATAGCAAATATGAAGCGATCCAAATTACGTAGAACTTGATCGGTGGCATATGATACTTGTCGCCTACAATTAAAAGGAAGGCAGAATACGACAGGATTGTCCCTATAGTGTACCAGCCGACAAGATCCGCCTGCGTTAGAGGGTGTGTCGTTGGGTATTTTAACCCTTTCCCTTTGTCCTCTTCAGAGAAAATGCTTCCGATAACAGCAACTATGGCGTCACACACCCGAGTGATAATCGAACTCATGCGCGAACCAACTTCAAGCAGCGCGCGCCATAATCCACCCCCGTGGCGTACACAATGGCGGCAGTGCACACAGTCAGCGCCTGAGACACGGATCCCATCATGACGTAGGCGCACTCCCAGATGAGGATGGCGATGCCGTACGACATGTGCCAGTAGGCCCCGATGATGATGACGCGGTACTTGGCCAACAGATAGGAGGAGAAGCCACCCTGTAGCAGGTCGCGCAGGAGCAGCACGCTCCAGGCAGCCCATCCCCCACCGTAGTACAGGCAGGTCAGGAGGATGACCGTGTGGATGGAGACGCGGTCGAGCAGTACGTCACCCAGCCGGCGTGAGGCAGTGTCTTCACCTACCTTGCGGGCGGCCACACCATCGAAGTAGTCCAGCAGCGCGAAGGCAACGAATGACGTGCAGGCCATGAGCTGCCAGCCCATGTTCAAAGCAGCAATGCCGAAGAGAATGATGGGGATGCGGACGAGCGTGACGGAGAGTGCCGCCATGCGCGCCAGCTGGCTTGGTGCAGCCTGGTCGGGCGTGATGGTGCTAGCGTATAGGCCTTGGCTGGGCCTGCGCAAGCTGGCCACACTGAAGCGATTGTCGAGAGATGCGAAGATGGCAGACATGATGATCCAATCTCTAGAACTGCTGTGACGACGTCGTGACATGCAGCAACATCGTGCAAAGTGCTGGCAGGAGTGTCTACCCCCACAACCGATAGGTGACACCCATATGAAATAGACGTTCGCAAAGCGGCGGGCGTCAATGGGTGGTTGGCTGGGCGACAAACTGAGCGGTGTTGCCGCATACGCTGAGTGATCGCGCAGGTGTGCGCAGCGTCGTATGTATCCACGAAACTGTCTGCTGGTCTGTCGAGGATGCGTACAAGCAATGCTGATGCGGCACTACGGCAGGCAGCGATGACTGAGAGGAACGCGCGTCATGGCGGGGCGTAGACGTGGTGAGCTGGGCGATAGCGACCAGGGTGGTAGCCCAGCCTCTGCGCGGAAGTTGGTAGCACGAACCAACGCTGCTGCTTGGCGTCTGATCTTGACGAAGTGCAGGTCGCTCACGGAGAGCGTGATCGATTTGAGGTCCGTATGCGTCGTTACCAGAGTGCGATGCTGAAGAGGCGCGGAAGCCCAGGGCTGGCGCGGTTGGCCGCCTACGATGTTGGAGCCGCTGCACAAGACCAGACGAACGTGATGACGCCAGGCTGGTCAGCGGCGACGATACCTCAGGCAGCCAGCGGTGCCGCTGCCGGTCTGCACTCCCCCAAGCGGACAGGATGGTCATGCTGCATACAGTTGCCAACTGGGCCACGATCATCAGCGCCATCCCTGTCGCGATCGCTGCCTTGGTCTTCCTCTTCCGAACGGTGCCCACCGCCATACGCCAGCCCAAGGGGCTCCGGCTTGGCCTTGAGTCTGCTATCGGCGACCCAGGCTGCTGCGTCCACATCACCAACTACGGTCCTATCGAGCACCACATCAGTCGAGTCGGGGTCATGCCCGCACAGTTGCGACCACTGTGGTCTGTGTACACCAGACGCATCAATCCCAAGGGCGATCTCCGAGAACCCCTCCTCGTTGAGACGGCATCTGCCAGCATCTATAGAACCATCGAGCCGGGCCGCCACCTGTCGTTCCTCGTGCCACAACAATTTCCTCCAGGAAAGAAGTTGCGTGACTATGAACTCGAGAGCCAGCGAGTTGTAATCAAGCGCTACTACGGTTGGCTCAAGCAAGATCAGTCAGGCGGGCCACTCCCCCTGGTGCCGTACGTCCTCCTTGGCGACGGGTGCGTCGTGCTCGGCAAGAAGACGCGGATCAGCGGCAAACGGCCTGCAGCGATAGTACCACTCTGCAAATGCGGTCATCACATCACACAACACGTCGCATATCAACGCAAACGTCTCGCACCGACGATGACGGCCTATCGGCGCTGCGAAAAGTGCTGGTGTCTCTGGTTCAGACATTCGGACAAATAGTCGGAAGCGAACAAGATCCTTTCCAGCACAATATCCCTGAAGACCGCTACATTTCCTCACGAATCTCATATGATAGAAGAATCAGTGATTGGCGAAACAGTTGAAGATATTGCAAAGACGGACAGTCCTCTCGCAGACAACACGCCATCCGGGCAAAGCGCAACTGATTTAAAGGAATCACGATGACAAAGCACAGCGAACTGGACGACGACGAACGTGAGCAGATAAGGGATCGGCTCAAGCAAGAGCGGATGATCGAATCCGCTTTCATCAACGGCGATGGCCCGTGGACAGTCGTGTACGACGACTGGCACCTCGATAATGATAACAACGGCGGTCGCTACATGGCGTTTGCTCAGCCAAGGATGCGCAACAAAATTCTTTCAGACGCTGGTTGGGACTTCACGAGGGGCGACGGATTTCCTGGATTTTCAACTAGCGGAGATGAAATCTCGTATACGAGAAGCAATAAACTGCCAGACTTCGAACCATTGATTATCTTTCACCAATTTCACGGCGTT
>ERZ773004.430-NODE-430-length-26716-cov-30.536176_pt1 | contig 26716 bp, 20 predicted proteins | sample MGYA00580667_ERZ773004 | MGnify/ENA primary metagenome ERZ773004 (study PRJEB29015, sample SAMEA2737963) | human oral metagenome | biome: human oral; feature: human-associated habitat; material: dental | place: China | collected 2123 ... | reverse complement strand
AGCGCTGTAATACCCAGCCAGAAGCCAAAGCCATGGCTAGAAAAGGAAGGGCTAAGCCAAGTGTATAAACCAACATAAGCAAGCCTCCCTGAAGAGCGCCGTTACCGCCAGAAGCAGCAATTGCTAAAACAGAGCTCAGAACAGGTCCCACACAGGGCGTCCAACCAAAGCTAAAGGTGATACCCAAGAGAAAAGCGTTAAGAAAATCACTTCTTTTACTATTCTTTTTAAGTTGGATGCTCTTTTGCTTTTGCAGCTGCTGGATATTGATGATTCCCATCTGGTGGATTCCCAGTAGAATGACAATCCCGCCCAGAACATAGCGAAACCAAGGGGCATAGAGGACTTGCCCTAGAGCGCCAGCTCCGTAGCCCAAAACCAAAAATACAGTAGATAGACCTGCTATAAAGCAGAGCGTCTTAGCTAAACCGTGCCAAGAAAGATCCCTTCCCATAAACCGAACCGTTTTCGGCTGATCCGAATCCAGCAGAATTCCCACATAGACTGGCATCAGTGGTAAGATACAAGGGGAGAAAAAGGAAAGAATCCCTGCTAGAAAAACAGAAATAAAGAACAAAAAACTTGTTGCCATTTCAAAAACCTCTCTATCAATTTTCTGACTCTAGTATAAAATAAAAATCCCCCTAAAAATAGGGAGATCGATTTGAAAAAACTTGAATTTGGTTTTATCTTTGCTAAATCAAGAATTGAAAACGTATACCAATTGCTGTGGATTTATGTTAAGTTGAGAGTAAATGTAAAAGTGCTTCCTAGGCCATACTGGCTTTCGACCGTTATTTCCCCACCCAGCTGATGAGCCAATTCACGCGCAATAGCAAGACCCAGACCATGCCCGCCTGTCTTCATATTACGAGATGTTTCCACACGATAAAGGCGTTTGAAAATCTTATCCAAATCCTCAGGAGCAATACCCTGTCCTTCATCTTTCACACTTATTGTCAAGATCTGCTCAGTTAATTGAGCCACGACCTCAATTTTAGTTCCAGGGTCTGAGTACTTAAAGGCATTATTTAGCAAGTTGACCAAGATACGGGAAAGTTTATCGTAATGGCTCTTAATTTTCGCTGACTCAGGAGACACTTGAATGTAGATGTCTCGCTCCTCCTGCTCAATCAATAGTTGAAATTCACTCATAGCCTCAATCAATAGCTGATCTATAAAGACTATTTCGGCTTCTCCATCTGATTCTATTCGAGGCTGGGCATTAAGAGTCAAAACATCCAATTCTTCCACCAATTTATTCAAGCGCTCTGTCTGACGGCTAATCGTGGTCAGGTAATGAATCTGCTCCTCTTCTTCTATGACTCCATCTAAAATCCCCTCCACAGTCGCCTGAATAGAGGTAATGGGAGTTTTAATATCGTGAGAAAGCTGGGCAATCATCATTCCTTTTTCTCGTTCACTTTCATCAAGCGATTCAAACGTTTCTTGCAAATTATGCGACATATCGTTAAAAGCCTGACCTAACTCTTGAAATTCGATAGGGCCCTTGGCGTCAATCTCTGTACTAAAATCCTTGTCAGCTATATTCTGAGCCTGTTTTTTCAGATGCCGAAGGGAAGAAAATACTGGCGATAAAAGAAAGAGACTGACTGCCGCTCCTATAAAACTAGCAATCAAGGTCATTCCAACTAGGAAATATATCTCGCTTTTTACAATCAACATTCGCTGGACTGCCCAGAAAACGAGTAAAATCGTTAGTAAGCTAGAAATCAGATACCCCACCAGAATGTAACTTTTTAATTTCATTTTATACCTCGTGCTCCTTCCATTTTATACCCCAGACCCCAGACAGTTTTGACGGCAGGAGTGTCTGAACTGGCATACTTGGTCAATTCCTGTCTCAGAGCATGTATATGAACATTAAGGGTATTGGTATCATCTACGAAGTCTTCCTGCCACACCTTTTCGTAAAGCTCCGTCTTTGAAAAAACTCTCTCAGGATTACTAGCTAAAATCCAGAGCAGTTCAAAGGACTTCACTGTTAATTCCAAAAAATGCTCCCCGATGCGAGCCTCATGAACCACATGATTCATCACCAAATCACCGAGCTCAATTTGTTCGATCTCGCCTCCACGATGCAGTCGGCGCAAAATATTATTGACTCTTAGCACCAGCTCACGCGGACTAAAAGGCTTGGCTATAAAATCATCTGCTCCTAAGCTCAAACCGTAAATTTTGTCTTGATCGCTAGTCTTAGCCGTTGTAAAAAGAAAAGGCTGATCAGGTGCTATATACTGAACCTCACGGATAAAGTCATAACCGTCCATATTCGGCATCATGATGTCCGTGATGATCAGGTCAACAGATTTCTTTCTGAAAAGATCCAACCCCTCCACGCCATCTCGAGCCACTAAAACATGGTAGCCTTCCTGCATAAGATAGCGCTTTTGAATATCTAGAATATCCATCTCATCATCAACGAGTAAAATTGTCTTTCCCATTTGCCAATCTCCTGATAAAAACAGTGTTATACTGGCTTTAGTATAACACTATTTTTAGTAATTTTTAAATGATTTGAACCTTAATCTTTTTGTTTTTCTTTCAAACCTAGAAGGCTAAGAATTCCTGCCAAAACTAGTCCTAAGAAACCAATGGTAGCTGTTTGAGCTTCACCAGTTTTTGGTAACGTAGGCTTATCATTTTTTTTCATCGTATCTGCCATCGGCTTAGAAGTTGGGTGTTCCCCCTTCACATCAGTCATGCGATGATCTACTTCCTTCGTACCCTCAGCTGTACTCATAGAATCTGTTGCAGAAGGCTTCTTATTCATCTGACCTTCTTGAGATGGTGTTGTAGAAGGTTTCATATTCATTTGACCTTCTTGAGATGGTATTGTAGCCATTTCTTTTCCACGAAGCTGAATCGTTACTTGACGAGTCGCGATAAGATTTGTCAAATCTGGTTTGCCGTCTTTGGCACCATAGACCTTGACAGTAGCTTGGTAAGTGTGAGTTCCGTTAGCACGAAGTTGGTCAAGAAGGGCTTGCCCGTCTTTACCTGTAGTATTGCCGTTCAAATCCACTTCGTAGAAGTATTGACCCTTCGCTAAGCCTTCAAGTGGCAAGAGGGCTGGATTGTTCGCTGTGCCGTTGTCTGACCAAGGAGCCTTGTCAGAAGATTTGAGCAAGAGACGCGTCAACATACCATCTCCACCGAAAGCTTCATACGGAATGACTTGATTGACACCCGCCAAGAATGGACCAGGAACATTTGCTTTTTCTAGGTAGCTGGCTGGGACATCAATATGGTCTTTGATATTTTTAGTGACTGAGTCTTTGACTGCTTCTTTTGAAACAAGGCCGTTCAGGTTAACAGTTACATTTTTTGTAGCTACGAGATTGGTTAAATCTGCTTTTCCATCTTTAGCACCATAGACTTTAACAGTCGCTTGGTAAGCATATGTACCATTAGCACGAAGTTGGTCAAGAAGGGCTTGGCCGTCTTTACCTGTAGTATTGCCGTTCAAATCCACTTCGTAGAAGTATTGACCTTTCGCTAAGCCTTCAAGTGGCAAGAGAGCTGGATTGTTAGCTGTTCCATTGTCTGACCAAGGTGCCTTGTCAGAAGATTTGAGCAAGAGACGCGTCAACATACCATCTCCACCGAAAGCTTCATACGGAATGACTTGATTGACACCAGCCAAGAATGGACCGGGAACATTCGCTTTTTCTAAATAGCTGGCTGGAACGTCTACTGAGTCCTTAGTATTCTCTTCAACTCCTTTTTTAACTTCATCTGGAGTCGTTACTGATTGAGAAATAGCCGCTTCACGAGCTTGGTTTGAAACTACATCAGGAGTTGCTACTGGCTTAGCTTCTTCTTCTTTTGGTTTGTTAACTTCCGACATAACCTTTTCTTCTTTTGGTTCGTTAACTTCCGACATAGCCTCTTCTTCTTTCGGTTTTGCAACTTCTTCCTTAGGAGCTAGGCTAGACTTGTCTGTAGAATTAGTCTCATCAACTACTTCCTTTGGAGCTGACTGATTTTCAGGAAGAGTTGAATCCACTCCTTCTTTTAAAACTGTCTCTGGCAACTCATTCTTTTCTACTGATGATGAATCTGTTTGAAGAACTTCAGTCGGAGTCGTAGTGAGAACATCTGCGTGTACAGTGTTTGGTTGACCAACTAGCAAAAAGAAACCACTGGCAACTACGACGGAAGCCACACCTACTCTTAAACGGCGGATTGACCAGCGAGTATACTTTTGATTTGGATTGAATTTCATAAGATTCTCCTTTAGGTTTGTTTTTTTGATAACTTTAGTATAATCTCCTAAGATTAAATGGGGATAAGAAAGAGTTAAAATTTTTCTTAAATCTATCTTATAAAATCCTTATATTGTCTTATTATTCATAAGAAACAACTTGAGTTTCTTCACCGAACATTCCCAGTCTTAAACTTAAATCACCTACTACAATTGACAATGAGCCAAAAAAATCCACCACACTGTGGTGAATTTTCTTCTTATGCTTCAAATTCAAATGCTTCACTTTTTTGTTTGTTTGGCAAAAGGAGCGAGAGCAAGATCCCAACTAGAGCCGGCAGCAACCAAGGTAGAGAAGCTTGAGCAAATGGCAGAGCATTAACCAGATTGAGAATAGCAGTTAGCTTGAATTGTCGTCCCAAAATGCTAGCAAAAGCAATCAGCGTCACTACTGCGATGGTCAACTGCATCCCTGGTTTAGAAAGTGGTAAAAAGCGATTAACCATGACAATCATCACAATCGTAATGGTAATAGGATAAAGAATTTCCAGAACTGGAACTGAATACTGAATAATAGCATTCAAACCAAGATTTGCAATAGCGAAACCAACTAGCGTAAAAATGGTCGCATACACTTTATAAGATACTTTCGGGAAAGTATTATGGAAAAATTCGCCAGTTGAGACGATAAGTCCAGCTGTTGTTGTAAAACAGGTCACCGTTACCATAATCGCTAGGAAAACTTGAGCCATCGACCCAAAGATAGCCTGAGTTGCAGAAGACAAAACAGAAGCCCCTACGTTTGCACCTTTCGGCAAATTCGCTAGATTAAGTGGGAAGTGATTTCCAAGAAAGGCAAGGCCAATATAAAGAACGCTAAAGCCAAGTGCCACAAGAATACCCACGACCCAAATAGTAGAAATATATTCTTTTTTATTCTTGAAACCGAGCTGATTGAGTGTCGTCACAGCGACCACACTAAAGGCAACTGAAGCCAAAGCATCCAGAGTATTGTAGCCCTGAAGAAAGCCTGCTCCGAAAGCTGAAGCAGCATATTCTGCTGTTGCTTCTTGAGGAACAGTGGAACCATATTTGGCAGCGCCTAATACAACTAAAACTACAATCAATAGGGCAAAGATTGGCGTTAAATAACGACCAATACTATCAAGGATTTTCGATGGATTAAGTGCAATCAGATAGGCAAAGGCAAAATAAACCAGCGTAAATCCAAAAAGCCAAATGGCATGAGAACCTGCAGGCAACATGGGCTCAATTCCAACAGAAAAGGCAGTGGTCGCCGTCCGAGGAATGGCAAAGAAGGGACCAATTGAAAGATAGAGGGCTACCAAGTAAGCAACCGCAAACCAAGGGGCAATCTTTTTCGAAATTTCATCAATATAACCCTTGGGATTCAAAGTACCTATAATCAAGGTTAGAATAGCAATACCGACACCTGATAGGACAAAGCCTCCAATAGCTGGCCAAAAATTTTGACCAGATTCCAAGCCCAGCTGTGGTGGGAAAATCAGGTTACCGGCTCCGAAAAACATTCCAAATAAAAGCAAACCGGTCAGGGATCCTTTTTTTATCATCGTCATCTCCAGTCTTTTTAAGATTTTTCCATTATACAGATAAATACCTTTCATTGCAAGATTTTTGAAATGAAAATTACATTTTCTTAGTATTGGAAGGATTAGGTAAGTTTGGTACGATTTATTTCAAAAAAATCAGAGCCTTCTTTTGTATAATTCGATTTATTTCATATTAAATAACTTTTTTATTGGATATATTTATGTTATACTGGTTAAAAGTCCATTTGCGAGGTTTTATTATGGTACTTCATCTAGTCTGGCTTATCCCTGCTGCTATATTTGCTCTATTATGTTATCGAGAACCCAGAAGTTTATTCAATGCTTATCTCCTGACCTTCACTCTTATGATGATGGGAATTGTTTTAGCAGGGCTTACGATTGTTAGTCTTGAGCGATTTATTGGCTATACACCAGCTATTATCTTGTTTTTGGCAATACCCTTTAGTGTTTTCGCTTCTACTGTTTATTTGCTTTTTAATGGTCGCAAAATGGTGCAGCTAGAGGGGCTTAGATTGGCCAATCTACTATCGCTTCTCTACGGCCTAGCTATCGTGGGGGTGGGTCTGTTGCATTTTTTCGCTCCACGGTCATTTCTTGCAAATTTGATTTCCTTCGCTGATCTGCTCCTATTTTACGGAACCTTTCTCTATCTTTCCTATATCATCTACGCATTCTTTTTAAATATTTTTCCAATCAAGAAAGAGCCCCAGACTATCATTATCCTCGGCTCAGGATTGTTTGGGGACAAGGTACCTCCCCTACTGGCTCAACGCTTGGATAAAGGGCTAGCCATCTATGAGAAGTTTAATCGGAAGCCAGTCATCATTGTTTCTGGCGGTCAAGGAGATGACGAGTTAATTTCCGAAGCAGAGGCCATGGCAAGATATTTGATGGAAAAAGGAGTCCCAGCTGACAGTATTCTCCTTGAAAATAGATCTCGCACAACATTTGAAAATCTCACATTCAGTAAGCAGCTTATGTTAGCACAGGGACTAGAGCAAGATCGGGTTGTCCTTGTCACAAATTCTTTCCACGCGCTACGTGCTGGCATCTACATGAAACAGGTTGGTCTCAAAGGCCGCAGTATTGGTTCTCGCACAGCCTTCTATTTTCTTCCCTCAGCTTGGATCCGAGAAACCGCTGGTTTGATCCGTATCTACTGGAAATGGCATGCTTTTATCATCGGAAGTCTGCTGCTTCGCTACCTTTTCTTCCTATTTTAGACATTATTTTCATTGTAAAAATCCTTATAAAAAGGTATAATCAAGGTAAGAAAAAAATGGAGGTCCGTCTATGATGAAATTTACCATTGATCAAAGTTTAGCAGAACTTGGCATTAAGAGTGTGGTCCTTGGCATTGCTAGAAACGTTGATCCTCAAGCAGCTTTATCAGAAGCCTTTCTCCAAAAACAGAAGGAAGCCGAAAACTGGGCTTTAAACTGCAATCTAGCAGAAATCACTGACCATCCGACTATCCAAGGCTACTGTGATTTACTGCAGAAAGTTGGGCGCAGTGTTAAAAAGAACCCACCAACTGTACCAGCTCTGATCCGCAATATCCAACACCGTGGCTCCATTCCAAGGATTAACAGTATCATTGATGTATATAATGTAGAAGCCCTGCATTCTCTTCTGGCTATCGGCGGGCATGACCTTGATAAAATCGGTGATGAGATTGAATTTACTGTCAGTCAGAAGGACGATATTTTCCTCCCTATCTTATCCAAAGAAAAGCATGTAGCTCCGACTGACTATGTCTATCGAGATGAAAAAGGCATCCTTGCTTGGATTGACGTCCGTGACAGCGACCTTTATAAATTTGATGATAGCACCAAAAATGCCATTTTCATTATCCAAGGAAATGTCCATACATCTGTCCAAATGCGACTAGACGCCCTTGAACGCATTCACCAGGATTTAGCAGCAGCCATGCCACATCTCGAATTTGAAACCCATGTCGTTCAACTAGAAGATCTTTAAGAAACTGTTCACCCGACAAGCTTTTGGTTTAAAACTACATCAAAATGATTATTCAAAAAGGAAACTCAGCTGAGTTTCCTTTTATATATATCTAAATTTCTTTCTTATCCGAAAATTGGCTCATATACAAGTCATGATAGAATCCCTTGTCGGCCAGTAGCGACTCATGATTGCCCTGCTCAATGATTTGTCCATCCTTGAGCACCAAAATCTTGTCTGCTTCTTGGATAGTGGACAAGCGGTGTGCAATGACAAAGCTCGTCCGCCCCTGCATAAGAGTTTTCATGGCTTTCTGAATCAAGAGCTCCAAACGAGTATCAACTGAAGAAGTCGCCTCGTCCAAAATTAGAATCTTAGGATCAGCCAAGAGCGCCCGTGCAATCGTTAGAAGCTGCTTTTGCCCCAGCGAAATATTGCTAGATTCCTGATTCATTTCCATATTGTAACCACCTGGCAAGGTACGGATAAAGTGGTCCACGTTAGCTGATTTGGCGGCTTCCACAATCTCCTCATCGGTAGCATCAAGGTTACCAAAGCGAAGATTTTCCTTGATAGTTCCTTCATAAAGCCAAGCGTCCTGCAGAACCATACCAAATTGCTTACGATAGTCTTGGCGGGATAGCTGGCGAATATCGTGGCCATCCACGCTGATAGAGCCCTTGGTCACATCGTAGAAACGCATGAGAAGATTGATCAAGGTCGTCTTACCAGCTCCAGTCGGCCCAACAATAGCCACCATTTCACCCGGCTGGACTTCCAGATTAAAGTTGCGAATCAGCGGCTTGTCTGCCACATATTGGAAATCTACATCTTTGAAGCTGACTTGACCAGTCAAGTCCTTGTCTAGCTGGACGGTATTATCCATGACTTCATCTGGCTCATCCAAAATCTGGAAAATCCGATCCAGCGAAGACTTGGCACTCTGGAGCTGTCCTGCCAGCTGGGTGAGGTTTTGAATAGGCTGATTGACCTGCCAGACGTACTGGACAAAGGCCTGCATATTTCCGATGGTCAGCTGACCAGCAATAACCTGTAAACCACCAACCAGAGCCACAATGAGATAAGTCAAATCTGAAATCCCATTAAGAACAGGCATCATGAGCCCTGAGATAAAGCTAGCTTTAAAGCCGACTTCCTGCAAATTTTGAGTAATAGCTCGAAAATCTTCAGCCGAGGTCTCTTCCCGACCATAAAGCTTGAGAACATTGAAGCCAGACAGATTTTCTTGGACGAAGCCATTCATAGCACCCAAAACATCTGCCTGTTGCTTAAAATAGGGCTGGGATTTTTTGAGGATGAATCTAGCTCCAAAATAAGTCAGAGGAATGCTGACGATAACGATCAAGGCCAGCTGGATATTCAGATAAAGAACCATCCCGATGACCAAAATCAGGGTCATGACGGCATTGACCACCTGCAAAAAGCTTTGTTGGAGAGCATTTGAGACGGTCTCCACATCGCTGGTAAAACGCCCAATCAGATCACCGAACTGGTGCTTGTCAAAGTAGGAAACAGGAATTCGATTGATTTTACGACTGAGCTCATTACGCATGTCGCGAACGGTGCTCTGCACAGCATTAGTCATAAAATAGTTAGAGAAATAGGCACCAATCTCATAAAAGAGGGCACGAATAAAGTAAAGCAGCATGATCCAAGCCACATAGCTGCTATTGATGGCTGCACCGGGCACTCCCTTGGCCATATCCAGCAGATTTTGTGTCAGCTCTGTGATAGCAAGCCCTAGGACAAAAGGCTCTAGGACACTCATGACCACACTGACAATCTTGAGGAAGACTGCAAGAAGCACGGCGGCTTTATAGACTTTTAGATAGCCCCATAAGCGGACAAAACTATTTTCTTTCATCTCTTCCTCCTATTCTTCTGTTAGTGATTGGCTATTGAGCTGAGAATTGGCAATTTCACGATAGATTGCATTATTTTCCATCAGCTCCTCATGTCGGCCTCGACCCACGATCTCACCCTTGTCTAAGACAATGATTTGATCTGCATCCATAATGGTTCCAACCCGCTGAGCCACGATAAGAACCGTTGCATCCTGCGTCACTTCCTTGAGTCGGCGGCGCAAAGTCGCATCTGTCTTGTAGTCCAGAGCAGAGAAGGAATCATCAAAAATATAAATATCTGGCTCCTTGACAACCGCACGCGCAATGGACAGACGTTGCTTTTGACCACCAGATAGATTGCTGCCGCCTTCAGCCAAATGCGTCTCGAAGCGCTCTTCTCTGCTCTCAATAAAGTCGCGAGCTTGAGCCACATCTGCTGCTTGATTGAGTTCCTCAGAGCTAGCATCTTCCTTACCATAGCGGATATTTTCAGCGATCGTCCCAGTAAATAGCAGAGCTTTCTGCGGGATAAAACCAATCTTCTGACGGAGGGCTTTGAGATTATAAGCGCGGACATCCACACCATCCACCAAAATCTTGCCTAAAGTCACATCATAGAAACGTGGAATCAGCTGAACCAAGGAAGACTTCCCAGAGCCTGTTGAGCCGATAAAGGCGATCGTTTCCCCCGGCTTGGCCTTGAAGGAAATATTATGTAGGACAGGATTTTCTGTCTCACCTGGATAGGCAAAGGTTACGTTGTCAAATTCCAGATAGCCATGAGTCGCAGTTTCCGTGATCCCATTCTCATTTGGATCGATGGAAATCGGCATATCCATGACTTCCTTCAGCCGCTCACTAGAGACCGCCGTACGTGGATACATGGTAAAGAGACTGGACAGGAGCAAGAAGGACAGAAGGGCATGAAAGCTGTACTCAATAAAGGCAACCAAATCTCCGATTTTCAGCTCGCCGCTGCCCAGTGGCTTAAGAGCAAACCAGACAATGGCCACAATCATAGCAATGATAATCTGCACAAAGAGAGGCTCCGTCAAACCCGTCAATTTAAAGAGACGGTTGGAATTCTCCGCATAGATTTCATTTTCATTCGCGAAGCGCTCTTCCTGAAATTCCTCACGGGCAAAGGCTCGAATGACCCGCAGACCGGTCAGATTTTCCCGAGCATACTGGTTGATCTTGTCCAGCGTCTTCTGCTGCTTTTCAGACAGGGGACGCGTCTTGATCGCTACGTACCAGACTACGATTGCCAAAAATGGCACTGAAATCGCCACAATCCAAGCCATGGACGGACTGGTCAGGAAAATCATGAGAATGGACGACAGCATCATGATAGGCGTGATAGCTCCCATCTTGAGCGTTTGCTCAGCAAACTGCATGAGGACAAAGGCATCACTGGTAATCCGCGTCACCAGCGAAGAAACGCCAATCTGCTCGTACTCATGATGGGAATACTCCTGCAGCTTATCATAGAGATCATTACGCATATCTCGCACCATGCTGGTCGTTAATTTCCCAGCGGCATAGGAAAGGACAATCCGCCCCAAAATCCCAAGGATAATAACCAGCAGCATAATAAAGCCCCAGAAATACAGACGTTCCCGATCACCTTGGTTAATCCCCTCGTCAATCATGCGCGCCAAAACCGTCGGCAGCCCTAGATTGACCACTACAAAAAAGATGGCCGACACAAAATCTAGCACCAACCACTTGGGGTAGCGTTTCAAATAAGACCAAATGTAAAGCATAATCCCTCCAATTTCTATAATAATAAAAAAGCACTGAAGAGTACTTTTCTTGATTATCCATGTAGCAGCCAACAGCTCCGCTACAATCTTTAACTGCTACTAGTATAGCAAATCATGACAAAAATTTCAAATAATCCTACCAAACAAAAGGCGAACAAATTCTCAAGCTTCCCAGCAGACATGAATTTGCTCGCTTTTTTGTGCCTTAGAGACAGACAAAGACACACAGCCAATTCCTTATAGGTAAGGTATAACGGAGAGTTTCAGTTATATCCAATCACCGACCTCACGATCGTCTCAATTCCTTATAGGTAAGGTATAACCTCAAAAGGGCTCAGGAAGAAGCGAAAGCTCTTGGCCTACCGAGTCTCAATTCCTTATAGGTAAGGTATAACAAAACCTGATAAACCCGGCAAGCCAAGCGAACCAGGGAAACCGTCTCAATTCCTTATAGGTAAGGTATAACGTACAGGTTCTATTCAGTAAAGATTCAAGAGGTAACTCTTGTATAACGTCTCAATTCCTTATAGGTAAGGTATAACGAGGACAAAAACGACAGGGATTACGAAAGATTGACTCGCCAAGAGTCTCAATTCCTTATAGGTAAGGTATAACGGCATGATCAGGAATGTCCTCCATGAAAAGGTTCCCGAAAATCTTACGTCTCAATTCCTTATAGGTAAGGTATAACAACAGCATTTTCGCTGTTTCTAGATTGATTGTATCAAAAAATAGGGCTTTTTTCAAGATTTCAATGAAAAAAGTCGGTCGATCTTTTTTGTCCTAACGCTTATAAACCGCTTGGTTGACAGCTTTTAAAAAGGAGGCAAAAAATCGAAAAGATCGACCGACTTTTTGAAAGACAAAATCAGAAAAATCGCATGAAGAAGACACTTCATGCGATTAGATTATTAGCTAGGGCACTACAGCAACCACCTAAAGGATAAACTCATTCGATTCGACTATTCCGATTTGGAGCTTCTTAGTGTATTTTGGAGATTCCAACTGATAAATCTGTACAGAATCTGTCTGAGGTTCTATAATGTTGGCTAATTCCTTTTGTAAAGCACTCAGCTTTGCTGGAGTAATATGCCCTTCAAAGACCGACTTCTGCACATGAACCAAGTATTTCCGACAGGTCTTTAAAACCTTGGCCACGCGCTTGCGATGCACATCATATGTCAAGATAATATACATTTATTTTCTCTTTTTGAAATAGAAGAAACAAATTGTCGAAAGAAGAATGAGCAAAGTAAGCCAAGATGAATACGCCAGACTCAGATTACATATTGTCAAACAATTATCCTGCAGTTCTTTGATATTCGGAATAATTGCTAATGTAATACTTAAAACAGTGAGTACTATTACCGTCTCATTCAATTCATTACTTGCTTCCGTCTGGCTGATACCATGCAGTTCACTGATCTGACTATCTAGGAGATTGATATGCTTCTCGATATAGAGAGAAGTTTGCAGCAATTCGTAGATTTCCACCGCCTGCTCCTGCGGGCAAAGTTCCGGAAGCAGATATTGATTTTTAAAGGTCGTGTAAGCCTTCTGCAGCTTCAGTTTATCAGAAACTCTAGCATTGACCTTATCTCCCGCATCCTTGGAATACTTCAAAATACCAATCCTCTGACTGAGCGTGATCAAAGCCAAGTCCAGATATTCCGTCAAAAAGTAGCCTTTGAGGAAAAACTCTGGAAAATCAGAGCCACTCATAAAAATCATCGAATGCTGACTGGCCATATAAAGACTTCCTTCAGCTGACCACCTCGTATAGAGAAGCTTTTCCAGCTCTGTCTTTAGCATATCTCGACTCAGACATGTTGAATCTCCCTTATCAACATATAAAATGCTATAAAGAAGCTTCATCTCCTCTAAACTCTGCTCCGAATCATCAAAATTCGCCCAATTCGCCGTTTTATAAATCAAGTCCTCTACTTCAGGAACCATCATATAACTCATCACATACATACGGTCATCAATGATGATTTCCAGATGAGGCTTAGACTCAAATTGTGAAATATCCTCTGGGAATATCGCTTCCTCTGGCAAGCCAAAGAAATCCTGTAAGATTTCTTTCGGAGCCGACATGATCCCATAGGACAAAAGCAAGTCGGATTCCCGTGGTTCCTCCTTAATTTTGTCACTCTTAATCAGCTCAATATTATTAGGTGAGACTGAATAACTCCGAAGAGCAGGCAAAAAAGGAGCATAGAGATGACGACCATACTGGTTGATGTTTTTAATATCTTCCAATTTATCTTTGCAACGATTTTCCATTGAAAAAATCAGGAAACCTGCTTCTAAATTTGGAAAATAACGAAGCATGATATAATCAAGCGTTAGGTTGTAACACTTGAGTTCGCTGTATTTATTATAATAAGAAATCCGATACACATCACCTTTTTCTAAGCCAGTATAAGCATAGTTTGTGACCAGCTCTGGATTTCGGAAAATTAGCTCCTCTGCTTCTTTATTAAAATATCGGCGATAAGCGTACTTTAATCGCTCCCTTTTTTCACCAGCTTCTACGTTTAGATAGGGTAGTTCATTGGCATCTTGGCTGAGTTCCTTCCAATTGGAAGACTTCGGAAAAGACTCCAGCCCCTTGGCCGCAAAGGGCAAGACAAAGATATGGTGACTGTACGCAGGATGATTCTCAGACATAAATAACCTCCGATTAAGACATTCATCATGAAAACACTTCCAATATACCATAAAAAACTTGCTCCCGCAAGTTTTTTCAGTTGAATAAACCAATTCCTTATAGGTAAGGTATAACCTGGAGCACAAAATCAGTTACTCAGTGTATGCTGACGATATTACGTCTCAATTCCTTATAGGTAATGTATAACGGATACTTTAAAAAAAATTAAAAGAATTATTAAAGGAAGGTCTCAATTCCTTATAGGTAAGGTATAACTGCCGAAGCAGTCAAAGATATTGGATTCAAAGATAGTTTTGTTCCTGTCTCAATTCCTTATAGGTAAGGTATAACAAGATTAAAGAAAACATCAGTTATATGGCCCGACAATGGATGTCTCAATTCCTTATAGGTAAGGTATAACACAAGTAAAAGCGCTTCAAGATGTAGTAAAACAACAGAAGGCAAACAATGCTGAATGGTCTCAATTCCTTATAGGTAAGGTATAACGGATAATTCTATTTCTAAGGAGTCTGGGTATAAACGAGATATTGTCTCAATTCCTTATAGGTAAGGTATAACGTAAACGTTTGGGGTCCTAACGCCGAAAATTTGGCGAAATACACTACGTCTCAATTCCTTATAGGTAAGGTATAACAACAACAGCATTTTCGCTGTTTCTAGATTGATTGTATCAAAAAATAGGGCTTTTTTCAAGATTTCAATGAAAAAAGTCGGTCGATCTTTTTTGTCCTAACGCTTATAAACCGCTTGGTTGACAGCTTTTAAAAAGGAGGCAAAAAATCGAAAAGATCGACCGACTTTTTAATAGTATTTGTAGGGTTTAAAGCGTTTTAAGTTCCCATCCTGCTGTAAGATTCTCTTAAACTGACGAATGTCGTGCTGGATGAGCTGGGCATAGGTATAGGTCGAGCCTCCCATGACTAGCCTCGTCTGTAGTTTTTCCTCAAAACTTCGCAAGACGATATACTTCCCTTCCCGATTCAAATAAACCGAGCCATCTTCCCTTTCTTCAAAATGCTCTGTGGCATTAATTTGATGTTTATTGATCAAACTCAAAATCACTCGATCCACGATAACCGGCTTCATATAATCCGCAAAATCCAGATGCAAACTGTAAGGACGATTATTTGAAGCATGGAGCACTCCAATTTTAGGATCCAGTCTAGCCTGCCAGATCAGGCGCAGAACACGACTATACAAAATCGTATTGCAAAAGCTAATCAAAGCATTTAGTGGATCTCGAGGTGGCCGCTTGGTTCGCTTAACAAAAGAAAAACCACTTTGATTCAGAATCTCATTGAAGATAGGGTAGTATATCTGCTTGACCCGTGCCTCTAAAAGCATCAAATCATCGACCGACTTTTTGCGATGAACTTCCTTAATCGCCATCGTCAAGTCTTCCTCAATCTCTAAAAGAAGCTTATTGGACTTATATCTTTTAAGATAATAGCGACAGTTTGCCCGCAGATTATGAAAATGCGATAACTCAAACTGCCTGGACAACAGCAAACGCTTCTCCTCGTCCAGATATACTTGGCACTGCTTCAATAAAAGCGGAGCAGGACTCTTCATAGACTCAGGAATAAGGTAGGCTTGGATATTGCCAAAGCCATTATGAACGACCAAAGGGATCCTCTTTTGAGCCAAAAGCTTGAGCCTCCGCGGTGCAATAATGACATCCGAATAAATATCAATCTGCTCCACTGCCTCTATCGGCAAATGATACCGATGTTCCTCATTTTCAAATAGTAGCGAATAATCCTTTTGATTTAAAATGCCACCTTCGACTATATGATACTGACGATTGACAAAATTTAGCTGACTAGGATGCCAACCAGAATAATAACTGAGAGGAGTATACTGATGCTTCTGGCAAATCACCTCTCCTTCCCTAAGGAGAAAATCATAACCTAAGACCCTACGATTCATAGAAGCAAAGACACCGCTCTTTTTCTGATTGATTTCTAAATCGAAATCGCGTACCAAAACCTCCGTCGCTTCTTTGTAAATAGCCTGAGCCTCACTCTTACTTTTGCAATAAATATAGATATTATCAGCATATCGAAGCCAGTTCCAGCCCTTACTCTCTAAAAATTGATCGAAATCCCTCAGATATAGATTGCTTAAAACAGGACTGATGGCGCTCCCCTGAATTAAGCCGATTGTATTCTCATGTATTTGCCCTTGATACGAAACACTTGCATACAGGTAAGCAGTTAGCAAATCAAGTACCCTGCGATCTTCCAATATCTCGCCTAGCTGAACCTGAAGTTTCTCAAGATCAATCTGGTCAAAATAATGATGGAGATCAATTTCAACAAGGTGATGAAGATTTTTGCTTAGAAATTGTTGCACGCAAAAAACAGCAGCCAGCACGCCCTTATTTTCCTGATAAGCAAAACAATGTTCTAAAAAGCTATCATTAAGGTAGCGATTTAGCTTCTGTTCCAACAATCGCAAGATGAAGCGGTCTACTGTTCCAAATGAAGAAATTTTTCTCTTGCCACCTGACTTTTTGATAAAGTCTGTTTGGTAAATCAAGCTCGGCCGATACTTTCCTTGCTCTATTACCTTCCGAATACTCTCTGAGTTCATCGACCAATAATCTGCTAATTCACTCAAAAGCACACCATCACTACCTACTCTATTTGGCTTACCTGATAGATGCAAGAGTGCTTCTCTTTAATTTCTTTTCGAAAATAGCTCTTCTAACGAAAACATCTCACTCACCAAGCAGTCTTTGGATGATACGACTTGATAATCTGACATCATCTAGCGCATTATGCAGCCTTCCTTCGAAATGCGAGACTAAATCCAGTCGGTTTCCAATGGGTTCAAATCCTCTTGCGTACAAAAGACTGGCAACATCAATAATAGGGAAAGGAGCCAAAAATGCTCTATTTTTCCTATCCTTTTCTACCATCTTATGGAAAAGCCGACTCTCTACAGGAAAGGGTACATCTGCAAAGCAACGCGCGGAAGTCCGATAGGTACACCATAGCTTCCAGACCTCTTCCAAAAGTTTCTCTTCTGTAGCAAAGACTTGATAAACTCCGATGTAGGGAATGACATGTTCCAACACCCAGGCTTCTTTTGTCTCCGCGATCTGCTTAGGTACACCACCGTAGAAAGAAGCTACTTCCGTTCCATCTAGCTTTGTGACTATGACAGCCATCGTCAGCAGAGGACCATAAAGACCATCCACCTCAGCATCTACAATAAAACGATACTCCATTTAATATCTCCATTTCTGAGAAAAAGACCAAAGCTTATCAGTAATAGCCTCCGACTTTTGATCAAGATTGTCAAAAAAGTTTTCCCATTCTCTCAGCAATTCATGCGTTTCTGAAAAATCAACATCGTTTTTGCCAGTATAGCCCTTCATCATTTTTTCCAATTGATGAAGGGTAGTTTTTAATTTTTCGTAAGTGTTAGATTTTTTCTTCTGCAACTTCTCACAGCTAATTTTAGCTGCATAGATTGGAATGGAGCGTAGTTTTAACGTGAAGCTATCTTGGTTTCTCATGCATACTTTAATAGCCTTATCATAGCAATTCAAGCTGTCTTCCATTTTTCCCTCAAAGCGATAATAATTAGCAAAATTCCAGTACACGATTTCCATAGGATGGTAAAAAATTTTCTCCGTATTGACCAACTTTGTTGCGTGATTTCGCTCGTGAGATGAAAAGAACTCTCGATAGACTGGATGTTTAACAAAAACAGTATAAAGTAGTTTAGCAAAGTCTATATCCTGCTGATAAGCCTCAGTCATGATTAAAGAGTAATACATGGCATAGAACTGTTGACTAATGGTTGTCTCTTGTCGCTCAACCCTATCCCAAAAATCTTGAATCACAACCTCATCTATCTCACTATCCATCCTATGATCATAGTCAATCGCTAAAATCAACCAATGAAGCGCAGCTTTAGCATCCTTTCTCAGAAGTTCAATTCTGCTACGGTATTGCCGATGGCGCTCTAACTCTCCAGGAAAACTAGGATACTGCTGCAAGCCTTCATCAGATAAACGGATGATAGTCTCTAATTTAAAATCTTCCTGCTGGGCTTGAAATAAGAGACTATAGATTTCCATACAGAGAACATCCCCATAGTATTCGGACTTCAAGGTTTGAAAATAATTTGAAATTGAATCATAAGCCAACAATAAATCTAGCAGCTCTTTAAAAATAGCTTGGAGATCTGCCATTAATAGGGAAGCTTTTTTATACTGACCACTGTCAATATAAAATACAGCGAGTTTTTCCTTGATTCGGTAGAGGCTAAAAAGATTTTCTAAGCTATTTTCAGAAATCTTTACCAATTCCAAACTTTGAGAAATGACTTGACCTGCTTGACAGGAACGGCCAGAACGCAGGTATACATCGCTTAGTTGCAGGAATACTTCAAAGGCAAACAACTAATATGGATACTTATTATCTCTCAAAAGTGGCAGTAGTTGATCACAAATCTCTGTAAATATCACGATAGATTTCTCATAATCATCCTGTCTCGCCGTATAAGCTAAAATCTCCGAAGCAAACTGTTTTAATTGCGACTTCAGTACTCTATAACTCAGATACTTCATTCGGTCGACAATCAGATATAAATATGTTCCCTTGGTCTTTATAGTTTGGGATGTATAATATTCCATCAAAGCTTCTGATACATCGTTTTGAGCAAGCAAATATCGGATGCGACTATCTGAAGATAACGTTGACAGAGAAAATACATAAGAATCCTCAAATAAATTGCGCAAGACTGCTCTCTGATCTCGAAAAACTGGAAGATCTCGCAAATACATCCGCCGAATATTCGAAGCAAAATCCGCCAAAATTAACCTTTGTGATTCCGTCGCTTTTTTCAACTGAAATTGAACATCTGTCCCGGAACGATAGCTGACTTCACTTGTTTTTAAACTCGTTGTAAAGGAACGCTTATATTCAGACTCGTTAATATGGACAAACCCCTCTGTACCTTTTCGAGCTACACGACTGGCAATGACAATATCCAATCTAACATCACCATATTTTGCCTCTAATAGCTGCGTGAGTTGCACGAGACCCTCGGATAAGATTTGTAAATACAGTTGTCGATTATCCCCATTTCCCTGCCACTCAATATTTTCAAAAAAGATATAGCGCGCATCCGTCTGATTTTTAAATTCAATCAATTTAGGAATAACATATTGCTTTTTCTGATTTGGGGTCATATTCATCGCATGATTTAATGAATCATAATTAAGAATGCTAGAAAAGTTAAAGTTTTTAATAGCAGCCTTTTCAACTAGCACACCACCAAGAAAAGAGTAAATTTCCTCTCTTTGAGACTCAGAATCGGCAAATTTCCCACTTTCATCTAGCCACAACTCAAATTGTTTCATAAAAGCTTCCTCTGCTACTCTAACTGTCCGAAACCAACATTCGTTTTAGCACCAATGCCTACATCAGTCAAGATAGTTTTAAATAATTCTATTTTTTCTTTAACCGTAATCTGAAGTCCATCCGAAAGCTGAAGTCCATCCGAAAGCAGACAATCGTTCAGATAAAAGCCAAATTCAAAAGAGACTCCTGGCTTAACCTTCAGACAGTTGATTGGAATAGGATTCTTGATAATATCACTATGAGGCGTGATGAATTCCAAAGCTAAACACTGTTGCTTCGTATTTTTTTTAGAGGTTGGACAGGGATAAGCATCTAAAAAGACATCATTATCTTCGAAAATATCATCTTTCAAGCCATAAACTTCTTCATCAGAAAGTCCTGGTTTAAGAAGTGACTTAATATACTTCATCTTTTGTTGATTAATATCATCTTTGGTATCTTCTTTCGTAGGAAAGACGCTTTTCAGTACCCCTTTGACTGAGGAGCCCGGTATATAGGGCAGTCCAGTCACATAATCAAAAGAAAAGCCAGAATAAATAGAACCCTTTGATTTTAAATCATGAGGATTGCCCGTTCCTATCATAAGGCCAGGATAAATGGTTTCCAAAGAAAAGGTTTGGAAACTTGCTACATCTTTTGAAGCATTTTTCAAATGCTCCAGAGGTGATAGAGAAAGGTCAAATTCAAAATCCTGCAAAGCCTTATTTCTCTCACGAAATTGCTCTTCACTAGATTTTGAATCACCCAGTTCATAAACTAGACCTGATTTTTCTTTCCGTTCTTGTAAGCCTTTAAAATATTCATGATAGTAGATATAAGACATGTTTTTCGAATTAAACATCATCCTTACCCTCCATTTTTCTCGTCTTCCTTGACTTTTTTATCCTTTGACTCAATTTCAAACAAATTTAACCCTAGTTTGATCGCAATCGCTGCATGCAATACATCTTCTTTGATAGCGAAACTCTCATTATCATTTTTGAACGCTGTCACATACTCAAACAAGGTGGTGGCCGTAATAGCTGTGTTTTCTTTCTTCAAAACTTCCAAGATCATAACAGGTAGCTTGGTGCGATCTTCTTTGGCATTTTTTGATGCAGCCGAATAGTAGGCAACTGCTGCTGGGAGGCTTCCCATAGTAACCGCTGCTCCAAAAGAAGCGATATATCCTCTAAACTCATTAGGAATTGGCTCCGTAAGCTCCTTTTCAATCACCTCAACAGCAATAGGAAGCAACCGATTAATTCTGTTCTTATCCATTGTTTGCTCCTTCTTCATTTCCTGAAATTACTTTAATAACCTTGCAAAGTCCATAACCTACGGAAGCATTTGCACCAAACTGGATGATTTTATCTCTCACCAAATCTGTAAAAACCTCTAAAAGGTTTTCTGGCTCACTGGTTGAATCCACCACTGCAAAATAAAAAATCGACTTATGGGGCACAACTTCCTCATACCACAAATTAGTTTGTTCTCCGACACTATTTCGAGCAATTACTGGTAAACCATATTTTTCGTAGCAAGAATTATCTACGTCCAGAGTTATCTTCTCATCGACACCTTTTATATCTTCTATTGAAACAGATTCTAACTGAAAATTTTCAATCATTTGGTTAAAATCTTCACAGGCTGTTTTCGGAGCATGTATTGAATAAGGCTTATCCCCACCACTTACCGAACGAATTGGCAGGGCTAGTAGATTCGCGCTAAGAAATTTTAATGATCCTGAAGTAGTACTCCCATTTTCGTCCGAACCGAATATTCCCTTAATGCTCGATAAGTCATTTTCTTTAAAGAAGGCCCTCAGAGCACCTTTAACGCCTGAGGAGTTGATCGTCGGGAATCCCGTCACAACATCTCGCTCCACTTCGTTATCAATGATGTTAAAATTAACATCTCCATTTCCTACATGCAAATTTGTTAAACATTCAATGACAAAAATTTTTGCTTTCATTTTTTACTCCTTACTCCCCTGTAATTTTATAAATAGTATTATAACCTGCTGGCTCTAAACCAGTTTTTACCGAAATAGCATCATCACCATAAAAGACACTCCCTGCCTTATAAAGAAGGCTAGTTCCTTGTAAATCAAGTCCTTTTAGACGATTTTTACTAAGGTCTGTATGAAGCTGGCGAACTAATTTTTCCTCTAAAATTGCAAAGCTTTGAACATCATCTAACAGGCACACATCTGATAGGCAGTATTGCCAAGTCTGACCTTGTGGAGTATGCTTCTGGAAATGCTCTGTTATATCACTTTCTAAATTATCTTCCGATTCTTGAACAGAAACCTTGAAAAGGGTGCCTTTCTGCCCCATAGGAACAATACTGTCTTTCAATGTAATATTACCATTAACCTTTACATAAACTGCAAACTCGTAGCCCTTATGTAGCTGATGTACCTCTCGCTTAAATAGACGGTCAGCATCATAATTTTTGAGTAGTTTTTCTAATTCTTCTTGAAAGTGGTTTTTTTCCTCTTTGTTATACTTTTCTAACAAATCCATAAAATTAGTTATAAACTCGGTTAAACTAAGATTGCTGTTCCTATCTAAACTAGAATCCTCCTGTTTCATATCTTCATTCACAAACAACTTACACAAAGCCTGAATATTTTTCTTTAGCTCCTGCAGATCATTCTGCGTAACACGCCTTACACCAGTCGCTACCTTAGTCCTAAAAATATCTTCGACTGCTTCTAAATGACCTGTATCAATATTATAATAGCCATCCCCATATCCTTCTTTAGGACTATATTCCTTAGATTTAGGAAGAGCGATTTTACCAAAACTAGTCGATACTTTAATTTTTTCTTCTAGTAGCATTGGTGCAAACTGTTCAATCCCCTCTTTTCCTTGCTTATTGTTAAACGGATTTGGTATGACAATTTCCTCACTATTTTTTAGCAGAAAGATGGGAGAGATTTTTTCTAATTTTCCGAAATGTTGTACACTTCCATTTAGAGAAAAACTCGTATCTCCGATTAGAGCTTCGATTTTATTTCGCGTATCGTCACCATACTGAAAATCCTGCTTCAGCTGAATCCCATGACTGACTAAGATAAGATAGCGTATCATCCCAAAGACTGTGGACTGCTCAGGAACGCGGTTAGTACGGATAAAATAAGGGGCATATTCATCCTTCGAATAGGTAGTTTTACCGACAAAGCTAAAGTGTCTGTCTGAACCAAAAGAATAGTCTCCTAGCGGTCTAAAAGTTACAAGATAGTCTGTCATCACTTACCTCCCTGCCAAAACTTCACCAGAAATAAGATAGCTTGCAACTCTTTTGTATAGAATTCCCCTATACTTATGTTACGTTTTGTACAAATCCCATCAATCTTTTCTTTCGTCTCTGGCTTATCTTTATATTCTTTTAAATAGTTGTTATAGAAAAATTCAGCTATATTTTCCAGATAGTCATGATAATCCAACTGGTTTGGATTGTTAAAATTATTTAAAAATCTGGTTTTATATTCTTTAAGGTTAAATGCATTCTGTGCAGTCTTCTCAAACAACAGTTTAAAAACTATTTCTGTATCTTGCAGATTATAGAGAACCGATTCCAGTGCTTGATCGTTCGTAGTTGCTCGATATTTTATCAGATTATCTATGGCCTCCAACTTCTCATTTTCTACCATCAATTGAACGGTTTTTCCGCTGTGTTTTACCAACTCTATCCCTAGACGATTACCTCCACTGATTTCACTACCATTCGGACGTTTACCGCAACTTTCTTTAGCCTTATAAAGTTGAACTCTAGCTCTTTCCAGCGCTTCATATAGAGGATATTTGACATACTGAACAGCAACACCAAAAGACAAGCTGACATTGATGCTATCATCTGGCAGATTTACTTCTTCCAGACCTTTTCTCAATGTTTTTTTGAACATTTCGTCCAATTCACTACATAAGGAGAAAAGAGAATGAACAGGAGCAATAAACAGTAAATCATCCCCACCAGCATAAATAGTCATCCCCCCATATTTTCCAACAAGTTTAGCTGCTTCACCAGCATAGTCTAAACATGCCCTCGAAAAAATGTTTATTCTCTCAGACTGTTTAGAGATTTCTACATCTTTACATAAAGCTTTCAAAAGAGTTCCGACCTTATCCCCATCCGAATTAACGACTGCATAGTATTCGCTTCTGGTCGGTACTACCTCACCATCAGGGACCTCTTCAGAAGAGTTTTCCTCTTTCTTTCGAGATAGAGCTATATCTTCAATTGATTTTAAATCAGAATCACGATCTGGATGTTTTATAACCAACTGACTATTTGGTTTGGTATCTGTAAATAGCTTACTTTCTTTAATATAGATATTCCGATTGCCTTTCTGGCCTGCAAAGAATGGAGCAAATAAATTCATATCTGTTCTTCCCTTACCTGCTGCCATTAGCTCCAGCGCATCCAAAGCATCATTCAGTATTATAGCTATGTTATTTCCATCTTTTCCACTTTTTTCTATAATTTCATTCATAGTTTCATTCATAGTTTCTTCATTAAGAATAACAAAATCAATTCTCAGATAATTGTTAATAAAATTCTCAATCTGCCCTGAATTAAACTCTCCAAAATTCTCAGTCATTTCCTTCTTTACTGCTGAAATTATCTTCTGTAATTTTTCCTCAGTTACTGTATTATCATCAACTGAAAACAAAATCCGATCATGATAACGACCAATACCATCTTCTTGTGGGTTTTGATTACTATTAGAGTCATAAAACGGTGAAAAAATCTTGACATTTGGAATCTCAACAAGTTTTTCACAGAGTTTCTTTGTCACCGTTGAGAAAAAATAACTGCCAAACCACAAACCTGCCGGAGAGATCGCCTCTCCAATGGTTTTAAAAATCGGACCTATTGTAATACCTATATATTGCATTTATTTCGTCTCCTTTTTATTTGACTTCAACCACTTGAGGAAGTTCTATTTCTTTCCTTTTTGATCCATCTTTTGTTGCTTCATTATTGGCTAATTTTATCGTAATTTTGTTCCTTTTTTCGTTATAATATTTAACAGCTTCTTCTAAAAAATCTTCTAAACAAAACTCATTTGAATCTGGAGTATATAATTCTAGTTCCTCTGGCTTTTCTTTTGGCTGAATACCATGAACGTGCCCCCTTTTTTTATCAAGTTCATAGGTAAAAACAAATTCTTTTTCCCATATCCTCTCATCAATTTTTTTAGGAATAATATAAACAATATTATTAATCACCTTAAATGTTAAAGGAGAAGGAAAACGTTCGATAGTTTCAGCAGTATGTGAAATTTTAATATTCACATCAACTGGACCACCATTTTTCCTTCTTTGATCCTTAAAAGCAAAGGAAGAAGATAGACCAAGCAGTGCTCTAACATAACACTCTTTATGGCTATTAATTTGGGATTCCTGTGTTACTTTGTTTTGATTTGAAGAGTATGGATTATCTATAATTTCTGTTTTTAAAGCAGCTTTTTCATTTTTTATTCCCTTCTCATTCATATATATAAACAAAAAACCTTTTATATAGTTCTTATGATTAATCCCTCCTTTAATAATCTTATAGAAGTTTTCAATGACTCTAAAAATCATTTTTGCCGCATCAAACTTAGATAACTTCTCAGATAGTTTTTTACAATCTATCTTATATAATGTTTTTAAACCAAACTCTTCCATTAAGATTTTTTCAACATTTTCTTGTTCAACCTGATCATTTTTCTCAGGATCAATTACAGTAAAACTACCGTACCCTTTTCCTTGAACAGCCCCAAAATTTGTCACTATGAAAAATTTTTTGATATGCTTAACTATCAATTTCTGAAGAGTAGGGTCAAAACAAGTAAAGACGATTTTAGGATTAGTTATGACCATTCTTTTTTGATCCTTAGCATAATAGAGAGGGATATCAACATATTCATCTGCAACTTTTTCATCTATCACCTCTTTCTTTTTTGCTATAAACTTCATCTTATAAGGTAACAGTTCATAGGTTGCAAGTTCCTCTGGTTCCTTCGTCCAAAGATATTTATCAAATTTCGGCTTCACTTCACTAGCCCTAAGAGTAGCTCCTTTAGCATTAGCACTAGGCTGGAAATGAATAATTGGTGCATGACATTTTAAGTCAAGCTCTAACTTACAATTCCTAAATTCCATATCCATTTTATCCTCCTATTCTTCAATCACAAACATTCCGAATCCCATCGAATTCTTCTCACCAAGCCCAACTTGATAGAGGAAATCCAACACCTCCGCATCTCCTCTTATCTCAAATTCTCCTTTCCAACCCGTTATGAGATAATCTTTGTATTTGGTAACAAATTTATTTTTTAAAGAAAAATTTATCGGCTCTATATCAAATCTACCTGTCGGTACTTTATGACAATAAGCTTGATATTTCCTCGCAAAATTCTCTATGATTCTGCTATGGAATTCCGTATCAAATGGATTATAATACAATGTTTTTTTAGTCTCAGCATCTGTAGAACGAACCACCAAGGGAGAAATCATCCGAATCTTATAAGAAGTCCCCGTCAATTCCTTCTCTCCAATTTTTACATTTAAAATTTTTACAAGGTTTCGACCAATTCGCAATTCATCTAGATTTGACAAGGACTCTGCAATAGTCAATAAAATGGATTGATCAATCGTTCTAATTTCAAAACGCACCTTATCAATAAACTCTATTCGTTTTCCTTGCATTTTATATTGGCCTTGTAACAATGAAAATGTGAAGAGTTTAAAATGTTTACCCTCTAACTGATAGCCCCTCTCATGAAGTTGCGCGGACAAGTCTTCCTTATTTTTCAATAAACTATAAATCATCGATTGAAGGAGGTAATTATAGTTCACCGGCAAGATAAACTGATCTATTTTTTGCAGTTCAATCAATAATTGCATCCTAGTTTCCTCCTTAAATTAATATATGTTTGTCCTATAGTATTGATATTACATCAATTTGTAAACGCTGTCAAATCATAACATAAAAGTTTATCAGCTTTAGTAAACTAGAACATTCCTTCCAAGTCCCCTAATTCAATGAAGTCTCTTCAATCTTGATGTAAAAACTTTATTCCTAAAAATACAAAACACCCCCACAATAATTTGTGGGGGTGTTTTCGGGACTGTTTCAAACAAACTTCCTATTTTTTAATCGCCTTAACTCAACGAAAAGGCTTTAATACTAGGCTTTCAGTCCTAAGCAATCGATAAACGATTATTTAAGAGTAACTGAAGCTCCAGCTTCTTCCAATTTAGCTTTGATTTCTTC
>ERZ773004.427-NODE-427-length-26796-cov-5.953629_pt1 | contig 26796 bp, 13 predicted proteins | sample MGYA00580667_ERZ773004 | MGnify/ENA primary metagenome ERZ773004 (study PRJEB29015, sample SAMEA2737963) | human oral metagenome | biome: human oral; feature: human-associated habitat; material: dental | place: China | collected 2123 ... | reverse complement strand
TCTATTCATTGGTACCCGCGTTGTATTATATCGTTTCTCTACATCAAACCACAACCGAGCATTCCTCATCACGATGTGGGACGTAGTTGTATTATATCGTTTCTCTACATCAAACCACAACGTATCGCGGTCGATTTGGTGCGATGTGTAGTTGTATTATATCGTTTCTCTACATCAAACCACAACAAGACACACGCGCGAAATTTATGAGCGCATGTTGTATTATATCGTTTCTCTACATCAAACCACAACTTAAGTCCTCACCAGTGAAGTATTTTACGTTGTATTATATCGTTTCTCTACATCAAACCACAACCTGTTCCAGTTCTTCACGCCGCTTATTGCGTTGTATTATATCGTTTCTCTACATCAAACCACAACGCCACGGCATCTATGCTGCGCATCAGGTTGGTTGTATTATATCGTTTCTCTACATCAAACCACAACAGCCGTGTCAAGTGCCTGAAATGTGGGTGCGTTGTATTATATCGTTTCTCTACATCAAACCACAACCGTCGGTGGATTTTGCATCGTCCTCATTTTGTTGTATTATATCGTTTCTCTACATCAAACCACAACACGGCCTTTTGTTTTAACATTAAAAGCCTAGGTTGTATTATATCGTTTCTCTACATCAAACCACAACAGCCGTTCTCGCAGCCCTCGCGCACGTCCAGTTGTATTATATCGTTTCTCTACATCAAACCACAACAGGTAGCCTGCCGCTTTCAGCGTGTCATTGGTTGTATTATATCGTTTCTCTACATCAAACCACAACCTCAAATCCATCATATAACCACGATACTTGTTGTATTATATCGTTTCTCTACATCAAACCACAACTACACTCACATTTTCCCAATTAACTTGGTGTTGTATTATATCGTTTCTCTACATCAAACCACAACTGCTAATAGTTTGTTTTGTTCTCGTTTCTGTTGTATTATATCGTTTCTCTACATCAAACCACAACCAAGCGCAGGAAACGCTTAATCGGCTTGAAGTTGTATTATATCGTTTCTCTACATCAAACCACAACTCTTCCTCTACTTTTTTAGCCTTTTTTGAAGTTGTATTATATCGTTTCTCTACATCAAACCACAACAGCCATCGCGCGTGTCATGAACAGCATAGGTTGTATTATATCGTTTCTCTACATCAAACCACAACAGGACATTGTTCATTATCGCCTCGCGGTCTGTTGTATTATATCGTTTCTCTACATCAAACCACAACTTGAGATGTGGCCTATCGAACGAATGGAGGGTTGTATTATATCGTTTCTCTACATCAAACCACAACGTCGGCGGTACTGAAAGCTCTATCACTCAGTTGTATTATATCGTTTCTCTACATCAAACCACAACTGGTGCAGCTGTCCGAGTGCCAGGACGGCCGTTGTATTATATCGTTTCTCTACATCAAACCACAACACGTGTTGGCCTACATCAAGCTGCGAATTGGTTGTATTATATCGTTTCTCTACATCAAACCACAACTTGTTACCTGTTTTGTCTGTTGACTTGAATGTTGTATTATATCGTTTCTCTACATCAAACCACAACGGGCGAAGCCCCGTCCCCCAGTATCCTAAGTTGTATTATATCGTTTCTCTACATCAAACCACAACTAATGGATTATTCTGAATTTTCTCCAAATAGTTGTATTATATCGTTTCTCTACATCAAACCACAACTAACACCAAAACAGAGTTCCCACGGATAAAGTTGTATTATATCGTTTCTCTACATCAAACCACAACTCCCTAGTTTCAGCACCCAAGTCTAAATCAGTTGTATTATATCGTTTCTCTACATCAAACCACAACAGGATTATTAAAGATGTGGTTTTCAACGTGTTGTATTATATCGTTTCTCTACATCAAACCACAACCAGCCTATGAATCCTATTTTCATTTCTACTGTTGTATTATATCGTTTCTCTACATCAAACCACAACCAGGCAGGTGCAGACCTTAACGGCGACATGGTTGTATTATATCGTTTCTCTACATCAAACCACAACCTTTTATGAGTTGTTTAATTTCTTGGTTGGTTGTATTATATCGTTTCTCTACATCAAACCACAACTGCCAATGATGTTGGCCATGGTGACCAAGTGTTGTATTATATCGTTTCTCTACATCAAACCACAACAACCCTTATCTGTACAATGGTCAAGCATCTGTTGTATTATATCGTTTCTCTACATCAAACCACAACCCTTTGCAAGCATATTCTGCAAACTTCTTGTTGTATTATATCGTTTCTCTACATCAAACCACAACCTTATGTGTATCTATTCATTGGTACCCGCGTTGTATTATATCGTTTCTCTACATCAAACCACAACTGAGATTGGTTATCAATGTGCTATGTTGGGTTGTATTATATCGTTTCTCTACATCAAACCACAACCTTGGAAAGGTGACAGGTAAAGGTACTGCGTTGTATTATATCGTTTCTCTACATCAAACCACAACGCAAACACTGCTAACCTGTCCAATTCTGCTGTTGTATTATATCGTTTCTCTACATCAAACCACAACTAAGTGGTGTTACGATAAAAATCAGCGTAAGTTGTATTATATCGTTTCTCTACATCAAACCACAACCAGAGTGCTATTTTGGCTGCTTATCCTCTTGTTGTATTATATCGTTTCTCTACATCAAACCACAACCTTCTATGAGTTGTTTAATTTTTTGGTTGAGTTGTATTATATCGTTTCTCTACATCAAACCACAACCCTTTTCCCGATGGCGACTTCATGGTGGTGTTGTATTATATCGTTTCTCTACATCAAACCACAACCGTCCATCCGTCAGGCACATGCCCACTGGTGTTGTATTATATCGTTTCTCTACATCAAACCACAACGCGCCAAATTGGCGACAGCTATGAGTTTAGTTGTATTATATCGTTTCTCTACATCAAACCACAACTCTTGCCTGTATTGTCTGTTGACTTGTGCGTTGTATTATATCGTTTCTCTACATCAAACCACAACTTGTCTCTAGGTGATGTTAATGCTAAGTTTGTTGTATTATATCGTTTCTCTACATCAAACCACAACTCATACCCCATCAAGGAGTCCCTGATGACTGTTGTATTATATCGTTTCTCTACATCAAACCACAACCAATTGTGCCGTCTGCCTACTCTAACAACAGTTGTATTATATCGTTTCTCTACATCAAACCACAACTGTAATGGTTTTTAAGCAACTCGCAGACAGTTGTATTATATCGTTTCTCTACATCAAACCACAACCGCGCCGCTGTCCTCCAACGCCTCCGCCAAGTTGTATTATATCGTTTCTCTACATCAAACCACAACCACTGGCGGCTACAAGGAACGTCGTCACTAGTTGTATTATATCGTTTCTCTACATCAAACCACAACAGAACCCCGACAGCAACAATGTAAGTTGGAGTTGTATTATATCGTTTCTCTACATCAAACCACAACTAGGGGGCTGAAAAGCCCCCACAGCGATAGGTTGTATTATATCGTTTCTCTACATCAAACCACAACTAGTTCCACTAGTTTGAGTTACATCGCCAAGTTGTATTATATCGTTTCTCTACATCAAACCACAACTCTCCGCATTCGAGGCGCAGGCCGAATTCGGTTGTATTATATCGTTTCTCTACATCAAACCACAACCTGTACCACTTACATTATTAGTAATCAATCATTTGATTACTTTATTGGGCAACATGAAGTTGCTTGATGAGGCTTATCATGGTACAAAGTTACTAAAAAAACTCCAACTGAATGGGCTTTGGCTGTTGTTTTGCAGCGACTTCGCCCCACACATTAACAATATTGGAGTATTGCTTATCGGTTACAGCGAGGATGCTAATCATGCCCTTACTGGGGGCAAGCGACTTAACTCGCTTGATGTGTACGTTCATGCTCTCGTACGAGCCACAATAGCGTACATATACGCTAAATTGATACATCGTGAAACCATCGCGTTCAAGGTCTTTCCTAAAACGCGCGGATTCTTTGCGCTCCAATTTAGTATTCGTAGGAAGGTCGAACATCAGAAAAAGCCACATGATATGATAACGATTAAGGCGGGCGTAGGTCATTCGAGTATCGGCAATTGCATTTTATTGGTTTCTTTTGAGAAACATTTTTCCAGAGAGGCGGTAGTCATCGTTAGGCCAATGCTGAGCGGCCGAACCACTTTTGAGAACGACACATCACAAAACAACACGCTGATTAAACTACCTTTCGTTGTTTTATCGAGGCTAAGTGTTTGTTCTGCAACCAGCTTATATACTATTTCATCAACAAAAGGGCGGTAGGGTTCCATCACATCATCAGCCAAAGGAAAGGCATCGCCTCGGTTGCGATGGAATAAGCCAAAGGCGGGATGCAAGCCCGAGGCCATCAGCGCACGTGCAGTGGCGGCACGCAAAACGGCATAGCCATAGTTTAGTAGGATGTTGAGACCAGGCAGGTCGCGGTCGCGCCGAAAATCTTTACCAAACAATTCGGCCCAATATAGTTTAGCAGCCACACCTTCCTTATTATCCACATCGCCACTTTTCACATTCATATAAAGCGGCTTTAACAGTTCTCCCCGTTTTCCCAGTTTGCTAAGTAAACGCGCTTGATTTCTAATCTTCGCCTCAACAATTTGTTTCCACAATGCTTTCTTCATCGTTTCGCTTGCAGATACTTGTTCGCGATAGCTTTCGCCTTGACTAGCATTGGCATGTAGGCTAAGCGTAAGGGCGTTTGGCATACCCTTTTGGTCGCAAAAGATAAGGGCAACATTCTCGTCGGCCAAAGCGTTTATCAAGGGTATGGTTAGGCTTACCATTGGGTTATCCACCAACACAACTCCTAGTTCTTCAATGGGAACAGTCCGACAAGCATCGGGCTGTTCCTTTAAAGTTATCACCAGTTGTGCGTTCTTCAACGACAGGGCTGCGGGCGAAGTAAAAACGAGGCTTCTTTTAAGCATGACGATCTTTCCTTTTAATCTCGCCAAGGATGTTAAACTCAAAGTCGACGCCCTCAACAAGTGCCTTAAACTGCGTGTGCCTAAGTCTTATGCAAGGTCTAAACTGTTCGTTTTCCATATACGCACCTTTCTTGGGTTTTACATCTTTGGCTTGCCTAGCTTCTTGATTGTATCTTAGATCAATCATAATACAACTACCGTCTATGCTAAGTCCGACAACTTTATACAAACGTTTTACCAAATCGTGTGGTTTGTCAAACTTTATCTCTTCAGGCGATTTCTCATAAAGAAGAACTTGCATACCTATTTTCAACGTAACAAGTAAAGCCAAATTGCCTTTCGGGCTTGTTCTAGGTACAAGCGGTTCAGCATTCTTTCTACGATTACTCCGTTTGAAGAACGATGCCGCAGTGATATTATTAACAAGCGCGAAATCGCGTTTCACCTTACCCTTAACTTCCCCTTCATAAATCGCCAACATATAGTTGCTATCGTTAACCACGTGAAACTGTTGCTTATATTCTTTATCCGACAAATCACGTTGTTGACGTATATGTAGCGGATTCTTAACACTGTCAGCATAGCACCTCACCTTATTTATCCTTATACCCTTTTCCTTATTCATAAATATGGGTTCGGCAATGGCTGTCTTAAAGTTTTTACCGGCAACGGCCGCCTTTATCTTCTCCTTAACGGCTTGGTCTACTATATTTTCGAGTTCCGATTCACTATTAAAGTCGCTTAAAGACTTACGCAACACATAGCGTATCTCGCCCTCTTGCTGGATAGCACCATAATAAGTGTCCTTATGTAGTGAACCTCTGGCGGCATCGCCCTGGGCAAGATATTTACCCTTAGCTGTACGCACGTGCTTTTTGGCCTGTTTGGGCATGTTGTCTTTGGTGAGGTGTTTCACCAAGAGCGACTGCTCTAAGGCCAACACATCTTCGGTAAAGGTGCGCCAAGGTTTATTGAAATGAGGCTTGCTGGTAGTGCCACGCCATTGGAAAAGCTCTTCATCATGATAGTATTGCGCCATCTTTTCGTATTCGGCTTTACCAATACAGGCAATGGTTATGGCGTCGATGCAATGGTGGCAATGGTTAAGTCGCGATTTCTTTTCGTACTCGCCTTGTAGCCCCCACATACGTCTAAACTCGGCTGTGGTTACGCCTTTCACCACGTAGACGTTGCTCTTGTTGGGATTTTGTTCGTTGTGGAAGAGCGACTTTAAGAACAACCCCGCATACTTTGAAACCAAACCGATGCCCGCTCCTTGACGACGACTGAACCCTTCGGGTACTTCGGTCATCGTAAATCGGCTGTATTTGCCCTGCCAATAATCTAGTTCCATCTTCAGGCTATGGCGTTTTTGTATCAGCCGGTCTTTCATAGCTTTCTCCATACCACCATACGTGCGTATCTTGTCTAGCTGTTTTCGTAGGTCTTCGCACTTGCTTTTCCAATGGTCAATTCTTACCAATATGTCTGCATGGTTAGACAGTTCGGTGGGTAGTTTCGCACCTTTCACCTGCCTATTAAAAGTGGCATCGCAGAGCGTTAGGTTCATTTGCGTGCTGTCGCCACCAACACTTCGGGGGATGGTATGTTCGATATCGAACTTGGGATTGTCACCAAGGAAATCGCAGATGCCAATCTGGGTGCCTGTATATAAGCACAGATGGTTTTGCTCTTCCCACAATTGGAACTTGAGTATGTCGGTGTCTGTCGGCTCTATCTCTTTGTGACATTCACTCTTATATAAAGTTATGATGTCATCGCGATATTGTTTCCGTTTCTTCTCTTGTTCTCTTTGGTAGTCGGCAATGGCCTTGCGTTTGTTGGCATCGTTCAGTTCGCGAGCATATTCAACGTGCACCTCCGTGTCACGGTCTATTGTGCCATCGCGCAACAGCTGGTTAACCACGCTGCGTAATATGTGCAACGAGCGCATGGCCATGGGGTTGCGAATGGCGTTGGTGCGAGGGCTACCCAACTGAAACACACCCATCTTGTTAAGCTTTGCATCGGGATAGGTCTCTATCATCGAGGGATGATAAAGTGCATCGGCAGCACCTGGGCGCAGGTCGACCACGTCTTGCAAGTGACTTTTAATGCAGAAGTCTATTGTACCCTCAACGCCACGGTCTTTGGGGTTATAGTTTTCGATTATCTCCATCAGCCCCGAAAGTATCTGCTCGCGTTTGTGGGCATCGTTCCAAACGGCTTTTGTAACGATGTCGGGTATCTTGGCCAAGTGTACCGCATGTGCATAAATGAACCCTTGGCGCAAGAAAGGCAGGATGTTGCGAATGGCTTTAAGACTTAACGCGGCAAAACCATGCGGCAGCTTTGCATTGGCAAACTTCGTGGCGCTGGCCTCATCAAGTTGCAACTTCTCGGTGGCGAAAGCCTTTAACTTGTCTTTCGACGAGAATGAATAAAGCACATTCCAAACATCATCGGCCATTTCGTCGATGGTCTTTGTGCCGTTCTTCTTTTCAACGGCCGTGTATGTTTCGGCAATGCCAGCCTTCCAATCGCTGCCGAAGATGTCTATCAGCTGTGCTGTTACGGGACAGCCCGACACGCCTTGGTGCATGCGGTAGTTAAACGTGTATGGTTTTTCGCCTGCATCCTTATACCAAGCGTAGTTGTTTTTGCCTGCCAATGCCTTTGCAATGTCCTCGAAATCGAAGTTGGGCTTAGACTTTCTGAAGAACAGCGGCCAAATCTTTTCGCGTTCTTGTGCGTTTAGCGGTCGTAACGAAGTGTCGGTTGGGGTTTTTATCTTAATGTTATTGAGAATGCAGAGCATTCTGAACGCTTCGTAATCGGGGTGCGATTCGGCGCAACGCGGCTTCTTAGGCTCGAAGGTACATTTGCCTACACCCTTGCGTTGCGACTTTAACGGGCGTTGGAAATACAAGGCACTTTGCAGTTTTTCAACCCATTGCGCATCCAGTTCTTGTTTTTCGCAGATGGCCAAGAACTCCTTTATATAATGTTCTTCCCTATCGGTATAGCGGCTCCTTAGCCTGACGGTGTTGCCGTGTTGCCGGTAGAGCTGATAGAAATACTCGCCTAGATAATGGCAACCAGCCTTTTCCATCTCGACAGAAAGCTCTGCTATGCCCGATTTAACCTTGCCCGACTCCTCGGAATCGGCCGTGGTGTCGAGCCTGTTGCTAAGAAACCCACGACGTTGCGCCAAGTGATAGAATGCCCTACCAAGAAGAAAACGCTGGCTTTGGTCGGTAAGGTCGAGCTTTTGCGTTAGGCAGCGATAGCGACAATAGTAAGGATTGTTCTCTTCGGCACTGCCCGAACGCTGCCAAAGCATAAAGTCGTCGGTGAGCGGATATGTTTTCTTGGCTTTCCATTGGCTCAGTTGCTCGTCGGAAAGATAAGGGCATAGGTCGAGTTCTACGAGTACTTTAAGCGTATCAATCTTCCGCAGACGTCGCCTAGCATACTGCACGCGCAAGGACTTGTGTCCTGTTCTTTCGGCCGCTTTAGACGACTCTACGCCTTTTTCTATCTTTACGCCTTCGCTGAAGATAACATCGCCGCGTTTCACCAACGTGTAGTTTCCGTTGGCATCTCTGTCTACCACAGCCCAAGCAAGGCTGTTTGTACCTGTATCAAGGCCCAATATTCGTGTAATCATAATCGTTAGTTATGGTGTTGTTTGTTTCTTGCTATTTACTATCCCATTAGGATTTAGGTGTAAAATTACATTAATTATTTGGTAGGGCAAAATGTTTTTGTTAATTTTGCAACCATAAGATTTATTCTACATCTTATCACAATAAGGCTATATGCCGAAGGGCTTAGTCCCTATTGCCCCTCTTCGGAGGGGCTTATTTGTTTTAGGGCGCAACGAGAAAGGAGGGCGCTATGGGGGAGTGCGGCACCGTTGTTCGGTACAATTGCAAATAAAGGTGAAAGAGTTAAAAGGCATTTAAAGGTGAAAAAGCGAAAAGGTGAAAAGATGGCTTCGCCCTTTAAAGGTGAAAAGTGCTGGGCAAAAAATGATTTGGGCTTATCACGAAATCGGACATTAAACCCAAATCGGCCTATACAGATTTTGTGTATTGTTGAGCAAATTGCCTGCCTTTTTCTCTTGACGTAGCCAGCACGCCTTCAAGAAAAAGACAGACAGGATGCCAACAAACAAACGAAGGAGGAACAGGAAACGATGGAATCAACTTAAAATATTTGATGAACGGCCTAATGAACTGACTGGGATTAATAGCATTCGCTTCCTTTTTTTTCCAAAGGAAACACTGAATATGGGCGAATGGTTAGTTGGTCATTGGTATTTCAGGCACGAGAGGAAGAATATCGTAACGCTTTGGTTTATAGTCAAACAGAAATGGATTTGGAAAGTCATAGGCGCATCGTAAGCAAACAAAAAGTGCTCCTTTTCTTCTGCGTAAAGGTTTATTGATGCTATGCTACACACGCCTTGCATTCTTCTAACAACTATTTCCCAACAGCAATTCTGTTTGACAATAAAACATTTTAATGCCCAATTGGGCTTTAACTTTTAACAAACACAAATAAAAAGTCCCTATGCCGGGAAGACCATTGAACGAGCGATTGCCAACCCTTAACATAGACAATCGTTGCTTTCAGCGCCCTTTACCCAACATAGGGATAAATTGCTAACGCCCATTTGTGCTTTGGCTATGGTCGAGATATTGATTGCTTCCCTCTTTTTTGTTGCATGGCAGATGCTGCAAGGAAAGGCCAAAAAAGAATTAATGGAGCAAAGAAGCGTAAGAGAATTCTGCCCAAAAAGGGACATGAAGACCAACTATTTCTCCGCAACTTCTCTGATAAACCTATTCATCTACGAACCAGTTTGTTTCTCCATTAATTCATCAAACCATTAAAATCACAAACATTTTATCATCACTCTATGATTTCTTGGCGTTTATCTGTGCTTAAAGGGGAATGAAAGGGCGAGCTAACAAGCATTTGGTTTAGCTTGCTGGTGAGGCTAGGATTTCTAGTTATTCTAGGGTTTCTAGTTATTCTAGGTTTTCTAGGCATTCTAGGTATACTAGGCAAGCTGTTTAAATGGCTAAGCCATCTTTTCACCTTTTATCGGTGGGGCGAAGCCATTTTTTCACCTTTTCACCTTTTCACCTTTAAATGCCTTTTCACCCTTTCACCTTTAAATGCCTTTTCCCTCTTTCACCTTTAAACACCTTTCTACTCTTGCGGCAGCATTTCCACGGTGACGCGGTTTCCGCTTTGCAAGATTTGTTTCATCAGCGCACACAGCTTTTCGGGTGTTTGTTGCTTAATCATGTCGCGATAGCGGGTGTGCATGTTGATGCCGTGGCGGCGATACATGTTGATAACGCCACTCCAATAAGCATTGGTTTTCTCGGCACTAGCCACATTTTTAAGCATATACTCTTTCACCTTGTCGAGCATGGCAGCATCGCAAGTGCGCGTCATGTTCTCGGCCTCGCGATAGATGATGGCCATAGCCGTGTCGCTTTTCTCCGGTTTCACAGGACAAGTAACCAGTACGGAGTAGTCGTGGTAGTCGCCTTCGATGGTTGCTCCGCCTTCTGCCGACACCGAATAGGCTGCCGATGCATCTTCGCGGATAGTCTTGATGTAAACCATAGAGAGAATTTGACCAATCATGTTCATACGTACGGCATTCTCCACTGAATAAGGTACGTCGGTGGTGTGCCACATAACGCAAGCCATTGCTTTGGGTGTTTCCATCTTACGGCGGAACACATTCTCAATCTTTCCTTTGACAAACGAACTGGTGAGATGACCTTTAACCACCTTTCCCTTAGTGGGCAGCGAGCCGAGATAACGACAGATAAGCTTGCGGAGCTGGGGTTCGTCGAAGTCGCCAATGAAACTAAACGTCCATGCGGCGGCATTGTTCGTGCGTTCGCGCGCTATTTGCAGTATGCGGTCGTAGTTGATGTCGGGCAGGTCGGCTTCCAACACGGGGCGAAGACGTGGGTTATGGCCGTAGACCGTGGCCACGAGCGAGTCGTTGAAGGCAATGTCGTGGTTGAGGGCGCGGTTTTTAAGTGCCGTGCGCCACGAGTCCATCAGGGTGGCAAACGCTTGTTCGTCTTTGGTGATGCTACCCGACAGATACAGGTGGGCCAGCTGCAACATCGTTTCGACATCGCGCTTAGACGAACCACCCGACATGCCCATATACTTATCGCCAATGGAAAGGCCTGCGCTTGCAATCTTGCCAGCAAGAATTTTGGGTAACTCCATACTGCGGAATCCACCTAAGCCACTAATGGACACAATGTCGTTGAATACGGCCAAGTTGGTGTAGTCTTTCGGACCATAAAGCGACTTACCACCATGTGCGCTTGCTGCAAAGTTCACTTGGTCTTTCTTAAAGTCGGTTTTCTTCAAGATAACGGTTACGCCATTGGCCAGTTTCAACTCGGTATAACCCAGTTCGGCATTCTTTTTCTCCTTTACAATCTTGCCGGGACGGGGTAACTTGGTCATCAATGGAACCTCCTTCACCGTATCAACGTAGGGTTCTACCTTGGTTTGGCGTGCGGCGTGCACGGCTTGCAACAAAGATTCGGGCGTAGGATATACGTTGCCTTCCTTCTCGTTGTTGAAGTTGATGATAACCATATTACGATCGGTTTCGGGCAACAGCTGCGGCAGAATGGCGTTGATGTCGGTTAACGGGATGTTGGGCACCAGCTGTTCCATTATCTCGTAATAGTCTTCGAAGGCGGGGATGGGCTCTTGCGAGAGGAAATGACCTTTGTAATCGTCGGCAAACGAGGCGTTGCCACGCTTGTCGCGACCATTGTACGCCTTTTCCAATGCACTGAGCAAGTTGGCCTTGGCGCGGTCGTACTCGCTTTGGGTGAACCCGAACTTGGCAGCGCGATGAGCCTCAACAAGTGCGGCTTGCAATGCGGCGGCAGTACCAGCCATGTCGCGTGGCGTTGCACTAATGGTGAAAGCGCCCTTTGTTTTGGCGAAGATGAAGGTGCCATCGGCTGCCGATGCGCCCAAGTAAGGACAGTTGGTAGAGTTTTGTACGGCCTCGGCATAGCGGTCGTTGAGCATGCCTAGGGCCATGTTCTTGGCATAATTGGCCAAAAGATAGTCAACGTTGCGTTTGAGCGAGTCGGGCCATGCCTCGTGTTTGAACGACACTTCGACCGAGCTGTTGGCCTGTTCCTTATCCTTATCCACAACGATGATGGGTTCTTCGTTGTCGGGCACGGGCACATCCACTATCTTCGCTTGGTTGTCGGGGTTCTTCAGGGGGCCGAAAAGCTTTTTAATCATGGCTTCGGTGTGGGCCACGTCGATGTCGCCCACCACAATAATGCCCTGATTGGAGGGGTGATACCACTTTTCGTAGTAGTCGCGTAGCCCTTTGGGCTTGAAGTTGTCCACCACACTCATCAGTCCGATGGGGAAACGTGCGCCATATTTGCTTCCCGAATATAATTTAAGTAGGTTGCGTTCGAGCATTCTCATGTTAGGCCCTGTGCGTTCGCGCCACTCTTCGTGTATCACTCCGCGCTCTTTGTCAATCTCGGTAGGGTCGAGTGTGAGCGCATTTGCCCAGTCGCTGAGTATCAGCAAGCACGAGTCGAGTGCCGTCTGGCGCGTGGTAGGCACGTTGGATATGTTGTAAACGGTTTGGTCGATGGAGGTGTAGGCATTGAGGTCGCCGCCAAACTTCACGCCAAGCGTTTCCAAGTAACGGATAAGTTCGTTGCCTGGGAAATGCTTTGTTCCGTTAAAACACATGTGTTCAAGGAAGTGGGCCAGTCCGCGTTGGCTCTCTTCTTCTTGTATCGAGCCCACCTTCTGTGCGATATAGAAGTCGGCACGATGTTCTGGCCAGTTGTTATGGCGTATGTAATAGGTCAGTCCGTTGGGCAGTTTGCCTATCCTTACGGCGGTGTCCACGGGGATGGGTGGGGCCTGGTTAACGCCTTGTCCACGCAGGTTGGTGGGGAAAAGCAGGGCTAAGAGTGCCCAGCCAGACAGGATTGTTTTTAGGTTACTCATTACTTGTTTCAATAATTCGGTTACTTGTTAGCGGTGCAAAGCCATCGGTTTGCCCCAGATAAACGTAGCACGGCAGGCCCGCCTCGGCTGTGTCTCGTTCGGCATTCGCAAGGTTATGGGGCGAAAGTGTTAGGAAACGCCCCTAGGTTATGTATAGTTGGATAGCGCGAGATGCTGGGATGGAGGAGATATGCGCCGAGGGCGGTTCGTCCTACCTGCTACTTAATTTGGGTTTAAGGCTTGTTCTGAATATTCTCTGTTATGGAATGGGGCAGCCTTTATCTACAAAGGCTGGTTCCAGAAATAACCTTATATTGGCTTTTTAGAATCAGCTTTTAAGCTGTAAGATGGCTCTGTGCGATTGTCTGTTGCCGCCCATTTAGGACGTACGTTGCTTAGGCGGACACCATTTGCTCTCGCTAGAGGTACATGGTTTGCCATGAACAACCCTAGCGATGAGCAAAGTATGCCAGCTAAAATCAAGGTTTCATCAAGAGCGGTTTAGGCAGGTTTCTAAAAAATTACCTTTGTTGTATTTTTAGCTTTTAGCTGAGCAGGTTTTGCTTACTGCTTGAAGGAACATAGTGAACTATGCGACTGAAAGGGTAAGCGAAAGATGCCAGATAAAAACAAAAAGACAGTGAAGAGCAATACAAGGAACATCAATTGAACCTTTGCGCGGAATTTTTAGAACATGCCTTTATAGATTTCGCGTTATTCTTTTGCGGCAGGCGTAGTGAACTTCACCTTTTTAAGCTCACCCCACTTGCCGTCTACGTTTTTGGCCATCGAGCAAGCGTAGTAGGTGGTGAGCGGTGTGGCGTTCCATCTAGCCCTGTCCACGCGGTATTGGTTCCAGTAAATGTCCTTGGGATGGTCGGTTTGCAGCATCTTGATAACACCGATATTGCCCATGTCGGGCTTGTTGAAGGCCTCTTCGGTGATGATGATGTCGCGGTGTAACGATGCCTGGTCGTTGGGCGAATACACTACATCTTGATAGTAGCCGCCTTTCTTGCTGCCGCCAAATTCGCCAATCTTTATGTCGACTGTGGCTTCTCCGGGTCCGCCAAGCTTTTTCGTGGTAACGGGAACCTTGGTTATCTCTTGGAAAACGCCATTCTTATCCCATGGCAACACGCAGATTTCGTAATTGGCATCGGGCACCATCTCGCGCCAAGTGTGTTGCTTTTCGGTGGTGTAGTCTTTGCCGCTGAACTGCTTAATCATGTCGTAAGCGTTAGAGAAACCCATCATGGGGCCGTGTTCTTTCACGGTTTGTTCGATGGTTCCACCCTCAAACTGGCATAAGGCGTAGCCAGCCACGTCGGTGTTGGGCGTAAACTTCACCGTAACGCTGTCGGGTCCGATGTTCATAACCTGTGCCAGCACCTGCGCCGAGGCGAAACCTTGTCTGCGAGGAGCGGTAAACTGCGTGCGAGACACCTTGCCGGGCTTGCCGTCCTTGCCATAACCAAGGGCGATGAGGGTGTATTCTTTCTCCGGAACAACCACCAACCCGTAGTCTACCAGTTTCTTATCTTTGGCGTTGTCGGTGTATCGGGGTTTCTTCTGACCCGTGAAATATCCGTCAACTACCTCGTCTTTGATGATTCCGGCAATGTCTGATGTGAACAGTGCCAGACAATAGGACTGGCATTCGGGCGACTTTTTGAGCGTAACAGTTGGCGCGCCACCCTTGTTGGTCACGCTAACGTTTAGACTTACCTTATCTACACTTTGCGCTTGCACGGCAAACGCGCCAGCCAACAGCATCATCAGCGCGCCGGCACTTCTCTTTAAAACCATCATATTCTGCATTTTATCTGTTTTTGTTTTGCGGCCACCCCACCACCTTGGGTAAGGGGTGGCCGTGTTGTTGTATTAATACATGTCTACTGTGGCACGGATAAGTCCAAGTTGTTTGATGGCAACCACCTTACCACCCACGTTTAGTTTCTTTCTGAATGAAGGGTTCAACAATTCTTCAGCCTCGTAAACCAAGATGTCGCCATTCTCACAGCCAATCACCAAGTCGTGATAATTCGAGCCACTTAATAGGTCATCGCGGTTGTAAGTCATACTCGTAATCCTCGATGTTATACCCTTTAGTGGAAGTTTGATTATCTCGTAATCAAATTGACCAGGCCAGCCCAAACCGCTCCGTTTTATTCCATACACCTCGTTTCCTTCGGAGAAAAGGTCGATATAAGCCTTCGAGCTTGAATTAGTAAGGCGCGTTCCTGCTGCAACGAGGAAAACTGTTTCCTTATTAAACAAATGGCCCTTCACCTCATATGGGAATAAGTACGAGTTAGGTTCATTTAGCCGTCGTCCACGATTGTCTACTGCAAATGTGCCAACCATCGACTTACCACCCGTATTATAGTATATTTGGAACCAGCTATTTGCATTGTTGTCCCAATATTGGTCGCCGTTCATTAACGTTAGATAGTACACTTTTGTGTCGTCGGGCATCTTCATTACGGGTACACCTTTCCATCCATCTTTATAGAGTGTGGTCATATAACTCCGGTAAGAGCCGTATGCTCCGTTCTGTAAGCTCGTTGCAATAAGCACACGCTTGTTCTTCTCATCGTAACAAGGGATATTCGTTATACCCCAACAGGTATGTCCAAACTGTGTAATCTTATATCCCAAAGAGTCTAGGTAGTAAGGTTCCGTTATGAATTTACCTCCTAGATAGTTCCTTCCAAACTGTCTAGTAAACACGCGTCCGTCTTTTGTTGCCACCCATGAAAAGGCGTACGAGTCTGTTCCGCCTCCATCTTGGTCCTTACGCGAACTAACCTTAAAGTCAGCGGGGGTTCCTTCATCGAATTGCGAACTCATGTCCCAAACCTTTTGCAAATTGGCCGCATTGAGCACATACGCATCGCCTTCTTCTGTTATGGCCGTTGCCGACCCAACAAGGCTCACGTTCTTTGCAGCAGAAAGGTCTAATTGTTTGGGCGTACCAGGCAAATCTTGTGAGAAATGGCGGTCGCTCAATACAAAATCAGAAACATATCCGCCCGTCTTAGGGTCGCGCGAATAGTCTAGGCGCATTACGTTAACCTTTCCTACATGGGGTTCGTTGGGTGATTTTGCCGAATAGATAAGGAAGTCGGCCTCGTCTATCTGCGCATGGAAATAAAAAGTTGTCTTCACCTTAAAGCTAACGCCTGTGGATTTCTCGATAATGGCGAAGTCGCCGCGCTCATAATCAGAGATGGGCATTTCTTCCAACTCACACCGTTTCATAAACTCTTCGTAGGGAATTTCGGCTTTCAAGTCTGTACAGAAAACCTTTCCATAGTAGCGCCATTCGTAGCGCACTTCCCCACTGCGTTGCAACGAGTCGAGTTTTCCCCAATTAAAGCACTTCGTTCCGTCTATTCTTATGGGTCTTCCTTCCCTAACGGAAATCTGTATTGGACTACTCATGTAATCACGTGTCCACGTTGGAGGTTTGAGCGACTCGTATTCGTAGTTTCCCTCGTCGCTGAAACAAGCTCCCAACAAAAGGGGAACGCTCAGCCATATCATGAAATATTTAATCCTTTTCATAACACATATTTGTTTTTTAAGTGCAACACTATACGTTTACTGTTATCGGCGTTACGCCGTCTTCCTCAACAGCTTCTTTCGGATGCTCGGCCAACCACCTTTTAAAGTCTCTCACTAGTCGTATCGCCTTTGCAGGATTTCTCTTCACCAATTCGTCATTGAAGATTAACTTGGTGTCGATATGTGTCACAAAGAGTTTGTACTTCTTGCTCGAATAAGTACCCAAAAGATTTGCCTCCACTTCGTCTTTCCACCATTTGGGTTTGATGGCATCGCGAGTGAGTACCACTAAGGCCTTAGTCCTTTCGCTTTGTCCCAATTGCAGTTCGCCTTGTGGAACCAATTCCACCATCAGCCTTAATCCATGTGGGAAATCTTTCAATCGAGCCGAGCGTTTCATCTTGATGGCGATGGTGTCGTTTCTATTGGTCGCATTAGGTGCGGCCGCACGTGCACGGAAGGTATAGATGTCCTGAATTTCATATTCTTCGGGCTTGGCTGTGGTTTCTTTTGGCACCACACGCAGCTTAAAGGTTTCATCGTGCGTTAGGTCTCGCCCAGCGATATGTACTTCCAATAGGGCGTCTATGCTGTTAACATCGTCGTTGTAGAAAAAGAACGACGCCATAGTAGAGTCGGCTTTCTCTGTACCAGGAGCCACCGCATCTCGATAGAACTTCTCGAAATAGACGTATCTGTCGTCCCCGAATGTTAGTAGAGCATCCTCCTTACAGCCCACCAACAAGGCCAAGATGGCCAAAGGGATATAATAAAATAATCTTTTCATAAACAAAATGTTAAGGGTTATTTTAATTCCTCAATGGGCAATGGCACCACACACTCTTCTTTCTTAAAGGGAGCAAATGTGCCGTCGTCCCGTTTCACTGCAAAGTTTAGCCTTTTGTATAGGTAGAACAATTGGCCTTCGCTAATCCATTCGCGTTGTCCCTCGCGCACGAGGTCCTTCAAGAAACCTTCCAACGAAGCCTGCGTAGGCAAGTCGCCATTACGTAAGCCTCTGTTCCTACGCATCTCATTAAGGATTTCGTAGGCCTTGTCAAACTCGTTGTTCCTAGCCAGCGTCTCGGCAATGATAAATCGCATTTCAGACGTACGCAAAATCGGGAAGATATTCAGCGTGCGTTTGCGTTCGTCCGCATCTCTTGTCTTGACATACCATTTGGTGGAAAGCGAGATGTTGTAAGAGTTTATGGGTTTGTAGAGCAACCTTAAACAGCGTATGTCATCTTTCGACTCATCAACTCCACCTGCTGTCTTAAAGATGTCTTGCCCATCTACATCTACCGCACAGAAACTATATTGTGCCGGCGACATCTTCTCACGAGGGAAACTAGCCTCTATTCCCGAAAGTTTCGCCTCGGCTTCGTTGTCCCTGTAAATTCCCAATAAGAGGTTGCCAACCATGCGGACATCTCTCATTTGTTCGGGGTCTTGTGCATAGGCAAACCCATTAAAGTCCTCATTTTTGAAAGGACTATAACTGGTTTCGCCTTTATCATCTGTGCACTTGGCATCAAGTACTTCTTGTGCAAGTGTCTTTGCCTTCTCGTAGAACGAGGCATTGTAGGCTGCTTTATACTGGTAAGCCCTTGCCAATAGTCCCGTTATGGCCCAATAGGAGAAGCGGTAGCCACGACCTAAGAAAAACTCGTCAAGGCCTTCAGTCTTTCCATAGCCTTCCATTCCATACTCAAGATTATTATAAAAGCGGGCTTTCCCCGAAGCATTAGCACTTATGCCCATGGGTGAAAAGTCGTAAAGTCTCACTAGTTCGCGTGCGTCTTCCAAATCTTTGATCACCATGTCCAAAGACACCTTTACGGGAACATGCGCACCTAGAACCTCGGGGAAGGTGGTGATGTAAGGTATGTAAGCCTGTCCATCGTCGTTAACAGGTGCGGGAGCAAAGAGCCTGAGCATGTCAAAGTGCAGCAATGCCCTTATGGCCAAAGCCTCACCATATATCATTTTGCGTTCCATCTCACCTTGCTTAAACTTCGAATCGCTTGCTTTCGACACGTTGTCGATAAGGTCATTGGCGGCGGCTATTCTGTTATAGGCCGTCATCCACATGCTGTTAAGTACAGGTTGCAAGGTTACATTTTTAAATTCGCGCTTACCAGCAGCAATGAATATGGTGCTGCTCTGCTCGTCTTCTCGCAGGTCGTTGCGGTATTGGTTAGAGAAAAAGTCGATAACGCCGTATTGCAGTTGCAGCCCATACAGTTCATCCACTGCCAATCCCTTGTAAATGCCGTTGAGCGACGACCTATATCCATCCGAACCCGTGTAAAGTTCGGTCGATGTAGACTTACCGTCTACTGGCACTGTGAGCCAATCGTTACAACTGCTAAACACAAGGCTTAGCATTGTCGATGTAATCAGAAAATATATCGTACGTTTCATACGTTTTGTCTTTTAATATTGATACGTTGTTAGTAACTGGCGCGCAAGCCGATACTATAGGTGTGCGCGTATGGGTAAGAGAGTCCGCGTTCTACCCGCACCGTGCTCCATCTGGCCAAATCCGAGGCGTTGAAATTTAACGACAGGGCATTCAGCTTTAATTTCGAGATAATAGTCTTGGGGAAATCATAGCCCAAAGTCAAGCTGTTGAAATAAACGTAATTGTCGTTTTGGATAAAACGCGATGTGGCATTAGTCACTGAGTTCTCTCTGATGCCATAGAAGGCAGACACATCGCCCACTTTACGCCATCGCTCGGTAAGGATGCGGCGGTCTACATTCTCATCCTTTATCTTGGCATTTTCCACTTTCGAAACAAGCGTATGGTTATAGGCCTGCCCGCCATAGGCGTACTTAAACGAGGTGTTTAGGTAAAACCCCTTGTAGGCCACATTCACACCGAAAGATCCTTGCACATCGGGATTAAGGTCGCCACAAACCTGCATGTCGTCTTGATTCCACTCTTTGGTTATTGTCCCGTCTTTCTTACGGAACAGTTCCACACCCGTTGCGGGGTCTATTCCCAACGAAGGAACGGCGTAGATGGCTGTGGTGGATGCGCCTACATAATACAGTATGGGTGGGAGTGAGCCGCCCCTACCGCCATTTTCGCTCTTGTTATTCTCGCGTATGCGCTTGTTATAGTCTTCTATCGAGGGGTTAAGCTTGGTTATGCGGTTCTTGTTCGATGCTAGGTTTGCGTTAAACACCACAGACAAATCGCGGCTGCGGTAAACTGTAACATTGGTTTTCAGCTCAATTCCTTCGTTCAGCACGCCGCCAGCATTGCCGCTATAACTGCTAAATCCAGACGAAGGACGAATTTTTATCTGGTCGATTGTCCTGTCAGTGGCCTTATGATAGTAGGTGGCCTCGAAGAAAAGTCGCCTCTTAAATAGTTCGAAAGAGAAACCCAAGTCTAGTGTCTTGTTCAATTCCCATGTCAAATCCGGGTTACCCATAGTGGCTAAGGTAACTGCGGGCCCTGTGTAATACCACGATTTCGTATCCACATTATAGCTGCTTATCACGTCGAAACGCGAGAATGTCACCTTACCTGTACTTCCATAAGTACCCCTGAAACGAAGAGAGTTAACCCATGGGAACTTTTTCATGAAGGGATAATTGTGCACATTGACACCCAAACCAATGGAAGCGAATGGGGCAAAACGTTTCTTCGAGCTGAATTGCGAGGAACCATCGAAACGGAAAGAGGCATCCAATAGGTATATCTCATTATAAGTATAGTTCAAGGCTCCCAGCCAACCCACAGTTCTAATCGTCGTTTTTGAGTCGTCGGCTTTACCCTCTTGTTGCGCTGCATAAATGGGTGTGTTCAACTGTCCTAGACTAAATCCCTCGTAGCGGTGGGCCCTACTTCTGGCTATTTGCTCTTGCAAATCTACGGCTCCTGTTAAATTGATGAAATGCTTATCTAGCCGCTGGTTGAAATGCACTTCGCCTTTGCTACTCCAGCTCAACTCTTCTTGTTCCGAAGTGTTCAGCTGACCTTTCTTGTTGGCACTTGACGATTTAAACATGGCATCCTTAGGATCTATGAAAGCATTCTTCTCAGTTGTTCTCTGAGTTACACTGAACGAGCCACGGAAGTAAAGCGAGGGAGTAAAATACACATTCATTGCAAAATTGTCGGTAAAGTCGGTTATACCTCCTCTACCCGAATAGTTCGCTAGGTTTTGCTGTTGCCAAAGCGGATTGGCCTTCTTCGACATCGGTAAGTTCTTCAACAGTTCTCCATCTTCTCCATAAATTGCCTCATAGGGCATGTAAGTTGAATAAGTGCCGAAACTTCCGTATGGTGAATCTTCGTATGTTGTGCGGTTTATTGTTGCTTGGTTCTGTATCTGAAGCCATTCGTGCAAACGATAATCGAGCTTCATGCCTGCACCCCAACGGTTACGATACGAGCCTTTCATTACACCGCCGTTCTTATCATAGTTCAAGTCTATGCCATAACGAATGGAGTTTACGCCACCCGAAACACTCAATGAGTTACGCCAGTTTGCCGTATTGCGTAATGGACGCGATAACCAATCGGTGTTAACGCCACGGCGCACTTCGTTCAACTTGTTGTTAAACTCAATGTCTTTTTCCACCTGATCCACTTTGTTGGATGCCGTATAAATACCCGCATCCTTCTCCACTTGCAGTTTTTCAGCAGCATTAGTCAGGTTATAGTCCGACAGGTCGGGGAAGGTTAGTTCCAGGGTAGAGCTGTAATCGATGCGTATCTCGCCTACTTTCGGGGGCACCGACGTTACCACCACCACGCCGTTTGCCGCGCGCGAGCCGTATAGTGCCGTGGCAGCGGCGTCTTTGAGGATGGTCATACTTTGGATACGGTTGATGTCCATGTCGTAGATTTTCTGTACAGGCACTTCGAATCCGTCGAGCATGAAGATGGGCATGTTTGGGTTTCCCAAAAGGTTGGTGCGCCGTTCCAGCGCTTGGCCGTTGGCATCGAAGTCTTGGCGTTGGATGTTCGATGCGCCGCGGATGTTGATTTCGTTGATGTGGTTGGGGTCCGAACCAAATCCGCCACGGTCGATAATACGGAAAGAAGGGTCGAATGTCTCCAAAGCCTTCACGGCATCCTTTACGTTTACCTTCCTCAACTCGTCGCCAGTCACCACCGTGGCCGTACCCGTAAAACTGTTTTTCTTCAGTTTTTGAAACCCTGTAACCACCACCTGGTCCAGTTGGTTGGCATCGTCTTCTAGATAGACGGTTACAAATCGTTTCTTGCCCACGGTAAACTGACGTGGCTTGAAACCGATAAAACTAACGTGAACCACATTGCCAACCGACAAGCCTGGCATCACGAACTTTCCGTCGGCCGATGTAACCGTGCCCTTGGTTCCATCTTTAAGTTTCACCGTGGCACCCACAACGGGTTCGTTCGTGTTGTTGTCGATTACTATGCCTTCAATCGTAATGTTGCCCGTTGAGCCCGGGCCTTGTGCATGCGCCTGGCTCCAACACAGCAATAATGCTATGAGCCAGAACATCACGTTCGCTGATCTTGATAAGTTTCTACGCATAGGTATTACAATTTTCGAGTTTGTAAATCTGTTATTTAACCCTTTTATTTCATGTTTAGTGTTAGTTATTCGATGGCACATTAAGACGTTCAGGTTTCATTGTTAAGGTTTCTTTTCCGCTGCCGCTATTTTTTCATACCTATATATAAATAGGAGTAGTGCGGTGGCAGATAGGTAACGCTGGGTTGATTGCAGCTATCTGAAAAGTGTAGCAAAACAACTTTTCGCAAATATACACCTTTTATTTATACCAACAAAATGGAAAATTCGATTACGACATGAAGTGTTGCACTGCAACATCCCGATGAACAAAGGGGTTTCGAGAGCTTACAAAAAGAAGAAAACAGCTTAATTTGCAACGAAAAAGTTCGAGAATATTCCAACTTTTAGAAACAAATTGGCCTATATGGCTGTGTCGAATAACAAGAAACATGCAGTTTTTAAGAATAAAAAAAACACACTTATCGCACCAGAATAGTAGGTAGGAACAGGCAATGATAAGGCGGCTGTTCAACGCTCACTAAACAAAGCGGGCCATTGCACTTGCCCCGTTCTCCCCCAAAGTAGCATCTGAACAACCTTTGGAGGTAAGTTTTACTGGCTTTGGCAACACATCTACCACACCAATCTACGGCCAACAATCATCATTTTATACCGCCAACAACACGCAATACTGCACTTAAACAACAAAATACAGCCAATTATCAGCATTTAAGAAGAAAAAATTCTGCAATACGAACTATTTTTCATAATTTTGCCAATGAGCCGCTACACCTGTCGCACAAGCAAAACTCACCCTTGATAAACAAAGATTTCCCATCCAGCCCAGGCCAACAAGCTACAACGGAGATTTAACAGAACTGTCAAACAACCTTGCATGCGCCATGAAAGCGGACAGCTATCAACGAAATCACAAACAATGATGTGCGCCGAGAAACAACACCCCATTATCACGTTGTTTGCCCTAACCTTACTGATGTGCGCTTGCCATAACCGCACACTCTCGAGATTGGAGCAGATAGACTCGTTGTTAAGCCAAGACAACGTGGAGAAAGCCTACACACTTGTGCAGGCCACACCCATACACGAAATGGAAAACAGCGATGAAATGGCCTATTTTACGCTGCTTAAAACCGAAGCTACCTACCGAAACATGATTCCCGTAGACAACGATTCGATAGACATCTCCGTTTTTTACTACGAGCAGCATGGACCCAAGGAACAGTTAGCGCGTGCATATTACTATAAGGCATGTATTCTTTTCTTCAACCGCAATAACGTCACTGCCGCCATAAAACTGCTAAAAAGAGCCGAAAACACCGCCAAAGGACATGGCGGATTGGCCTTGATGCACAAAATATTCTCTACTTTAAGCTACGTCAACCTCACCACAAAGAATTACAACACAGCACTAAACTATGCCGAAAAGGCGCGCGGCATGGCTACACGGGCCAACAACGACCTGTGGATGGCATACAGCCTCTCTTACATCGCCAATGCGTATAGCGGTTTGGGCGTTCCCGACAGCAACCTAAACTACCTGCTGAAAGCACTAAAGCTGTACAAACACCTCGACACCGAAAGCCAAACCGTGCTCCTGGCCAACATCAGCGACGTGTACAGCCAGAAGGGAGACACGGTGAAATCGGCCAAATTCATACTTCGCGCACTAAAAGAACGACCCGACAGCTACACCTACACCATACTTACCGACCTATATATGCGGCAAGGCCAATACCAAAAGGCGTTCGACCTGCTGCAAAAGGCCTTGGCAAGCGACGACGTTTATACGCGCGAGAAAGCACTATACAACCTTTTCAAGCTAAAACAGAAAATGGGCGACTACGTGGGGGCTGCCAACACGGCCGACTCGCTGCTCATTTTCAAAGAGAAACAGCAAAAGGAATGGCAGGCCAACAATGTTTACGAAATACAAAACAGGTTCGACATCGAGGCCAGCGAGCGCGAAATACGCTCGTACCGCCTTTACATCACAAGCTTGGTCTTAGTGCTTGTGCTCTCTATCATAACCTTGGTGCTGTACCATAAGTATAAAGTGTCCAGAGCCAAGCGCAGCATCTTGGAGAAACGACTGCTCATTAGCGAATACAGCGACCGCATTGACCAATTTAAAGTGTCGCAAACCGAAGCCAACAAAGAACTGAACTCGCTCAGGCAAAGGGTGAACAACCTTAAAGATAAAGAGCTGAAAGTGCTGAGCAACGGCAAACTGCTGTACGAAAGCATACTGCAAAACCATTCCACCGTACATTGGAGTACGAACGATTTCTCCGATTTCATCGAGTATTTTAAGTTTGCCGACCCAACATTCATGGCCTCGTTAGACAACGCTTACAACAACCTTTCTACCCGGCAATACCTCTTCCTCATCGTAACGGGTAAGCTGGGCAAGAGCGAAACCGATGCTGGCGACATCCTGGGCATCAGTCCTGGTAGCGTGCGCTCCATCAAGAGCCGCATCAAAACAAAAAAGAAATCATAACCTAAGCGCACGTTGTTTTAACAAATTGGCATAGGGCTTTAAAAGGAGAACTTGCGCTTTTGACAGAATTTCAAGCACTTTTGACAGAAGGAAACTCACTTCTGATAGAGGGGTACTCACTTTTGGCAGAAGGAAACTCACCTTTGTCAGAAAAGCACTCACCTTTGACAGAAGAACATAAGGAACATATCGTTTTTCATTTAAACCGTCTTTACTTCTAATATTTCAATAAATTGAGGGGTGTTTGTTGTCTTTGTGGTACCAACAAAGGATAAACACTCCTATTATATACGAAGTACAGGACAAATTAACTCACTGCCTTATAAACTCACGAAAACCAAACTACTCGCGAACACATCAACTCACCAACTCATCAACTTATAAACTCATCAACTCAAAAGCCTATCAACTCATCAACTCAAAAACTCACCAACTCATCAACTTACAAACTCAAAAACTCATCAACTCATCAACTTACAAACTCATCAACTTACGAACTCAAAAACTCATCAACTTACAAACTCAAAAACTCATCAACTTACAAACTCATCAACTCATCAACTTACAAACTCAAAAACCCACAAACTCATAAACCCACAAACTTATAAGCTCAAAAATCGTCAACTCAAAAGCTTAAATCCCTGTCTTTTATTTTACAAAGACACTCTAATTTTCGCTCCGTTCTAGCAAAGATATTGGCTAAAAGATGATAAACAACCGCTTTTTATACGTTCTCATGCCTTGGGGTTTGTCTGTTTTTAAGCCTAGAACCTGCTTGTTGCACCATTTAGCCTTTCTAGATTGGTTGCCAACCCGTATTTTTTCAACTCCAAAAACCCGCTTTTAGCCCCTAAAACCCCACTTTTTATGTCCATTTTGCCCTTTTCAGCCATGTGTTTTATGGTGCTAAAAGGGTATGTTTATGCTATTACGGTGTATTCTTATGCCTTTTCGCCTTCCATTTAACAGCATTTTGCACTGCATTTAGCACCAAAATGCTTTCCGTTTAGCACCAAAACGCACTCTATTTAGCACCAAAACACACTCCATTTTGGTGCTAAATGCACTGCATTTTGCTGCAAACAGCCCTAAAACGGGTGCAAATGGTGGTGTTCTTAAATAAATATCCACTTCGCCGGCATTTACACATAACCCCGTTTTGCATCAAAACAAACCTTCGCGAGAATCGATTTTTTGCGGCAAGGTGCGCGTTTGGTGAACGAAAAGGGTACTCATAATGTTAAATTTCGTACCGAAAACCAGACAAAAAAATAATTATGCCGTGTACACACGCATGGGCAACAGGATGGAAAGCACGCACGCTTACGATCGCCAGCGCGAGCAGTTGCAGGCATTAATCACCAGACGGCCTTGCCTATACCCAACTAAAACATTCCAAGCGCAATGCTGTTTGGTTATCATTGAAAGTCTGGCGATTCGACATACCCAACGCAACGGATGCCGCACATGCCCGAAATAGCGACTACAATAAACGTATAATCAACTAATAATGAGAGAAAAACAAACGAATTAATCTTTTTTAATCTTCTATTTTTATTACACAAAGAATTCTTTTTGTAACTTTACAGCGACAAAACCAAATGCAGGGTCGTATCCTCTAAAACCTCCCACCGCCTTTGTGCGCGTTAATCCATAAGATGGATGGCAGGTAACAAGTAGGAAATGCCCTATACAACATCTACGAAGTGCCAAAGCGAAGGCACGTCATAAGCACGTGGCGAAAGCCTACAAGCAACGACACACGGCTTAACTAGAAATCACTTGTACACTTACCTGCCGTTATTTAAAACGACACCATATTATATATAGGCGTGCAAGACATAGACAAAGAGAATTAGAAACCGAACCAAAATAAAACCATGAAAAAGCGCAAGCCCATAACACCATGCGTAACATTGGCTGCATCTGCCGCCAAGGGCTACACTAGTGTGCACTTGCCCCATCCTCAACAATCGCTTGGTTGCGGCAGGAAAGGGCGATGGAATGGGGATATTTTAAGCCCCAATCGGTCGTTAGAACGCTTATCAATCATTTTAGTTCTTTTACATCGCTTCCTGTTCATCTTTCGTTTGCTTGTCGGCATCTTGCCCGTCTTATTCTCTCGACGT
>ERZ773004.425-NODE-425-length-26814-cov-4.833962_pt1 | contig 26814 bp, 29 predicted proteins | sample MGYA00580667_ERZ773004 | MGnify/ENA primary metagenome ERZ773004 (study PRJEB29015, sample SAMEA2737963) | human oral metagenome | biome: human oral; feature: human-associated habitat; material: dental | place: China | collected 2123 ... | reverse complement strand
AAGGTAGAGCTGGGGGTGGTGTCAGAAGGCTTGATCACGACAGTGTTACCTGCAGCCAGTGCGGGGCCAAGCTTCCAGATGGCCATCATCAGCGGGTAGTTCCACGGGGTGACCTGGCCGATCACGCCGATGGGCTCGCGGCGGATGGAGGAGGTGTGGCCCTCCATGTACTCACCCTGGGACAGGCCGCTAAGGACACGAGCCGCACCGGCGAAGAAACGCAGCTGATCAGCGCCAACACCGCACTCTTCGGATTCGACCATGGCGATCAGCTGGCCGGTCTCGCGGGACTGGATCTCTGCGATCTCGCGGCCGTGCTCTTCGAGTGCGTCAGCAAGCTTCAGCAAGCAGGCTTGGCGCTCAGAGGGGGTGGTGCGGCGCCATGTCTTGAATGCTTCCTTGGCTGCGGCGACCGCCGCGTTGACATCTGCCTCGTTGGAAATCGGGGAGATCGCGATGATCTCTTCGGTGACAGGGCTTTGGAGCTCGAGGGTTCCTTCGCCCTGGGCAGCAACGTATTCGTTGTTGATGTAGTTCTTCAGCGTTTGTGTGCCAGACGCCATGAGGGCCTCCTTGTTGTGAGAATCACGTAAGTTCAGGCTTCATTATTGACGTCGCGAACAAAGGCGCCACACCGCCACAGCGGCGATCTGCACACAATGCTTTTCACCCACATGTACAAAAGCCCCCAGATGGGTGCATCCCTCTTAGACTGGTGGCATGACCACACTCCAAGGAAAAACAGCACTTGTAACCGGCGGAACGCTAGGAATTGGCGCGGGCATCGCCCGGGTTCTCGCCGCCCACGGCGCCAACGTCATCGTAACCGGGCTCACCCAAGAAGAATGTGACGCAGCCGAATTCCCCGCCCACGTTCTAGACGTCCGCGACCGCGACGCCTGCCAGAAACTTATCGACTCCCTCGACACGCTCGACATCCTGGCGAGCAACGCAGGCATCTACCCCCAAGCCACAATCGCCGACATGACAGACGAAGACATCGACCTCATCTTCGACGTCAATGTCAAAGGCACCATCCACATGGTCCAAGCAGCCGCACCCTTGCTGGAAGCCTCCGGCTCCGGCCGCGTCATCGTGACCTCTTCCATCACCGGCAATTACACCGGCTACCCGCAATGGTCACACTATGGAGCCACCAAAGCAGCACAGATGGGCTTTGTTCGCAGCGCAGCCATCGAACTGGCATCCAAGGGGATCACCGTCAATGCCGTACTGCCGGGCAACGTGCTCACACCCGGTCTTGAAGCCATGGGCAAAGACTATCTAGACGCAATGACGTCGTCCGTACCCCTCGGATTCCTGGGCACCCCTGAGGACATCGGTGAGGCGGTCGCATTCCTCGCCAGCGACGGCGCCCGCTACATCACCGGCCAGGGAATCGTCATCGACGGCGGCCAGATCCTGCCCGAATCCCAGGACTTCTGAGCCGTCAGCGCCGCCACCTGCCACCGCTCGACACTCATCAGCCTGGAAAAATACTTACATGAAAAATAATTGAGAGGTAAAACATATTGAAATTTGCCTTTGCCGCACCTACTGTTTGATTTATGGGAAAAATCTCTAAGGGAAACCAAAGTTTCACGAGATCTATCCCGCGCAAACTTCTATCCTTCTCAATAGCACTTGGCCTGCTCACCCCCCTTCCCCAGCATCGAAAACCCCACCACAGGAGAAGTGTCGGCGCCCCCGTCTAGAGACAGTACACTTACAAGCGACGCAATTCTCACCAGCGAACCAGACGAAGTTGAACCTGCAACACAGACAACTGCCCCCGGCACGGTCCAAGATAACGTTATTCTCGAGCCTAAGAATCGCCGCGAAGATTTAGGAACCTTACAATGAATCTCTTAGGACTACCCGTACCAGGCTTACTAATTGGGATAGCCATTGTTTTAGTACTCACCGTTGTTCGCCGTTTATTCTCAACCAAAAACACTCTGCTCGGCACCGGTTTATTCGTGACACTATTTCTGATAGTAGTTCATGCATCCTTAGGCTTCTCAGGACTCCCAATCGAGTGGGGTCTTTCAACCAATATAGCTGCTCTACTACTGCCGGTATTCTTTTTTTACATTGCATCGCTCATACGAATTCGGAACGAACGCAGGGCATCTCGTTACCAAAATCCGGACGCAACCTGCCCGAATCCCAGGACTTCTGACACTTAAGGCCCTGGGCGTTCCAACTGCAGCAAGGTCTTTCCCCAGCCGACCGGGGTGGATGACTCCACACGCCACCCCGCATCAGCAACCACGCGCGCTAGGCCACGCTGCGTCGGAACACTACCGCCCGATTCAATCAACCTCAGCAGATCTTCCTCAACAGCGTGCTCATCAGCGCCCGACTCCGACAACAACTCCGTGACGATCGCGCAACGATCCACACCAAGCCCCCGCAAACGCTGCACCAACTGCTCATCCGAACTGGCAGCACAAGGATCAATCAACAGCACCACACCCGCGTCTTCGCCTGCAACGCCCTCCCCCACTGAGACCTGCGCCCGGCGCGCCGGATGCACATCCTCCACCCCGGCCCCTTCGGGCATAACCACCTGTGGAGCACCTTTACGCACAAGCTCATCCGCGTAGATCGAACAACCGGGGCCATCCACGGCAATCACACAGTCATACAACCGCACCAAGGCAGCCGCGACCGCCGGGGCAGTCCAACCAGCCGCCGGATCCTCCAACCGCGCCGCACGCCCAAGCGAATTACCCTCCATTGCCTGGTCGATATGCGCCCACGCCAACGCACGCGGCGTCAACAATCGGGCACCCAAGCCCTCTGGATCCGCAAGATCCACGCCCAAGCGTGACAAGCGAAACAGCCCGACCTCCGGCTGCTCCACCAAACCAATGGCCTCCAAATAGCGCAGAAGGCGCACCGTAACCGCCGGATCCAAACACCCCACCTGCGCTGGGGAAACGGGAGCATCAGCCTCAAACAAGTCACTCAACACCCCAGCAGCATGCGCGGTGCGCACAGCGTACGCCGGGCCGACCTCCAGCATGTCGTGCAACTGCTCGAACGCCACCAAACGAGTATTAATGGGTACGCGATCGTCGCCGAGGACAACATCCTGCTGGCGCCAATAACCCGTAAACTCCACGTTTTCACGCGGCACATCGAGGTGCTTAGCCAACGCGCGCACGGCCTTCAGCTGGCCGGCCTCCCCCGCCGCCCACACATAACCCTCACCAGCGGGCGCACAATCAAATAAACGCTGCACAACCTGACTAAAACGCCCACCCTCTGCCGCCACCACCCAATACACATCAGCATCAGCACGGGTCTCAATATCCAACACATCCGCACGGTCGGCAACCTCAATGACCGCAGTGACCTTCTGACCTGCAGGCAACTCCTCCAAGCAACGAGCAATCGCCGGCAAGGCAGTGTGATCCCCACACAACAACAACCAATCCGCGTGCACCGGAAGCTCACCGCACATCTTCGGCCCGGCGATATACACCCGGTCCCCCACCGTCACACGCTGACAAAAATCCTCCGCCAAACCCGCGCCGTGCCGCGCGAAATCAATGACAACCTCGCCCGACGCGGCGTCATACTTACGCACAGTGTAGGCACGGAAGAGGTTCTTGATCTCCTCCGTCCACTCCAGATTCCCATTACCCAACGGCCGCGGGAAAGGCCGCTCGCCAGTAATGGGATGCGGGAAGATGATGCGCACGTCATCGTCGAAACCCGTGCTGACGAACTCCGGGCTATCCACACCACGGCGCGTGCCCGCCCGCAGCTCCTCACCACCGAGGGTGATGCGACGCAGATTCGGGGTGACGTCCTCCACCCGCATCACCTCCACGTCACGGAGGGTAACTGGGTAAATCTCGCGGGAGCGGCTGTTACGAGGCATGTGGTGAAGTCCTTTAGATCGGTGCGGGCGAAGGTTGTTCGTGCGGGTATGCGCAGTTGATAAAAGCAACACCAGTATAGATGGAGCCTAAACAAACTAAAGTTTGATCTAGTTTTGCAGGGAGCACGCACGCATTGACGACGACCCCGCCAGGATTTTACCGTGGCAACGATAGGCTGCGGGCGCGTCAATCGCCTACGCCCAGTGCACGAGCCTCGCGCCGGCGGCGAAGCTGCACAGAATAAAAAAAATCAGCAGATTTGCCCCACCCAGCCCCATAAGCCCAGTTCGCTTGAGTGAAATCTGCAAATCTGCCGATTTTTTGTACTCTCCGACGGGGCGCCCACGAAAGTGGAGAGCACGGGGACATCTTCCACGACTACGAAAAGTCCACCCGCAACACCCACATCTCCTTCTAACACGCATCAAAGGCAGAAGAGCTCTCGCAAGTTGCGGGAGCTCTTCTGCTATCTGGCAGCTGCCACATGCACAAGGATCTTCAGCGCCCGGCGGATGTCGGCTTCCGTGTAGATGCGGTAGTCGCTATAGGTGCGCCACTGCGGGCTGAGCAGGACGATGCTGTCCCAATACCGCAGCGTCCGCGTGGTGACGCCAAGTTTGGCGGCTGCTTCACTGATGGAATATTCGCTCACGGTTTCCACTTTCTGCGTAGACGTAGCGTCAAGCTCAAGTCCGGTTTTCACGATAACGTGATGACGCCGCGTACATGTCCGCCCCATGTGCCGATGACGTGTCGAAGAAATCGCGAAAAGTGTACACGTCGTTTAAATATGTCGATGCGGTGTACACGTGAAAGGATCCGCCATGGCATTCGACCCAAACCGCCCCTAAAAGAAGGCAACTGCATATACGGGAGGCGAACAACGCCGACTTTGCGTGCACCGAAATCGCCAAATTATGCGTCCCTGTGATCATTGGCCCAGGTCGGGCGTCTCGTGAACAACAATTTGCCCATTTCGGTGCACAGACACCGCACATTCAGTGCGGGTATGAAAAAACCGGCCTCCACTACAGGGTGGGACCGGTTATTTTCGGTTTGCCGCTTTAGGGTTTAGCGTGCCTTCTCGACGATTTCGACGAGACGGAAGTGCTTATCCTTGGACAGCGGGCGGGTCTCTTCGATGCGGACGAGGTCGCCGACGCCGGCAGTCTCGTTCTCGTCGTGGACCTTCACCTTGGAGTTGGTGCGGATGGTCTTGCCGTACAGGCCGTGGCGCTTACGGTCTTCCAGTTCAACGACGCAGGTCTTCTGCATCTTGGTGGAAACGACGTAGCCCGTGCGGACCTTACGTGCGCCCTTTTCCTTCTTGTTCACGTTTGCCTCACTCATGTTTAAGCCTCAGCTCCCGGAACAACGGACAGGCCCAGCTCACGCTCGCGAATAACGGTGTAGATGCGGGCGATGTCGCGCTTGACCGTGCGCAGGCGACGGTTGTTGGTCAACTGGCCGGTTGCCATCTGGAAGCGAAGGTTGAACAGTTCTTCCTTGCAGTCCTTCAGGCGGGTGACCAGTTCTTCTTCGGAGAGCTCGCGGAGCTCAAATGCGGGGGTACCGGTAGCCATTAGAACTGGTCCTCCTTCTTAACGATACGGACCTTGCAGGGAAGCTTCTGAGCTGCGCGACGAAGTGCCTCGAGGGCGATTTCTTCGTTCGGGTAGCTCATCTCGAAGAGGATGCGGCCAGGCTTAACGTTGGCGACCCACTTCTCGACGGGGCCCTTACCGGAACCCATACGCACGCCGAGCGGCTTCTGGGTCAGGGGGCGGTCCGGGAAGATGTTGATCCACACCTTGCCACCACGCTTGACGTGGCGGTTGATGGCAATACGTGCAGATTCGATCTGACGGTTGGTGATGTAGGTCGGCTCGAGAGCCTGGATGCCGTAGTCACCGTGGGTGATGCGGTTACCGCCCTTGGACACACCGGTACGGGTGGGACGGTGCTGGCGACGGTACTTAACGCGCTTGGGGATAAGCATTCTTAGCCCTCCTGCTTCTGCTCTGCACGCTGACGACGCTGGCCACCGCGGCGCGGACGCTCGCGACGGTCACCGCGGCCACGACGTGCGTCGGGTGCGTAGAGGTCGCTTTCGCGCTTGCCGCCGACGACGTCACCCTTGTAGATCCACACCTTGACGCCAATGCGGCCGAAGGTGGTGTGTGCTTCGTAGGTGCCGTAGTCAATTTCGGCGCGGAGGGTGTGCAGCGGCACGCGGCCCTCGTGATAGCGCTCGGTGCGGGACATCTCGGCACCGCCGAGACGACCGGAGCACACGACCTTGATGCCCTTGACCTGCGGCTGGCGCATCGCGGACTGGATGGCCTTACGCATTGCGCGGCGGAATGCCACGCGGTTGGTCAGCTGCTCTGCGATGGACTGTGCCACCAGCTGAGCGTTGGCGTCAATGTTCTTGACTTCGAGGATGTTGAGGGCGACCTGCTTGCCGGTGAGCTTTTCGAGCTCGCCGCGGATGCGGTCAGCCTCGGAACCACGACGGCCGATCACGATGCCCGGACGGGCGGTGTGGATGTCGACGCGGACGCGGTCACGGGTGCGCTCGATAACGACGTCGGCGACACCAGCGCGATCCAGGTTCTTGGACAGGAATTCGCGGATCTTGATGTCTTCGGCGAGGTAATCGGCGTAGGACTTATCGGCGTACCAGTGGGACTTCCAATCGGAAGTAATGCCCAGCCGGAGGCCGTGGGGGTGGATTTTCTGGCCCACTACTGAGCACTTCCCTTCTGGCTCTCGACAACCACGGTGATGTGGCTGGTGCGCTTACGGACGTGGAATGCACGACCCTGTGCGCGCGGGCGGAAACGACGCATCGTGGGGCCCTCGTCGGCGTATGCCTCGGAGATGACCAGGGTGCGTGGGTCCAGACCGAAGTTGTTCTCGGCGTTGGCGGCTGCGGATGCAACTACCTTTGCGACCGGCTCGGAAGCAGCCTGGGGGGCGTACTTCAGGATGGCCATTGCCTCGGATACGGACTTGCCGCGAACGAGGTCGATGACGCGGCGTGCCTTCATCGGGGTAACGCGGACGAAGCGCGCGGTGGCGCGTGCGGACGTGATTGCTTCACTCATCGCTTATCGACGTCCCTTCTTGTCGTCCTTGATGTGACCCTTGAAGGTCTTGGTCGGGGCGAACTCGCCCAGCTTGTGGCCGACCATGGAATCATCCACGAACACCGGAACATGCTTGCGACCGTCGTGGACGGCGAAGGTGTGGCCGATGAAATCGGGGAGAATGGTGGAGCGGCGAGACCAGGTCTTGATGACCTGCTTGGTGCCCTTTTCGTTTTGTGCATCAACCTTAGCGAGGAGGTGCTCGTCTACGAACGGGCCTTTCTTTAGGCTACGTGGCATTGTCTACCTCCTCTTAGCGCTTCTTGTTTTTGTTGCTGCGACGGCGACGCATGATCAGCTTGTCGCTCGGGCGGTTGGGCTTGCGGGTACGACCCTCGGGCTTGCCCCACGGGGAAACCGGGTGGCGACCACCGGAGGTCTTACCTTCACCACCACCGTGCGGGTGGTCGACCGGGTTCATAACGACACCACGGACGGTCGGGCGGACGCCCTTCCAGCGCATACGGCCGGCTTTGCCCCAGCGGATGTTGATCTGGTCAGCGTTGCCGACCTCACCAACAGTTGCGCGGCAACGGATGTCGACGCGGCGGATTTCGGAGGAGGGCATACGCAGGATTGCGTAACGGCCTTCCTTACCGAGCAGCTGGATGGAGGTACCTGCGGAGCGAGCCATCTTGGCGCCGCCGCCGGGCTTCAGCTCGACGCAGTGCACGGTGGCACCGGCCGGGATGTTGCGCAGCGGGAGGTTGTTGCCGGGCTTGATGTCGGCGTTGGGGCCGGACTCAACGATGGCGCCCTGCTTGAGGCCCTTGGGGGCGATGATGTAGCGCTTTTCGCCATCTGCGTAGTGCAGGAGGGCGATGTTAGCGGTACGGTTCGGGTCGTACTCGATGTGAGCGACCTTAGCGGTGATGCCGTCTTTGTCGTTACGACGGAAGTCGATCAGACGGTAACGGCGCTTGTGGCCGCCACCCTTGTGACGGGTGGTGATGTGGCCGTGTACGTTGCGGCCGCCGGTCTTGTGCAGCGGGCGCAGCAGGCTCTTTTCCGGAGTCGAGCGAGTGATCTCCTCGAATTCGGAAACGGAGCTCTGGCGGCGACCCGGGGTTGTCGGCTTGTACTTACGAATAGCCATAGTTGTCCTTACCTTTCAATCGGCGCCTTAAGCGGCGGAGCCGCCGAAGATGTCGATTGCGTCGCTGCCTTCACGGAGGGTGACGATCGCACGCTTCGTGTTCTTGCGCTTACCAAAACCGGTGCGGGTGCGCTTGCGCTTGCCCTCGCGGTTGATGGTGTTGACGGATTCGACCTTGACACCGAAGATCTGCTCAATAGCGATCTTGATCTGGGTCTTGTTTGCCTCAGGTGCAACAAAGAAGGTGTACTGCTGCTGCTCCATGAGACCGTATGCCTTCTCGGACACTACCGGTGCGAGAATGATGTCGCGGGGATCTGCGATGGTGGCCATTACTTTTCCTCTCCAGCGCCGACAACGCGGTTAACGAAGCTGTTGAGTGCCTCCACGGAGAACACAACGTCGTCAGAGTTGAGGACGTCGTAGGTGTTCAGTTGATCCTGGTGCAGGATGTGAACGCCGGGGAGGTTGTTGGCGGATTTGATGGAGACTACGTCTTCACGGCCGACAACAAACAGTACGTTCTTGCGCTCGGTCAGGCGCTCGATGAATGCGCGGGCTGCCTTGGTGGACGGGGTCTGGCCGGTGACGAGTTCTTCGACGACGTGAATACGGTCGTGGCGAACGCGGTCGGTCAGTGCACCGAACAGTGCGGCTGCCTTCATCTTCTTCGGGGTGCGCTGGGTGTAGTCACGCGGCTGAGGGCCGTGGGAGATGCCACCACCGGTGAAGTGCGGTGCGCGGATCGAACCCTGGCGGGCGCGACCGGTACCCTTCTGGCGGAACGGCTTCTTGCCACCACCGGAGACCATGGAACGGGTCTTGGTGGCGTGGGTGCCCTGGCGCTTTGCGGCGAGCTGGGCATTGACGACCTGGTGCATCAGTGCAACAGATGCTTCGCGGTCGAAGATCTCTGCAGGCAAATCGACCTGGCCGTTGGTTTTACCGTCAGCGGTGTGGACGTCCAACTTCAGATTGCTCATGCGTGTGCACCGCCCTTCACTGCGGTCTTGACGGTTACGACGCCGCCGCGTACACCGGGGATTGCACCCTTGATGAGCAGCAGGTTAGCGTCGGCGTCAACCTTTTGAACCTTGAGGTTCTGGGTGGTGACGCGCTCATTACCCATGCGGCCTGCCATGCGGGTGCCCTTGAAGACACGACCCGGGGTAGCGCAGGCGCCGATGCCACCGACGCGGCGGTGTGCGGCCTGGTTACCGTGGGATGCGCCCTGGCCTGCGAAGCCGTGGCGTTTCATGGCGCCAGCGTAGCCCTTACCCTTGGAGGTACCGGTGACGTCGACGAAGGTTACGCCTTCGAAGATGTCGACGGTGATGTCCTGTCCAACCTCGTAGCCGGAGACGTCGTCCATGCGAATCTCGGTAACGTGGCGGCGGGGGGTAACGCCAGCCTTGTTGAAGTGGCCTGCCTGAGGCTTCTTGACCTTACGGGGGTCAATTTCGCCGTAGGCGATTTGGATGGCGTTGTAGCCATCGTTGTCAATGGTACGAATCTGGGTGACTACGCACGGACCAGCTCCGACGACGGTGACGGGGATAACCCGGTTGTCCTCGTCGAAGATCTGGGTCATGCCGAGCTTGGTGCCCAGAATTCCCTTGATCTCAGTTTCACTCATTATTTATTCTCCGATGCCAATACTTACGTCGATCACTGAATATTCACGTCGACGCTGGCCGGAAGGTCGATGCGCATAAGAGCGTCGACAGTCTTGGGCGTCGGGTCGAGGATATCGATCAGGCGCTTGTGAGTGCGCATCTCGAAGTGCTCGCGAGAGTCCTTGTACTTGTGCGGAGAACGAATAACGGCGTAAACGTTCTTCTCGGTCGGCAGCGGCACCGGGCCAACGACGCGTGCACCCGTGCGGGTGACGGTTTCGACGATCTTACGCGCAGAGGCGTCGATCGCTTCGTGGTCGTAGGCCTTGAGCCTAATGCGGATTTTTTGTCCCGCCACGCTTGTCCTCTTCCTTTGGTCCCACATCTACATTCGCGCACGAAGGAGCGGTGGGAATTGCTTTTAGTATCTCTATAACGTTGTCCGGATGGGCCGGGCGCAACGCCAGTTTTGTGTTTCATGAACCAGGTCTATGCAGATGGTAATAAACGTCTGCTAGCCGGTTACGTCCCCCTAAAAAGTGCGTGGGGTTGTTGCCTACTGCCGCTGTTTATTTGCCATGCCACATGTCCGGGCCCTTACGGGCTCCACCTGCGCCGTAATGGCGCGTTGTGGTTCATGTTTGCTAAGCCACGGGCGTAATAAACGCACACCTATGTCAAAGCAACCCTTGTATTTAAGCACGTCGCCCACCCTAGGCGCAACCCTTAAGCGCAGTTGTGTGCAAAAACACATTTTCCGCATTTGTGCTCGTAGGAGCCACAAAAATACAGCTGTAGGCGGACACCCGGGGTGGGTGCCCGCCTACACGCTAAAGCAGCAGAAGGGCTTAGTTCAAGTAGAAGATGCGGTCAGCATTTTCTGCCATGTACTTTGCGTTCCATTCTGCGCCACCATCAAGGTTGGCGGCGAGGAACACGGGTGCGGAGAAACTCTCTTCGAGCAGCTTGATGATGCCCACAGGCAGGGAATGCAGGATCGCAGTGGAGGTCACACCGGATGCGGGAGCGAACTTCTGCGGAACACCACCAAGGCTGAGAACTACGTCACCGGCCTCCACACGGCTATCGATGACGATGTCAGCGTGGTCCTACAGCTTGGTCCCATCCGGAACGCGAGAGGTCACGGCGTCGGTGTAGTTGTGGGAAGTCAGGCCCACCATGAAGACACCGTTCTCGCGGGCTGCACGAGCCAACTCAACCGGAACCGCGTTGCGGCCGGAGACGGAGACGTCAATCAGAACGTCACCTTCCTTGAGGGGCGAGTTGTTGAACAGCACCTCACCGTAGCCAGGCATCTGCTCCATCTGAGAGCCGAGGGTGGTGGGGCGAGTGGTGAGCGCTTCGATACCGGGAGCGTAGAGGGGGTTGATGAGCATCAGGCCACCGGCACGGTAGACGATGTCCTGAACCGGCAATGAAAAGTGGGAAGCACCGAAAGCGAAGATTCGGTCGCCAGCGCCCTCCAGCAACGCGGCTACGAAGTTTTGGTGGCGCCTATGCTCAACGCACTCTAACGCCACTTTGCACTGTTTTCTTGCACTTTTCGTGTAGTCAGGATTTTTGTTATGTCAGTTTCACAGCTTTTTACCAATGCTCTTCTTGTTGACGGTTCAGGCGCGCCCGCCGTAACGGATGCTGCGTTGCGTGTTGAACGCGGCGTCATCACTCATGTCGGAGCGGTTAATGACGTCGCGTCATGGCCGGATTCGGATGAAACAATCGACGTCGCAGGTGCTCCGCTGGTGCCTGGCTATATCGATATTCACCATCATGGCAGTGGTCGGGTCGCTTATGACCATGGCCCTACGGCAGCTGCGGCTACCTCGCATCCGGCCCGGGCTTTCGGTGTGGATGATAAGTTCGGCACGCTGGCAGCAGGCTACCCCGGCGATGTGATCGTCCTCGACCCTGAAACGCTGCTTCCGAAGGGTATCTTCTTCGTTTAGCCCGATAAGTGAGTGTCTTTTCTTTGGACTCTCATTACATCACATTCAAAATCGGCCCGGTACCGCATGGTATCGGGCCGTTGTGTTCTCGGTACATACTGCTCGCATGTCCCGCTGCGAACGGGGCAGGAATGGGAAAACCCCAACCGCCTGATGAAAGGCGATTGGGGTTTTAAACCAACAAGTAGTTTATTACTTGATGATCTTGGTGACGCGGCCAGCGCCGACGGTGCGGCCACCTTCGCGGATAGCGAAGCGGAGGCCCTCGTCCATAGCGACGGGCTGGATCAGGGTGACGGACATGTCGACGTTGTCGCCAGGCATGACCATCTCGGTGCCCTCAGGAAGCTTCACAACACCGGTAACGTCGGTGGTGCGGAAGTAGAACTGAGGACGGTAGTTGTCGAAGAACGGGGTGTGGCGGCCGCCCTCATCCTTGGAAAGGATGTAGACGGAGCCCTCGAACTCGGTGTGGGGGGTGTAAGCGCCGGGAGCAGCAACGATCTGGCCGCGCTCGACATCCTCACGCTTGATACCACGGAGCAGCAGACCACAGTTGTCGCCAGCCTCGGTGTAGTCGAGGAGCTTGCGGAACATCTCGATACCGGTAACGGTGGTCTTGGTGGACTTCTCGCGGATACCGAGAATCTCGACCTCGTCGTTGACGTTCAGCTTGCCGCGCTCAACACGACCGGTAACGACGGTGCCGCGACCGGTAATGGTGAAGATGTCCTCGATGGGCATGAGGAAGGGCTTGTCGGTCTCGCGCTCCGGATCCGGAATCTTCTCGTCGCAAGCCTTCATGAGCTCAACGATCTTAGCGGTCCACTCGGGGTCACCCTCGAGAGCCTTCAGTGCGGAAACCTGAATGATGGGAGCGTCCTCGTCGTACTCCTGCTCAGCAAGCATTTCGCGAACTTCCATCTCGACGAGCTCGATCATCTCGTCGTCAACATCCGGGGAGTCACACTTGTTCAGAGCAACGAGGATGTAGGGAACGCCAACCTGGCGAGCAAGAAGAACGTGCTCACGGGTCTGAGGCATCGGGCCGTCGGTAGCGGCAACCACGAGGATTGCGCCGTCCATCTGAGCAGCACCGGTGATCATGTTCTTGATGTAGTCAGCGTGGCCGGGGGCGTCCACGTGAGCGTAGTGGCGCTTTTCGGTCTGGTACTCGACGTGGGAGATGTTAATCGTGATACCACGCTCCTTCTCTTCCGGCGCCTTGTCAATAGCGTCGAAAGCGAAAGCCTGGTTCAGCTCCGGGTACTCGTCAGCCAGAACCTTGGTGATGGCTGCGGTCAGGGTGGTCTTACCGTGGTCGACGTGACCAATGGTACCGATGTTGACGTGCGGCTTTGTACGCTCGAACTTCGCCTTTGCCACTGTATGTCCTCCTGGACTTCATGGTGGCTACGACTCTCGCAGCCACATTGGTGGTTGTTTACTACTTGGCACCAGCCCACCAGGGCTAACGCTTTAAAAGTAGCGATTTGATTTGTGCCAGTTACGTAATCCTAGGTGTTCATTGTACAAAACTCAAACCTGGGCGCTCAGTTGCTGCTTGGCAGGTCTGAGCTACGTGCACTGACACTACTCTTCGGCACTCTATCAGCTACCAAACCACCACACCACCTGCCGATTAACCCCTGGGTTTAATTCACATTCTTTGTTGCGTGGCGATTAGATCACCCGTATTATTTTCTTCGTGCAGTCGTGCACCGGGGTCAGTGAAAGTCTGAACCGGCGGTTACAGTCCGCGACCCTCCCCACCCGGGGAGGTTGAGCTGGTGGAATTCCAGCACCGACGGTTAAAGTCCGGATGGTAGGAGCACGATCGAGTACGCGGCATCTAGCCAACCCTTACGCATGCCGACCGAAGCGCGCGCGGGTCGGCATGCGTAACGCTGCGCCCGTGTGGGGTTGTAGTTTCCGTGTACCCACATCCCGGTGCCAAAGAAAGTGTTGGAGTGAATGCTAAGCACCGGCATCAACTGGGTTTCCCGCAGGAGTGATCCCGCTCGCGCCTTCGCGGTGGTCGGCGGCGTCACTGTCTTGCTTGTCGCCTGGTTTCTCACAGCCGCAGCTTTGCATAATCCAGCGTTGCTGCCCTCCCCCGTATCAGTAGCCGCGCGGCTTGTTCGAGATAGTCATAATCCTCTGTTTTGGCACGCGTTCGGTAGCACTGTTACTGAAGCATCCTTGGGGTGTTTGCTGGGGGTTGTTGCGGCTCTTCCTTTGGCATATGTGATCTACAAATCATGGGTTCTCGACGCAGCATTCGGCCCTATTATTGCCGTTTCGCAAGCGATTCCCTCCGTGGCTGTTGCACCGTTGCTTGTCATTTGGATTGGCTATGGCACCTTCGCCATCGCCGTTCTGTGTTCCCTCATTGTCTTTTTCCCCATTTTGGTCACTGCGGTGCTGGGCTTGAAGTCTTTGCCCCGCGACGTCATCGAGGCTGCCCGGCTTGATGGCGCCCATGGCGTGAGTTTGCTGCGGCATATCGAGGCCCCTTTGGCGCTGCCTGCTTTGCTGGCTGGTTTGCGCACAGGGGTGACGTTGTCTGTTATCGGCGCTGTGGTGGGTGAGTTTGTGATGGGTGGTTCCGGCCTGGGTTCCCGGCTGTCTTTGCAGTCGGCGGCGGCTGATATGAACGGTTTGTTTGCGACGGTCACGGTGTTGTGCCTTATGGCTGCACTTGCTTTTCAAACAATCGCACTCGTCGAGCGCACTAACCCGATCATGCGTGCGCTCGCCCAAGGAAAGTAGATAATCATGCACTTTTTCAATAGACGCCGCACTGTTGCGGCAATCGCACTCGTTGCCCTGGCTGGTTCTGTTGTTGCTTGCAGCAGTGATGACGCCGCGCCTGCCGGATCCCCCGCGACGTCATCAGGTGAGCAGGTGGCTGCCACTATCGGTTTGACGTACATCCCGAATGTTCAGTTCGCGCCGGCTTATGTGGCGGACGCCGATGGGGCTTTGGGTGATGGGGTGTCGCTGAGGCACCACGGGCAAAATGAGGGGCTGTTTACGGCGCTGTTGTCTGGCCGGGAGCAGTTCGTTGTCGCAGGTGCGGATGAAGCTGCGACGGCCGCCAGCGATGAGTTGTTGGTGGTCTCCCCCTACTACGAGACGTTTCCGGTGACGGTGTCTGTGAAGGCGGATTCGGATATTCATTCGATGGCTGATCTGAAGGGCAAGAAGGTTGGTATTGCCGGCCATTACGGTGAGGGCTGGTACGGCCTTCTGGTGGGCCTGCACAATGCAGGCCTGACGCCTGAGGATATTGATGTGCAGGAAGTTGGGTACACGCAGCAGGCTGCGCTCGCCGGCGACAAGGTAGATGCGGTAGTCGGCTTTATCAATAATGACGCCGTGCAGATGGAGCTGCGCGGTATGGATGTGCGCAATCTGGATGTCAATGCTGATGATTCTTTGCGTAGCGCCAGTGTGATCACCACTAAGAAGTTTGCTTCTGAACACCCGGAGACAGTCAAGCAGGTCGTCGCTGGTTTCTATAGTGCGTATGCGAAGTTGAAGGCTGATCCTTCTGTCGGCGTTAAGGCTGCCCAGAAATTGATTCCGGAATTGAGTGAACCAGAGCAGTTGAAGGCGGCTGAGGCGACGATGGATGCGACTGCGAAGCTTCTTCCTGGGCCTGATACTTGTAGTGAGTTGACTGAAGAGTCTGCGCGCAAGATGGTTGAGGCTTTGAAGGATGTTGGTATTGAGGGTATTCAGGTTGATGGTAGTGACTTGTACAGCACTCAATACTGTCCTTAAGGGGTTTTATAGTTGGTGTAGCTAAAGGGTTGGCCCCTCCTGATGTCTCAGGAGGGGCCAACCCTTTTGGTTCGCTTAAAAGCGTGTGCTTTTAGGCGGTGGTGCCGTTGCGCTCAGCAATGATATCGGCTGCTACGTTGGTGGGAACCTCAGCGTAGGAGTCGAAGATCATGGAGTAGTTAGCGCGGCCCTGCGTCTTGGAGCGCAGGTCGCCGACGTAACCGAACATCTGGGACAGCGGAACCTTTGCCTTGACCAGCTTGGCGCCGGCACGGTCTTCCATTGCCTGGACCTGGCCACGGCGGGAGTTGACGTCACCGATCACTTCACCCATGTATTCCTCAGGGGTGGTGATTTCGACGGCCATCACGGGCTCAAGCAGGGTGGGCTTTGCCTTTGCGACGGCTTCCTTCAGGGCCATGGAGCCAGCGAGCTTGAAGGCCATTTCGGAGGAGTCAACTTCGTGGTAAGCACCGTCGAGGACGGTTGCCTTGATGTTGACCAGCGGGAAGCCAGCGAGGTAGCCGTACTGCATTGCGTCCTGGATACCGGCGTCGACGGAGGGGATGTATTCCTTGGGGATACGGCCACCGGTGACGGCGTTTTCGAACTTGTAGATGGCGGATTCGCCTTCTTCGAGGGTCTCTGCATCGGGAGCGTAAGGCTCGAGGGCGATGATGACCTTCGCGAACTGACCGGAACCACCGGTCTGCTTCTTGTGGGTGTATTCGAGCTTCTCGACGGGCTTCTTGATGGTCTCGCGGTATGCAACCTGCGGTGCACCAACGTTTGCCTCAACCTTGAATTCGCGCTTCATGCGGTCAACAAGGACGTCAAGGTGGAGCTCACCCATGCCGCCGATGACGGTCTGACCGGTCTCATCGTCAAGCTTGACAGTGAAGGTGGGGTCCTCTTCGGCGAGCTTCTGGATAGCTACGGAGAGCTTCTCCTGGTCAGCCTTGGTCTTGGGCTCGATGGCAACCTCGATAACCGGATCCGGGAAGTCCATGGACTCCAGGATGATCGGGTTAGCGATGTCACAGAGGGTGTCACCAGTGGTGGTGTCCTTGAGGCCGATGCATGCGTAGATGTTACCTGCGCGTGCTTCGTCAACAGGGTTCTCCTTGTTGGCATGCATCTGGAACAGCTTGCCGATGCGCTCCTTCTTACCCTTGGTGGAGTTAGCCACCTGGGCGCCCGGCTCAACGATGCCGGAGTAGACGCGCACGAAGGTCAGCTTGCCGAAGAACGGGTGAGCTGCGATCTTGAACGCCAGAGCGGAGAAGGGCTCGTCGACGGAGGGCTTGCGCACCATATCGACAGCTTCGTCGCCGACCTTATGGCCGTGAACCTCGCCGATGTCCAGCGGCGAGGGCAGGTAGTCGATGACTGCGTCGAGCAGGGGCTGGATGCCCTTGTTCTTGTATGCGGAGCCACAGAGCACGGGGTAGATTTCGGAGGCGACGGTCATCTTGCGGATGGCGGTCTTGATTTCCTCTTCGGTGAGCTCTTCGCCACCGAAGTACTTCTCCATAAGCTCTTCGTCGGACTCTGCGACGGTTTCGAGGAGCTTCTCGCGGTATTCTGCAGCCTTGTCGGCGAGATCAGCGGGGATCTCTTCGATGGTGGCTTCAGCACCAACCTCGACCTTGCCGCGCCAGGTGATGGCCTTCATCTGGATGAGGTCAACGACACCGTCGAAGTCATCTTCAGCGCCGATGGGCAGCTGCATGACCAACGGCTTTGCACCGAGGCGGTCGATAATGGTCTGGACGGTGAAGTAGAAGTCCGCGCCCATCTTGTCCATCTTGTTGACGAAGCAGATGCGGGGGACGTCGTACTTGGCAGCCTGGCGCCAGACCTGCTCGGACTGGGGCTCAACGCCTTCTTTACCGTCGAACACTGCGACGGCGCCGTCGAGGACGCGCAGGGAGCGCTCAACCTCAACGGTGAAGTCGACGTGGCCGGGGGTGTCGATGATGTTGATCTGGTTGCCGTTCCAGAAACAGGTCACAGCAGCGGAGGTAATGGTGATACCGCGCTCTTTTTCCTGCTCCATCCAGTCGGTGGTCGAAGCACCGTCGTGGGTTTCGCCCACCTTACGGTTGATACCGGTGTAGAACAGAATACGCTCTGTTGCAGTGGTCTTACCAGCATCGATGTGTGCCATGATGCCGATGTTGCGGACCTTATTGAGGTCCTTAAGCACTTCTTGTGCCACGTTATTCCCTAACTCTTGTTGCTGAAAGTTTTAACTACCAGCGGTAGTGAGCGAAGGCGCGGTTGGCCTCAGCCATCTTGTGGGTGTCTTCGCGACGCTTGACGGAAGCACCGAGACCGTTTGCTGCATCAAGAATCTCGTTGGCGAGACGCTCGGTCATGGTGTTCTCACGACGCTGGCGGGTAAAGGTCACGAGCCAACGGAGAGCAAGGGTGTTTGCACGGCCGGGGCGAACCTCGACGGGCACCTGGTAGGTAGCGCCACCGACACGACGGGAACGAACCTCAAGGTCGGGCTTGATGTTACCCAGGGCCTTCTCCAGGGTTCCGACCGGATCGGTGCCGGTCTTCTCGCGGCAGATTTCCAGCGCGTTGTACACAATGCGCTCTGCAGTGGACTTCTTGCCGTCCAGGAGAACCTTGTTCACCAGCTGGCTGACAACCTCGGAACCGTAAACTGGATCCTTAACTACGGGACGCTTGGGAGCTGCACCTTTACGCATTGTTTACTTCTCCTTCTTTGCGCCGTAGCGGGAACGAGCCTGCTTGCGGTCCTTGACACCCTGGGTATCGAGGGTGCCGCGGATGATCTTGTAGCGAACACCGGGAAGGTCCTTCACACGACCGCCGCGAACGAGCACCATGGAGTGCTCCTGGAGGTTGTGGCCCTCACCGGGGATGTATGCAGAAACCTCGATGCCGGAGGAAAGGCGCACACGGGCGACCTTACGCAGCGCGGAGTTCGGCTTCTTGGGGGTGGTGGTGTACACGCGGGTGCACACGCCACGGCGCTGAGGGGAACCCTTCAGAGCTGCGGTCTTCACCTTGGCAGTCTTATCGTGGCGGCCCTTGCGGACCAGCTGCTGAATAGTAGGCAATGAACCATCTTTCTTGTATGACCGGCCCCCGCAGGCAGCTACCTGGGTACCTTCGAGGCTATGGTGCTGGAGCTACGACGAGTGCCTGGCGCAGCATCATTGAATTAATGACGTCGCGTTGATCACTGTGTCCGACACCTCACTGTTTCCTGAGGTTTCAGGGGTGGGGTGGCGTCTATGACCGGTCTGAAATTTTCAATTAAATAATGTAGACATAGGTAACCCAGTCAGCCGCTTTCGCTGGCCTACCTGGGTAAATATCTACTGCCCGCCTTATATACATATAGGGCTTGTATTAGTGTAGTCGTTGCCACCAGCTGGGACAACCGCTCAACGCCCCAGGTAGCGGCTCAGGCAGGTCTATTTCTGTGCACGAACACAGCCCCTGAGGGTCCGAATCAAATCTGCATATTCGATGTCATCAGCGGCTAGGTCTAGAACTGTCTTGTACAAATCATCTCGTCCTAGAAGCACATAGACACCGTTTCGGCGCGGAACCACGAGCGGTAGCGCTGCTGCTGTGCGCTTGTTCCCGTCATTGAAGGGATGCCTCATAATGATCTCGAAGCTAACTTTGGCTGCTTTATCCTGAATCATCGGGTACAGCTCGTGTCCACCAAACGTTTGGAACGCGCCCCCAAGCGCGCTTAGTCATCCAGCCCTATCAGCTAGGTCTGGCATTCCCCATCTCGAGCAAGAGCGCTGTCATGCAGCTGTTCAACTTCTTCAAGACTGATCAGAAATTGTTCATCCGTACTATGCATAACTCACTCCGATGTTCAAGCTATGCGAGCCGCTTGAAAACGTCCTTATAGCGCTCGTACACCTCATCAAAAGCGTCTAAATACGACATTTCACGCTCGGTATCTTGTTTGACTACTTCGAGCGGCGTACGCGGAGCCTGGTCGAGGTCGCTGTCATGTGCCCTGGCTGCATCGCCCATGAGCCCTGTCCTTTCTACTCGTTCGCACAACAGTACCCGCCGCATCTGTGCAGCGCTAGGGCACTACCCTGATCGTGCCTTCCCTGCGCGGGTCTACACCTGCCATCCATCCGCCGTCGTCGGTGCGTTGCAGAATCGCCAGGCCACTGGCCAGTGGATAGTCGGCAACAATGTGCCCGCGCTGCTCGAGTTCGCGGGCCAGCTCCGCCCGGCGCGTCTCCATCTCCTCCACCAATGACGCCGCGTCTGATGCAGGGTGGATGGTGTCTTTCCCGAGCCATGTCTGGCCGTTGTTGAACGCACCAAAGTTGCCCATGTTGCAGGCCTGCTGGGGGCTTAAGCCCCACTCGAATAGCGCTAGCAGTGCCTTGACCATGTATTGAATGATCACTCCCCCACCTGGCGAGCCGAGGACAGCGACGGGGCGTTTGTGCTCCCCGAGAACCATCATTGGTGCCATCGAGGAGCGCGGGCGACGCCCCGCCGCCGGATAGTTGGGGTGGGCCTCGGCGATGTCGGTAGCCAGCTGCACGTTCTGCGCATCTACAGCGTCCTGCAAGCGTTGGCGCAACTCCGGGGTGAGCGTACGAGTGAAGTCGCTGAGCTGATTGTTAAGGAAGAATCCGCCCACCATGTGGAAGTTTCCGAACGCCGCCTCCACGCTAGAGGTCACTGCGACGGCGCGGCCCGCGGCGTCAACAATCTGAAAGTGCGTCGTTCCGTACTCGTCCTGGTGTGGCGTGGCCTGCGCAGCCCCCGTGCCCAGCGGGTCGCCCGGGAGTGCGAGTCCGGCGGGGCGACCCGAAATAAGCTGGCGGCGGCGCGCGATGTAGCCACTGTCGAACAGTTTCTCCTGCTCGGATAACCATAGCCAGCCCCCCATGATGGCGTCGCAGTCTGCGTAAGCCAGGCGCTCGGTCTCGGCGATGAAGTGCACCCCGTCCGCGTCAATCGGCAGCAACGGAACATGCCCACGTAGAGTCTCAAGCGTCGCAAAAATTGTTGACGCACCCGCGGCAGAACGCCCCGGGGATAACATCCGGTAAGTCACACCGTCCCCGCCTCCCGGTTGATATTCGTACGCCAGTGTCTCGCCCGCTGTTGCGCCATAGCTTTGCAGGGAGGCCAAGCTGATGTGCCCGCCGGTCTCAAGGGCGATCTTGCACGCCAGGTGTCCGCTGTAGAACGTCTGAACCGCATTCATCGATTCCAGCTCAGCAAGCTCACGCAAGGTCTGAGCATAGTCCGGATTGCGCAGCACATCCCCCTCCGCAACCGGCTTCCCACCTGGAAACAGATAGGCGTACGCGGCGTCATTACTTTTGAGCCCTTCGGCGAAGTGCGCGACCGAGCGGGCGAGGCGATCACTGACCTTGAAGCCCTCCTCCGCCAAACGGATTGGCTCCTCGAACAGGACGTGCCAGGCCAGCACACCCTCGCGCGCATGGAGAAGTGCCAACGCCGAGACCACCCCGGGTACACCGGCGGACACCATGCGGCCGCGCGGATCGCCAGTACACAAGTCCAGCATGACGGCGGGGTCATTGAGGGCGAGCGGGCCAATCTCGCGACCATCGATCGCATAATTCAACACCGTAGGGCCAGTGGAATTGTGGACGGTGGCGTACAACCCGCCACCCAAGCCGGAGGACTGCGGCTCCACCAGACCAAGCACCAGCTGCGCGGTGATCGCAGCATCGGCCGCAGAGCCACCCAGCTCCAGGATGCGGGCAGCGGCGTCGGTGGCGTACTGATTCGCCGTCATCACCACGCCATGGCCCCGGGGCACCTGGACATCCTGCAAACCTGCCCGGTAGCCAGAGTAAATCTCGGGGCTGGTATGTAGGTCAAGGTGGGGCTGATTCATGCCCTCTAGGTTACTGGCGAGGGCCTGATTCGACACGCATCAATCTCCGGTCTTTTTGCGTGACCGTTTAAAGGTCGGCACCAGTTCACGGGGCGCGCCGCGAGGATCCCGCAGGGATAGATATTCGTCGTACCAGCCCGAGTTCCTTGACTTCGCACAGTTCTGCATCAATATGGTTAACAAGGGAACGATAGAGGCCGATCTTGCCTTGATGCCCCAACGCAGGGTCGTACTTCACCCAGACAGAACCCACCTTTGCTCCTTCGAGCTCAGAAATCTCCCCCAGCACCTCCCCCACTACTATTCGCCCGAACTCCGCGTATCCCTCAGCCTGGAGTGTTCGACTAGCTCGCCTCACAGTCCCGCCGCGCCCATGCACAAGTTCGTTCGCATGCAATTCCTGCTTAACTGAAATGCCGAATTTTTCCTGCACACGTCGGCGGAACAACAACCAACGTTCCAACACATCCGACCACCGAGTGGGCGCCACACCCCCACCACCTGGCGACAAACCCGGTGGCAGCGGCACCGGCGGCAATTCTTACAAAGCTCCGCACGACCCGTCCCTGTTGGGAGGCGTGGACGCACTCAGTAGCACTGTTGGCTCAAGCGACCTGATGGAATCCGGTATCCCCCGCAGCGACAGCTGGAAGGACATCGCCGCCTTCACAGAAGGCCTGAGCGGAATGACGACTTTGCTGCCCCGGTAATCCCTTGCCCGGCTAGCTCCCCCGTCGGTTGGGGTACAGAAAACCGGCAGACTTACCTTTTCCACTTGGATTTCCGCAGGTCGTGGATTCTGTGGTGGCAAATCTGCCGGTTTTTTGTACTTTCTCTTCCCCTCGATAGAGACAAAAACGCCCCCACGGTAACCGTGAGGGCGCTTCGCTTATCCGATCGTCGACCGGACAATGCTACTGCCTAGCTGAAGTCATCCAGCGGAACGGCAGCGCCGGTGAAGTCACCGAAGGTGTCGTCGCCGTAGATGCTGTCACCGTAGGTCGGGATCGAGTACGCAGCGTTGCGTGCGGCCTCGGTCGGCTTGACCTGGATGTTGCGGTAGCGGGCGATGCCGGTACCAGCCGGGATCAGCTTACCGATGATGACGTTTTCCTTCAGGCCGATCAGCTTGTCGGAGCGCTTGTTGATGGCAGCGTCAGTGAGGACACGGGTAGTCTCCTGGAAGGAGGCCGCCGACAGCCAGGACTCGGTTGCGAGCGAGGCCTTGGTGATACCCATGATCTCGGAGCGCAGTTCTGCGGGCTGGCCGCCGGACTGCACTGCTTCCTTGTTTGCCATCTTCGCTTCGGACAGATCCACGAGGGTGCCGGGGAGGAATTCGGTGGAGCCGGATTCGATGACGGTTCCGCGACGCAGCATCTGTCGGATGATGATTTCGATGTGCTTGTCGTGGATGGCCACACCCTGTGCACGGTAGACGGCCTGCACTTCGTCGATGAGGTGCTGTTCGACGCCGCGACGGCCCAGGATTTCAAGGACGTCGTGCGGGTCGGCGGGGCCACGGAGTAGACGCTCGCCGACGGTGACGTGGTCGCCGTCTTGAAGAGTGCGCTCGATGTGTGCGCCCGGTTGGACTCCATCGGGACCTTGATCATGGCGAGGCCTTGACGCTTGGACAGCTTCTCGTAGACCACATCGTCGCCGCCGTCGTCCGGGGTGATGGTGAGGGTGTAGAAGTTGCCTTCGTCTTCCAGCTTGATGGTGCCGGCGACGGAAGCGATCGGGGCCTTGTTCTTGGGAACGCGGGCCTCGAACAGTTCCTGGACACGCGGCAGACCACCGGTAATGTCGCCACCGACACCACCTTGGTGGAAGGTACGCATTGTCAGCTGGGTACCGGGCTCACCAATGGACTGTGCAGCGACGATACCGACGGCTTCGCCGATGTCGACCTGTTTGCCGGAGGCCATGGACTTGCCGTAGCACTTGGCGCAGACACCGGTGGGTGTCTGGCAGGTGAGTACGGAGCGCAGCTTGGCTTCCTCGACGCCGCCCTTGACCAGTGCGTCGACATCCAGTTCGCCAAGCTCAGTGCCTGCGGGCAGGACAACCTCACCGTTTGCGCCGATGGCGTCGGCTGCGAGGACGCGGCCGAGGACGGATGTTTCAACCAGGCTGTGGCGGTGGAAAGTGCCGTCACCGTTGGCAACAGCGACGGGCAGTTTGATGCCCTGGCGGGTTGCGCAGTCTTCTTCGCGGACGATGACGTCCTGTGCGACGTCGACGAGACGACGGGTGAGGTAGCCGGAGTCTGCGGTACGCAGAGCGGTGTCGGCCAGGCCCTTACGGGAACCGTGGGAGTTGTTGAAGTACTCGAGAACGGTGAGGCCTTCACGGAAGGAGGTCTTGATCGGTCGGGTGATGTATTCACCCTTGGAGTTCACGACCATGCCCTTCATGCCGGCCAGGGTCCAGATCTGACGCATGTTACCTGCGGCACCGGACTTCACGATCATGGGGATCGGGTTATCGTCGGGGTACAGGTCTTCGACTGCCTTACCGACGGTGTCGGTTGCGTCCTTCCACAGTTCGACGAGGCGGTCATAGCGCTCGCGCGGGGTGAGTGCACCCTGCTGCCAGTACTTACGCTCGATCTCGCTGGCTTCGGCTTCGTAGCGGTCAAGGATTTCGTCCTTATTCGGCAAAACGAGCACGTCAGACATGGTGATGGTGACGCCGGAACGGGTTGCCCAGTAGAAGCCGGAGTCCTTCATCTTGTCCATGGTCTGTGCCACGGTGATCATCGGGTAGCGTGCAGCGAGGTCATTAATGACGTCGCTGAGCATGATCTTGTCGGTGCCGCCGCCCTTGCGGACCATGACGCCTTCGAGGTAGGGGTAGTTCCACGGGAGGAGCTCGTTGAACTTCACGCGGCCCAAGGTGGTGTTTGCCAACCAGGTGTCGCCCTTGTTCCAGCCGTCGGGGAACTGCTCTGCTTCGATGTCTGCCGGGGGTCGAAGGTGCGAGATGCGTACCTTGATCGGGGCTTGGAGGCCCAGTACACCGCGGTCATAAGCCATGATGGCTTCGGCGACGGAGGAGTACACACCGGTAGCGGGAGCGTCTTCAGTGGCGGGGGTGTAGGCACCTTGGCCACCGAATTCGTCGCGGCCCTTTTCGAGAGTGAGGAAGTACAGGCCGGTCACCATGTCCAGGCGCGGCATTGCCAGTGGCTTACCGGAGGCCGGGGACAGGATGTTGTTGGAGGCGAGCATGAGGATGCGGGCCTCTGCCTGGGCTTCGGCGCTCAGGGGCAGGTGGACTGCCATCTGGTCACCGTCGAAGTCGGCGTTGAACGCTTCACAGGCCAGGGGGTGCAGCTGGATGGCTTTACCTTCGACGAGCACGGGCTCGAAGGCCTGGATACCAAGGCGGTGCAGGGTAGGTGCACGGTTCAGCATCACGGGGTGCTGGGAGATGGCCTCTTCGAGGACGTCCCACACCTCGGGGCGCTGGCGTTCCACCATGCGCTTGGCGGACTTGATGTTCTGTGCGTATTCGTGCTCGACGAGGCGCTTCATGACGAAGGGCTTGAAGAGCTCGAGGGCCATCAGCTTCGGCAGACCACATTCGTGGAGGCGCAGCTGGGGGCCGACGATAATAACGGAACGACCAGAGTAGTCGACGCGCTTACCGAGCAGGTTCTGACGGAAACGGCCCTGCTTGCCCTTGAGCAGGTCGCTCAGGGACTTCAGCAGACGGTTACCAGGGCCTGTGACGGGGCGGCCGCGACGGCCGTTGTCGAACAGGGCGTCAACGGATTCCTGCAGCATGCGCTTTTCGTTGTTCACGATGATCTCGGGGGCACCGAGGTCGATCATGCGCTTCAAGCGGTTGTTGCGGTTGATGACGCGACGGTAGAGGTCGTTGAGGTCAGAGGTTGCGAAGCGGCCACCGTCGAGCTGCACCATGGGGCGAAGCTCCGGGGGGATGACCGGAATGCAGTCAAGCACCATGCCTGCAGGGTCGTTGCCGGAGCGCTGGAACGCTGCGACGACCTTGAGGCGCTTGAGTGCGCGCATCTTCTTCTGGCCTTTGCCCTCGTTGATGATGGTGCGCAGTTCTTCGGCCTCTGCGTCGAGGTCAAAGTTGCGGATGAGGGTTTGGATGGCTTCTGCACCCATGCCGCCAGTGAAGTAATCCTCGTAGCGGTCAACGAGTTCGGTGTAGATGGACTCGTCGACGATCATCTGCTTGGGGGCAAGCTTGACGAAGGTCTGCCAGATTTCTTCGAGTCGGGCGACTTCACGTTCCGCGCGTTCGCGGATGTGCGTCACTTCCTTCTCTGCGGCGTTTTGTACCTTGCGGCGCGCGTCGGCCTTTGCGCCGGCTGCTTCGAGCTCTGCCAGGTCGGCTTCGAGCTTTGCTGCGCGGTCGGCAATGTCGGATTCTGCGTCGGCTTCAACGTCCTTCTTCTCGAGGAGCATTTCTGCTTCGAGGGTGGACAGGTCGTTGTGGCGTGCTTCATCGTCAACGCTGGTGATGATGTTCGCAGCGAAGTAGATGATGCGCTCGAGTTCCTTGGGAGCAAGGTCGAGCAAGTAGCCGAGGCGTGAGGGAACACCCTTGAAGTACCAGATGTGGGTCACGGGAGCAGCAAGCTCAATATGGCCCATGCGCTCACGGCGCACCTTGGACTTGGTGACTTCTACGCCACAGCGTTCACAGATGATGCCCTTGTAGCGAACGCGCTTGTATTTGCCACAGGCACATTCCCAGTCGCGGGTGGGACCGAAGATGCGCTCACAGAAGAGGCCGTCCTTCTCCGGCTTGAGGGTGCGGTAGTTGATGGTCTCCGGCTTCTTGACCTCGCCCTTGGACCAACGACGGATGTCGTCGGCTGTTGCGAGCCCAATGCGGAGCTCGTCGAAGTAGTTGACGTCGAGCACGTAACTCCCTTTCCTCCCGGGCTAATTCCCGGGGGTTCATTTTGTTACTTAAGAACTTGTGGGTCGCAAACGTTTAGGCGGAGTCTGCATCCGAGCGTTCGTCGCGAGAGAGGTTGATACCGAGGGTTGCACCTGCGGCGTCGTACTCGTCGTCGTCAGAACCACCGAGTTCCATGGGGGTGCCATCTGCTGCGAGGACCTCAACGTTGAGGCAGAGCGACTGCAGCTCCTTGAGCAACACCTTGAAGGATTCCGGGATGCCCGGATCCGGGATGTTTTCGCCCTTGACGATGGCTTCGTAGACCTTCACGCGACCGACGACGTCGTCGGACTTGATGGTCAACAGTTCCTGCAGGGTGTAGGCAGCACCGTATGCCTGCATTGCCCACACCTCCATTTCGCCGAAGCGCTGGCCACCGAACTGTGCCTTACCACCGAGCGGCTGCTGGGGGATCATAGAGTAGGGGCCGGTGGAGCGGG
>ERZ773004.424-NODE-424-length-26823-cov-49.227025_pt1 | contig 26823 bp, 19 predicted proteins | sample MGYA00580667_ERZ773004 | MGnify/ENA primary metagenome ERZ773004 (study PRJEB29015, sample SAMEA2737963) | human oral metagenome | biome: human oral; feature: human-associated habitat; material: dental | place: China | collected 2123 ... | reverse complement strand
CGGGCAGGTCGATGGAGAAGTTCGCGACCTTGGAGACCACGAGCGTGCTCACCTCGCCGGCGCGGAAGGCCTCGTAGAGCCGCTGGCGCTCGCGCACGGTGGTGGCCCCGGTGATGAGCGGGGTGCCCAGATGCTTGGCGAGCTCCTCCAACTGATCGACGTACTGGCCGATCACCAGCGCGGACTCCCCGGGGTGACGGGCCAGCAGCCCGTCGACGATGCGCAGTTTGGCGGGCGTGGCCGCCGCCAGACGGTACCGATCCTCTCTCTCCGCGGTCGCGTACGCCATCCGCTCCCCGGCGTCGAGCGTCAGACGCACCTCGGTGCAGATCGCCGGGGCGATCCATCCCTGGTTCTCCAGATCCTTCCAGGGGGCGTCGTAGCGTTTGGGGCCGATGAGGGAGAAGACCTCGTCCTCGCGGCCGTCCTCGCGCACGAGCGTGGCCGTCAGGCCCAGACGGCGGCGCGCCTGCAGGTCCGCGGTCATGCGGAAGATCGGCGCGGGCAGAAGGTGGACCTCGTCGTAGACGATCAGACCCCAGTCATGGGAGTCGAGCAGGTCCAGATGCGGGTAGACGCCCTTCCGCTTGGTGGTCAGCACCTGGTAGGTCGCGATGGTGACCGGCCGGATCTCCTTGCGCGAGCCCGAGTACTCGCCGATCTCATTCTCAGTCAACGAGGTGAAGCGGATGAGCTCCTCCTTCCACTGCCGAGCCGAGACGGCATTGGTGACCAGGACGAGCGTCGTCGTCGAACTCCTGGCCATCACCGCGGCGCCCACCAGGGTCTTGCCGGCCCCGCAGGGGAGGACCACGACCCCCGATCCGCCCGCCCAGAAGGCCTCCACGGCCTGAGTCTGGTAGGGGCGCAGCGCGAACGCCCCGGGCGCGCCCGCCTCGGCGCCGACCGGGTCGTCGTTCAGGACGATCGGGTGCGCCTCGCCATCGACGTAGCCGGCCAGGTCCTCCGCCGGCCAGCCCAGCTTGATGAGGACCTGCTTGAGGTGACCGCGCTCCGAAGGGTGGACGAGCACATCCTGAGGCCCGAGCCGAGCCCCCAGCAGACCCCTGGTCCGCTTGGAGCGCAGCACCTCCTCCAGGACCGGCACGTCCGTGGTGCGCAGGACCAGGCCGTGGACCGGGTCGGCGACCAGCTGCAGACGGCCGTAGCGGTCCATCGTCTCGGCGATCTCGGTGAGCAGGGAGTGGGGCACCGGGAAGCGCGAGTAGGTGATGAGAACGTGGACGACGGTTTCGGCGTCCAAACCGGCGGCCCGTGCGTTCCACAGCGCTAGTGGAGTGATGCGATAGGTGTGGACGTGCTCGGGCGCGCGCTCCAGCTCGGCGAAGGGCGCGATGGCGCGGCGGGCGTCGTCGGCGCCGGGGCGGGACACCTCCAGGAGGACCGACTTGTCGGACTGGACGATGAGGGGGCCGTCGGGGGTTGCAGGGGCAGACATGGACGGCAGTATCCCAAGGCACGGGCGGTCGGCGCCGTGATTCTGGCGACGCCCGGCCCACGATATCGCCGGACCGCGCCCCGCCACGAGCCGTCCGTCAGTGGGCAGGGCGGCGCAACCGCACTAATATTGTCCTAATGAGCACGGGGGCCCAGCAGAACGACGCCGCAGGCGCTGAGCGGGACGCTCGCGCTCACGACGCCCCCGGGACGAGCGTGGAGGGCCTCGCCGCCCACATCGCCGCCCTGTCCGATGTCGACGTCGCCGCGCTCCTGGCCGCCCGCCCCGACCTGACCACCCCTCCGTCGGCCTCCTTCACCGCGCTCGCGGCCCGCGCCGGTGCCCGCCCCAGCGTGGAGGCAGCCCTGGCGCGTCTCGATGCGCCCACCCTGGCCGTCGCCGAGGCCGTCGTCGCCCTCGGAACGCAGGAGGCCACTGTCCTGGCGGAGGCGCTCGGCCTGGAGGCCGATGACGTGGCGGCCCGGCTGGAGAGGCTGACCCGACTCTCCCTCGTGATCGAGGCCGGGCCCGTGCCGGGCCTCGTGGACGTCTTCGGCCCCCACCCGTTCGGCCTGGGGCCCGCGGCCGCGGACCCGCCGCCCCCGCCGCCGACGCTCGCCGAGCTCCAGACCGACTCGGGGGAGGTGTCCCGGGCCGCGCTCGGAATGCTGCGGGCCCTCGCCTGGGGGCCGCCCGTGGGCACGCTGCGCGCCGGCGGCAGGGCGCCAGGTGCGGCCGAGCTTCTCGAACGCGGCTGGCTGGTCCGCGAGCACGACGCGGCAGGCCGCACCCGTTTCATCATGCCCAGGCAGGTCGCTCTCGCCCTGCGCGGCGGCGTCCTGCCCCGCGAGCCCCTGACCGCCCCCTCGACGGCCGAGCTCGAGGTCCTGCCCGCCGATGCCGTCGCCTCCGAGGCCGCACGCCATGCCGAGGAGGTCGTCCGCCTCATCGGCGGACTGCTGGCCGAGTGGGGCCGCGAAGGCGGACCGATCCTGCGCACCGGGGGAGTGGGCGTGCGCGCTCTCACCCGCACCGCCGAGGCCCTCGACGTCGAGACCGGCACCGCCGCCACGCTCATCGAGGCCGCCGCGGCCACCGGGCTGCTCGGCCTCGACGACGCCGGCGCCACCTGGGTGCCCGCCGCCACGGCCGCCCCCTGGCTGGGCGCTGAGCTCCCCGAACGCTGGGCCGCGCTGGCCGCCGCCTGGGCCGCCAGCGCCCGCACCGCCTGGCTCGTCGGCCAGCGCGGCGATGACGGCACCCTGCGCCCCGTCCTGGGCGCCGACGTCGAGGCGGCCTGGGCCCGCTCACTGCGCCGCCGTGTGCTGAGGCTGCTCGACTCGGTTCCCGAGGGGACGGCGGTGACTCCGACGTGGGTGCGTGCCGTGCTGACTTTCGCCAGGCCGCGGCGCCCCGTGCCCAAGGGTGCGGTCACCGCGGTGCTGGCCGAGGCCGAACTGCTCGGCCTGACCGGGGGCGGGGCGTTGAGCCGGGCCGGGCGCCTCCTGGCGGGCTCGCTGTCCGAGGCTGAAACCGGCGCCGCTGCCGAGGAGCGGCTCATGGAAGAGGACGGGCTCCTGTCGCGGCTGGAGGAGGCCTTCGCCGCCGACCTGCCCAGGCCGGTGGACATGCTGCTGGTTCAGTCCGACCTCACCGCGATCGTTCCGGGACGCCCCGCCCCGGCGCTGGCGGCGGTGCTCGAGCGCTGCGCCGAGGTCGAGTCGCGCGGAGGCGCCCTCACTGTCAGGTTCACCGCCGATTCGGTGCGCGGCGCCCTGGACGCCGGCTGCTCCGGCGATGAGCTCATCGAGGAGCTGGGCGCCCACTGCCCGACCCCGTTGCCGTCCGCGCTCAAGGTTCTGGTCGAGGACGCGGTCCGCCGCCACGGCGCTGTGCGCGTGCGGGAGGCCGTCAGCATTCTGCGCGTGGGCGACCCGGTGGTGGCGGCCGGGATCGTCGCCGACCCGCGGCTGACCGGCCTGGCACTGGCCGAGGTCGGCCCCGGGGTCCTGGCCTCCTCCGCGCCCGCGGGTCGAGTGCTGCGCGAGCTGCGCTCCGCCGGACTCGCCCCGGTCCTGGAGGACGCCTCCGGCCGACGGCTCGTCGCCGGGGAGGCCGAGAGCCTTCGGCGCAGCGGGCTGCGGGCGCCGGAGCCGGCGCGACCGGGCTCGCACCACATGGTGCGCCTCCATCGCCTCGGGCAGGAGGAGCTCACGGTCATGGTCTCGCGCCTGCGCGCCGGGGAGCAGGTGAGCACCGACTCCGGGGTGCCCGCGAGCGCCGCCACGGACCCGGTCCATTCCCTGGCTCTGCTGCGTCAGGCGCAGACATCTCGGACGCATCTGCAATTGCGGCTGGCCGGATCGGACGGGGCCGTGCAGGAACGGCGGGTCCGGGTGCTGGCCGTCGAGCCCGGGCGGGTGCGAATAGCCGACGTCGTGCGTCAGACCGAACTGACCGTGGCCGTCCATCGGATCGTGTCTGTCAATTCAGGATGAATGATGAATTCTGAATGAAATCAGAAAATTACTGGGCGCCCCTTGACATCCCCTTGCTGACACCCCCTTCTCCAGAGCGCCCTTGGACTTAGACTGGGCGAGTGACTGACGCAGCAACAAACGCATCGTCCGGATCTGCGGGTGCCGACGCTCCGAGCAGTGAGCCGGGGGCTGCCGCCGTCGACCGGCCCGGCTCTTTGCCGACCGCGGCGGAGAGGGCGGCCGCCGCCAAGGACAGAGTCCTCACCTCTCCGGCTGCCATCGAGCGCGCTCGAACGGCACTGTGCGAGATCACCGAACCGCTCTCGGTGGGGGAGCACACGGCTGCCAAGCTGCAGGCCGAGCGTCTGGTCACCCATCTTTTCGAGTGCAACCTGGCCGGCTACGAGGGCTGGCGCTGGGCGGTGACCATGGCCCGGCCTCCGCGCGGCCGCACTGCGACGGTCTGTGAGTTGGAGCTCCTGCCGGGCGAGGAGGCCCTGCTCGCCCCGCCCTGGGTGCCCTGGGCCGATCGTCTCCGCTCCGGCGACATCACTCGTTCCGATCACCTTCCCAAGCGCGAGACCGACGAGCGCCTCGAGCCCGGTTGGGAGTCCACGGGCGAGGAGGGGGACAGGGTCGCCCTCGACGAGCTCGATCTGGGGCGTGCTCGCGTGCTCAGTCATGAGGGCGTCCAGCGTGCCGCCCAGCGGTGGTACGACGGCGAGCACGGGCCGCAGGCGGACGGCGTCCGCAAGGCGCACGCGAGCTGCTCGAGCTGCGGATTCCTCATGCTCATGGCCGGGCAGATACGCCATGTCTTCGGTGTCTGCGCCAATGAGCTGGCCGTTGATGACGGTCGGGTCGTCTCGTTGGATCACGGCTGCGGAGCCCACTCCGAGACCGATCTGCCGGACCAGGGCCCCGAGTGGCCGGTGACGCCGTCGCGCATGGATGACAGCGCCCTGGAGCCGCTCGGCACCGACGGCGCCTCGATCCGTGCCGGGCTCGGCAGCCCGGCCGAGCCCGCCGGTGACATGGACGTTTCCGGAGCTGAGGCGGAGATCTCGCCTCTCCTTGAGAAGGCCGATAAGCGCAGGTCCGTCAGGGAGGGCGGGGGCTCTGGAAGGAAGCGCACACGCCGTTCCCGTGCAGCGGCAGTGGCGGCGGCCATACCGCTCGTGCAGCCATCCGCTGGTGAGGACGCCCCGGCTGCGAACGAGGGGGCGCAGCGGTCGGGGATCTCGGAGCGGTCTGAGAGGCCTGAAAGGCCTCAGGGGCCGGAGAAACCGAGGAAGCGGGGGCGGTCGGGCAGGATGGAGAAGCTCGAGAAGCTCGAGAAGTCGGTTGAGAATGCCGCCGCGCACGACGAGGGCGAGCCCGTGCGCGCTTCCCGCTCACGACGTGCGGCACGTGCCCGGAGAGCGACGCCCGTGAAGGATCATGTCTCCGATGCGGCGGCACCGGAGGCTCAGACGACTCATCAGACGTCTCATCAAGGCACGAATGAGCCCGCCGAGCGCGCGGCTGCTGCTCGCGAGGCCGTCGCCGGTCTGAAGGCCGGGATGCAGGAGCGCAGTACTGCGCCCGAGGTCGTGGGGCCTGCGGCTCTGGCCGAGTTGGAGGCCCGCCTCCCCCGCCGAGATCGGTAGTACTCCGCGCCGAGATCGGTCCGCTTCCGGCTCGAGATCGGTCGTACTCCGCGCCGAGATCGGTCTGGGCGGCATTGCGGGCAGCGCTCGCGGTCTATTACCGACAGCCGGCACCCTCAGGGCCGTCAGTGGGATGCTCGGGTCACTTGGGCCTCCAGACCGGTCAACGGTTCATCCGACGGCGTCGCCTCGACCGCAGCCGCATTGGCGAGGATCCGCTCCACCGCCCCGACGACGCGCCCTCCGGCGGCGTGCGGGGTGAGCAGCAGGTTCGGGGCGTCCCAGAGCGTCGATTCGGCGGGCAGCGGCTCGGGATCGGTGACGTCGAGACCCGCCCCGCTGATGGCGCCCGCGCGCAGCGCCGCTTCCAGGGCGGCCTGGTCAACCGTCGTGCCGCGACCGACATTGATCACGACGGCTCGGCGCGGCAGCAGTGCGAGCCTGCTCCGGCTGAGCGCTCCCGCGGTCTGCGGCGTGCTCGGCAGCACCATGATCAGCAGGTCGGTCTCCGGGAGGACGGATTCGATGTCGGCCTCGGCGACGACCTCGTAGCCGGCCCGCCGCCCGGCCGTGCGCGCGACCCCGCGCACGCTCGCGCCGAAGGCGGTCAGCAGCCGGGCCGTCGTCTGCCCGATCGCGCCGAAGCCCCACACGAGCGCGCGGGCGTCGAGCAGCGTGGTCAGGCGCTCCGGGTCGTGAACCGGATGGGGGCCGCCCAGATTCGGCTCCCATTCATGACGGTCGGCGGCGCGCACCGCCGCCGGCAGTGAGCGCGCGCAGCCCAGTGCCAGGGCGACCGCGTGCTCGGCCACCGTGCGGTCGTGGAAGTGACGGCCCGAGGTGATCGACACCGAGTCCGGGAAGCCGACGGCCAGAACATTGTCGGGCCCGGCGGCCAGCGTCTGGATCCAGCGCAGGCGGGTGAGGTAGCCGGGCATCTCCGCCAGGACATCAGCGCTTCCCGGCCCGCCGCCGCCCCACAGGACCAGGCCCTCGGCGTCGCGATGCTCTGCCGGGACGGGTTCGGCCTCGCTGAACAGGACGACGTCGTGGCCGGCGGCGCGGATGGGGGCGGGATCGATGTAACCGGCGTCAGTCAGGAGGATCTTCATGGCTCCAGCCTCCCACGACGCCGCTCGCCCGTCCTGTGCGCCGGGCGGGGCCTCTGACCCTGCAGGGCGGGCGGGAGTGACCGGCGCACGCCAGGCCGGCACGAGGCCGGCGCGAGACCGGCCGAGACCGGTTGAGACCGGACCGCACCGCCGCAGCCGGATCACGCCCTGATCGAGACATCCGTGTGACGGGCTTGGCGCGCGCCCACCCGGTTGCATCTGGAAGGATCGTGTCGTGAATACACAAACCCCTGCCTCCCAGAAGGCGGCCGCCCGCGGCTCCGCCCTGGACGCCTTCTTCCACGTCAGCGAGCGCGGCTCCACATTCGCCCGCGAGGTCCGCGGTGGCGTCGTCACCTTCTTCACGATGGCCTATATCCTCGTGCTGAATCCGCTCATCCTGTCCACCCCGTACGACGGCATCCCGCCGTTGGGCACCACCGAGCAGATCGCCGCCGGCACAGCCCTGATCGCCGGAATCATGACGATCCTCATGGGCGTGGTGGCCAACTACCCGATGGCCCTGGCGGCGGGGCTCGGCATCAACGCGATGGTCGCCTACACGCTCGTGGGCACGAGCGGCATGACCTACGCCGATGCCATGGGGCTGATCGTCATCGAGGGCGTCATCATCCTCATCCTGGTCCTCACCGGTTTCCGCGAGGCCGTCTTCAAGGCCGTTCCCACTCACATCAAGACCGCGATCAGCGTCGGGATCGGCCTGTTCATCGCCCTCATCGGATTGGTGGACGCCAAAGTGGTGCGTCGCGCCACCGGCACTCCGCTGGAGCTGGGGCTGGGCGGGTCCCTCCAGGGATGGCCCGTGCTCGTCTTCCTCTTCGGCCTGTTCCTCATGCTCATCCTGCACGTGCGCAAGGTGAAGGGCTCGATCCTCATCGGCATCATCGCCTCCACCGTGCTGGCGGCCCTCATCGAGTTCGTCGCCCACCTGGGACCCTTCGACCCGGAGAGCAACCCGACGGGATGGTCCCTGTCCGTCCCCGCCCTGTCCGGCCCTCCGGTCGAGATTCCGAGCCTGGCCACGCTCGGGCACTTCAACCTGCTGGGCTCCCTGGACAAGATCGGCATCGTCAGCGTCGTCCTGCTCATCTTCTCCCTCCTGCTCGCGGACTTCTTCGACACCATGGGCACCATGGTCGCGATCGGCGCCGAGGGCGATCTCCTCGACGAGGCCGGCAACCCGCCGAAGATCCGCGAGATCCTCGTCGTCGACTCCCTGGCCGCGATCGCGGGCGGCGCGGGCGGCGTCTCCTCCAACACCTCCTACGTCGAGTCCGCCGCGGGCGTGGGCGAGGGCGCGCGCACCGGCCTGGCCTCGGTGGTCACCGGTGTCCTGTTCCTGCTGAGCATGTTCCTGGCGCCGGTGGTCTCGATGGTGCCCTACGAGGCCGCCACCCCGGCCCTGGTCATCGTCGGCTTCCTCATGATGACCCAGGTGACCGACATCGACTGGAAGTCTCCGGATATCGCTCTGCCGGCCTTCATCACCATCATCATGATGCCCTTCTCCTACTCGATCACCAACGGCATCGGCGCAGGCTTCATCGCCTACCTCGTCATCCAGCTGGCGCGCAGGCGGGGCAGGGAGGTCCACCCGCTCATATGGGGGGCCTCCGTGCTGTTCATCATCTACTTCACGCTCGCGCCCATCAAGGCGATCCTCGGGGTCGCCTGAGCCCTGCCCGGCTCCACTCGACGAGGTCGACATTCTCGAACGAGGACGACGGTGACACCGTCGCCCTCGTTCGAGAATGTCGACCTCGTGCGTCGGTCTGCCCCCGGGCTGCCGAGGTCTACCCTGAACTGCCTCAACAGCACAGGGACGGGCGTAAGGTGAATCGATCCGCACGAGCACGCGCGGACACCAGCAGAAGCGGACACCGACAGAAATTGGAGCCTTACCGATTGTGAGCAGCACCTTCGAGTCGCTGAAGTTCCACAACTACCGCATCTGGTTCTTCGCGGCTCTGATCACCAACACCGGCACGTGGATGCAGCGCGTGGCCCAGGACTGGCTCGTGCTGCGCATCCTCACGGACGACTCGGCCGCGGCCACGGGGACCACGACCGCGCTCCAATTCCTGCCGGCGCTGCTGCTCAGCGCGCACGCCGGGGTGATCACCGACCGCGTCGACCAGCGCAAGTTCCTCATGATCACCCAGACGGCGCTGGGCGTCGTCTCGGCCCTGCTGACCGTCGACGTCCTGGCCGGCCGCGCTCAGCTGTGGCACGTCTACCTCGCGGCTCTCGCCACCGGAGTGGTCAGCGCCTATGACGCACCGGCGCGGCAGATCTTCGTGGCGCGCATGGTGCCCTCCAGGGACCTCGCCAACGCCGTCGGGCTGAACTCCGCCTCCTTCAACGCCGCCCGACTGCTGGGACCCGCGGCCGCCGGCCTGGTGATCGCCTGGGCCGGGGCGGGCTGGGTCTTCCTGGTCAATGCCCTCACCTTCCTGTTCCCCACGCTGGCGCTGGCGACCATGCGCGTCGCCGAGCTCTACGACGTCCCCCGCGCCGCGCGGGCCAAGGGGCAGGTGCGCGAGGGACTGGCCTATGTGCGGCACCGCGGCGACATCATGATCATCATCGTGGTGATCTCGCTGGTCTCGATGCTGACGCTGAACTTCCAGGTCACCATGGCGGCCATGGTGCGCAGCGCCTTCGATCTGGAGTCCGACGCCTACGGAACGGTCTCCTCCGTGTTCGCCGTCGGATCGCTGACCGGCGCCCTGTGGGCCGCGCGGCGCCGCAGGCCCCGGGTGCGCACGGTGGTGGTCGCCTCGTTCCTCTTGGGGGTCTTCACCCTGGTCATGGCGGCCATGCCGGGCTACCGGCTGTTCACGGCCTCCGCGGTACCGGTCGGGTTGTGCGTGCTCACTGTTCTGACCGGCGCCAATCAGACGGTGCAGCTGACCACCGCTCCGGAGATGCGCGGTCGCGTCATGAGCCTGTACATGATGTGCCTCCTGGGCACGACGCCGATCGGCGCGCCGTTGATCGGGTGGGTCTCGGACGTCTGGGGGCCGCGCGCGGCCCTGGCGGTGGGCGGCATTGCGGCGATCGTCGTCTCCCTGGCCGCGGCGGTGTGGGCTCGGCGTCACTGGCGCGTGAGCCCTGCCCGCTCGACTCGCTCAGCTCATTCGGGCCGCCTGGCCGCCGAGGCCCGGCCGTCTGCGCCCGGGACGTCCGGGCGGCCGCACGGACGGCCGCCGCGGGGCTCCTCGCAGGGCACCGCCGGTTGACCGGGGTGACCGGGGTTCATCGGGCCTTCGCCTGGGGCCGTCGCCCGGGCGTGGGGAGTTCTCACCGGTGGTTCTCTCCGCCATGCTGCGAGCCCGCTCCATGGTGCCTGGATATCCTGGAACCAGGAGCGCGGGCCGGCCGGGACCCGCCGCTTTTACGAGGCCAGCACAGCGTCGTCGAACCGTGAGGAGGCCCTGGCCGTGAGCGAGCTCATCGACACCACAGAGATGTACCTCAAGACCGTCTACGAGATGGAGGAGGACGGCGTTCTTCCCTTGCGAGCGCGCATTGTCGAGCGTCTCGACCACTCGGGGCCGACGGTCTCCCAGACGGTCGCCCGCATGGAGCGGGACGGCCTCATCCATGTTGCGGAGGACCGCTCGCTCCAGCTCACCGAGGAGGGGCGCGCTCGGGCCACCGAGGTCATTCGCAAGCACAGGCTTGCCGAAAGACTGCTTCTCGACGTCATCGGCATGGACCGTCGTCTAATTCACGAAGAGGCGTGTCGCTGGGAGCATGTGATGAGCGAGCAGGTCGAGAGCCGCCTGGCGGAGATTCTCGACGGCACCGACGCCGACCCCTTCGGCAACGTCATTCCCCCCTCCACGGCGGTGCACCCCGAGCCCTCCACCGATGAGGTCAGTGCGGCGCGTTTGAGCCGGGAGGGGGAGGCCTCCGCGGTCGTGGCGCGCATCGGCGAGCCCATCCAGGCCAATGCCGCCCTGATCGCGCGAGTCGAGGACGCCGACATCCGCGCCGGTGAGACGGTCCGTCTGCGCACCGCCACCGGTGGTGTGCGCGTGGTCGGGCCCGGGCAGGAGCCGGTGGTGCTCTCCCGCGATCTCGCCCGCCATCTCTTCCTGCGCCGCTGACTCCGTCATCTCCTCCTGCGCCGCATGACGGGAGGCTCCACTGAGAGCCCGCCGAGGGGCCGTCGGGGGAGGGCTCGGGGGCGCTCGGGAGGCTCTGCGCAACCCCCGTATGTCACGGAAAGATCACGATTGCGGCGGTTCGCGGGGTCTGTGTGACGGCAGGCCCAGCCTCGTGGGTGATCACACAAGACGGCCGTCGACACCCCGCTTCACACGGGAGATAAAAATCCGCTAACGTTGCCGATGCAGCCGATGAGGTCGGCTGTGAAGAGGCGGGCAGAGCCTAAGCCTGCCGGTGCTCGTCTCTTCCATTCCCAAGCACAATCATCGGCAGGCCCGGGGGAACCACTTCTCCGGTCCGATCCGGCTCATCCGGTCGGCTCGGACCTTGGGGTGAAGCCCGCGCAAGCGGGCCGGGCGTCTCCCGCCCGAACCCGACAGCTAACTCCGTCGGCTCATCAGGAGAAAATCAGTGACTTCAAGCGTCAAGGCCCGTCACCGCAAGGCCGCCCCCCCGCTTACCCCGCTGTCCACCGCCGGTCCTGTCGCGCGCCGCGGCCTCGCTGTCGCCGCGTCCTCGGGTCTGGCGCTCACGATCATCGCCTCCAGCGCGAACGCCGCCGGGGATGGCACGGATGTCGGTGATTCCGCCGGCGCGCTGACCAACGCCGGTGTTGACACTCTCGCCAATGAGGCGCGTGAGGCCGTTACCACCAACGCCGCCATCACCACCTCCGAGACCTCTCGTCTCGAGGCCTCCGACCCCGTTGCCGAGGTCACCGCCGAGGCCCCGGTCTTCGAGCAACCCGCCGCGCAGGAGCCCGCTCCCCAGGTCGAGGAGGTGTCGGCTCCCGCCGCGGAGCAGGCGCCCGCCCCCGCCGAGGAGGCCGCTCCTCAGGCGCCTGCCGCTCCCGCTCCGTCCGCGTCCGGCTCGATCGCCGCCACCGCCATGCAGTACGTCGGTTCCCCCTACGTGTGGGGAGCCGAGGGCCCGAGCGCCTTCGACTGCTCCGGACTCGTGTCTTACGTCTATGGCCAGTTCGGCACCTCGCTGCCCCACTCCTCCGAGGGCATTCGCAGTGTCGGCACCGTCATCTCGGCCGCCGAGGCCCAGCCCGGCGATGTCATCTGGTGGTCCGGTCACGTCGCCATTTACGCCGGCGACGGCATGATGGTCTCCGCCGAGAGCGAGAGCGTCGGCGTCCAGTACCTTTCGGTCCGCCCCGGAGGCACCTTCCTGCGGATGTGATGAGCTCCAAGCTTCAGAAGAACCGCCTCGGTCTCGTTATAGAACCGAGGCGGTTTTTCATCCTCTAGGAGGAGGCGCCCAAGGGAAAAGTGTGATCTCTCACAGCCAAGTGTGTGATCGCGCCGTGACACGCCGGGTCGCCCTCGGGTACCGTCGTCCGTGTCGCGAGGCCACCCTCCCGGCCCTCGACTCGAGGCTTCGTCCTGCCGCTCGAGTTGGGGCTCCTTATCCCGATATCCACGGCAGGAACGGGGGAACCACGAATTGGCCCGCAAGCGCTGCGGGCCTCAGGGGTGAAGCCTGCGAAAGCAGGCCGGGCTTCTCCAGTCCGAACCCGACAGCTCACCTCGGCAGCCCAATCAAGGAGAAAGATGTCCAGCACCAAGGCTCGTCACCGCAAGGATGCCCGTCCCGTCACGTCCGTCACCCCGGTGGCGCGTCGCAGCCTCGCCGCTGCCGCTACCTCGGGTCTCGCGCTGACGATGATCGCTTCGGGTGCGTCAGCCGCCGCCACCGGCTCCGAGGCCGCGGCTTCCGCCGGCTCACTGAAGGACGCCGGCGTCGATGCACTCACGGTTGGTGCTCGCGCGGCAATGTCCACCAACGCCGCCGTTCAGATCTCCCCGGATGCTTCTGCCGCCAACGCTGACATCGCGGCCGATGTCACCGCGGAGGCTCCTGTTATCGAGCAGCCCGCCCCGAAGGCGAACACGGCTGAGACCACGACCACCACGGCCGATTCGTCGGCCTCCGCGACGGCTGACAACGCCGCCGCGACCTCTGAGACGCAGGCCGCCCCGACGCCGGCGTCCAACGCCGGAGGCGCCGTGGCGATCGCCATGCAGTACGTGGGTCGCCCCTATGTGTCCGGGGCCGCCGGTCCGGACGCCTTCGACTGCTCCGGACTCGTCCAGTACGTCTACGCGCAGATGGGCATCTCCCTTCCCCGCACTGCCCAGGCCCAGGGATCAGCGGGCACCCTCGTCTCCGCTGCTGAGGCCCAGCCCGGCGACATCGTCTACTTCGGCCACCACGTGGGCATCTACGCCGGCGACGGCAAGATGATCGACGCGGGCACCGAGTCCACCGGCGTCGTGTACCGGGACATCTACGAGACCCCGATCGGCTACGTGCGGGTCGGCTGACCTCATCCCACCATCGCAGCAGAGCGGTCGTTCCTTGCGGAGCGGCCGCTTCCTGCTTTTCTCCCGAGGCATCACGCGAGGCATCGCGTCTCCTGGGGCTCGCGCCCCGACGCCGTCAGCGGGTTGCGGGCGCCGACCGGACTCTCGGTTCGCCAGCGGCGTTCAGCGCTGCGCTACGGCAGGCGGCTTGGAGAATCAATGGCTTTAGGTGTCTTGGACCACACGGCTTTGCGAGAGACAATGATGTGCGACGGATTCCCGGCGCCCGGAGAAAGGGGCACAAGTCATGTCCGAAGACGGAGTCATCCTGGTCGGAGTGGATGGATCACCCGAGTCTCTCGGTGCGGTGGACTGGGCTGTGGCCAGAGCCGCATGCGAGGGCTGGCGGGTTCACATCTTGTGCGCCTACTCCTTGCCGTCCTTCACCACCGCCTCCCTGGACGGCGGCTATGCGGCTCTTGATGACACTGCGGTGAGGGCGGGTGCCCAGGCCGTCGTCGATGAGGCGATCGCCCGCGTTCAGGACAAGGGTGTGACAGTCACCAGCTCCCTGGAGACGGGCGACCCCGCCGGGGTGCTGGTCGACCTGTCCGAAGAAGCTGTCTTGACCGTCGTCGGCACTCGGGGCGGTGGCGGTTTCGCCGATCGCCTGCTCGGAACCGTCTCCTCGGCGCTACCGGCGCATGCCCACTGCCCCACGATCGTGGTGCCGCGGCACACCGAGGGGGCCGAGTACACGCCCGCACGACGCATCGTGGTGGGCGTTGACGGCTCGGACTCGGCCCGCAAGGCGCTGCGCTGGGCCGTCCGTGAAGCCGAGGTCTGGGGGGCCGAGCTCACCGCCATTGCCGCCGTTCCCATGGCCTCCGGCGCCGGTGCTTTGGCTTGGCTGCCGGCGGCCGTTGACCGGGAGCAGGTCCTCACCGACGTCCGCTCCGGGCTGGACCGCGCCGTGGCGGACGCGCTCGAGGGGCACCCCGAGGTGGTGGTGCGCCGTCACGCCCTGGATGGCAATGCCGCTGAGCTCATGGCGGAGTTCTCCACCGCTGTCGACTTGGTCGTCGTCGGCTCCCGCGGACGAGGCGGATTCTCCGGTCTGCTGCTGGGCTCGGTGAGCCAGGGAGTGCTGTCGCACGCCTCCTGCCCGGTCATGGTGGTGCCCGCGCGCACCGGTAAGGAGGAGCGTGCGGAGACTCCTGCAGAGCGCAACCAGACCCCCTGGAGGCGTGCCTGACTGGTGGGGAGGGTCGGCTTCCCGTCGTCGTGCAGAGCTCCCGTGTCATCGGGAGGGTGCTGCGTGCGGTAAGGTTGGGCGCAGGCCCTCGTAGCTCAGGGGATAGAGCACCGCTCTCCTAAAGCGGGTGTCGCGCGTTCGAATCGCGCCGGGGGCACCCAGTGCGCAAGGCCCGGGTGGGGTCCGATCTCGTCGGGCCCCACCCGGGCTCTTCGCCGAGATCGGTCCGGTTCCGCCGCGAGATCGGTCGTACTCCGCGTCGAGATCGGTCGTACTCCGCGTCGAGATCGGTCCGGTGCTGTGATATCGCGTCTCACCGGAATGGGGTGACGACGGCGTGATTCTCGCGGTCATTGAGGAGCGAGCGGCCGCGCGCCGGACGAGGATCTGGGGAGCAACCGGGTGCCGGCTAGGAGACCGCGGATTGTATGCTGTGCGACCTGCTGTCAGCAGATTTCTTGAGTCGAGGGGGTTGTTTGAAGAAACCCGTTCATTCGAGTTGAGAAACCTTGGGCCCTATATTTCCTCTGGAGCAGATGCGCTCCGGCTCGTCTCCGAGAGTGTCGAAAAATCGGGCCGATATCTGAAACTCACTAGGGATTCCGCGAGGAGGGTCCGAGAGATGGGTCTGATGCCCACAAAGATGGAAGGCGTCAGCCACGCGATGCTCGGCGATCCCGGACGGATCGGTGGGTGGATTCAGGTTGAGGTGGGGCCATCCGCGATTTTTGGGAATCCGTCTCTTCTCCTCGGCGTTGCGGGAATCATGACGCAGTTCGCGAGGCAGCAGGAAGTGAGAGAGCTGAGAAATTTCCTGCAGAATATTGACGAGAAGCTCGACGACGTGCGCCGCCGGCAGCGCGATGAGGTTATAGCGAAAATGGATCGTGCTACCACCGCCATCGAGGAAGTGATGATGATCCGTGTGTGGCTGGCCGTGCTTGCTCGGTGCTTACAGCTCAAGGACGAGCATGAGATTCTGGAGCTCGACCATGTTCTCAGGACCGCTCCAGACTCCTTTGAGCGTCATCGTCTCGGTCTTTCGCAAGCATCCCGAGAGCGAGGAGAGAAGATCGCTGCTATGACTGGGGCCTTTATCGCGCAAATGACAGAAGCGGGTGGGGTCGCTGAAAAGAATGTACTTTTGCGTGCTTTCAGCTCACAGAATGTGATCAATTCAATAAATGGGGTTGGCGGTTTGGTTGAAGAGTTTCAGAAGCCTCTTGGGCTCGGAATCGAAGGTGCTTCATCGAAGAATATGCCGAAGAATATGGCGCTGCGAGATGCTATTCGCGATCCTCAACAGCTCAAGTGTGCCGGTATTGACTTGGCGAAAGGTGCAGGGAAGTGTGCGATGTTTGCTGCCGGGGCTTTCGCTGTAACTGTAGTCGGGACGGCGCTATTGGCTCGCGTTGACGCCGAGGATGATATGGATGGTGAGGATGATGGGGATGCGTCTGTGGAGGGTGGTGATGAGGATATGTTTAGTCGTGAAATCATCGAAGAGTAATAAGAATGTTTGCGCCGCCGCTCTTCGGTTCGTGCTCGCATATTGGTTTGGCGGTCTTTTCGCGTCCGCCGGCTGGTCTGCACCGCCCGGACTCGTCCGACCGATTTCGAGCCGGAAGCGGACCGATCTCGATGCGGTTTGCGACCGATCTCGGCGCGGAGTACGACCGATCTCGAGCCGGAAGTGGACCGATCTCGGCGGCTTCGGGGTGCGCGTCCGCTCGCCTTCTGCGCCATCTGCGCGTCCGCTCGCCTTCTGCGCCATCTGCGCGTCCGCTCGCGTCCTGCGCCGCCCGAGTGCTGCGCATAGTTGCGCATAGTGCTGCATCTCCCAATATCCCAGCGGGACAGGTGCGACCCGCCCCGGAGCGTCTGCGCCCTTCGGCGCCCTCCTGCCGATATGTTGGGGATATGACGCCTTCACTCTTCTCATTCGGACGCAGCCGGCGTCGCGCGAGCGACCCGCCGGCTCAGCCCGAAGGCGTTGCGGCATCCACTCCGTCGCCGCCCGAACCCAGCGAGGAGCCGAAGCCGCCCGCCCAGCCCCCGGCGCCCCCGGTGTCCCCGGAGCGCCGTGCACTGGTGGAGAACGCCTTGACCGCCTGGCGCGACGAGCTCATCGACCTCGGGGGAGCCTCGAGTCTGGATGACATCTCGTTGCTCGACGCCGTTGTGGATCTCACGAACGCCCACCCCTCCGGGCTGGCGCAGCTCTACGCCGGGCGCCCCACGCACCTGGGCAATCTCGTGCGCGAGCGCGAAGCCCTGGGGCAGGCCCGTCAGAGCCTGAAGGACGTCGCGGGGCACACGGATCTGCTGGCCCGCCAGTTCGGCGTCGCCCCCGTCTATCTCGCCATTGGCGTGGCGACCTGGACCGAGACCGTTCCGGCCGATGAGCCGGAGCCGCAGCTGTCCTTCCCCTTCACGCCGCGCTCTCGAGGCGCTGATGCGGCGGGCGGCTCCGACTCCGATCCGGCCGGCCCGGTGAGCCCCGCCGCCCCGAGCCCGGCGACTCCGGCCAGCCCCGCGAGCCCGGCAACTCCGGCCAGCCCGGCCAGCCCATCAAGCCCCGCCGCCCCGAGCCCGGCGAGCGCGGACGCCGGCATGTCCGCCTCCCGCCGCGCCGCCAGGGCCGCGCAGTACGACAGCGCCTCCAGCGGCCGAATGATCGTGCGCAATGTCAACGCCCCCGTGCTGCTGCGCCCCGTGCGACTGTCCAGCGCCACTGCGGAGGCCTCGCTCACCCTGGACCCGTCCATCGAGGTCAACCCGGTGCTCATTCGGGCACTGCACCGCTACGGCTCGACCACCGATGTCGAGGCCATCGCGCACGCCGCCCTGTCCGCCGAGGGCTTCACCCCGCGGGCCGCGCTGGCGCGCATCGGGGGCCTGGGGCGGGAGTACCTTCCCGGCTTCGAGATGCACGAGCGCCTCGTCGTGGGCGCCTTCGTCCACCCGGGTCAGGCGCTCGTGGAGGACTTCGACGCCACCATCGAGCGCGCCCGCACCTCCGCGCTCGTCGCCGCGCTCGCCGGGGACGAGATCGCCCGCGAAGCGCTCGACGTCGAGCTGCCCGCCTCCCGAGCCGAGGACCGCGCCCCCGAGGCTGAGCGCGGCGCCGGCGATCTCGATCCCGCGCAGCTCGACGCCGTCGAGGCCGTCGGCTCGGGCGCCTCGCTGCTGCTGGACGCCCCTCCCGGATCCGACGTCGCCGCATCTCTGGCCGCCGTCGCCGCCGACGCCGCCGCCTCGGGCCGCACCGTGCTGCATGTGCCCGCCACCAGCGCCGACGGGCACGCCGTCGCGGATGCGCTGCGCGACCTGGGCCTGGGCGACATCGTGCTGGACCTGACCGAGGACGCCGCCTGGCGCCGCCACGCGGGCGAGGGCATCAAGGAGGCGCTCGGCGTCGTCCCGCCCGACCTCGACGTCGCCGCCATCGTCGACATGCGCGAGCGGCTGATGTCCGTGCGCACGCGCCTGACCCGCTACGTCGGGGCGCTCCACCAGCGCCGCGAGCCCTGGGGGGTCTCCGCCTACGACGCCCTGCAGAAGCTCGCCGACCTGACCACCGGGCGCGTGCGGGCCCGCACCAAGGAGCGGGTCGCGCCCGGGCGCCTCGAACGCCTCGACGACTCCGGGCGCGCCCGCGCCGTCGCGCTCCTGACCCGTGCTCACATGCTGGGCGTCTTCTCCCCGCGGACCCGGGCGTCGGCCTGGAACGGCATCTCGATCACCGATATCGACGAGGCCACCGACGTGCTCGCGCAGCTGGCCCGGCTCGCCGATGACCTGCTGCCGACCGTTCAACGGCACATCGAGGAGGCCGCCGAGGGGGCCGGTCTGACCCCCGCCTCCACTCTCGCCGACTGGTGCGAGCAGCTCGACATGCTCGACGGCGTGCGCGACTCCCTCGACATCTTCATCCCCGAGGTCTTCGAGCGCTCCGCCGCCGACCTGGTCATCGCCACGGCCTCCAGGCGGTGGCGCGAGGAGCGCGACATCGAGATGAGCTCCTCGACCCGTCGCCGCTTCATCAGGCAGGCCAAGGACCTGGTGCGCCCCGGGCGCGATGTGAGCGACCTGCATGCCGAGCTGGTCAAGGTCCAGCAGCGCCGTGAGATCTGGCGCCGCCACGATCCCGACGGCGGCTGGCCCACCCTGCCGCCCGGACTGGACGAGATGAAGGCGGTGGCCGCCCGGGCCCGCCGGGCCGTCGGCGAGGTCCAGCCCGTCCTCGGGCGTGCGCAGGACTCCCCGGAGCTGATGAGCATGCCTCTGGGGGACCTCGAGACCCGCGCGCGCGACCTGGCCGACGACGACACCACGGCCCAGATCCTTCCCGAGCTCGGCCGTCTCACGACCCAGCTCGACGAGCTGGGCCTGGTGCCGCTGGCCGAGGACCTGGCCGATCGGGCGATCGACTCGGGTCAGATCGAGGATGAGCTCACCTACTGCTGGTGGTCCTCACTGCTCGCCCAGATCCTGCGCGACGACTCCGCCCTGGGCGGGCTCGATGTGCACGCCCTCAACGACCTGGCCGACTCGCTGCGCGAGCTGGACGCCGCCCAGACCGACTCCCTGGCGGCGCCCGTGGCCCACGCCTGCGCCGGTCGGGTGCGGGCCGCCATTGAGGCGGACAAGGAGGACGCGCGCGAGCTGTACCGCGCCCTGTCCCGCGACGACGGCGTGCCGCTGCGCGACATCATCGCCGCTCATCGCGTCGCCATGGTGGCCAAACCGGTGTGGATCGTTCCGCCCACGCTCGTTCCCCAGGTGCTGAGCCCGGAGGCCGTCGTCGACCTGGCGGTCCTGGATGCCAGCGCCCACATGCCGGTCGCGCAGGTGATGCCGGCCTTCGTGCGGGCCGAGCAGGTCCTGGTCGTGGGGGATCCGAGGCGGGCGACCACTGGCCTGGCCGCCGAGCTCGGGCCGCTGCTGCCCAGTGTCACTCTGCCCACCGGTCGCAACACGCTGGATTCGAGGATCGCCGCCTTCCTGGCGACCAACGGCTACGAGGGCGTCGTCGAGGCCGTGCCCGCCCCGCCGGGCACCTCCAATCTCTCCCTCGAGCTCGTCGATGGGCGCGGCATGCCGGCTCCCGGGGAGATGGCCGTGGAGTCGGTGCCGACCGAGGTCAATCGCGTCGTCGAGCTGGTCATCGACCATGCGCTGAGCCACCCCGAGAGATCCCTGGCGGTCGTGGCGCTCAACTCCAGGCACGCCGAGGAGATACGCAGGGCCACGGCCAACGCCGCAGCCGGATCCGTGGCCCTGGACGAGTTCTTCGCGGCGGGGATCGCCGAGCCCTTCGTCGTCGTGGATCTGTCCGAGGCGCGCTCGCTGCGCCGGGACCACGCCATCATCTCCGTCGGCTACGCCAAGACGCCGCACGGCCGGACCATCCACAGCTTCGGCGCCGTCTCCCAGGCCGGGGGAATGGTGGGACTCGTGGAGGCGCTGTGCGTCTCCCGCAATCGAGCGCAGGTCGTCTCCTGCCTGGGCCCCGACGACCTCGATCCCGAGCGGCTGCACGCTCCGGGGGCCCGGCTGCTGCGCGAGGTGCTGCTGCGCGCCTCGGGGTCGGACGCCGTGGAGGTCGAGGACGCCGCAACGCCCGATCGGCTCCTGGTGGACCTCGCCGAGCACCTGTGGCGCAAGGGCCTGGAGGTGGTGCCCCGCTACGGCGTGCCCGGCGGCCCTCACATCCCCCTGGCCATCGGACACCCCGACTACCCCGGCGAGCTGTTCGTGGCGGTGTTGACCGACGACGACGCCTATGTGGCCGAGCCGAGTCTGCGGCGTCGTGACCGTCACTGGGTGGAGCGCCTCCAGCACCGAGGATGGCTGGTGCACACGGCGTTCTCGGCCGGCGTCTTCGTGGACCCCGAGGCCGAGGCGCGGCGAGTCGAGGCCCTGGTGCTGTCGGTCCTCACCGAGCGCTCCGCGGCGGAGCAGGCGCCCGGCGAGCCGCAGATTCCGGCGCACCCGGAGCAGACGGCGTCGCCGCCCCCGCCCAGGAGCCCGGATGATACGGAGGAGGTGGCCCCGCCCCCGCCCAGCACAGGCGGCGGAGATGGCAGAGACCGGGGAGATAGCGGCGACCGGGGCGACAACCGGCTGAGGATGAACGGGACGAACGACCCGAGGGGGCCGGAGCCGGCCGCCCCGACTGTCGGTCCCCGTCGGGCTCAGCGGCCTCCGATCGCCGAGGGTCTGCCGTTGCAGGCGTACTCCGACGACCAGCTGGACGACATGATGGTGTGGATACGCTCCGACGGCGTGCAGCGCGATGAGCAGACAGAGGTCGAGGAGCTGCGGGCGGCGCTCGCGCTGACGCGCAACGGCGCGGGCATCAGTGCCGTGCTGTCCAATGCGGTGCGGCGAACCCGGTGAGCGCTCGACGGCGTGCGGTGGCTCTCTCACCGCAGGACCGGGAGCGGATCGCCCGCGGTGAACTCCCGGAGGCGGACGCCGAGGTCGAGCGCCGTTGGGGGCTTGATGCTCTGACGGATGCGCTTGCGCGAGACGGCGGGACGCTCGGGCCGCAGGACGACGGCGATGCGGTCGCCAACGACGCCCGGCTCCTGCGCGAGGTTCCCCCGCACTGGGGCTGATCGCCGGATTCTCAGTCAGCCTGCGGCGGCGTGGACGAGCGGTTCTGAAGGTGCAGAAGATGTACTGGGATCAGCCGAATCAGTCGAATTAGCCGAATCGGCATGCGCATCGTTGTCCGCATTCTGGGTGGCGTGAGTGGGCGGCACCGCCGGGACGCCGTGCTCCGGGATGTCCGCGCCCACCGCGCGCAGCACGAAGGTGTCCAGGGCGTCGAGATAGGCAGCGCGGGCGGTCGGCTCCGTCGGCGTCGGGCGCCCGCCCATGACACAGGCGTGCACGAGCGGGATGACCTGAGCCGGGTCCTGGGGCGGGATCGCTTCGGTGGCGACGGCGTCGGTGAGGATCTGGGCGAGCATCTGCGCCATGAGTCCGGCATGTGCGCGCAGCCTGCCGGCCGTTCCGCGGGAGACCGAGTTCGCCAGCGGGCCGGTGGCGGGGAAGTGGAAGTGCCGTTTGAGCATGGCCTGCTGGCGCACGTAGACGCGCAGCCTGTCGATGGGATCCTCGACGCCGGCCAGCGAGGCGGAGAGCTCTTCGGCATAGCGGGCCGTCTCATGCTCCATGAACGCCAGGAGGAGATCCTCCTTGTCCGCGAAGTGGTTGTAGACCGCGGTGCGCCCGACACCGGCGTGCGCGGCGACGTCCGACAGGGTGATCTTGTCGAAGGAGTGCTTGGCCATCAGCTCCGAGAGGGCGTCGAACAGGGCGGTGCGCGTTCGTTCGCGGTGCTCGGCGAGTGAACTTCCCATGATCTTCGGCATGAGGTCATCCTAACCTACGAGGTGACGGAATCGCGATAACCGTCATAAAGGAGGGGCCCTTCATGATGCCGCAGTGGCTGCGGCGCGGATCGCCGCCAGAATGGGCAGGTCGGCCGGCAGCCAGGGCAGCGAATCGAGCTCCTCCCATGCGACCCATCGCACCGATTCGTGCGCGCCCCCGGCTTGCGGACGACTGTCCGGGAGGGCCGGCTCCGCGAGCCACACGCGCATCCGATACCCGTGCAAGACGGGCCAGGCGGGGGCGTCGTCGTCGGGGAAGTCCTGGGCGCGATGGGCGGCGCCGGGCGGTGGGGCCGCCACGGCCAGGTCGTGGGGCGGACGAACCTCGTCTCCGAGGGTGACGATCAGACCGAGCTCTTCGGCCAGCTCGCGGATCAGCGCCCGGGTCGGCGTCTCGCCCGGCTCGACCTTGCCGCCGGGCAGCTCGTACTGGCCGGCGTGCTCGGCAGGGTAGGAGCGGGCGGCGCACAGCATGGCGGTGGGGCGGGTCAGGGAATCCACGACGGCGGCGGCCGCGACGAGTCGCGAGGAATGGGCGGTCATGCCGGGCACTCTAGCCTCGCTCCCACTGGTGTCGTGCGCTCTGGCGTCATGCGTCGAGGTGGACGAGATAGACATTTCGGAACGAGGTCGACATTCTCGAACGAAACAGACGGTGTCACCGTCGTCTTCGTTCGAAAATGTCTATCTCGATGGCGCGAGTGCGGGGCCGATGAGGCGGGCAGGACGGGGCCGGCGGCAGTGGGCGGTGAAGTGGGCAGCGATCGGAGTAGACGGTGAAGTGGGCAGCGATCGGAGTAGACGGCGTTGAAGCACAGCCGGAGGCGGCCTGGATCTGGCACACTTCCCGCCGTGAACATCGACTGGAGCTCCTGGTGGTCCGACACTCTCACTCGCCCCCTGTCCAATGTCGTCTCGGGGCAGCGCGCCCTGTGGATCGCTCTGGCGGTTCTAGCGCTGGTGCTGGCCTTCCCGACGGCACGGCGCTGGGGGCGCACTCTGGTCACCATCGTGCATGAGGCCGCGCATGCCGGAGCCGGCATGCTCGTGGGCCGCAAGTTCAAGGGCTTCGTCGTGGAGAAGAACCTCGCCGGCCATGCCGTGACCTCGGGCAAGGAGCGCGGCCCCGGGCGGGTCTTCACGACGTGGGCGGGCTACCCGGCTCCCGCGGTGCTCGGCGCCGTCGTGACCCTGGCCGCCCTGGGAGGGTGGAGCGGCCTTGTGCTCCTCCTGGCCGCGGTGGCGCTCGTCGTGCTCCTGGTCATGTCCCGCTCGGTGCGCACGGTGCTCCTGGTCGCGCTCGTCGGGGGACTCGTGTTCGCCCTGTGGTGGTGGGGCGACGCCCTGGCCGGCATTCCGCTGCGCGCCGGCGTTGTCGCGGGAGTCGGACTGGCGCTGCTCGTGGGCGCATGGGATTCTCTGCGCGATGTGGCCGCCTCGCGGGACAATGCGCAGGATCATCGTGCACTCGCGGCGCTCACCGGGGTTCCCGCCGGCCTGTGGCTGGTCACCTGGTTCCTCGTCGATGCCGCCGCGACCGGCGTGGTGGCGTGGAGCATATGGACGGCGCTGACGTGAGAGCCGATTGCGCCGGTGCCGAGTCGCCCGGCGGCCTCGTCGAGGGATGCCCCGACCCGGGCGATCGGGCGACCAGTAACTCAGTAACTCAGTAACTCAGCAACTCGGCGAGTCAGTAGCCCGCGTCGATGATCTCCTGCTCCCACGAGTGCAGGAGGGCGTCCGCCGCGTCGAGGCGACGCCGCTGCTCTGCGATCTGGTCGCCCAGTTCGGCCAGGAGTGCCCGAGCCCGCTTGATGCGCTCCTCGGCGCTGTCGGGCTCCTTGGCGGTGAGCATGCGACGGATCTGCTGAAGGGGGAAGCCGACGCCGCGCATGGTGACGACGATGTCAAGCTGGTCGAGCGTGGCCTGGTTGTAGCGGCGACGCCCGCCGGCGTCGCGCGGGATCGGGGGGGAGCAGGCCGGCGGACTCGTAGTAGCGCAGCGTCTCGATGCTCACGCCCGCCTGCGCGGCTGCCGCGCCGATGCCTACTTCCGCATCCATCCGAGGTACCACAGCGCCATGATGCCGGAGGCGAGCACTGCGCGGACTCCGTGGTGCAGCCAGACATTGCCCCCCTCGACCAGGGAGCCGTACAGGATCGGGGCGATCGAGCCCAGCACCAGCCCGATGACGACTGTGACGTGATGGCGCTTCAGAGCGCCCACCACCAGGCAGGCGGCGGCTGCCGCGAAGCAGAGGGCCGGAGCCGCCAGGGCGAGGGGCGCTACCGGATTCAGCGGAATGACGACTCCGAGAGCCGCCAGGAGCGCATTGAGCGCCGCATAGGACAGGACGAGGATGATCGAGACGACTGCGATGACTGGGTGACGAGACTGCATACGCATGCGAGTAGTCAACAACCTGAAGCGCGCACGAGGTCCAGGACACGGGCGGTCGGGCGCCACGACGGCGCGCGTGCGCCCGATACGCTGGGGTCATTCCGAAGCGCAGACGCACACAAACACACACAAGCCACTCAGTACTCGTCTCAAGTACTCATCGCCACTCACCGCCACTCGTCCGACCTCACCCAAGGAGCATCATGATCGGTCCAGCCAACGTTCTCGCCCGCGGCCTCCTGGCCGGCGTCTTCGTCGTCGGCGGCATCAACCAGATCAAGGGCGCACACCTTCTCGCCGACAAGGTCGAGGCCGCCAAGGAGGAGTACGGCGTCGTCCTCGATGTGGCGGGGGAGGACCTGGTCAGGCTCAATGGCGCGGGCATGGCGCTGGCCGGCGGGGCGCTCGCCCTGGGCATCGCCCCGCGTCTGTCGGCGGCCGCCCTCATCGGCCTGCTCGTTCCGACGACGATCGTCGGCCACCCCTTCTGGAAGATCGAGGACAAGGCCAAGCGCCGTACAGCGGTCACGGGAACTCTCAACAACGCCGCCATCATCGGGGGCCTGATGCTCGTGCGCGCCAGGCGCAAGCGCTGATGCCACTGGGCGAACTGGGGGAACCGGGGGAAAGCTAGAGAAACGGGCCCGCATTGGCCCTCGTCCGAGCGGGTGACGGGAATCGAACCCGCGCTGTCAGCTTGGGAAGCTGAAGTTCTACCATTGAACTACACCCGCGCTCACCTGCTGTGAGGTGCTGGAGCAGCATACCTCATGCGGCCCCGGACTTGAAAACGTGTCCAATCCGGCTTCCGGAATACTGGTCCCCGTCCGCTTATCATGGAAATTCGGATAACGAACCCGCTAACCTTGGACCCCGGGCCGTCTCAGTCGGACGGCTCTTCCCCGAAATCTGAGAGGCCCTAGATGAGCAACGCGTACGACCCCTCCGGATACCCGCAGGCGGCTCCCATGGGCGGTGCGCCTGGCGCCGACGGCGGCCAGGCGGTGGCTCCCTACTCGGCTCAGAGCCCCTATGCCTCTGCGGCGTCGGGCGCCCAGCCGGGCTACCAGCAGCCCGGCTACGACCAGGCCGGTTACCAGCAGCCGGGCGCCGCCTACGCGCAGGACCCCGGAGCTCAGCAGAACTACTACCCCGGGGTCGATCCCAGTCAGATGGGCTATCAGCAGCCGTTCGCCTACTACGACCAGAAGTCCAAGGTCGCCGCCGGCCTGCTCGGGATCTTCCTCGGTAGTCTCGGCGTCCACAACTTCTACCTGGGGTACACCAACAAGGCCGTCGGCCAGCTGGTGGGGACGATCGTCGGCTACATCCTGTGCATCATCTTCATCGGGGTCTTCGTCGTCATAGGCATCCAGATCTGGGCCCTGGTCGAGGGCATCTTGATCCTGAGCGCGCAGCCCGGCTCGCAGCCCTGGGGCGTGGACGCGCGCGGAGTGCCCCTGTCCAGCTGAACGCCGGGAGACGCTGAGAGCGACGGTTCGTGCGCGGCTGGCGCGCGCGAACCCTCCAGCCGATCCGGGCCGCCTCCCGCCCCTGGAATCGGAGGCGCCGGGCGGGTCGCGTGCGCCGGGTCGCCGGCGCCTGCTGCTCCCCGGGGCGCCGGGGCGACGGGCGCAGACCGGTCCTGACGGGCGCCTCTCGCCGTCGAGGCGTCTTCGCCCTCCGCCGACTCCTCCGGTCACTAGGTCTCTAGTCCCGTCCCTCTGGCACAATCGGCCTCGTGCTCCTCTCCGACCGCGACATCCGCGCCGAGCTCGACGCCGGCCGCGTCATACTCGACCCCTATGATCCCGACATGGTCCAACCAGCCTCGATCGATGTGCGGCTGGACCGCTGGTTCCGTCTGTTCGACAACCACCGGTACCCGGTGATCGACCCGGCGGTCGAGCAGGACGGGCTCACCCACCTCGTCGATGTCGGTCCCGACGATCCCTTCGTCCTCCACCCCGGGGAGTTCGTCCTCGGCGCCACCTATGAGAGCGTCGCCCTTCCCGACGACGTCGCCGCCCGCCTGGAGGGCAAGTCCAGCCTGGGGCGCCTGGGCCTGCTGACGCACTCCACCGCCGGATTCATCGACCCCGGCTTCACCGGGCACGTCACCCTTGAGCTGAGCAACACCGCCACCATGCCCATCAAACTGTGGCCGGGAATGAAGGTCGGCCAGCTCTGCTTCTTCCGCCTGTCCAGCCCCGCGGCGGCTCCCTACGGCTCCGGCGCGCACGGTTCGCGGTACCAGGGGCAGCGCGGTCCGACGGCATCCCGTGGCCACCTGTCATTCCACCGGATCCGCATAGAGGACCCGGGGACGTCGGCTGCTGAGGGTGCTTGCGGCTCCCATGGTACTCACGGTGCCCAGCACGATGACGCGGCCTCCACCGGAACTGAGGAGCAGGCATGACGAGTCATCGGGCCGGCGGCGCATCCCGTCGAGCCGGCGGTACGAGCCACCGGGCCGACGCCCCGTCCCCTCAGGCCGGCGCTCCGTCTCGCCGGGCTGATGCCCCGTCCCGTCGGGCTGACGCCCCGAC
>ERZ773004.423-NODE-423-length-26849-cov-76.029820_pt1 | contig 26849 bp, 23 predicted proteins | sample MGYA00580667_ERZ773004 | MGnify/ENA primary metagenome ERZ773004 (study PRJEB29015, sample SAMEA2737963) | human oral metagenome | biome: human oral; feature: human-associated habitat; material: dental | place: China | collected 2123 ... | reverse complement strand
CCGAGGCCGAGCGCACCCGCAAGCTCGACTTCGAGGAGATCCAGATCCCGCCGGGCCCGCGCCTGGGCAGCGTCGTCATCGAGGCGAAGGACTTGCGCAAGGGCTTCGGCGGCCGCTCGCTCATCTCGGGCCTGTCCTTCTCGCTGCCGCGCAACGGCATCGTCGGCGTCATCGGCCCCAACGGCGTCGGCAAGACCACGCTGTTCAAGACGATCGTCGGCCTGGAGCCCCTGGACGGCGGCGAGCTCACCATCGGCGAGACCGTGAAGATCAGCTACGTCGACCAGAGCCGCGCGGGCATCGACCCGGACAAGACCCTGTGGCAGGTCGTCTCCGACGGCCTGGACTTCATCCAGGTGGGCAACGTCGAGATGCCCTCGCGCGCCTACGTGTCCGCCTTCGGCTTCAAGGGCCCGGACCAGCAGAAGCCCGCGGGCGTCCTGTCCGGCGGCGAGCGCAACCGCCTGAATCTGGCGCTCACCCTCAAGCAGGGCGGCAACCTGCTGCTGCTGGACGAGCCGACGAACGACCTGGACGTCGAGACCCTGGGGTCCCTGGAGAACGCCCTGCTGGCCTTCCCCGGCTGCGCCGTCGTGGTCACCCACGACCGGTGGTTCCTCGACCGCGTCGCCACGCACATCCTCGCGTGGGAGGGCACCGACGAGGAGCCCGACAAGTGGTACTGGTTCGAGGGCAACTTCGAGGCCTACGAGAAGAACAAGGTGGCCCGCCTCGGCGAGGCGGCGGCCAAGCCGCACCGCGTCACCCACCGCAGGCTCACCCGCGACTGAGGACGGGAGGGGGGCCGGGCCCTCGCGGCCCGGCCCCCCTCTGCGTCGACGGCGGTCCCCGCGCCACCGCGCCCAGTTCCCTCTGCCTCGGCGACGTCAGCCGTCCCCGCGCCCGGGCCCTCGTCGTCGGCACCTGTCCCCGAGCCCGCGCCGCCGCGCCCGGAGGGTCGATAGGGCGCGCCGATTCTCCCCGTAGTGTTGCCTTTCTCGCAGCTCGCACGTAGAGTGTGACTCGTGTCGCAGTGGAGAGCGGTGCGACGGAAGGGGAATCATGGAGACAGCACAGGAGCTCATCGAGGCGCTCGGGGGCGGGGAGAACATCGTCGGCATCGAGCCGTGCCTCATGCGCATCCGCGTCGAGGTGAGGACCCAGCGCGCGGTTGTGGAGAACGGCCTGCGCCTGCCGGAGATCCTCGCAGTCGTGCGCTCGGGGGCCTATGTGCAGCTGGTCGCGGGTTTGAAGACGGAGGAGATCGCGGCCGACATGAAGAGCCTCGTCGACAACGTGCCCCATGGCACACGCACGGGCCCCGTGGGCGAGTCGGTCTCCGCGTAAGATAGTTATTGATCACATCAAGACCCCGAAGACTGAGGCCCGCAGTGGACACCAACGCACCAGCATCATCAGATCTCGGCCTCCTGCGATACGTCGCGGACCGCAATGGAGTGGCCACCGGCTACTGGGACTGGTACGGGAACTGGATCGACGTCAGCGCAGAGTCCCTCCTCGAGGTCCTCCGCGCGCTTGGCGTCCCCGTGTCCCCGGAATCGACGGTCGGCGACTTGCGCGAGGCCGCGCGGCTCGTGGACGAACGCGAGTGGCGCCAGACCCTGCCCCCCACGATCGTCGCCCGCCAGGGAGGGGGCTACGAGTTCCCCGTCCACGTGCCCGACGGCGCGTGGGTGGCGGTCCAGTGGATCCTCGAGGACGGGCGCAACGGCCACTGCGAGCAGCTCGACCGCTACGTCCCGCCCCGCACCATCGACGACCGCCTCGTCGGCCGCGCCACCTTCGACGTCCCCCACTGGCTGCCCCTGGGCTGGCACCGCTTGGTCGCCACGGTCGAGGGCGGCCTCGTCGCCTCCTCCACCCTCATCATCGTGCCGTCCTCCCTGGACGCTCCCGCGCTGCGCGGAGGCAGGCGGGCGTGGGGCGTCGGAGCGCAGATGTACTCCACGCGCTCGCACGCCTCGTGGGGCATCGGCGACGCCGTGGACCTGGCCGACCTCGCCGCGATCACGGCCGATAAGGGCGCGGACTTCCTGCTCATCAACCCGGTCCACGCGCCCCAGCCCATCTCACCGCAGGAGAACTCCCCTTACCTGCCCGTTTCGCGCCGCTGGCTCAACCCCATCTACATCCGCCCCGAGGCCATCGCCGAGTACGCGGCACTGCCCCAGGAGTCCCGCGACGCCATCGAGCAGTTGCGCGCGCAGACCGTGGACTTCGCCGTCGACGAGGATCTCATCGACCGCGACCGCGTCTGGGAGGCGAAGCGCAAGGCGCTCGAGATCGTCTTCGCCGCGGCGCGCCCCTACCGCCGCCAGTCCGATTTCGACCACTTCATCGAGCGGGGCGGGGCGGACCTGGCCAACTACGCCCTGTGGTGCGCCCTGGTGGAGAGGGAGGAGACGGTCGAGCTGCCCGAGGCCCTGTCGCGCTCCAGCGCCCCCGCCGTCGAGATGGAGCGCCTGGAGGTCGCCGACCGCGTCGAGTTCTGGCAGTGGTGCCAGTGGATCGTCTCCCAGCAGCTCGGCGAGGCGCAGGCGTGCGCGCGCCGTGTCGGGATGAGCATGGGCATCATGGCGGACCTGGCCGTCGGCGTGCACTCCCGCGGCTCGGAGCGGTGGAGTCATCCCACGCTCTTCGCCGACGGGATCTCGGTGGGCTCCCCGCCGGACATGTACTCCCAGCAGGGCCAGAACTGGTCGCAGCCCCCGTGGTCGCCCAAGGCTCTCGCCGAGTCCGGGTACGTGCAGCTGCGCGACATGCTGCGCGCCGCCCTGGCGAACGCGGGCGCCATCCGCATCGACCACATCCTGGGGCTCTTCCGGCTGTGGTGGATCCCCGAGGGCCGCTGCGCCTCGGAGGGGACCTACGTGTACTACGACCACGAGGCGATGGTCGGCATCGTCCTGCTGGAGGCGCAGCGCGCCGGGGCCGTCGTCATCGGCGAGGACTTGGGCGTCGTGGAGCCGTGGGTGCGCGACTACCTGCGCGAGCGCGGGGTGCTGGGCACCAGCGTCGTCTGGTTCGAGAAGGACGGCGGGGGCTGGCCGCTGCGCCCCTGCGACTACCGCGAGCGCGCCCTGGCCGCCGTCAACATCCACGACCTGCCGCCCACGCAGGGGTACATCCGGGGCATCCAGACCACGCTGCGCTCCGAATTCGGGCTGCTGGTCGACGACGTGGAGACCGTGCGCGCCCAGGACCGCCTCGAGTTGGAGCAGGTGGAGGCGCGCCTGCGCGAGTACGGGCTCATCGACTCCGCCCAGCCCACTGAGCGCGAACTGGTCGAGGCGCTGTACGCGTACGTCGCGCAAACGCCCTCGAAGCTCGTCGTCGCATCCCTGGTCGACGCGGTGGGGGACCTGCGCCCGCAGAACATGCCGGGCACGGACGCCGACCTCTACCCGAACTGGTGCGTCCCCCTGTGCAACTCGGAGGGGGACGAAGTCTCCATCGAGGAGCTCCCGACGAACGAGCGCCTCACTGCGCTCTTCTCGCTCCTGCGCGGTTCCATCGACTGACTCCGCCGCCCCCGGGGTGCGTCTCCGAAGGGGTACGGGCGGGTTTGGTCCGTCGGTTTCTCCGCGGGTCCGTTGTTCTGCCGGAGGGTACGCCGGTTCACCGGTGGATCCGTCTCTGCGTCATCCCTCTTCAGCGTCTCACAGGAGGCGTTGAAGTGCGCCAGCTGGTGGGTCCGCCGCTTCGCCCACAGGTCCGCTCCCGCCCGCCTTCAGCATCCGTCCCCCCTGGTGTCGCACACAAGGGAGGGAATTAGACAACACTGGGCCGCACACAAGGGCTTGATCCCGCCCTTGTGTGCGGTGTGTGTTTCTTAAATCGGGGTCCTTGTGTGCGTACCCCGAGGGGCGGCGCACGATCCGGAGCAGTCCTCCTGGGCCCGGCCCTGGTGCGGGCGTTCCCCCGGGCAGCGGGCGTGGTCGATCGCGTCCACGTCGATCGCGTCCGCAGCGCGCCCGGCCTTAGCGCGGGTGTTTCACCGGGTAGTGAGCGTTGTCGGCCGTGTCAGCAGCGCGCCCGGCCCTGGTGCGGGTGCCCCCTTGGGTGTGGACGCGCGTTGTCGGCCCGGGTGCGAGTTCGAGCGCACGTTGTCGATGCGGACGCGCGTTGTCGGCACCGTGAGGGGGTCGTTGACATCGTGAGGGGGTTGTCGACACCGCGAGGGGGATATAACGCGCGCTGGTGTCAACAACGCGCGTCGGTGCCGATATCCCATGCAGATTGTCAACAACGCGCGTCGGTGCGGACAACGCGCGCTCATGCCGATAACGCGCGCCGGCGTCCAAGCCCAGAGCCCTCATCGGCAGTCACCGCAGTCCGCGCCCGGGGCCCTCGTCGGCGCAGCGCAGTCGCCGCCAAGGTAGCAGTCGGCAACCACGGGCCGCAGTCGGCAAGCGTCGTCAACGCCGGGGCCGCCGGTCGCGCGGGCCCACTGGCACGGCATCGCCCGTAGGCGCACCGCGTCGGCGCGCCCCGCCAGCCCCAGCCGTGTGGCCGGTCAGACGATGGTGAAAAGAGGGTCCCCCGCGCCGATGGCCGAAGGGACGGGGAGGGCGGGCTCGATGGCCGCTCCGACGGGTTCGAGAACGATGACGGGGGAGACCACGTCGAGGCCGGAGTCGAGCGCCCCGGAGGGATCCCAGCGGCACACCACCTGCCCCGCTTCCACGCGCTCCCCTTGACGGGCGACCGCCTCGAATCCCTGGCCCCGCAGTGCCACCGTGTCGATCCCCAGGTGGACGAGCACGGCGGCGCCGTCGTCGGCGCGGACCACGAAGGCGTGGGGCGTGGTCTTCACGATGGTGCCCGTGACCGGCGCCAGGACATCGAGGCGCTCCCCGGTCGGCGGGCGCAGGGCCAGCCCAGGGCCGACAACGCCCCCCGCGAAGACGGGGTCGTCCACTGAGTCCAGCGGCGCGGCCTCGCCCGGCAGCGGCGAGCGCACGGCCGCGCTCATCGCAGCGCGTTCATCGCGTCGACGATCTCCTCGGAGTCGGGGCCCACGACCACCTGCACGGCATCGCCCACGATGATGACGTCGAAGGCCCCGGCGTCGCGCAGGGCGCGCTCGTCGATGACATCGGCGTCGACGACATCGAGGCGGATCCGCGTGATGCACGCGTCGAGGTCCTTGATGTTGCCCCAGCCGCCCAGGGCGTCGATGATTGATTGCGCGTCGCTCATGGTTCCTCCCAGCCGCGTCGAAAAACCTGCCACGCATGCGCGTGAATTTCCTCCCATGATAGCCGGTCGCGCCCAGCGGGAGGCGGAGGCTCGGTGACAGAACAGGAACGAGTTCCGACAGATCGTGCCCCGGGGCTTCCCGCCGCGCCGCGCGGCGCCCAGAATGGTCGTGGGCCCGCGGACGCGGGCACAGGCGATGGAGCATAGGGAGCGACGATGACCACGAACCCCGGGCGCGCATGGGCGGCGGCAGACCTCAGCCTCATCCAAGCCGCGGCCCTTCTATCCGGATCCAGTGAGTGGGACTCCCGCCCGGTTCCCGCTGCCTCCGTCCCCTCCTTCGTGATGAGCGACGGCCCCCACGGGGTGCGGCGCCAACTCGGGGACGGCGACCATCTGGGAATCGCTGCCTCGGAGAAGGCGACGTGCTTCCCCACGGCGGCCACGGTCGCGAACTCGTGGGACCCCGCACTGGCCGAGCGGATGGGCGAGGCGCTGGGCCGCGAGGCGCGGGCGCTGGGCGTGGACGTGCTGCTGGGCCCGGGCCTGAACATCAAGCGCTCCCCGCTGTGCGGGCGCAACTTCGAGTACTACTCGGAGGACCCCCTGCTGGCGGGGCGCATGGCCGCGGGCATGGTGCGGGGCATCCAGTCGCAGGGGGTCGCGGCCTGCCCCAAGCACTTCGCCGTCAACTCCCAGGAGCTGCGGCGCATGGCCTCGGACTCGGTCGTCGATGAGAGGACCATGCGGGAGATCTACCTGACGGCCTTCGAGATCGTGGTGCGCGAGGCGTCGCCGCGCGCGCTCATGAGCTCCTACAACCGCGTCAACGGCACCTACGCCCACGAGAACGCGCACCTGCTCACCGAGATCCTGCGCTTCGAATGGGGCTTCGACGGGATGGTCGTGTCCGACTGGGGCGGCTCGAACAGCGCGGTCGACGCGGCCCGGGCGGGAGGCTCGCTGGAGATGCCCGGCCCCGGCCTGTACGGGGCGCGCCAGATCGTGGCGGCCGCCCGGGCGGGGGAGCTTGACGAGGCGGCGGTGCGCGCCCGCGCCCAGGAGGTGCTCGACATGGCGGCCGCGGCCGCCGCACTGGGCGAGGCGGATCCGGTGGACCTGGACGCCCACCACGAGCTCGCGGTCCGCATCGCCCAGGACAGCGTCGTCCTGCTGCGCAACGAGGGCCGGACCCTGCCGCTGGCGGAGGGCACAGGGGTCGGCGTGGTCGGCGACATGGCCCGAACGCCCCGCTACCAGGGCGCGGGATCCTCCCAGGTCAACCCCACGCGCCTCGAGTCCGCTCTCGACGTCCTCTCAGACGGGGCCGCGGGACTGGCCGTGGAGGGCTTCGCCCAGGGCTACGAGCGCCAGGCGGGCCCCGACGACCAGCTGATCGCCGAGGCTGTGGAGCTCGCCTCGCGCTGTGGGACTGTTCTCGTGTGCGCCGGGCTCGACGAGTTGGCCGAGTCGGAGGGCCTCGACCGCCAGCACATGCGCCTTCCCGACGCCCAGAACGCGCTCATCGGCGCCCTGGCGGCGACGGGGGCCCGCGTCGTCGTGGTCCTCTCGGGCGGCGCCTCCGTGGAGATGCCGTGGGCGGACGGGGTCGACGCCATCGTCCACACCTACCTGGGCGGACAGGGGGGAGCGCGGGCCGCCGTCAACGTCCTCACCGGGCGGGCGAACCCGTCGGGCCGCCTGGCCGAGACCTACGCGCGCTCCTACGAGGACCACCCCACCTCGCAGTGGTACCCGGCGACCGGGCCGCTGTCCCTCTACCGCGAGGGCCCCTACGTGGGCTACCGGTACTTCGAGGCGGCCTCCGTTCCCGTCGCCTTCCCCTTCGGCTTCGGGCTGAGCTACTCGGACTTCGAGTACTCGGGCCTGAGCGTGGACCGGCGGGGCGCCCGCTTCACGATCACGAACACCTCCGACGTGGACGGCGCCGAGGTGGCCCAGCTGTACGCGCGCGCCCCCGGCGGCGTCTTCGGCCCGGCCCGCCAGCTCCGCGGCTTCGCGAAGGTGCTGGTCCCCGCGGGGGAGAGCCGCGAGGTCGCCATCCCCTTCGACGACTACACGTTCCGCCACTGGGAGGCGGGCCGGGGCCGCTGGGAGGTGGAGGCGGGCAGGTGGACCATCGAGGTCGGCCCCCACAGCCAGTCCGTGGCGCTGCGCGCCGGATTGGACGTGGAGGGCGGGGTGCCCTCGCCGATCGATCCGGCTCTGGGGCACTACCTGGACGCCGAGGTCAAGGCTTCGACGGACGAGGAGTTCGCGGCGCTGCTGGGCCGGCCCGTGCCCGTCGCCCGCGAGGCGGAGCTCCTGGAGCCGGGCGACCCGCTGTCGGCGATGTCCCGGGCGCGATCGCGGTTGGCCCGTTTCGCTGCGCGCAGGCTGGAGGCGGCGCGCGAACGCGCCGACGCGAAGGGGATGCCCGACCTGAACATCCTCTTCGTCCTCAACATGCCCTTCAGGGCGCTGGCGAAGATGACGCGCGGCGCGGTCAGCGCCGACATGGTCGACGCGGTCGTCCTCGCCGTCAACGGGCACGTTCTGCGCGGGGCGGTGCGCCTGGCCAGGGGCTACTTCGCCAACCGCAGGGCGGACAAGCACACGCAGCGCGAGCTGGACGCGCCGCGGTGAGGCGCCCGCCGCGCCGAGCACCCCGGCGCGGACTGGATCCGCCCGCAGGGCCCGGACCGCCCAGCGGGCGCTCCCAACCGAATCCCATGCACACCCACGCACGACCGGAGGAACCCCTCATGAACGCCTTGAGAAAATGGTGGAAGAACTTCGAGGACAAGCACCAGACCCTCGCGCAGTTCATCGTCTTCTTCATCCTGTCCAACGGCATCACAGTGCTGCAACTGGTGCTGATGCCCGCCTTCAAAGCGGTGTTCGCGGGCACGTCCCTGGTGGGCACCGCCTTCCAGTTCCTGCCCGTGGGGGTCTCCAACGGGCAGACCATCTACCTCTTCGACTACCCCGCCGGCGCCATCCAATCCGGCGGCGGGGGCGGCCTGGCGTACTTCCTGGCGGTGGAGATCACATTGCTGATCGCCCAGGTGATCAACTTCTTCGCGCAGCGCTCCATCACCTTCAAGTCGAACTCGTCGATCCTCAGGGCGGCGCTGTGGTACGCGGTGGCCTATGTGGTCATCACGGTGGTGGCCGCCGCCCTGCAGGTCCTGTACAAGGACCCGATCTACGCGTGGAGCATCTCCGCGATGGGCCCGGGGGGCGAGACCTTCGCCGACGTCGTCACCATGTTCATCAACGCCGCGGTCTCCTTCTGGGTGTTCTTCCCGATCTTCAAGGTGATCTTCCGCGACGACCCCGCCCCCGACCAGGGCGGAACGGCGGATGAGGGGGCCGGCGCACAGTAAGATGTGAGGGCACCGCGCCCCCATCAAGGAGAGCCCCACATGCCAGCACCGCTGCTCACAGTCATCGTCCCCTCCTACAACTCGCAGGACTACCTGGACCGGGCGATGACCAGCCTGGTCGGCTACGGCGACGAGGTCGAGGTCATCATCGTCGACGACGGGTCGAAGGACGCGACGGGCGGGATCGCCGATGACTGGGCCTCGCGCTACGGCTCCGTCCGCGTCATCCACCAGGAGAACAAGGGCCACGGCGGCGCCGTCAACGCGGGCGTCGCGGCGGCCGCGGGCACGCACGTGCGGGTCGTCGACTCCGACGACTGGTTGGACCGCAAGGCCCTGGCGGCCGTGCTCGACGTGCTGCGCGAGGAGCGCGCGGCCGGGCGCGAACTGGACCTGCTGGTCACCAACTACGTGTACGAGAAGCAGGGGAAGGCGCACAAGGCCGTCATCCGCTACCGCAACGTGCTGCCGCGCGGCCGCGTCTTCGGGTGGGGGCAGGTGCGGCGCTGCCGCTACGACCAGTACCTCATGATGCACGCGCTGACGCTGCGCACCGAGGTGGTGCGAGCCTCGGGCCTTTCCCTGCCCGAGCACACGTTCTACGTGGACTACCTGTACTCGCACGTGCCCCTGCCCCACGTGCGCACCATCCGGTACCTGGACGTGGACCTGTACCGCTACTTCATCGGCCGCGACGACCAGTCCGTCAACGAGAAGGTCATGATCTCGCGCCTGGACCAGTTGGCCCGCGTCAACAGGCTGATGGCCCAGGCCGTCCCCCCGCGGGACTCGGTGGACGAGCGCCTGTGGCGGTACATGGTGCACTACCTGCGCATCAACGCCGTGGTGTGCTCGGTGATGGCGCAGCTGTCGGGCACACCCGGGCACCTGGCCCTCAAGGACGCGATCTGGCTGGACATGGAGATGGTGAACCCGCAGGCCACGGCCGTGATCGTCCGGGATCCGCTTGCCGCCCTGGTGCGCCACGGCTCGCCGCGCGTGATCCGCGCGGGCTACGCGGTGGTGCGGGCGGTCCTCGGATTCAACTGAGCGCCGACGACCCCGGCCGGGGCGCGCCCACGGCCGTCATCGCTCCTGGAGGGGGGAGGCCGAGGGCAGCAGGACCGTCAGGGTGAACCAGTGGTCCTCCGCCCTGGTGGCGGCCTGGCCGCCGTACTTGCGGGCCGTCCACTGTATCGATTTCACGCCCCAGCCGTGGCGCACCCCGTCGGCTTTGATCGTCGTGAGGCGCCCGCCCGCGTCGGTGCTCAGGCGCCCGTCGAACCAGTTGTCGACGCGTATGACGACCATCTCCCCCCGGCGGAAGAGGGCGAGTTCAATGAGGCGCTTGGCCGGGTCGGGCACTCTGCGGGAGGCCTCGATCGCGTTGTCCAGCGCGTTGCCGAAGAGGGTGGCGATGTCCATCGACGACATGCCCGCCAGGAGGGACCCGTCCGCGACCGCCGTGAAGTTGATGCCCTCGGCGCCGCACACCCGCCCCTTCGTCGTCAGGACCACGTCCAGGACCGGGTTCCCGCTGTGGTACTGCTGGCCGATCCGCGCGATCTGGGACTCGAGCTCCTCGAAGGAGGCGGCGGCCCGCCCCGGATCCAGTTCGGCGCGGATCGCGGCCACCTGGTGCTTGAGGTCGTGGTGGGCGCGGGCCACTTGCTCCATGTCGGCCCTCGCCGACAGGTACTGGTGGTGCTGGGCCTCCAGGAAGGCCTGGATCGAGGCCAGCTCGCGCTCCATGGCGCTCTGCTGGATGCGCTCGAACTGGGCGAAGAGGATCGCGTAGCCGCCCAGGTCGACGAGCGTGCGGATGTAGAAGACCTCGAGCCCCGCCCTCCCCGAGAAGGGGGTCTGCGTGGAGACGAAGCTGAGGTTCGACAGGGCGAAGACCGCCACGCCGATCACGAGGGCGGCTACAAGGTCGCCTCGCCTGAGCGCGGGCAGCGCCCCCTGCCGCAGGACGCGCCGCTCGCAGTAGTAGACGATCCCCAGGCACGCCGAGGCCAGAGCGATGAAACCGCCGAGCGATTCGGGGCGCCAATACTCACGATCAGCGTGGAAGAAAACCACGACCTGCCACGCGAGGGAGGCCGCCAGCTCGGCGACGACGAAGGCGCGGGCGCTCGTGTGCGTCACCCACCGCCAGTCCATCGTGGTGCCGATCCTGATCGTGCCCCACACCAGCGCGAAGGCGAGGACCATGCCGGGCACCCACAGGGACAGGGGCGCGCGGCCCAGGAGCTCCTGTGTGATGGCGAAGGCGGGCAGTCCGCCCGCCGCAGCGAGCGCGAGGCGCCAGCGCGGGACCGGGCGCGCGGGGGAGGGATCATGGGAGGAGGCGCGCGCGATGGCGGTCACGTAGACGAGGGCAGCCCCCCACTCGGCCAGCGCCGTGAAGAGGCGGGGGATGTCGGGGAGCGACTCGAGCATCTCACCGGATCCCGCCGACGTAGGCGGCCAGCGCGCTCATGAACGCCTTCTTGCGGGGGCGCGAGACGCGCAGCCGGTCCCCGTTCGTCATGAGGCACTCCTGGTCGGCGACTCCGCGCACGTGCCTGAGGGACACCAGGTAGCACGAGTTCAAGCGGAAGAAGTCCATGCCCTCCAGCCGGGCCTCCATCGCCTTGAGGGTGGAGACGATGGAGATGGCGGCGCCGTCTGTGGTGTGGACGGTGAGGCGGTGCTTGATGGACTCGACGTAGACGATGTCCGCCACGGGCACGCGGTGGGCGGCCGCGCCGGACTGGAGCAGCACGGATGCCCCCTGCCGTTTCGCGAGCGCTTCGAGGCAGCGGTCGAGCTCCTGGGAGAAGGCGAACCAGGGGAGGGGTTTGAGCAGGTAGGACAGTGCGCCGACCTGGTACCCGTTGATGGCGAACTGCGGGGCGGAGGTGATGAAGACGAGGATGGCCTCCTGGTCGACCTCGCGGACCGCCCGGGCGGCGGTCATCCCGTCCACGTGCTCCATCTGGATGTCCATCAGGATGATGTCGTACACGGGCTTGTAGTCGCCGATGAGCGCCGCGCCGTCCTCGAAGTGGGTCACGTCGAAGCGGAGGCCGTGCTCGTCGCCGTAGCGCCTGATGTAATCGGACAGGAGCGCGCGCGAGGCGGCCTCGTCCTCGACGACCGCGATCCGTACCATTGGAGAACCCCTCCCCGCGTTGCCTTCCACTCCAAGGGTATCTGAGCGCCGCCGGACCGGCGCGGCGCGTCCGGCGCGGATGGGTGGGATACGCCGGCGCGCGGGCGGGCGGGTCCCGCGCGTCCAGCGGGGACGGATGAGATGGGCCAGCGCGCGGGCGGGTGGGGCCAGTAGGATCGGGGGAGGCAACCGGAAAGGGGAGCGGCGTGGATCTGCTCGTTGTTGGATCGGGCTTCTTCGGCCTGACAGTCGCCCGCGAGGCGGCGGAGCGCTTCGGCATGGACGTCACCGTCATCGAACGGCGCGACCACATCGGGGGCAACGCGCACTCGTCGATCGACCCCGCCACAGGCGTCGAGGTCCACCGCTACGGCACCCACCTCTTCCACACCTCGAACGAGCGCGTGTGGGACTACGCGAACCGCTTCACGGCCTTCAACTCCTACCAGCACCGCGTCTACGCGAACCACGGCGGCGTCGTCTACCCGCTGCCCATCAACCTGGGGACGATCAACCAGTTCTTCGGCAGCGCCATGGGGCCCCAGGAGGCGCGCCAGCGCATCGCCTCGCAGGCCGGGGAGGCCGGCGGCGAGCCGTCGAACCTGGAGGAGAAGGCCATCAGCCTGATCGGGCGCCCCCTGTACGAGGCGTTCATCAAGGGGTACACGGCCAAGCAGTGGCAGACCGACCCCACCGACCTGGATCCCTCGATCATCACGCGCCTGCCGGTGCGCTTCACCTACGAGAACCGGTACTTCGCGGACACCCACGAGGGGCTGCCCGTGGGGGGCTACGGCGCCTGGTTCGAGAACATGGTGGACCACCGGCGCATCACGGTGCGCACGGGCACCGACTTCTTCGACTTGTCCCAGCCCTACTCCAAGGCGGCCGTGGGCCAGGTGCCCGTCGTGTACACGGGCCCCATCGACCGCTACTTCGACTACGAGGCGGGGGAGCTGTCGTGGCGCACCCTCGACTTCGAGACCGAGGTCGTGGGCGTCCCCGACTACCAGGGCTGCTCGGTCATGAACTACTCGGACGAGTCGGTCCCCTTCACCCGCATCCACGAGTTCGCCCACCTGCACCCCGAAAGGGCGCGGCCCGGCGCGACGAACACCGTCATCATGCGTGAGTACTCGCGTTTCGCAACGCGCGGCGACGAGCCCTACTACCCGGTGGCGTCCCCGGCGGACCGGGAGGTCCTGAACGCCTACCGCCAACTGGCCGCGGGGGAGGACCGCGTCCTCTTCGGCGGGCGCCTGGGGTCGTACAAGTACCTCGACATGCACATGGCGATCGCCTCCGCCCTCAACCGCGCGGACGAGGTCGTGGCGCAGTGGCGGTGACGCCCGTGCCGCGCGCGGCCCACTAGGCCCGGGAGCAGTGGTGGCTTCGATCATCTGGTCGATCTGCGCGATAGGCGCGGTCATCGGCATAGGCTGGCTGGCCAGGCGCTTCGACCGCGTCGGCCAGGAGGCCGCCACCTCGCTCGCGCAGGTCACCTATTGGGTGGCCTCCCCCGCGATGGTCTTCCACGCGGAGGCGGGAACGGACGTGTCCTCCGTCTTCGGGCGCCCGCTGCTGGTGGCCGCCGCCTCGGGGGCGGGCGCCGCCCTCTTCTTCGTCGCAGTGGCCAGAGTGTGGCCGCGACTGCGTGGGCCGGATCTGGTGCTGGGGGCCATGGCGGCGTCGCTGAACAACGGGGCGTACATCGGCATCCCCGTCGCGGTCTACGTCCTGGGGGACGCCTCCGCGGTCCTGCCCGTCATCGTGTTCCAAGTGGGGTTCTTCACCCCCATGTTCTTCGTGCTCGCCGAGGTCAGCGCCGCCGGGAGGACGCCGTCGCCGTGCGCCGTGGCCCGCCTCGTCGTGACCAACCCGATTGTGGTCGCAGCGGTGGCGGGCCTGGTGTTCTCCGCGTCGGGCGCGGCAATGCCGGTCCTGGTGGATGTGACTGCCTCGATGCTCGGCCAGGCGGCGCCGCCCATGATCCTGCTGTCCTTTGGCATCTCCCTGCGCGGCGGGGGCGCGCGGGTGCGCGGGGGAGCGGGAGCGGTGCTGGCATCGGCGACGAAACTGGTGGTCCAGCCGCTCGTCGCCCTCTCGGTGGGCATGGCCCTCGGGCTGAGGGGCCAGGCCCTGATGTCGGTGACGGTCATGGCGACGCTGCCCACCGCTCAGAACGCCTACATCGCGGCCACGCGGGCGGGCGGGGGCGTGGAGATCGCGCAGGGGACGGTCCTCATCACCACCTTCGCCTCCCTGCCCGTGACCATCGCGACCGCCGCGCTCTTCCACGCCCTGTCGGCGGCGTGAGCGGCCCTCTGCGCCGACCGTGGGCCGTCCTCTGCGCCGACCGAGGGCGGGCCGCCCCCTCCAAGGCTTGTCGGCGGCGTGGGCGAGCCGCCCCGCTAGGCCGACCGCGGGCGGCCCTGTCGGCGGCGCGGACGGCCCCGCGACCAGCTGATTCGTCTGATATATGGACCCCGTTGCGCCTGCTGCGCGGGACTCTCCTACGCTGGCCCTTATCCCTCGAACACCGACAGTCAGGAACCCCATGGAGACCACTGCGCGCAGAACCACCAAACGCGAGTCCTGGAGCGGCCAGACGGGCTTCCTGCTGGCGGCGATCGGCTCCGCCATCGGACTGGGCAACATCTGGCGCTTCCCCGGCGCCGCCTACGCCAACGGCGGGGGAGCGTTCCTGGTGCCCTACCTGGTGGCCCTCGTCCTCGTCGGCATCCCCATGCTGTGGCTCGACTACGCGATGGGGCACAAGCTCCGCGGGTCGCCGCCGTGGGCGCTGCGCAGGCTCGCGGCCGGGGGCGAGGTGCTGGGCTGGTTCCAGACCTTCGTCTGCTTCGTCATCCTGGTGTACTACGGCGCCGTCATCGCCTGGAGCGCCCAGTACATGGTGTACTCCGTGAACCAGAGCTGGGGCGAGGACCCCACGTCCTTCTTCACGGACACGTTCTTGCGGGTGGTGCCCGGCGACCAGTTCTCCTGGGAGCCCGTCGCCGCGGTCGCCGTTCCCCTGGTCCTCATCTGGGTGCTGGTCCTGGCGATCATCGGGCGCGGCATCGCCCGGGGCGTCGAGGCGGCGAACAAGGTGTTCCTGCCCCTGCTGGTCGTCCTCTTCCTCATCATGGTCGTGCGCGCCCTGTTCCTGCCGGGCGCGGTCGAGGGCCTGAACGCCTTCTTCTCCCCGCACTGGGAGTCGCTGGCCAACCCGCAGGTGTGGTTGGCGGCCTTCGCGCAGATCTTCTTCTCGCTGTCGGTGGGCTTCGGCATCATGATGACCTACGCCTCGTACCTCAAGCGCAGGTCCAACCTGACGGGCACCGCCCTGGTCGCGGGGTTCGCCAACTCGTCCTTCGAGATCCTGGCGGGCATCGGGGTGTTCTCCGCCATCGGCTTCATGGCGCACCAGCAGGGCGTCGGCGTGGGTGATGTGCAGGGCGTCTCCGGCCCCATCCTGTCCTTCGTGACCTTCCCGAAGATCATCTCGATGATGCCGGGGGGAGCGATCTTCGGCGTCCTCTTCTTCGCCTCGCTGACCCTGGCCGGGGTGACCTCGCTGCTGTCCCTGCTGCAAGTGGTCTCGGGGGGCCTGCAGGACAAGTTCGGGCTGTCGCCGGCCCGCGCAGCCCTGGTCTTCGGCGTCCCCGCCACCGTCGTCTCCGTGGCGCTCTTCGGTACCCGGTCCGGCCTGAACACCCTCGACATCGTCGATAACTTCATCAACAACATCGGCGTGGTGTCCAGTGCGATCCTGGTGGCCGTCCTGGCCGCCGTGGCGCCGCCGCGCCTGCGGGGCCTGCGCCGCCACCTCAACTCCGTGTCCTCGGTGAAGGTGCCGCGCCCGTGGGAGCCCCTGGTGGGCGTGGTCGTCCCCTTGGTCCTGCTCGTCATGATGGGGATCACCGCCGTGACCCTGGTCCAGGAGGGCTACGGCTCCTACGCCCCGGGCCTCGTCGCGGTCTTCGGGTGGGGGTCCGTCGCCCTCGCCGTGGTGGGCGCGGTGGCCTTCACGCTGCTGCCGTGGCGCCACCGCCTCGCCGCGCCGTCGATCCGCGCGATCATTGACGCCGACGAGGCGGGGGCCGCCGTCCAGGACGGGTCGGGGGAGCCCCGTGATCCGGGGGACTGCGGAGGCGAGGGGCCCGACGGGAACACGGCGCCGGGCGGTTGTGACGGCAGTGCGGTGCCTGGCGCTTCGACTGACAACGCGGCGCCTGGCGGTTCAGATGACAACGCGGCGCCGGGCGGTTGTGACGGCACCGGCGACGGGGAGACCAACGGGGAAGGGGCCCGGGCATGAGCGCCATCGCTGTCCTTATCATGGTAGTGACGATCCTGCTGGTGTGGGGCGGCCTGGTCGCCTCCGTCGTGCTCCTCCAGGTCCTGCCGGTCCCGCCCGACGATCCGGCGGAGTCCAGCGACCGCCACGACGGCGCCCCTGGCGATCCGGCAACCGACTAGGGCGGAGCGCCCGCATCCCAAAGGAGTCCCGATGAAACTCGTCGCCTTCGACCTCGACGACACGCTGGCGCCCTCGAAGTCGCCGCTGCCCCCCCTCATGGACCAGCGGTTGCAGTCCCTGCTCGACCACGTGCCCGTGTGCATCATCTCCGGTGGGCAGATCGGGCAGTTCCGCGCCCAGGTCCTGTCCCAACTGCACGCCTCGGACCGCCAGCTGTCCCGCCTGCACCTCATGCCCACGTGCGGCACCCGCTACTACCGTTACGAGGACGGCCAGTGGGCCATGAAGTACGCCCACGACCTCGACCCGCAGGTGCGCGACCGCGCGATCGCCTCCCTGGAGAGGCGCGCCAAGGAGCTGGGCCTGTGGGAGGAGGACACGTGGGGCCCCATCATCGAGGACCGCGGCTCCCAGATCACCTACTCGGCCCTGGGGCAGGAGGCTCCCCTGGACGCCAAGCGCGCGTGGGATCCCGACGGCGCGAAGAAGGCGCTGCTGCGCGACGCCGTGGCCCCCGACGTGCCCGAGCTGGACGTACGGGGCGGTGGCTCGACCTCCATCGACATCACGACGCGGGGCATCGACAAGGCCTACGGCATGGGCAAACTGGTGGAGGCCACGGGCATCGCCCCGCAGGACATGCTCTTCATCGGCGACCGGCTGGACGCCGAGGGCAACGACTACCCCGTCAAGGCCGCCGGGTACCCGACGCGCGCCGTCGCGGACTGGCACGAGTGCGCCGAGGCGATCGCCCAGATCGTGGGGGAGCTCGGCGCCCGGTAGGCCCGGGGGGAGGCCGGGGTCCGTCACCGGTGTCCGGTGGACGGACCAGAATTCACCGTACTGGACGGGCCGGATACGGTGGGGGTACGTGCCTGACGGCGTCGCGGGCGCGGGTTTGGGCTGCGCCTGAAAGGCCTGGTTTCCGACGCGGCGCTGCGGTGCCAGGGTCATCCCACGAAGGGGAAGGGAGAACGCGGTGACGGACCTCTATCTTGTGGCGGGCGATCTGGAGACGCTCTATGAGCGCGTGGGGTATGTGGTCGAGGATCTGGGACCGGTGGTGGTCGAGGAGGTTGGATCGTATATCCACGGGGGATGCCCGGAGGGCAGAGCGCGGATCTGGGCGTTCAGGCCGCGGACGCCATTGACGAAAGAGTTGGCGGCGTCGTTTCTGGTTTGTCGGATTTCTGCGTGAACCTCGCGGATATGATCGCGGTTCGCCGCCACGGAGGACGCCAACACTGTGGCGTTCCAGAACATCGCTCACTCCTCGGGGGTGAACTGATGGTCGTGTGGAGTGATGTCTTGAACTGGCGCGCCGACTATATCGAGGCCGCCAGGCAAAAGGCGGAGGACGCGTTGCGGACAGCGCGCGCCCAGGTCGCGGAGCTGGAGGACCACCAGCGCCACATCCAGTCCCAGGGCGATTCCATCAGCGCGATGCGCGGTGCGCTGGGGAGCCAGCAGAGTTGCTTGGACCACGGGGTGAACTACCTCGCCGAGTACATGCTGGCGTGCGCCGAGGCCGTGGACGGCGTGCGCCGGGTGAAGGCGAAAGTGGAAAGCGCTTTGGAGATCTCCGAGGAGATCGGCTACCCAATCCACGACGATGGCAGCGTTGACAGTTTTAGTCGCAAGTACAATCATGTTCCTGGAAGGCCGTTGGCCCACATTCAAACGGCGGAGAACATGGTCGCCGAGGCGAAGCACACGGAGCTGAAAGACTGCGTTGCTGATGCTCTGCCCATCGCCGACGAGGTGGACGCGGAGTTCACCAAGCGATTACGACCACTGGCAATGGGCACGTTCGCCAGAGCTGAGGGCAGGGCATCGGTCTCCCCGGGCCTGCCGAACGACGCGGATGAGTCGTGGTCCCCGTCGGAGGTGAGCGCGTGGTGGGCTGCCTTGACCGATGAGGAGCGCCAGGCGTGCATCGAGCGCGATCCTTTGAAGTACGGCAACCTGGACGGGATCGACATGGCGTCGCGGGACAAGGCGAACCGGCTCGCCCTGTACGGGCGCGAGGACGCCGACGGCAACCACGTTCCGGGAACTGGCCTGCTCGACGAGGCGAAGACCAAGTTCGATGATGCTAAGAGGGTCTATGAGAAAAATATGTTCAATGGCGCGCTGAGCGGGGATGAGATTAACGATCTCGCGAGTGCGTACTTTCGCGCTGAGCGGGATCTGGAGGATTTGCAGAAGATTGATGAGCATTTGCGCACGAAGCAGGCGTTGGATGGGACGCCCTTGTCCTTGCTCGCCTTGGACACGTCGGGGGAGCAGGTGAAGGCGGCTGTGGCTGTGGGGGATGTGGACCACGCCCAGCACGTCGCGAACTTCACCCCGGGCATGGGCACGAATGTGCGCGACTCGCTGGACAACTACGTGGATGTCGCCGACCGCATGCGCGATAACACTGTCGAGCAAGCGAATATTGAGCCATCGGATGTTGCGGTGGTGGCGTGGTTGAACTACGACGCCCCGACGGACATCACGAAGACCTGGGACACGGATGTGGCCAGCACGGAGAAGGCGCGCGCGGGGGCCGATCGGTTGGCGGGGTTCCTCACGGGTGTGCGCTCGTGGCGCAACGAGCAGGGTGGGTCCTTGCATTTGACGAGCATCGGGCACTCGTACGGGTCCACGACTACTGGGTTGGCGATGTTGAAGATGGGCGAGGGGGTTGTGGACGACCACATCTACCTGGCCTCCCCGGGCAGCGGTGCGCACTCGGTGGGGGCGCTGGGGGTTGATCCCGCTCACGTGTGGGTCTCGGCTGTGCCCGAGGGCGACGCTGTGCAGGGGATGGGCCCGGATTGGTCCGACTTCGCCAGGGACCCTGTGGAGTTGGAGGGTATCCAGCACCTGTCGGGGGACGCCACAGGAGCGCAGGGGTACGTGTCAGTCAATCCAGGCAGCTATGATAATCATTCTTCCTACTTCGCCCCGCCCAAGCCGGGGGAGCGCAACAAGGTGTTCGACGACATCTGCAGTGTCGTGGTAGGCGCGAAGTGAGTGGCCGTGTGTTCGCCAGGGCCGCTGGTGTTCTTGTGTGTGTGGTTCTGTTGGTGTCGGGGTGTGGGTTGGTTCCTCGGTCGCAGAGTCCGCAGGAGGCGTTGGGTTTGCCGCAGGCGGAGGCGCCGTTTGCTGAGCGTGTGTCGATTGAGGAGTATTTGCGGTCGGAGGAGCCGGTGTTGGCGGGTTTCGTCCGTGCCCTGGCGCAGCGGGGTGGGGGGACTCTTGGAGTGTCCCCGTTTCGGCTCCTTCAGATTTGTTCTGATCGGGGGCGTGGGGAGGAGTACGGGTGGCAGTTCCGAAGTGAGATCCTGTATGTGGTGTCGGTCACTGATGCGGATATCGATGAGATAGCGTCCCAGGAGTTGTCAGGGTTGCCGTACAAGGGGACGCGGGGAACTGTGCAGAAGGATGGGTCCTTCGTTCTTAGTAGTGGTGACGCGGCTAATGGAGGGGAGGTGCGGATTGGTTACTTCCCGTATCGGAGGTCTCCGATTCAGTACGAGTCGGGGTGCCGTCCGTCGGATGGTTCGATGGGGGATATGGGCGAGTACGTGTTGCCCTCGACTGAGGAGGTGTTCCCTGATTTGGTGGTCTACCCGGCCTTCGACGAGGACACCAAGCAGCCGAACCCGCCCCCGAGCACGGACACCGGCCAGTCGGGCCAGTCCGTCCAGTCGGGTGGGTCCGGCGATGAGCAGGGCGAGGACCAGTGAGGGTGCCGGGGAGGCGCGAAGTGAGCAGCTGTGTGTTCGGCAGGGCTGCTGGTGTTCTTGTGTGTGTGGTTCTGTTGGTGTCGGGGTGTGGGTTGGTTCCTCGGTCGCAGACTCCGCAGGAGGCGTTGGGTTTGCCGCAGGCGGAGACGCCCTTTGCCCAGCGTGTGTCGATTGAGGAGTATTTGCGGTCGGAGGAGCCGGTGCTGGCGGGTTTCGTCCGTGCTCTGGCGGAGAGGGGCGGTGGGACGATTGGTTTCCAACCGGCGCGGCTCCTTCAGATTTGTTCTGATCGGGGGCGTGGGGAGGAGTACGGGTGGCGGTTCCGCAGTGAGACTCTGTATGTGGTGTCGGTGACTGATGCGGATATTGATGAGATCGCTGCCCAGGAGTTGTCCGGTCTGCCGTACAAGGGGACTCAGAGTCCGATGCATGGTGATGGTTCATTGATATTGCGTAGTGGTGATGCCGCAAACGGTGGAGAAATGGAAATCTTCTATTTCCCGGGTAAGCGCTCCTCCCTTCATTATGAGTCTGGGTGCCGCCCCTCGGATGGGTCGATGGGGGATATGGGCGAGTACGTGCTGCCTTCGACTGAGGAGGTGTTCTCTGATTTGGTGGTCTACCCGGCCTTCGACGAGGATACGGGGGCCCCGAACCCGCCCCCACCGTCCCGGGGCGACTCCAGCCAGTCGGGCCAGTCCGCCCAGTCGGGCGGGTCCGACGACGAACCGGGCGAGGACCAGTGACGACCGGTCGGCGGCCACTGCCTCGGATGCTAGCGGCAGACTCCTGCCGCTGGCCCTGATGTCCGCGCCCCCACGCCCCGCGTCGCCCAGAACACGACGGCGGAGGCGGCGGCGACGTTGAGGGAGTCCACGCCGTGCTCCATGGGGATGCGGACCGTGTAGTCGGACGCGGCGATGGTGCGGCGCCCCAGCCCGTCGCCCTCCGTGCCCATGACCATCGCGAGTTTGGCGCCCGGGGTTGCCAGGACGGGCAGCGCCGCGAAGTCGTCGAGGGGCACGGCCTCATCGCTCAGCGCCAGGGCCGCGACCGTGAACCCGGCGCCGTGCAGCGCGCCCATATCGGGCCACGCCTCCAAGCGCGTCCATGGGACCTGGAACACCGTGCCCATCGAGACCCGCACGGACCTGCGGTACAGGGGGTCGGCGCACGAGGGCGTCACCAGGACCGCGTCGACGCCCAGGGCAGCGGCCGAGCGGAAGACCGCGCCCACGTTCGTGTGGTCGACCAGGTCCTCCAGGACGACGACGCGGCGGGCGGGGGCGCCGCCCCGGGCGGTCGCCAGCAGTTCGTCGGCGCGGGGCAGGGCGGGCCGGTGCATCGCCGCGAGGGCGCCGCGGTGCAGGTGGAAGCCCGTGAGCTGCTCGAGGACTTCCTCGGGTGCGGTGAAAATGGGGACGGGCCCTCCGTCGGCCGAGCCCGTGGCGGATACGATGGCCCCGGCCAGGCCCGGCAGGTGGCGCTGGGCCATGAGGAAGGAGCGGGGGGAGTGCCCCGCGTCCAGGGCGCGCGTGATGACGCTGGTGGACTCGGCCATGTACAGGCCGCGCTCGGGCTCCAGGCGGGCGCGCAGCTTCACGTCCTTGAGGCGCGTGTAGTCGTCCAGGCGGGGGTCGGCGGACAGATCCGGGCCGGTGAGGGGGATGAGCATCGCGTCCTCAGGGCCGCTGGAGGGCGCGGGCGAGGGCGCCGGGCCACGTCGGCCCCTCGTAGATGAAGGCGGTGAAGGCCTCGACCAGGTCCGCCCCCGCCCCCAGCATGCGGCGGGCGTCGGCGGGCGAGGACACGCCACCGGTGCCGATGAGCAGCTGGGAGTCGTCGAGGTTGGCGGCCACCAGGCGGATCACGTCGAGGGCGCGCTCGCGCAGGGGGGCTCCGGAGACGCCGCCCTGGCCGAGGTCGTGGTCGACGGTGGTGTTCGTGGCGACCACCCCGGCCAGGCCCATGCTGCGGCTCAAGCCGCATACTCCGACGATCTCCTCGTCGGACAGGTCGGGCGCGATCTTGACGAAGAGCGGGATGTCGCGGTCGGGGCAGGCCTGCCGGCTCCCGTCGCGCGCCGCCTCGACGATGGGGCGCAGGCGGTCCACGGACTGCAGGTCGCGCAGGCCGGGAGTGTTGGGGGAGGAGACGTTGATGACGATGAAGTCCACCCACGGCGCCAGAACGCGCGCGCAGTAGGCGTAGTCCCGGGGGGCGTCCTCCTCGGGAGTGGTCTTGTTCTTCCCGATGTTCGCCCCCACGACGGCGCTGCGCCCGGCTTTGGTGGAGCGCAGTGCGCGTAGGCGCACGGCTGCGGCGTCGGCGCCGTCGTTGTTGAAGCCCATCCGGTTGCGCAGCCCCCGCTGGTCGACCAGGCGCCACAGGCGGGGCGCGTCGTTGCCGGGCTGGGGGCGGGGCGTGATCGTGCCGACTTCGACGAAGGCGAAGCCGAGGGCGGCGAGCCCCAGGACGGCCTCGGCGTTCTTGTCCATGCCCGCGGCCAGGCCCATGCGCGAGGCGAGGGTGCGCGGTCCGATCATGAGGGGCTGTTCGGCGCCGTCGACGACGCGCGTCGGCGCCGTGCGGGGGTCGAGGTGGCCGACGGTTGCCCGCATGAGGCCCCTTGTGGGCGTGAAGGCCCCCGCCAGGGCGATTGCCCCGAGCCCCAGGTGGTGGGCCCGCTCGGGGTCGGATTTGGAGATGAAGTGCTGGAACGCCCAGCGGTACGCGCTGCCGATCATGCCCCAAGCGTATGCGATCAATCCCACCACGCCCACCAGGCGAGGTCGCCTCCGGGCCCCGCGCACGCGCACGAGAGCTCGTCGGGCGCTACGGTGTCGGCCGCCAGGCCCAGGAAACCGCGGATCCTGCGCCAGTGCTCCTCGCGCGGCAGTGCCCCTGTGGCGCGCGCCCCGTCCGGGATCCCGCTCTGGACGCCTCCTGTGGAGGCGGTCGCCAGCGCAGCGCTCCCGTTGGGCGCGCTGATCACGTCCAGGGCGCTGGCCGCGTCCAGGGCACTGGCCGTGCCCGGCGCGCCGATCCCCTCCAGTGCGCCGACTCCCCCGGTGGGGCTGCCCGCGTCCCGCGTCGCCGGGTCGGAGCGCCCATCCGCTTCCGATGGCCCACTGGCGGGGCCCAGGTCCGAGGCGGGGCCCAGGTCCGAGGCGGGGACCAGGACCGCGTCGATGGTGAGACGCTCGTCCCAGCGGGGCGGGGCGATCATGTACCCGCACAGCCGCACGCCGGGATGGGCGACGGCCGCGGCGAGGAGGTCGCCTAGGGCAGGGGCGTTGTTCTGCCGGTCCTCCAACTGCTCGGCGGGCAGCAGGGTGAGCAGGCGCTCGGCGACGGCCGAGCCGATCCCCTGGACGCGGACGTAGTCGGAGCACTCGGAGCCGGAGGCCGTGAGTGGGCGGAGGAGGGCGCGGATCCCGGTGTCGTCCAGCCAGCCGGAGTGGCCGTAGAGTCCGGGGACGGGGTTCGCGATGACGGTTGGCATGGGGTGCCTCCTGGTGGGTGGAGCGGGAGTTGCCCCAACCATCGCGCGCCGCCGCCACGCGCCGCACCCCCTCGGCCTCCGGGTGTGGATGCCCGCGCCCCGCGCTTCCCGGTTGTGGAAACGCGCCCCTTCGGCAGTCCTGTGGAACCACGCCCGGGCGGGGCATGGGCCACGACGACGCGCGCAGGATCTACAGCCAGGTGTGGAACCACGCCCGGGCGGGGCATGGGCCACGGTGCCCGCAACACCACCACCCGCTGGCCCGGGGCCTGCACCAGTGAGATGCCCCCTGCACCATTTAGAACCGCTTTACACCACTTAGGTCCCCGACACGCCCGCAAAAACGGGGATTGTGTGGGCCTAAGTGGTGCAAGCCGCATCCAAGTGGTGCAGGCGCGTGCTAAGTGGTGCAGAGCATGCTGGTTGCTGCCCGGCCGCCCGTAGTGCGGCACCCCCGCGTGGCCGCCGGACGGGGCTCAAGGGGACCCAGGGCGCCAGCCCGGACATCGGGCGCCCCGCGCGGCCGCCGGACGGGGCTGTGACCGCTCCGGCCCCTACTTCTTCGCCTACTTCTTCGTCTTCGGGAACTCGCCGCGGGCCACCTGCGGGCGCGGGGAGCGCCAGCGCCGCAGGAACAGCATGCGCGAGAAGCAGTAGTACCAGGTGGCGCGCGGGATCTCGTCGCCCGGGTAGCGCTCGGCCAGGTGCTTGCGGATCTTGCGCCACACGATGACGGCCTCGAGGATGACGACCGCGAAGGATCCGTACATGAGTATGGTCGAGCCGATCAGAAGGGCGGACGCCGTCTGCAGGCTCATGCGGTCGGCGAAGGCGGAGAGCACCATCACCAGCACCAGGGACAGCAGGATGAGCGGCATGACGAACTCGCCGAAGGACCAGCGCGCGTCCACCCAGTCGCGCACGAAGCGCCTTACCCGCCCCTTGTCCCGGGCCGGCAGGTGCTGTTCGTCGCCCGTGATGAGGGCCTCCTGCTCGGCGCGGAAGCGGGCGTTGCGCGCCTGGCTCGCCCGGCGTTTCGCCTCTTTGCGGTCGGCGGGCACCAGGGGCCGGTTGTTGCGCGCCTGGGCCTGTTTGCGCGTCGGGGTCGGGCGGCCCTTCTTCCCGGAGGCCGTGGGGACTGCGGGCTCCTCGGCGGGCGCGTGGGCGTCGTCGGCATGCTTCTTTCGGCTAAACACCCCCTCAGGCTAGCCGATGCGGGGGCATTTGGCCGCTTCCATGGGCTAACCTGGGCGCTATGAATGACACACACGCCTCCGGGACCACCGCCGCCACCGACGCGCTGCGCGCACGCCTCGACGAGGCGTTCCCCGCGCTGCTCGACGAGCTCAAGGCCCTCGTCGCGATCCCCTCCATCTCCTCCGACCCCGACCACCGCGCGGACGTGGACGCCAGCGCCGAGCACCTGCGCCAGCGCTTCGAGGCCCTGGGCATGAGCGCCCGCGTGCTCAGCGAGGACGCGCCCGACGGCACCGCCGGGATGCCCGCGGTCGTGGCCCGCGGCCCCCGCGTCGAGGGGGCGCCCACGGTCCTGCTCTACGCCCACCACGACGTGCAGCCCACGGGCGACGTGTCCCGCTGGTCCCTCAGCCCCTTCGAGGCGGAGGTGCGCGGGGACCGCATCTACGGGCGGGGCTCCTCCGACGACGGCGCCGGAGTGGTCGTCCACCTGGGCTGCATGGCGCTGCTGGGCGAGCGCCCGCCGGTCAACGTCGTCGTCTACGTCGAGGGCGAGGAGGAGATCGGATCCCCGTCGTTCACGGCCTTCCTGGACGCCCACCGCGACGAGTTGGCGGCCGACGTCATCGTGGTGGCCGACTCCAGCAACTGGAAGGCCGGGGAGCCGGCCGTCACCTCGACCCTGCGCGGCAACGCCATCGCCACGGTCGATGTCACGGTGGCCGACCACGCCGTCCACTCCGGGGCCTTCGGTGGCCCGCTCCTGGACTCCGTCGTGGTCTCCTCCATGCTCATCTCCTCCCTCTTCGACGCCGACGGCTCGGTCGCCGTCGAAGGGCTGGGAGGGTGCGACGACGCCGATGTCGTGTGGGACGAGGCGGACTTCCGGGCCGCCGCGGGCGTCGTTGACGGCGTTCGCCTGGCGGGCACCGGCGACCTGGCCGCCCGGGTGTGGACGAAGCCGTCGATCACCGTCATCGGCTTCGACGCGCGCAGTGTGCGCGACGCCTCGAACACGATCTCCCCGCACACCCGCTTCCGCCTGTCGCTGCGCACGGTGCCGGGCGCCGACCCCGACGAGGCGCTGGATAAGCTGGCCGCCCACCTGCGCGCCCACGCCCCCTTCGGCGCCCGTGTGGAGGTGCAGAAGAACGACGGCGGCAACGGCTTCCAGGCGGACATGGACTCCCCGGTGTCCTCCCTGCTCCACGAGTGCCTCACCGAGGCGTGGGGGACGCCGAGCGTCAACATCGGTGTGGGCGGCTCCATCCCCTTCATCGCGGACTTCCAGCGGATCTTCCCCGGCGCCCAGGTGGTCGTCACCGGCGTGGAGGACCCCCTCACCAACGCCCACTCCGAGGACGAGTCCCAGTCGATCCCCGACTTGAAGAACGCGATCCTGGCCGAGGCCCTGCTGCTCACCCGTCTGCCGCGCCTGTGAACGGCCCCCGCGTCGTCGTCGCGGGCCGCTGGCTGGGGGAGGGGGCCGCCGCGGCCCCGGGGACGCCGGAGGGCGGCCCGTCCCCGCAGCGGCCGGGCGCGGATCCTGCCCTGAGGGCACCGGGGAACGGAGCACCTGACTCGGGCGGCGGGGATTCCCCGGCGTTCGAGGCTGTCGTGAGCAGCCAGCCGAACCCCGACCCGGGCAGCGGTGATCCCCCTGCGACCCTGAGGGCGCTGGGGGCCGTCGCCTCGGGCATCATGAGCGCCAGGCCCGGCGCGCACTGCTCCCTGGTCCCCCTGGGCCCGGGCCCCGTGTTCGACGAGGCGGCCGCGGGCGCCGGCGCTTTCACCGCGGTCCGCGTCCCCACGGGGGCCCCATCGACCGCGCCCGCCGGCGAAGCGGTGCGGTCCGCCCTGGCGGGCGGCGGGACGGTCGTCGTCGAGGGCGGGCACAACGCCGCAGTCGACTGCGGGTTCGGCTTCCTCACGGCGCTGACCGGCATCAGCGTGCGCGAGGGGGACGACCTGGCGCGCTCCCTGCCCGCCGCCCTCGACCGCGCCGAGCGGATCGTCGCCGACTCCGGCGCGGACCTGGTGGCAGCCGCCTCGACGACGCGCCCCCTGGTGGGCCTCGACTCCGTGCTGGCCGTCGCCCCCGGCCCCGCCGCCCGCCCCGGCCAGGACCCGGGCCTGACGGCGCTCCTGTCGCGCGAAC